>Ga0208360_1000001_pt1 | contig 329405 bp, 322 predicted proteins | sample LakMenE27Jul10ns_FD_150739 | JGI IMG/M metagenome (GOLD analysis project Ga0208360, IMG submission 150739) | Freshwater microbial communities from Lake Mendota, WI - 27JUL2010 deep hole epilimnion ns (SPAdes) | ecosystem: Environmental > Aquatic > Freshwater > Lake > Epilimnion/Euphotic zone ...
TCGCACATGGAGTGATGGCCTGATGCTCAACCAGCTACAACGAGGCGATGAGCCAGCGTTGCTGCCCTGCCGCCGTAGCGGCTTTCTCAGGAGGCCCCAAATAGATCAGCTCTTCGATGCTGCGGCTGAACCCTCTCTGGGCTGGGCGGCTGGCAGCCCTTATCCACAGTTATCGCGATCAGCCCCGGGAATCATCGGCGCCTGCCTGGCGCATCGCCCGGATCGAGCCGCGGATCCTGGCTATGTTCACGCCGATCTGCTCGCTACCGAGCAGGCTGCCGGGCTCGGCCTCCCAGCTGGCCGAAAGCACGCCATAGCTGAGGCCCACCAAACCCAGGAGAAAACAAGCTCCCGAGGCCAACAGGGTGGCCGAAGGAGGGATATCGAGGATGTGGCGGCTTACCAGCAGATAGCTAGCGATGAAAACGCCCATGCCCATCAGGGTGGGCAGGCCGGTGGCAAGGGCGATGCGGCGGGCCATACGGCTCGCCACCGCATCGGGAATCACCTGGCTGGCGGCACGTCCCTTGCTGCGGCCAGGGGATTTGCTGCCCTCCTTAGCCGCTGCTGGCTGGGTTGCTCCAGGCTTCGCAGCACCGGGCTTGGGGGCTGCCCGACCCGATGAGGAACCGGGCTCTACGCTCTTTGGTGAGCCCTTCGGCACGAAGGGGCGCCGTTCCCGCGGTGGGGCCATGGCGTGATCAGCCGCGGATGCCGAGCTTTTCGATCAGGGCCGCGTAGCGCCCTTCGCTCTGGGCCCGCAGGTAACCGAGCAGCCGCTTACGGCGGCCGATCATCTTGAGCAGCCCTTGGCGGGATGAGAAATCGTGGATGTTCTTCTGCAGATGGCCGCTGAGCTGCTGGATCCGCTCGCTCAGCATCGCCACCTGCACTTCCACCGAACCCGTGTCGGTGCCGTGGGTCTGGTGACCGTTGATCAGTTCCTGCTTCTTGGTGGTGGTGAGCGGCATGGGCGGGAGTTGGCCCCGAATGGTGCAAACAAGCATCTTACCTGGCGGAGCACCCTGCTGGGCCAATGCTCCCTAATCCAGAGCGGATGCCGCTCTCACGCCAGTGGCGGCCGATGCTCGATTCACCGATGCTCAATTCAATGCTCGAGATTCAATGCTCAAGTCAATGCTCAAGCCGCGGCTCGGGACAGCCAGCGGAGGCATTCCCGGATCCAGCTATCCACCGGCGCATCGCTGGCCAGGCCTGTGGCGGCCACGGCCCGCAGGGCCCGATGGATCTCCAGGGCCTCGTAGCCCAGAGCCGCCAGGGTGATGCCCACCTCGTCGGCACCAACAGCATCCGGTAACGCCTCCCCCGGCAGCTCATCTCCATCGCTGCTGATGTCGGCTCCATCCACCAAGGTCACAAAGCGTTCCCTGAATCGCTGCCGCAGCTCAACCGCCAGACGCTCGGCGGTGCGCTTCCCCACGCCAGGCGCTTGGCACAGACGGCGCAGATCGCTGCGCACCACCGCACTCACCAGCTCCCGGGGCTCGAGCGCCCCGAGTAACCCGAGGGCCGCCTGGGGCCCCACCCCGCTCACAGCGAGCAGTTCCCGGAACAGATCGCGCTCGATCCGGTCGGCGAAACCGAACAGGGTCCAGCCGTCATCACGGATGCTGTGGTGCACATGCAGGCTGAGCTCCGCCCCTGGGGCGGGAAGCCGCTGCCAGTGCCGCTGGCTGAGCTGCAGTTCGTAGCCCACCCCCTGGCAGATCAGCAGAAGCCCGCAGCGACCGCCCTGTTGCCAGGTTTCAGAAAGTCGCCCCTGCAGCCAGCCGATCATGGAGATCCGAGCGAACGCCCCCATGCTGCCTTCCCCGTCGACCCCCAGCCGCACCGTTGTCCCCCTCCCTCAGGGCCTGTGCCCTTGGGCTCTCAACAGGCTCGCCGTTGGGCTGTTGCTGCTGCTGCTTCCCGTCGTCCTGGTTGGCTGCGGTGGTCCTGGTCAGCCACCGCGTTCGGTGGTGCTCGATGCCCTCACCCTCCAGATTCAGCTCACCCAGGCTTCCATTGCCCAGGCCCTGGAACTGGAGGCGCCGGGATCGCCCCAGGTGAGCCGGGTGCGGGTGGAGGAGCAGCAGGCCCTGGCGATCGGGGAGGCCCGCGGCCTGAGGCTGGCTGGACGATTCGACTGGCGCCTCGCCGACGATCCGATCCGGGTCGACAGCCCCTTCGAGCTGTATCTGGCCCGAGGGGAGCGCGGCCAGAGCTGGCGGCTGGCGAGGCCCGGTTCCCCGGCGCCCCTGGATCCCTCGTCGGCGGATCCCGCAACCGCAGCAGCGCCCGCCGCGGATGCCACTCCATCGAGTCAGTCCTGGATCACCTATCCCCTGCCCCTCCCCGGTCAGCGCGGCCGTGGTTGACGGCGCAGAACACGATCACCTCAGCTCTGTTTACCCGCCTGGCCCACCAGGATGCTCGCCAGAATCAGCCCTGCCCCCGCCAAGGTGGGAGCGCCGATCCCTTCTCCGAACACCAACCAGCCCCACAGGGCGGCGAAGGCCACCTGGGCGTAGCCGATCGTGGTGGCCCGTGCGGCGGGTAGGTGCACCAGGCCGTGGGTGAGGCCGATCTGGCCCAGCTGGGTGAACAGGCCCACCCCCAGCAACCAGCCGAGTTCCGGCAGGGTGGGAATGGTGGGGTGGAGGATCACCAGGGGCAGGCTGAGCGGAAGCGAGATCAGGGGAAACCAGAGCACAATCACCTGGGGATGCTCGCTGCGGCCCAGTTCGCGCACGCTCACGTAGGCCACCGCGGTGAGCAGCGCGCCAGCCACCGCCCAGGCCACACCCTCCAGGGGAAGGGTGGGGCCGGAGCCAGCGGCACCCAGGGGGTGGGCCATCACCAGCACCCCCAACCAACCCAGCGCCATGGCCAGGGCGATGAGGGATCCGGGCCGTTCGCCGAGCCACGCCCAGGCCAGCAGGGCGGTGACGGAGGGGTAAAGGTATTGCAGCACCGTGGCGGCAGCCAGGGGCAATCGCATCACTCCCAGATAGACGCAGAAGAGGGCGGCTGTTCCAACGGCCCCGCGCAGGGCGAGCAGCCCGCGCCGCTGGCCCAGCGGATTGAGGCCGGCCCGGCGCACCAGCCAGCCACTGAGCACCACGCTCACCAGGGCTCGGCCCAGCACCACCTCCGCCACCGGCAGGCGGCCGCGGAGCTGCTTCACGCACACCGTCATCAGGCTGAAGCAGAAGGCCCCGGCCAGTAGCGCCAGAACCGACCCTTGCGAGGAGCCCCATCCCTGGTGTGATGGATCAGAATGCGGAGACCTTCGCCTCCATCTGTGGGGTAGGCGCGGCATCAAGCGTGGCTCGCCAGCTTCGGCAGCTGCCGGTGGCCGCTCCGACCCCGCGCCACACCGCCCACCCATGACCGCTGGCCGGAGCCTCCGCTACAGGAACCTCCTGCACTGGCACCTTCCCGACCGATCGACTTCACCAGCACTGTCTCTTCCTGCCGCACCACCTCTTCCTGCCGCACCACCATCACCCACTCCAGGGGCCTCCAGCTTCCCAGTTCCCTCCCTCGCTCCCTGCTCCTCCCTCCGGTTCTCCTCACCCCAACCCCCAGCCCTTGCCGTCCTTGGCCAGCCCCCGACTCCACCCCCGAACGATCGAGGCCGTCAAGGAGCGCGCCGACATCGTGGATGTGGTGGGAGAGCACGTGGTGCTCAAGAAGAAGGGGCGGGAGTTCGTGGGGATCTGCCCCTTCCACGACGACACATCGCCGTCGATGACGGTGTCGCCGGCTAAGCAGTTCTATTACTGCTTCTCCTGCGGCGCCGGTGGCAACGCCATCAAGTTCCTGATGGAGCTGCAACGCGGCAGCTTCACCGATGTGGTGCTGGAACTGGCCCGCAAATACCAGCTGCCGGTGGAAACCCTGGAGGGTCCCCAACAGGAGCGGCTGCGCCAGCAGCTCTCGCGGCGCGAGAAGCTCCATCGCGTGCTCACCCTGGCGGCCGGCTGGTTCCAGGCCCAACTGCGCTCAGCGGAGGGGGCCGCAGCCCTGGCCTATCTGCGGGAGGGGCGCGGGCTCAGTGAGGCCACCCTGGAATCCTTTCAGCTCGGCTATGCGCCGTCGGGCTGGGATGGCTTGCTGCGTCACCTCCAGCAGGTCGAGCGGCTGGAGCCGGAGCTGCTTGAGGCCGCCGGTCTCGTGGTGCCCCGAAAGGGAGGCAGCGGCCACTATGACCGCTTCCGGCAGCGGGTGATGGTGCCGATCCGCGACCGGCAGGGCCGGGTGATCGGCTTCGGCGGCCGCAGCCTCGACGGGGCCGAGCCGAAGTACCTCAACTCACCGGAGACGGAGGTGTTCGAGAAGGGCAAACACCTCTTCGGCCTCGACCGGGCCGCCGACCCGATCCGCCGGGCCGACCAGGCGGTGGTGGTGGAAGGCTATTTCGATGTCATCGCCCTTCATGCCGCCGGCATCACCCATGCGGTGGCGGCCCTGGGAACGGCCCTGAGCCGCCAGCAGATCACCCAGCTCTGCCGTTGCTGCGACGGCAAGCGGTTGGTGCTCAACTTCGACAGCGATGGCGCTGGTGTGCGCGCTGCCCAGCGGGCCATCGGCGAGGCGGAGCAGCTGGCCCTCCAGGGCCAGCTCGAGCTGCGCGTGCTTCACCTCCCGGCCGGCAAGGATCCCGACGACTACCTCAAGGCCCACGGCCCAGGCGACTACCGCGCCCTGCTGGAGGCGGCCCCGCTCTGGCTCGACTGGCAGATTGAGCAGGTGCTGGCCGGACGTGACCTGGCCCGAGCCGATCAGTTCCAGCAGGCGGTCACGGCCCTGGTCGAACTGCTCGGCAAGCTGCCTCAGTCGGCGGTGCGCAGCCATTACCTGCATAGGGTGGCGGAGCGCCTCTCCGGTGGCCAGGCCCGCCTCACCCTGCAGCTGGAGGACGATCTCCGCCAGCAGGTGCGGGGCCAGCGCTGGCATGGCCGTTCGTCGCGCTGGGAGCAGCCCGGTGAGGCGGGGGTGCGAGAGCGGGCCGAGGCCGAGGTGCTGCGGCTTTACCTCCACTGCCCCACCTGGCGCTCCCGAATCCGGGCCAATCTGCGGCATCTCGATCTCGAAGATTTCGCCCTGCAGCACCACCGCCAGCTCTGGGCCACGATCGGCGAGATCGAAGAGGACAACCTCGGTTCCGGCCGGCTCGAGCAGGTGAATCGCGGCATCGACCCCGGCCAGGAGCTGGCTGATCTCGATCTGCCCCGGCTGCTGGGCGACCGCCTGGTGCTCGATGGCGACCACTCCACCCTCCTCACCAGGCTCACGCCGTTGCTCGAGCCCTCCGATGTGCAGCGGTTGTCGCTGAGTCAGCCCGAGCTGCAGCTTCGCGGCGCCACGGCGTCGATGGAACGGCAGCGCACCCTCAAGCGCTGTCGCCACCTGCTGGATGCCTGGAGCGCCCAGCGGCTGGCCACCCTGGAGCACTGCATCGCTCAGCTCCTCGAGTCCTCCGCCACCACTGCGCTACCGGCTCGCTCCGCCGGCACGGTGTCGCTGGTCAGCCCCGCTCCGACCGCGCTTCCCGGCTCTGCGGCCCTGCAGCCCCTTGCGGATCTGCTTCCCGCCCCCCTGCTCGACATGGAGGAGCACATCGACCAGCTCTTCGCCAGCCTCAATGTTGATGCACTCCGCTTCCAGGAGGCCTATTACAGCGAGCGCCGCTATCTCGGCGAGCTTGATCAGCGCCGCTGCGCCGGCTATGAGGAGATCCTCGCCGCGCCAGCGGCCTGAATTTGGTCGGATCGAGGCCCGTTTGGGACGCTTGACCAGTTTCGTTCTCGACCTCAATAGTGTCGATCCTCTCTGGCGACCCGTTTTGATCGCCTACGTTGAGGTACTGCCTCTTTGGCCATGGCCTCCGCTGTGCCGACTCCTTATCCCGTGCCTGCCGACGAGCCGTTGCGGCTGCGGGATCTTGAACGACATGCCGCCATCGGCCTTTCCAGCGACCCCCATTTCGAGCGGTTGGTGGATCTGGCCGCGTCCCTGTTCGGCACTCCGATTGTGGCGATTTCGCTGGTGGAAGCGGAGCGTCAGTGGTTCCTGGCCTCACGCGGGCTGGGGGGTGTGTGCGAGACACCGCGCAGCTCGGCCTTCTGCGCCCATGCCATCGCTGGCGATGGGGTGATGGTGGTGCCGGATGCCTGCCTGGATGAGCGATTCAGCGCCAATCCCCTGGTGGTGGGGGAGCCGGGGATCCGCTTCTACGCCGGGGCGCCGCTGCGCAGCTCCAACGGGCACAACCTCGGCACCCTCTGCGTGATTGATCTGCAGCCCCGTCCGCCGCTCACCGCCACGCAGCAACAGCAGTTGCAGTGGCTGGCTGATCTGGTGATGCGGGAGCTGGAACTGCGCCGGCTCACGCTCCACTGCCCGATCACCGGCCTGCCGATTCGCCGCGCCTTCCTGGAGATCGGGGAGCGCGAATGGCTGCGGGCCCGCTCCGACCATCTGCCCCTGGCCCTGCTCTGCTTCGACTTCGACGATTTCCGCCGCATCAACCAGCGCTGGGGCCACCGCGCCGGGGATCGGGTGCTGATGGACTTCGCCGATCTGGTGCGTGGCTTCAAGCGCGAACAGGACTACGCCGGCCGGCTCGGCGATGGTGAATTTGGCCTGCTCTTGATCAACACCAGCCTGGATCAAGCCATGGCGGTGGCGGAGGCCCTGCGCACTGCCACGGCCCACCTCCCCGGGGTGCACACCCATTCCGATGTGACCCTGCACATCAGCGGTGGCCTGTCATCCCTTGCCCCTGAAGACCGCAGTTTCGATGACCTGCTGCAACGAGCCGATCGTGCCCTGCAGCTGGCCAAGGGCAATGGCCGCAACCAGATCGCCTGCCTGCTGGAGCGGGATTGAGGCCCAGCGGCGAACTGGCCGCGGCGAAGCAGGCGACGCTGAAGGATCCAGATGCTGCGGTTGCGTCCGTGATCGTCGCCGCTAGTGCGGTTTGCTTTGGGATCACGCCAACCTGAGCCGCCAGCTTTTGGCCTGCCGCCCACGGGGGCTAGGGCAGCGAGCCGCTGGCGGCATCCCAGAGGCGCAGGGTGTTGTCGGCTGAGCCCGAGACGATGCGGCGGCCGTCGGGGCTGAAGGACCGGTCGCTAGTGCACCAAAGGGCGGGCACGGAACGGGCGCCCGTCAATGAAGCGCTCGGTGACCTTCTGGGCGAGGGACCTCTGGGGGAAGCGCAGGGCCTTGATCGAGCCGTCGGGCTGGGTCTTGGTCTGGGCGGCGCGGGGCGGCGTGCGCAGTTCGAAATGACCGACGCCCGTGGCGGCGCGGACTAGCTGCAGCAGCCGCGGCTCATCAACGGGGTCGCGGCCCTTGGTGTTCCAGTCATCAAGACCACCGATCACCACGGCATAGCCGGGCAGGTCGACCATGACGCCGGGGCCGTAGAGCTGCTGCACCTGGCACTGGCGGACCTCCCCGATCGGTGGAATGCTGCGGCGTGAACGGGACCTAGGAGTAGGCACGGGCTCAATCCTCCTCGTCGTCGAACTGCTGGCCGAAATTCACCAGCCGAATCGGCACGGCCGGCTCCTCACCGCGCAGGCTCCAGTTGACGCGGAAGTTCTTGTAGCCCTCGCTGCCACAGCGGGGGTCTTCATCCACCGGGGTGTGCAGCAGCCCACCGCCCTTGCCGCCGGGTTCATGGGTCCAGTACTGGAAGGTGGCCTCCCGGGCCTGGGTCAACTTCCACCACTCCTGAAGCAGGCTCCGTGCCTGAGCGGCTGCACCTGCATCCATGCAGCGCTGGCAGATGGTTTCGGCAAACGTGTCTTGCACCTGCTGTAGCGCTTCGGCAGCCATCGCTTCTGAGGGTGGCGTGAGCGCAGGGTGCAGGCGGCGGGCCGCAGCTCCACCCAATGCACGCGCTCTCGCACAAACTCCGCTACCGCGGCGGGGCTGCCGAAATTCGGCTGGCGGTGGGGGCAGATCACCACCACCCGCGAATGCTCGATCTCTACCTCATGCTCCACTAGTCGGGCGCTTTGGGCATAAAGCCGCCGCAGAAACCTGCCATCCGCTGCCATCTGGGCCTCCAGGAGCACCACAGGCGCAGAAAACCTCCAGCCGCCTCTCCGACTGGTGAATCGAGGTTTCCGCCTGATTCTTAAGGTCGGTCTTCTCGTGCTTCTCCATGCCTGCAACCACATTGGCCTCGGCCTCTTTCACCATCTTGTCCACCTCGTTTTCACTGAGCCTGGAGGCGTCCGGGCTGGAGGTGCTCTGCTCCTCGCCGCTGCCCTTTTCCTTGGAAACCGTCGATCGGGCCGGCGCGGCGGTCCTAGTGGAGCAGCGCCAGCTGGGGGGCGAGGCGGGTGAGGCGCCGCCCTGGCTGCGGGAGGCCGCGGAGTTGCGCCAGTGGCAGGGCCATCGCCCGCGATCCGGGTCTGACACCCCGGCGGCTTCGGACGCTGCTCTGATCCCGCGGGCTCGCGCTGCAGGGCATGCAGCCATTGCTGATGCGGTGAACTCGGGATCGGACTTGGGCATGCGGCGGGGCAGGGTCGGGGGCAGGGTGGGATGGTGTCTCCGTTGTCGCTACCCTCCGGTCAGTGCCTGGCACGCAGCATGACGGCCCGGATCCGCTGGCGAAAGACGGCAACGATCGGGCCGTTGGCTTACTCCCTGCACTCTGGTGGCTTCGTCCCAACGGCCAGGCGCCTTGAGGCCCTGATGGGCATGCCCAACGGCACCGCTTGAAGCCATGCGGATCTTCATCAGCTACAAGCGCGGCGTCAGCCCAGATGAACCGCTGGCGATGGCGTTGTATGAGCAGCTGCGCGGCAGTCATGAAGTGTTCTTCGACCAGGCGATGGCGGTGGGCACCCCCTGGGCTGAGCGGATCGACCGGGAGTTGAGGCAGGCGGATGTTTTGCTGCTGCTGCTCTCGGCCGCATCGGTGGGCAGCGAGATGGTGGCGGGGGAGGTGGAAACGGCCCAGCGGTTGCAGAAGCACCAGGGCCGGCCGCGGATCCTGCCGGTGCGGGTGGCCTACCGGGAGCTGCTGCCCTACCCGCTGAGCGCCTACCTCAACCCGATCAACTGGGCCCTGTGGGACACCCCGGCCGACACACCGCGGGTGCTTGAAGAGCTGGAGCGGGCCATGGCCGGCGAGGAGCTGGACAACGCGGCGGCGGAGCTCGGCCCTGCGGCCCCAGCCCCTATCCCGGCCCCTGCCACCACACCACCCCTGCAGCAGTTCCAGCCCCCCAGCCCCCAGGCGTCCGTGGCGCCGCTGGAGCCGGCGGAGGGCACGATGGATGCCGAATCGCGCTTCTACATCGAGCGCGAGGGCGATGGGGTGGTGCGGCGGGCCCTGGAGCGCCAGGGGGTGACGATCACCATCAAGGGTCCGCGGCAGATGGGCAAGAGCTCCTTGCTGATGCGGGTGATCCAGCGGGCGCAGGCGGCGGGCCGGGAGGCGGTGTATCTCGATCTGCAGCAGTTCGACCAGGAGGTGCTGGCTGAGGCCGACCGCTTCTATATCCAGTTCTGCCAGGCGATGGCTGAGCAGCTGGGGCTGCCCGATGGCACCGCCGAAGCCTGGGCAGCCGGTGGCGGCAACAACCAGCTGGCCACGCGCTATGTGCAGAACCAGGTGCTCAAGCCGCTGAACCGGCCGCTGCTGCTGGCGATGGATGAGGTGGACCGATTGTTTGAGGCTGAGTACCGCTCCGATTTCTTCGCGATGCTGCGGGGTTGGCACAACAACCGCGCCTCACCGGTGCCCCTGTTTCTGCCCTGGAAGCAGCTGGATCTGGCCCTGGTCACCGCCACCGAGCCCTATCACCTGATCGCCAATCTCAACCAGTCGCCGTTCAACGTGGGCGAGGTGATCCCGCTCGATGATTTCAGCGCCGAGCAGGTGGCCGACCTCAACCAGCGCCACGGCGCCCCTCTGGCCCCGGGTCCACTGGCCCAGCTGATGGCGCTGCTGCACGGCCACCCCTACCTGGTGCGACGGGCGCTGTATCTGGTAGCGGGCGGGCAGATGCCGGTGGATCAGGTTTTGGAGCAGGCCGCCAGCGATTACGGGCCCTTCGGAGACCACCTGCGCTATCACCTGTTCCGCATCGTGGACAACAAGGCCCTGCGTGCCGGCCTGCGCCAGGTGATCCGCAGCAACCGCTGCGACGACGAGAAAACCAGCCGCCTGCTGATCGCCGCTGGCCTGGCTCGCCTGGAGGATGGCGCCGTGCTGCCCCGCTGCCCGCTCTACGCCTCCTATTTCGGCGAGCACCTCGATGGCTGAGAGCCTCTATACCACCGGCGGCACCGTACAGGCCCAGGAGGGCGGGCTTTACCTGGTGCGGCCGGCCGATCAGCAGCTGCTGGAGCTCTGCCGTCAGTCGCGATTTGCCTATGTGCTCACCCCCCGCCAGCTGGGTAAATCCAGCCTGATGATCCGCACCGCCGAGGAGCTGCTGGCGGAGGGATTCCGGGCGGTGATGGTGGACCTCACCCAGATCGGCACCGGTTCCGATCCCGAGAAGTGGTATGGCGATGTGCTGGAGGTGGTGACCGACCAGCTGGAGCTCACTATCAATCCACGCACCTGGTGGAAGCAGGAGGCGGAAACGGGCCTCACATTGCGCCTCAGTCGCTTCTTTGAGGAGGTGGTGCTGGCGGAGGTGAGCGAGCCGATTGTGATCTTCGTCGATGAGATCGACACCACCTTGAGCCTGGGGTTCACCGACGATTTCTTTGCGGCGATCCGCTACTTCTATGTCGCCCGCGCCCAAAATCCTGCCTTAAGACGATTGTCGTTCGTGCTGATCGGCGTGGCCACCCCCGCCGACCTGATCCGCGACCCCAAACGCACCCCGTTCAACATCGGTGAACGGGTGGACTTGCGCGATTTCACACCAGCGGAGGCCGCGCCCCTGGCAGAAGGTCTGCTGCTGCCGCCGGAGCAGGCCCAACAAGCCCTGGGCTGGATCCTGGGCTGGACGGGAGGCCACCCATACCTCAGCCAGCGCCTCTGCAGCGTGCTGGCGGCCGACCCTCCCGCCGAGTGGAGCGAAGCGGCGGTTGATCAGGCGGTGGGCCGCAACTTTTTCGGCGAGCGCAGCGAGCAGGACAACAACCTGCAATTTGTGCGCGACATGCTCACCAAACGGGCGCCCCCGGGCTACGGCGCCGAGTTGCTGCGCACCTACCGCAGCATCTGGCAGGGCAAGCAGCCGGTGGCCGATGAGGAGCAAAACCTGCTACATACCCACCTCAAGCTCGCCGGCGTGGTGCGCCGCTACGGCCACCATCTTGTGGTGCGCAATCGCCTCTACCAGGAGGTGTTCAACGCAGCCTGGATTGCGGAACACAACCCCGAGGATTTCTGGAAGCGCTACGGGCCGGTGCTCAAGTGGGCGGTGCCGGTGTCGGTGTCGGCGGTGCTGGTGGCGGGGGTGATGGCGGCGTTGGCGCTGGAGGCAAGGCGGCAGGCGGCGATTGCCACGCTGCGGGAGCAGGTGGCGAGAGTTGCTTACCAACTGACCACCTCGGAGCCTGCTCCGGCCCTGGTGCTGGCCATGGATGCCTGGACCCGCAGCCAGACCATTCCAGCAGTGTGGGGGGCCAGTGCTTCGGCACTGCAGCAGGGCTGGCTGGGTGCTCAGGAAACAAATATGTTCAGGGGCCATGAGGGTGAGGTGTGGCAGGTGGCATTCAGCCCCGATGGCCACCTGATCGCTAGCGCCTCTTCGGACGGAACGTTGCGGTTGTGGGGCGCGAAGACCGGTGCAGCCCTCGGACCACCCCTTAAAGGCCATGAGGGGTTCGTTCGGTCGGTGGCGTTTAGCCCCGATGGCCGCCAGATCGCCAGCGGCTCTGATGATCGAAAGGTGCGGTTGTGGGATGCGAGGAGTGGCGCGGCGATCGGTGCCCCGCTCAAGGGCCATGAGGGTTCAGTGTTTTCGGTGGCGTTCAGCCCCTATGGCCGCCAGATCGCGAGCGGATCAGGTGATGGAACGGTGCGCTTGTGGGACACGAAGAGCGGTGAGGCGATCGGCGCCCCCCTTAAGGCCCATGGTGCTCAGGTGTACTCGGTGGCGTTCAGCCCCGATGGCCGCCAGATCGCGAGCGGATCTGGTGATGGAACGGTGCGGTTGTGGGACGCGAAGACCGGTGCGGCAATAGGCGCCCCCCTCAAGGGTCATGAGGGTGGGGTCATGTCGGTGGCGTTCAGCCCCGATGGCCGCCAGATCGCCAGCGGTTTCTTTGATCGAACGGTGCGGTTGTGGGACGCGAAGAGCGGAGCTGCGCTGGGCCCACCGCTCAAGGGTCATGAGGATTGGGTGTGGTCGGTGGCGTTCAGCCCCGATGGCCGCCAGATCGCGAGCGGATCTGGTGATGGAACGGTGCGCTTTTGGGACGCGAAGAGCGGCCTGGCGATCGGCGCCCCCCTAAAGGGCCATCGAATTGGGATTAGGTCGGTGGCGTTCAGCCCCGATGGCCGCCAGATCGCCAGCGGCTCTGATGATCGAACGGTGCGCTTGTGGGACGCGAAGAGCGGCCTGGCGATCGGCGCCCCCCCCAAGGGCCATCGAATTGGGATTAGTTCGGTGGCGTTCAGCCCCGATGGCCGCCAGATCGCCAGCGGCTCTGATGATCGAACGGTGCGCTTGTGGGACGCGAGGAGTGGCGCTGCGATCGGAGCCCCCCTCAAGGGTCATGAGGCTTGAGTGTCGTCGGTGGCGTTCAGCCCCGATGGCCGCCAGATCGCCAGCGGCTCAAGTGATGGAACGGTGCGGTTGTGGGACGCGAAGACCGGTGCGGCAATAGGCGCCCCCCTCAAGGGTCATGAGGGTGGGGTCAGTTCGGTGGTGTTCAGCCCCGATGGCCGCCAGATCGCCAGCGGCTCACGTGATCGAACGGTGCGGTTGTGGGATGCGAGGAGTGGAGCAGCGATCGGCGCCCCCCTCCAGGGCCATGAGGATGATGTCGATTCCGTGGTATTCAGCCCCGATGGCCGCCAGATCGCCAGCGGCTCTCATGATCGAACGGTGCGGCTCTGGGACGCGAAGAGCGGCGAGGGGCTCGGCGCCCTCAAGGTTCCTGAGGGTTGGGTGTCGTCGGTGGCATTCAGCCCCGATGGCCGTCAGATCGCCACCGGCAATGTTTCGGGAACGGTGCGGTTGTGGGATGCGAGGAATGGCGCTGCGATCGGAGGCCCCCTCAAGGGTCATGAGGGTTGGGTGTCGTCGGTGGCGTTCAGCCCCGATGGCCGCCAGATCGCCAGCGGCTCAAGTGATCGAACGGTGCGGTTGTGGGATGCAAGGAGTGGCGCTGCGATCGGACCCCCCCTCAAGGGCCATGAGGGGTACGTTTGGTCGGTGGGATTTGGCCCCGATGGTCGCCAGCTCGCCAGCGGCTCTGAGGATGGAACGGTGCGCCGTTGGATCGCCTCTCCCCAGGAGTGGTTCCGCCTGGCCTGCTCTCGAATGCGCTATCACCCACTGCTGCGGGACCCCGCCAGCATCTCCACCGATCAGGAGATGATCCTCGCCGGAAAGCGAGCCAACCAGGCCTGCCAGCTCGCCAGCCGCCGCGCCGCACGAGCCCAGCACCAGGGCGCCAGCCACGGCCTAGCAGGCCTGCTGGCCTGGGCCAGGGGGCTCATGCCTTGATGCTCACCCCACACCGGCGCTGAAGCCCGTACCACCGCTGGGACAGAAAGAACAGCGGGTGGCACTGATCTCTTGGGAACACCCAACCGCCGCCCACCGGATCCTGTGCCCGCCAACCCCGATTCCCCTGACGCTGGTGCCGCAGACTCGGCCGTCCCAGACGCCTCAAGCCCATCAGCCCCGCCAGAATCACCCTCATTCCAACGCCTCTGGTTCACCTTCTGGTGGCTCAGCCTCGACCGCCTCGGTCTCACCCAGGCCTTCGGCGGTGTCGTCCTCGGCCTGATCGCCCTCTTCTCCTCCTATGACCACATCACCTTCGCCGGCCACAGCTTCGGCCTCCAACAGCAATGGGGAATCCCTTGCATCGTTGCCTCAGTGGCGACAGTGCTTGTCGATGCTGAACTGGCGTCGCGATCCCGACTACGAGCGGCGCAAGATGCGGCACGAGGTGCGAATGAAACAGCTCGAGAGCGAGATCGAGCAGATCAGGACAGAAACCGAACAGCTGAGGCGCGAGAACGCCAGGCTGGCGAGGCTCAACGCCAAGGACGATGCCTTGAACGCCTTGATCAAACAGCACTGCTTTCCGCCCGAGTCCAACTCGACCCCAATCCCACCAATCGAGCCCGACTCCAGCTCTTCCTGACGCTCCTGGAGCAATCGAGACTGGCGGGACCTCAGCCCTGATCCAGCATCCGGAGGGGAAAGACGGAGCCCCTAACCTTCAATCAGTGCTGTACGGCCTGCCGCCTTGCTCCATCACCTGCAGCTGCGCAACACCGGTCCAGCTCCCGCCCTGCAGCTGCAGCTGGCGCCACGTCTCAACCTGATCACGGGCGACAACAGCCTTGGCAAGAGCTTTCTGCTCGATGTGGCCTGGTATTGCCTCACACGCCGCTGGCCCCAGGAGCTGAACCCTGGCCTGAATGGTGGTGCCGTGGCTCAGCCCACACAACGCACCCAAGCGGCTGAAATCAGCTTCAAGGTGGATGGTGAAAGCGATCCGAATCAGGCCAGGGCTTACCAATGCACATTCAACCTCGAAGAAGAAGCGTGGATCGGTCCGGCGGGCCGACCAGTGAATCCCGGCCTAGTGGTGTACGCCATGGCCGATGGTGCCTTCGCCGTGTGGGATCCAGCGCGCAATGCCTGGAAGCGCAAAGGGGCTGTTGACACGCCCGAGAAAACCAGGGCCTTCGTGTTCAGCAGCCGCCAGGTGTGGACCGGCCTGCCCAATCCCCAGTCCGATCTCGGCAGCCTCTGCAATGGCTTGGTGCAGGACTGGGCCAATTGGCAACGGGAGAACGGCGAAGCCTTCGCCCAGCTCAGGGCCGTGCTCCAACGCCTCTCACCTGATGCCGAGCGCCCCTTACTCCCGGGTCCGCTGGTGCGCATCAGCCGCCAGGACAGCCAGGACTACCCCACCTTGATGTCCCCCGCTGGCCATCCGGTGCCTTTGCCCCACTGGTCGTCTGGGGTGAAGCGCATCATCGGGCTTGCCTATCTGCTGGTGTGGGCCTGGCAGGAACACGTGAAGGCCAGCGACCTCCTGGCCCGGCCACCGGCCAGGCAGATGATCTTTCTTGTGGATGAGGTGGAAGCCCATCTGCACCCCACCTGGCAGCGGCGGGTGGTGAAAGCCCTGATGGAAGTGGTCGACAACCTCAATCAGCACACCGCCGTGCAGCTTCTGCTGGTCACCCACTCGCCCCTGGTGATGGCCTCCGTGGAGCCGTTGTTTGATCCCGAGCGCGACCGCTGGTGGGATCTCGATTGGACGGAGGCCAACCAGCAGGTGGAGCTCACGCAGAGGCCTTTCAATCGTTACGGCGATGCCAACAACTGGCTGCGCAGCGAAGCCTTCGACCAAGCCGACACCGGATCGCTCGAGCGCGAAGCCATCCTCAGGCGGGCGCGCCAGTTGCTTCAACGCGGTGCAGAGGCCAGCGCAGACGACGTGGCAGCCATGCATGGCGAGCTGCAGTCGGTGCTGGGCGCCACCGATGTGTTCTGGAACCGCTGGCACTTCGAAGCCAGCAGGCATGGTTGGCAGCCATGATCCCGGTGACTCTTCCACCGGAACCCGACAACTTCGATGAAAGGGTTCGTCGCGAAGGTTTGGCACATCTTCAGGAACAAGGGAAAGACCCAGATGAGATCGCACCAAGGGCTCTGTTTACAATGAAGCGCATCATGTCAAACGGGGGCGAGCGTTCCTGCGAGTATTGGCAACTGGCCAGAGAGGATTTACGACAGGCGTATCACAACCGTTGTGTTTACTCATGCTTTCAGATCGAAGTTGAAACCCTGGCGAGTGGAGAGACAGTCTCGATGCATGCGATTGATCACTTCAGTCCCATCCGCCTCAGCCCCGCCAGGCTGGCCTTCGAATGGTCAAACCTCCGCTGGGCTTGGGGCATTATTGACAACCACAAAGGCAACTCTCTCATTCCCGGTGACCACGATCCAACACGGTTGCAGGCCGATTCTCTGATTCTCTCTGAAGATCCAAGCGGCTTGCTGATCGTGGCCCCCAACCCTTCCCTACCATCAGCCGAGCAGGCGCGGCTGACCGATACTGTTGCCAAGCTAGGGCTGAATCACACAGCCGTTGTGTTGGCCCGTTCAGCCTGCCGCGACGACTTTATTGCCTCTGCCGATCTCTACGGGCATGCCTTCATGTTGGCAAGGCAACCATTCGTTTACCAATTCATCTTTCAATCTGCCGAGGATAGGCTCGATCAAAGTTCCCGCGCTGCAGGCTCCAGCTAACCCGCTGGCGACAATGGATCCACGAAGTCGCCGGGAGATCGTCACCCGCTAATCGTCCAGAGGTACACCATCCCAGCAGGCTCTAGGCGGTGGGTCACCACCTTGTAACTGGCCTCGATCCGCTTGGGTTCACTGCTGAGCTCGGTGTCGAATGTTTCCAGGCGGCGTTGCCTTGGATCCAGCCTCGCGATCTCCTGGCCGCGCTGGCGCACTGTGTCGCGGATGCGTTGGCGTTGGTTGCGCAGCACCGTTTTCAGGGCCTCTGCCTCCAGACGGCCTCGCTCCTGCAGCAGCTCGGTAGCAGCCCCCCGGGCCCGCTCAGCCTCTTGCTGCAGCTGGGGATTGTTATAAAAGGGTTCAATCTAGGCCAGAAAAGCCTCCCAGGGAACAGTGATCTATATCTCTTCCAAGCTGCGCTGGCGTCGCGTCTTCTTTTTGGCGTAGATTTGCTCGTAGTCCGTAAAGCCCACAGCTGGAGAGGGACAGCCGTCCGGTCCAGTCTCAGTTCGAGAACTTGACTTGTTCTAGCGGGTTTTGCAGAGGTCCCCCAAGAACCCATTTATAGCCAATGTTACGGAGTCTCTGATCGATTAAGTCAATAATCTGAGCCCTGGCGACGTCAATATCACTCTTAAGGAGGTCTACTCTGGTTGAACGCCCTCGATCCATGAGATTCTTCGCGAGCCCCATAATTCCAAGAGCAACCATTCTTTGCTGAGCAGTATCACCAGAGGTCAGTGAACTACCCAGGTCCTCCCTGAAATCGGAGAGATCAAGTACCCCGTTTAGTCGACACTCAAAGCGGCCGACGCTTTCGAAGTGGTTTTCCAAGACGCTATGCCAAGGCGTTAATTCACTGAGAACGGGATCGAGTTCTCCTGAATTGATATCGTAGTCATCAGCCAATTTCTGCTCGATAGATGCCTTGGTAGATGGCCAAGCAATGATGAATTCGACTATATTTGACGGCGGAATCATGGCTGCTGAGCACCATTTCATAATTATAGCATCCAAGCGAATGGGTGTGCGTGTAGGGCATCCCGCACCACCCGCAACCCAAGACAATGCCTCACTGGTTTGTCCGATGCAGCACGTGCATCGTGTTACCCCATGCTCCTGTTGGGATAGCGGAGGATCCACAACTCGGCATCCTTCGGTATTTGCGTCTGGCCCGATAGAATTGCGGCCCCTCCATTCCCACTCCACCTTCTCCACCTCCCCCGCCTTCTCCACCCGCTGCCGCAATGTGCGGATCAGATGGCAAGCCTCCCGGCTGCTGCCCACCAGCCCTTGCGGCAGGAGTAGCCAGAACTGCTCGATCAAATGGGGCTGCTCGGGATGGGAGACCAGGCTCTGACTCTCGATCCGGTCCGGATCCACCAGGCCCAGGCAGAGGGGCATCGCCAACTGGCGATCGTGCATGCGCTTCAGCCAGGAGGGAACGACCTGGCAGCTGATCGGCTGCTGCTCCAATTGGAAGCCATGCCAAGCCAGCGCCTCGTGCAGCAGCGGCGTGACGTTGCGGCGGGGCAACAGGACCTTGCGGGGTCTAGTCGCATCGGCCGTGGCTGGCGTATGGCTCACCAGCTGCAATGGCAACGTCCCCAGCGGCACCGTGATCACACCGCTCCAGCTGGGTAGCCGCTCGCCGGCCTGAACCCGCGGGTGGCACCAGGACGACACGATCGCCCTATCGATCGAGGCCTGGCTCAGCCGCTGCGCCCACTCCTGCGAGGGCCGGATGAGTGGCGGCACCGCCTGCACGCTCACCATCCCGGCTAGCAGCGCCTGATGCAAAGGGTCGGTGGCGATCCGCAGCTGGCCGCCCATCAGCGCTGCGCTGCGGCAGACCGTGCTCTGGTGCATTGCCAGGGCTCGGGCTGCCTTGATCTGTGAGCCGGTGAGCTCCAGCAGATCGAGCACATGCAGATGCTCAAGGGGTACTGGCGGCGCCCAGATGGGGCCGTGGCGCGCCTTGACGGCCGGCTGGCTTGAACGGTGCTGGAGCTGGCCACAGGGCGCTGTTGATTCGCAGGGGCCCAGCGTCAGCAAGACAGCCCCTGGCGTGAACGATTCACCTGCGAAAGACTGGAGCCATCCCGCAGCCCGACCTCATTGCCTTCCGCCACAGCGGCGCCGCTGCGCTGCCATCTGCTGAACGGCCCGCCCGCCAGTGGCAAGACCACCCTGGCTAGGACCCTCGCGCCCCTGCTAACCGCCCCCGGTGAGCCGCCGGCGCTGCTGCTCTCCACCGATGCGATCCGCGCCGAGGTCTTTGGTGATGCGGCCGTCATGGCCTGAATCGCCGCGCTGATCTCCGCCACGGGAAAGGCGTACACGCGGCGCAGCACCCAGACGAATTCACACAGGGCGGGTAAGGCCACGGCAATCTGCTCTGTTCTCGGCAGAGCCGTAATGGCGGCTTGCGACTGGGCGGGATCGTCGCCCACCACGGCCCGCACCAGCACGTTGATATCCGCCGTGATCCTCAAGACTCGCCAGCCCAGCCGGATGTGGCGGCCGCCTGGATCTGCTCAAGCGTGGCCACCTTGGCGCTGCGGCCTGCCAATCGGCCGATGAAGGCGTCGATGCTGCCGTGGGAGTGGGAGGCGCGCACCTCGATGCGGCCGCCGGGCAGGGCGGTCACTTCAATCTGCTGACCCGGCTGTACCCCGAGATGGCGGAGCAGTTCCTGGCGGAGCAGGGCCTCAAGCAGGGTGCGGGGTGAGGGAGAGGTCCTTGGTCCAGCTCCAGAGCCGCCCAGCCAAGGCGGTATGGGGCGACTAGGCTAAGACTTAGTTCGAGATGATGTCGGATGGCGATGGTGAACGTGCACCAGGCCAAAACCCATCTCTCCCAGCTGCTGCAGGAGGTGGAGCAAGGGCAAGAGGTGGTGATCGCCCGCTCAGGGGTTCCGATTGCGCGGCTGGTGGCCTGGCAGGCTCCCGTCCAAGCGATAGCGGCACCTGGGGCGATGCGCGGCCGGATCCAGCTGAGTGACGATTTCGATGCGCCCCTGGAGGGGTTGTTTGAGGCGCTGCAGTGACGCGGCTGCTGCTCGATACCCATTTGCTGCTGTGGTGGCTGAGCGGCAATCCACAGCTGCCGCAGGCGGTGGTGGAGCGGGTGCAGGCGCCGGAGGCGGAGGTGTTCGTCAGCCAGGCGTCGCTGTGGGAGATGGCGATCAAGGTGTCGATCGGCCGGCTGCAGCTGGATTTGCCTGAATTGGAGCGCCAGGTGCCGTTGCAGGGCTTCCGCTGGCTGCCGATCAGCAACGCCCACGTGCTGGCCGTGGCGGGGCTGGAAACTGATGGCGGCCACAGGGATCTCTTTGATCGCTTGCTGGTGTGCCAGAGCCGGGTGGAGCCGATGCTGCTGCTGACCGTGGACAGCCAGCTGCGCAGCTATGGCACCACGGTGATCGTGATCTGAACCTGGCTTCGAAGGGTCCTGCTGGGAGAAGCGGACGCTCATGAACCCTCCACTCCCCGATGCCGCTCCCGGGCGGCCTCCTTGGCTGCACGGCTGTCGTGCAGGTCGCACCAGCAGTTTGCGTCGAACCTCCGCCTGGCCGCCGCTGGCCGGCCGGTGCAGTGCTTTCTCCATGGTGATGCCCGCGGCGTCGATGCCGCCATCGATCAGGCCAGCCGCCCGCAGGTCTGTTGGTGATCGCCTTTCCCGGTGGCTCCGGCACCGCCTCCCTGCTCCATCAAGCCCATCGCCTCCAGGGGCTTTCGTCCCTTCCGATCGAGCTGATCGATCTGGCCATCGCATAGGGGGGCAGAGCCCCCCCCCGCTCCTCGATCTCCTCCGCTCGCCGAGGCTTGTGTCACAGGTTCAGGCCCGGGCCACCGGAACATCGCTGAGCCGGGTGGTGGCGGCCCGCGAGAGGTGACCCCGCCGCATCCGCCAGGCCGGCGCCAGGCCGCAGGCGGCCCACTGCACCGTGCCGCTGCCGTAGCGCCGGTTGATGCCGTCCACGGCGGCCATCAGGGTGTCGCGGCGGCGCTGTTGCTCGGGGGTCTGGGGCACCAGCAGGTGGTGCTGTAGCAGGCCCACCGGCTGGAGATCCTGCAGGATCACGCCGGCCTTGCGCAGGGGTTTGTGGGGGCGGAACAGCCGCTCGGCCAGGGGCAGGGCGGCAGCCAGAAGCACGGCAGTGTCGTTGCTGGGCAAGGGCAGGGTGGTGGTGGCGGCGTTGGCGTAGAAGGCGGTGCCATCGAAGGGGCTGCTGCGCACGAACACGGTGAGGGTGCCGGCCCGCTGGCCCTGGCGCCGCAGCTTTTCGGCGGCACGGCAGAGATAAGTGGCCACGGCCTCCTTCAGGGCCGCCGCCGTGTTGATCGGGGTGCTGAAGCTGCGGCTTACGCAGGTTTCGCGCTTGGCGGGCGCCACGGAGGCCAGGGGCAGGCAGCGGCGACCCTGCAGCTCCTGCTGCAGCCGTAGGCCCACGACGCCGGCGCGGCGGCGCAGTTCGCCCGGGGGCATGTCGCGCAGGGCGCGGGCATCGGCGATGCCCCGCAGCCGGCACCAGCGCGAGAGCTGGCGGCCGATTCCCCACACGTCCTCGATGGCGGTGGCGGCCAGCCAGGGATCGGGATCGGCCATGGCGGCGAAATCGAACACACCGCGCTCCCGCCAGCGGGGATCCCGCTTGGCGATGCGGTTGGCCACCTTGGCCAGCACCTTGGTGGGGGCGATGCCCACCGCCACCGGCAGCCCCAGCTGGCGCTGAACCTGGCGGCGCAATTCTGCGCCCCAGGCGGTGAGATCCTGGCTGCCGGCGGGGCGGTGCAGCAGGCCGAAGGCCTCATCGATCGAGTAGATCTCCAGCTCCTCCACCCAGGTCTCGAGGGTGGCCATCAGCCGCTGGCTCATGTCGGCGTAGAGACCGTAGTTGGAGCTGCGCACGATCACGCCGTGGCGCTCCAGCTCGGCCCGCAGCTGGAACACAGGCGCCCCCATGGGAATGCCGAGGGCGCGGGCCTCGGCACTACGGCTCACGATGCAGCCGTCGTTGTTAGAGAGCACCACCAGGGGCCGGCCAACCACGGCGGGATCGAGCACCGCCTCGCAGGAGGCGTAGAAGTTGTTGGCATCGATCAGCACCAAGGCGGTGCTCATGGGCTGAAGCTGCGGATGGCATGGGTCACCACGCCCCAGAGCTCCCCTTCCCCCAGGGCCAGGGTCGGATAGGCCGGGTGGGCCGCCACTAGCAGCCAGCGCTGATCCCGTCGCCTCAGGCGTTTGAGGGTGAAGCCATCAGCCAGCCGGGCCACCACCAGCTGGCCGTCGCGGGGGGTCGGGTGGCGTTCCACCACCACCAGGTCGCCGTGGTGGATGCCAGCACCCACCATCGAATCACCGCCCACCCGCAACAGCACGGTGCGGGCCGGATCGGGGATGAGCAGGCGCTGCAGGTCGATGGCCGCCCTCGACCGGGGGGCGTGGCTGGGCAGGGCTTCCGGCACGGGGCGCAGCAGAAATCTTCGCTATAGTACATTTGTATTGCATGCGCTGGTCTGGTGAGCGGACTAATCGTCGGACTGGTCAGCGGTCTGGTCAGCGGTCTGGTCGACGATGTAGTCAAAAATGTGGTCGACGATGTGGTCGACGCTGTGGTCAGCGGCTGACGCCATTCGATGGAGGCCTGGGTGGATGGCATCGCTGGATGGCATCACTGGATGGTTTGCCCCGCAGGGTTTCGCTCAACGCCCATCACGAACTGCCGGCGGCCCCTGGGTTGGCTACAGGAAGGTGCCGGAAGGGATCGCCGGCGCGCCAGGAACGATGCAACGCTCGGGGTGGGCCGGAGGCGGCAGCGGCGCGAGGATGCGCCTGGGCCCGCCGACAATCGGAACCTGGTGGACAATCCCGGGGTTGGACAGCCGCGTTCGGTAGAAAGGGGGGCCGGCCCGTGACCTCCCGGCCTCCGCTGCGACGACCCCGATGGCCCCGCTCCAGCCGCCCTCTAGCGGGCCTGATCATTCCGGTCATGGTCATGGTCATGGTCATGGTCATGGTCATGGTCATGGTCATGGGCCGGCGAGTGGCGGCGACCACGCCGACCGCCCCCATCCGGCCGTGGCGATCCAGCGCCAGCCCCACCCCCGGCAGCATGAGCATCGCCCCGGCTCGGCGGCGGCCTTCCGCTGGAGCATCGTGCTCAACAGCGCCCTCTCCGGGCTTCAACTGGCGATCGGCTTCGCCTTCGGCTCCCTGGCCCTGGTGGGGGATGCGGTGCACAACCTTGGTGATGTCGCCGGTCTGCTGCTGGGCTGGGGGGCCGAACGGCTGAGTGGCCGGCCCGCCAACCAGCGCTTCACCTATGGCTACGGCCGCTCCACCCAGCTGGCGTCGCTGGTGAATGCGGTGCTGATCATGATGGCGGCGGCGGTGGTGGTGCTGGAGGGGCTGCAGCGGCTGCGCCAGCCGGTGGAGCTGGTGAGCGGGCCCGTGGCCTGGGCGGCGGCAGCCGGCATTGTGGTGAATCTGCTCTCGGCCCGCCTGTTCGGCAGCGACCACAGCCACGATCTCAACCGCCGCGCCGCCGTGGTGCACCTGCTCACCGATGCGGCGGTGTCGGCGGCGGTGCTGGTGAGTGCCCTGCTGGTGCAGCTCACCGGCTGGGCTCGCCTCGATGCGGTCACCGCGATCGGCGTGGGACTGGCGGTGGCCTGGAGCGGCTGGCAGTTGTTGCAGGAGGCGCTGATTGTGGCGATGGATGCGGTGCCCCACGGCATCGCCATGGAGGAGGTGGAGGAGGCCCTAAGCAGCCTGAGCGGTGTGGCCGCGGTCCACCATCTGCACGTGTGGGCCCTGAGCACCTCCCAGAACGCCCTCACGGCGCACCTGCAGCGGGATCCCGGCTTAAGCGACGACATGGCCCTGCTGCACGAAGCCAAGCAACGGTTGGCCAGGCTCGGCATCGCCCACAGCACCCTGCAGTTGGAGCCCCTGGACCGTCCGGTAGGAGGAGGTTGAGCCCTTTTCCGCTCGGATCCCCCGGCTCAGGCGCGATCGGAACCTGGCCGAGCCTGACGGAGGGTGGGCTTGGGCAAGAGACGGTCGTTGATCAGCCGTCCAGGCTGGACAAGGGCATCGGGCACGTCGTCGTGTTCAAGATGCAGGAGATCATCAAAGGCGTCGTAGAGGTCACGCTCGGGTCCGCTGGCGCGGCGTGGCGGAGGGTTGGTGGGGCGCTTCGGGGTGCGTCGCCGGGGCGGTGCCGATGGGAGAGGGGAAGAACCTTCGCGCTCGGCGGTAGCCGATGGGGGACGGGCGCCAGGGTTGATGTTCAGAGCGGCACCAGCTCCGGAGCGCCGCCCTGGTTGGGCCACTTCCAACTCGCGCAGCCGCTCGAGATGGTGGGGCGGCACCGATCCATCGGCACTGGCCTCCATCAGGGCTCGGAACAGATCCTCAGGGTTCTCTTCAAGTTCCACCCGGTGGCGGGGAGCCGTATCGGCCTTTCTCCCGGCCGGGGACGGGCTGGCCGGCTTCGGCGGCAACGGCAGTTTCTGGGGGAGGGTGCGGCCGAGGGCCTCCAGGCGTTCACGGCTGCGGGCATCGAAGCTCATGGTCGGCGGGGCGCTGGTGGGTGGGGGCGCGAGGCGGAAGGACAAGCCGGGAGGAAACGGATCAGGCGCAGCCGAGGGTGTCACGGGTGGCCCTGCCGCTGCTGGAGTTGGTGCCGCTGGCCACGGCACAGAGGCGCTTGAGGACGTCACCGCGCAGGGGCACATTGGTGAAGTCGGCACCGTCGATGCGGACGTTCAGAAAACGGGTGTTAAAGGCAAAGGCATCATCGAGGCGGGCGTTGCGAAGGTCTGTGCCTTCGAAGACAGCCGAGTCGAGGGTGGCATCACGCAGATCGGCGCCGCTGAAGTCGGCATCCTGGAGTTTCGCCCCGAACAGGCTGGCGTTGCGCAGGTCGGCTCCGGCGAAGCTGGCCTCGCGCAGATTGGTGAGGTTGAAGGTCACGCCGCGCAGGTCAGCCCCGTGGAAATCGGCGCCGATCAGCACCTGCTTGGCGTAGTCCATAGCGGCCAGGGCCGGGGGGGCCGGCATCAGGGTCGTCAGGGCCAGCAGCGTGATCGGGAGGGTCAGCAGGAGCCCCAGCAAGGGGACGATGGTCCGTTGCGCGATCTGATGCCAGCCCGTGGCATCAGGAGCGCCGGCCTGCGTTCGGGAGCTGGGCCGCGGGAACCGGGCTTCCATGGCGAGGTGGCGAATGGGCACAACTTAGGGGGGGCGCTGTGGCGCTGATCGTGGGGGAGAGTGTCGATTCCTTAGACGCAACAGGAGTCGCAACAGGAGACGCAACAGGGGCGGCCTGCCCTCATTGAGGCGCCAAACCAAAGGCATCCGAGCAAGGGCCGCAGGCGCTTCAGCGGGCCGCTGAACCGTGGTGGAAAACCGCTGCGCGGGTCCGGGGGGAAAGGTGCTGCTTCGGCCGGTCCGAGCGCGGGAAACCTCAGGGGATGCGTTGCTGCCTCGACAGCACCTCCTCCATGCCCCCCACCCCCCGCCAACGCCAGGGCCGCTGGGCCGAACAGCGGGCCCTGCGGCTGCTGGAGACCCAGGGCTGGCGCTTGGTGTCGAGAAACTGGCGCTGCCGCTGGGGCGAGCTGGATCTGGTCTGCGAAAAGCCAGGTCGGTTGCTGCTGGTGGAGGTGAAGGGGCGCCGGCCGGGGCACCGGGATGGAGCCGGCAGCGTGTCATTGAGGGGCCAGCAGCGGCGCCGTCTGGGCCGGGCCTGGCTCTGCTGGCTGGTGGACCACCCAGAGCGCGCCACCTGGCCTGTGGAGTTCGTGGCGGCTCTGGTGCCCCTGCCTCCGGCCGCCGGTGGGGTGCGGTGGCTGCGCCTGGAGGGTTGAGTCGGTGGCGGAGGCTGCTGCCGGCTGCCGCTGCTCGGCAGGGAAGCCGAGACACCCCTCAGGCCTTGGGCAGGGCGCCGGAGCAGTCTGGAGATCCATCCACCACCCACGCGATGACCTTCAGCGGCCACCGGGCCCGCAAGCGTTTCGGCCAGCACTGGCTCACGGATGCCGCTGTGCTGGATCGGATCGTGGCCGCTGCGGCGATCGAGCCCGGCGAGCACCTGCTGGAGGTGGGTCCCGGGCGCGGCGCCCTCACCGAGCGCCTGCTGGCCAGCCCCGCCGCTTCCGTGCTGGCGATCGAACTCGATCGCGATCTGGTGGCCGGCCTGCGCCAGCGCTTTGGTGCCGATCCCCGCTTTCAGCTACTGGAGGGCGACGTCCTGGCCCTGCCCCTGCAGCCGCCGGCGGGGCCGGCTCCCGAGAAGGTGGTGGCCAACATCCCGTACAACATCACCGGTCCCCTGCTGGAGCGGCTGGTGGGCCGGTTGGATCGGCCCCTGGAGAGGCCCTACCGCGCCCTGGTGCTGCTGGTGCAGCAAGAGGTGGGTGAGCGCATCCGCGCCCGGCCCGGCAGCAGCGCCTATTCGGCCCTGAGCGTGCGGATGCAGTTGCTGGCCCGCTGCGCCGCGGTGTGTCCGGTGCCGCCCCGCTGCTTCTCACCGCCGCCGAAGGTGAATTCTGAGCTGATCCGCCTGGATCCCCTTACCCCCGATCAGCGCCTGGAACCAGCCCTGGCCCGCCGCACCGATGCCCTGCTGAGGCGCTGCTTCGCCGCCCGCCGCAAGATGCTGCGCAACAGCCTGGCGGGGCTGCTGCCCGAGGTGGAGCTTCAGCAGGCCGCGGAGGCGGCGGGTATCACGCTCAACCAACGGCCCCAGGAGCTGGCGCCGGAGCGCTGGCTGGCGCTGGCGGCGGTGCTTGATCCGCTCCAGGGGTCCCCATCACGTGGCAACGGTGATCTGGACAACCCGGGATGATGGCGGCACGGGTGGTGCCCTAGGCGCATACCCGCAAGGGAACCCCTGGCCACCGCCGCGGCACGGATCCTTCCGCGGGCCATCGGATGCCACCCCTGGACATCTGCCCTGCCAGGGAGCTCCGAATCCGAGCTCCAACCTGAACCCACCGAAACCGCGCTTCGCCCGCCCCTGCGCCCATGACCCTCACCGTTGAGGCCCCCGCCAAGATCAACCTGCACCTGGAGGTGCTCGGCCTGCGGCCCGATGGCTACCACGAGCTGGCGATGGTGATGCAGAGCCTCGATCTGGCCGACAGCCTGAGCTTCGCCAGCACCGCCGACGCTGCCATCACCCTGGAGTGCGACCGCCCGGACCTCAGCACCGGATCGGACAACCTGATCGTGAAGGCCGCCGAGATGCTGCGAGCCCGTGCCGGTCTGCCCGAACTGGGGGCTCACATCACGCTCAGCAAGCGCATCCCGATTGGCGCCGGCCTGGCGGGGGGCTCCAGCGATGGGGCGGCCACCCTGGTGGGCCTCAACGCCCTCTGGGGCTGTGGCTTCTCCGCGGCAAATCTGCACGCCATGGCCCAGGCCCTCGGCTCTGACATGCCCTTCTGTCTCACAGGCGGCACTCAGCTCTGCTTCGGGCGTGGGGAGGTGATGGAGCCAGCCCTGGCGGGGCAAACGTCCGGCTCGGCTTCGGCTGGTGCTGCTTCACTCGTTTCAGGAGCGGCTCCTGCGGTGCCCCGGTTCGGTGTACTGCTGATCAAGCACCCCGAAGCGAGCGTGTCCACTCCTTGGGCGTTCGGCCGCTGCCGCGATCTGCGCGGCGATTTCTATCTCGAAACCGAGGCCGACTTCGAGCAGCGCCGCCAGGCACTCCGCCAGGGGCCTCTGGTGGCTGCCCTGGCGGCTGGGGGGCCGCTCCCCGCTCTGCGCAATGACCTCCAGGCCGTGGTGGAGCCTGAGGTGGCGAGCGTGGGGGTGGGGCTGGCCCTGCTGCGCCGCGCCCCGGCTGCCTTGGCGGTGGCGATGAGCGGTTCGGGGCCGAGCCTGTTCGCCCTCTTCGCCGATGCGGCCGGCGCTGAGGCGGCCCGTTCTGGATTGATCGACGAGCTCACCACCGCCGGCTTCGAGGTCTGGTGCTGCCGCTGCACCGCTTCCGGTGCCAGCCTGGAGCCGACCAGAAACGACCCATGAGCGCCGCCAGTCCCGATCCCCAGCCCGCGGAAGCTGCCCTCGATGGCGACGCCATCGCGGACCAGACGCCCCCGGACTACCCCAGCGCCGAGATTGCCGCAGCCGATGGGGTCGCCGCGGTGGAATCAAGCGCTGTGTTGCCGGCCATCGCCGATCCGCTCGGCGCCGCTGCTGGACTTGCTTCCGCCGGCTCCGTGAGCCCCCGTAAGGGCCCCGTCAGCATCCTCTCAGGCGCTCTCACCAGTGGCGTGTTGGCCTGGCTCTGTCTCGGGCTCAGCCAGAAGGTGCTGGGGTACTACGCACTTCATCCGCCCCACTACGAGGCACGGGTAGCCCAGAGCATCGCCACCGCCCTGAAGACCATGATCGTGGGCATGACCTTCCTGGCCACGTTCTCCTTTGCCTTCGTGGGCCTGGGCCTCTTCCTTGTGTTCCTCCGCTCGCTGCTGCCGGCGCGCCCCGAAACCCCTGCCTAGGGTTCGGCACGATCTGTGCACCGGGCCATGACTCCCCACGACCTCGGCCTGCTGGTTGCTCTGCTCCTGCCCGGAATGCTGCTCTCGGTACTCCTGCTCAGCACCTTCGCTGCGGGAGGCTGAGATAGGTTGGCCGGCAGCCCGCAGACGCACCGTGGCCGAAACCCTTCTCTTCAACGCCCTGCGCGAGGCCATCGACGAGGAAATGGCCCGCGACCCTCACGTCTGCGTGATGGGGGAGGACGTGGGGGAATACGGCGGTTCCTACAAGGTGACCAAGGATTTGCATGCGAAATATGGCGAGCTGCGGGTTCTCGACACTCCGATCGCCGAGAACAGCTTCACCGGCATGGCGGTTGGCGCTGCCATGACCGGCCTGCGGCCGATCGTGGAGGGCATGAACATGGGCTTCCTGCTGCTGGCCTTCAACCAGATCTCCAACAACATGGGCATGCTCCGCTACACCAGTGGCGGCAACTTCACGATTCCCACCGTGGTGCGGGGGCCCGGGGGCGTCGGCCGCCAGTTGGGAGCAGAGCACAGCCAGCGCCTTGAGGCCTACTTCCACGCCGTGCCGGGTATCAAGATTGTGGCGGTGAGCACTCCCACCAATGCCAAGGGCCTGATGAAGGCGGCGATTCGCGACAACAATCCCGTGCTCTTCTTCGAGCATGTGCTTCTCTATAACCTCAGCGAGGACATTCCCGAGGGTGATTACATCTGTGCCCTCGATCAGGCCGAGCTGGTGCGGGAAGGCAAGGACATCACCATCCTCACCTATTCCCGCATGCGGCATCACTGCCTCAAGGCGGTGAAACAGCTCGAAGCCGATGGCATCGATGTGGAACTCATCGATCTGATCAGCCTCAAGCCCTTTGATCTCGACACGATCACCCGCTCGATCCGCAAGACCCACAAGGTGCTGGTGGTGGAGGAATGCATGAAGACCGGCGGCATCGGCGCTGAACTGTTGGCTCTGATCACCGAAAACTGCTTCGACGACCTCGATACGCGCCCGGTGCGGCTCTCCTCCCAGGACATTCCCACTCCTTACAACGGCAACTTGGAGAACCTCACGATCATCCAGCCGCACCAGATTGTGGAGGCGGCCCTCCAGATCACCGCCGGCGCCCTCTGAGATGGCACGTCAACAGGGATGGCTGGCCCTGATCCTGGCCCTTGCGATCGCCTCCGCCACCCTGCTCGCCACCAATGGCCTTCAACTGGGCCTTGATCTGCGCGGCGGCAGCCAGCTCACCCTCCAGGTGATGCCCGCCGGGGCGATCAAGATCGTTGAACAAGAGCAGCTTGAAGCTGTGAAAGAGGTGCTGGAGCGCCGGGTTAATGGCTTGGGTGTATCTGAATCCACCCTTCAGACCGTGGGGTCCGACCAATTGGTGCTCCAGCTTCCCGGCGAACAGGATCCCACCCGCGCCGCCAAGGTGCTGGGCAGCACCGCCCTGCTCGAATTCCGGGAACAGAAACCTGGCAGCGAGAAAGAGATGAACGGGCTGCTGCCCCTCAAGCGTCAGGTTGAGGCCGTGCTGTTCGCCCGCCGTCCCGGTGCCCAGGCTGACGCTTCGAGCACCCCCACTCCAGGTCAACCCCCCAAGCCCACCACCATTTCCGAAGCCGATATGGCCAAGGCCTTTAGCGCGTTGGGTTTGAAAATTCCGGCCGGCAGTAGCGAGGTTGATCAGCTCGAGATCCTGCAGGCCGAAGTGAATCGCCGGGTGATCAACCTCTACGGCCCTCCCTTGCTCACCGGCAAGGAGCTCACCAGCGCCGGCCGCCAGCAGGACCGCACCGGCACCGCCTGGGAGGTCACGCTCAATTTCAATCGTGAAGGAGCCGAGAAGTTCGCCAGCCTCACCCAGTCGATCGCCGGCACCGGTCGCGTTCTTGGGATTGTGCTCGATGGCCGCTCGATCAGCGAGGCCACGGTGGGTCCGGAATTCAAGGCCGCCGGCATCACCGGTGGTTCCGCCTCCATCTTTGGAAACTTCAGCACCGAAGAAGCCAGGGACCTGGAGGTCCAGCTGCGGGGTGGCTCCCTGCCGCTGCCCGTGAAGATCGTGGAGGTGCGGACGGTTGGCCCCTCGCTCGGTGCCGACAACATCCGCTCCAGTCTGATCGCCGGTGTGTCAGGACTGTTGCTGGTGGCGCTGTTCATGGTGTTCACCTACCGCCTGCCGGGATTCGTGGCGGTTCTGGCCTTGAGCCTTTACGCCCTCTTCAACCTGGCAATTTATTCCTGGTTTCTTGTCACCCTCACCCTGCCCGGCATCGCTGGCTTCATCCTCTCGGTGGGCATGGCGGTGGATGCCAATGTGCTGATCTTTGAGCGCGTCAAGGAAGAGCTGCGCTCCGGCAATACCTTGATCCGATCGATCGACACAGGCTTTTCTTTGGCCTTTTCTTCGATCATCGATGGCCACATCACCGGATTGATCAGCTGCGTTGCCCTCTTCTTCCTCGGCACCGGTCTGGTCAAGGGTTTTGCCGTGACCCTGGCGATCGGTCTTCTGCTCAGCCTGTTCACGGCCCTCACCTGCACCCGCACCTTGCTGAGGTTGTTGATGAGCTACCCCAGCCTGCGTCGCCTTCCCTATTTCCTCCCTGCCCGCGAGCTGCCATCGGGCGCTGCCTGAGCCACCCTCTCCCGTGACTGTTGCTTCCTCCCCCTCCCCGCGCTTCCGCATCAACCGCCATCGCTGGCTCGCCTGGATCGGTTCCGGCCTGGCCTGTCTGCTGAGCGTTGTCGGATTGGTGCTCTGCTGGCTGCAGCCTTCGATTCAGGCGCCGCTCAAACCGGGCCTCGATTTCACCGGCGGTACCCAGATTCAGGTGGTGCGCGCTTGTGGCGGCGGCTCCCAGCCCCAACCCTGCCCGGCCATCTCCGCTGACGCGATCCGCCAGCAACTTGCTTCCCTTCGCCTGGTCGCCCCCGCGGCCGAGCAGCCTCCCAATCTCTCCGGCGCCAGTGTTCAGGTGCTCGACCAGGGGCGATCGCTCGTCCTTCGCCTTCCTGCCCTCGACAGCGAACAGGCCAAGGCCGTGCTCGACGACCTCAACCGCAGCATCGGCCCTCTCAAGGCGGAAGGCACCGCCGTGGATACGATCGGCCCCACCCTGGGCTCCCGCCTGCTGCAGGGCAGCCTGATCTCGCTGCTGGTGAGTTTCGCCGCCATTGCCATTTACATCTCGTTCCGCTACAGCGGAGTCTTCGCCTTTCTGGCGCTGTTGTGCCTGGTCCACGATGTGCTGATCACCTGCGGCCTGTTCGCCTGGTTGGGGCTGCTGCGGGGGATTGAGGTGGATTCGCTCTTTGCGGTTTCACTGATCACGGTGGCCGGCTATTCCGTGACCGACACCGTGGTGGTGTTCGACCGTATCCGGGAACAGCGGAAGGCCCTCGCCCACCTACCGGTGACCGAACAGGTGGATGTGGCCGTGGATGCCACCCTCACCCGATCCCTTTACACCTCCCTCACCACGTTGTTGCCCCTGCTGGCCTTGATTTTCTTTGGGGGCAGCACCTTGTTCTGGTTTTCGGTGGCCCTGGCTGTCGGCATCGCCGTGGGCAGCTGGTCGAGCATCGGCATCGCGCCCACCCTCCTTCCCCTGATGATTCGACGATGAACCCCGCTCCTGAATCCCTTGCCCTGGGCCCCCCAATCAATGCCGTCTCCTCTGACGCGGTGATCGACTCGCCCAGCCGCCGCCGCCCCCCCTTGGTGCCCCTGCTTCTGGCCTTGCTGGCCCTGCTGGATCTGCGGGTGGAACTCCAGCTGTTATTCGACCATCTCACGCTCACCAGCCTGACCGAAGCTGTGCGCACCCACCTGTTGGCGGTGATGGTGTTGCTGTTTACGCCTTCGCTGTTGCGCCGTTATCGCTGAGCTGTTAGCGCTGAGCTGTTTTCAGTGAGTTGTTATCGCTGAGTGGTTATCGCTGATCACTACTGCCCGATCTTGTCCAGCCGTCCATGACATCGTGCACCAAGACCTCCTGGCAGATCACCTGCAGCACCACCACCAGGGGAAGGGCCAGCAGCAGCCCCGGCAGCCCCAGGAGCGCTCCGAGGCAGAGTTGGGCCATCAGAGCCACGGTGGGCAAGAGGTTCACCGTGCGGCTCAGCAACACCGGTGTGAGCACGAAGGCCTCAGCGTTCTGAAGAACCAGTCGCAACACGGCCACCTGCAACATTTTTGCGGGACTCACCAGGAGAAGCGCCACCGCCATCGGCACCAGGGTCGCGGCTGTCGGTCCGATGGTGGGCACAAAGGTGAGCAGGGCACAGACCAGGGCGCTCAACAGCGCCAAGGGCACCTTGAGCAGGGCGAGGCCGGCCCAGCTGGCCAGGAACACCACCACGGCTGAGAGGGTCATGCCGGCCAGCCATCCCCCCAGGGCTTCACGGCACTCACTGAGCAACAGTTGCATGCGAGCCCGGTAGAACTGGGGAGTGGCAGCCAGCAGCAGCTTCTGGTGGCTGCGGGGATCCAGGGCAAGCAGCACGGCCAACAGGGCGATGAGCAGCAACTGCACGGTGCTGTTGGCGGCGCCACCGGCAAAGCCCAGCAGTTGCCCCCCGAGGGGCTCCAGGCGGTCCCAGCTGGCTCCCCCCATCAGCTGCAGCTCCAGGGAGCGCAGCTGGGGAATCTGGCTGGTGAGGGCATGCAGCCGGGCAGGAAGCTGGGGGATGAGATTGCTGAGCACCTGGATCTGTTCCAGCACCTCCGGCAGCAGCAGCGCCGTGAGCAGCCAGCCCACCACGGCAAGCACCACCAGCTCAAGAATCAGGGCAGCGGGCCTTGAGAGCGGCAGCAGACGCCGCAGCAGGTTGATCGGCACATCGAGGGCCACCGCCAGCACTACCGCTCCAAACAACACCAGCAGCACCAGCCGCAGTTCCCAGGCCAGCAGGCCCAGCACCACCAAGGCAAGGGCACCGAGCAAGGTGCGGCCACTCATGATTCGATGGTCTCACTCAACCGCTGCAGAATCGCTGGCTTCGGCTTCGCCTTCCAGCGATCCAGGATGTCGTGGATCACGATCTCGCGAAGAATCACCTGCAGGCACACCGCTAAAGGCAGGGCTAGTACCAGGCCCAGGGGACCGAACAACACGGTGAACAGGAACTGGGCCGAGAGGGTGAGCCCCGGAAGCAGGCGCAGTTGGTGGTGCATCACCGAAGGGGTGATCAGGTAGCTCTCGAGGTTCTGCACCACCACATAGAGGGCAAGCACCGCCAGGGCCTTCCAGGGACTCTCCAACAACGCCACGGACATCGGGAACAGAGTGCTCAGGGTGGGGCCCAGGTTGGGAATGATGTTGAGCACACCCGCCAGTACGGCGTTCGCCGCCACCAGACGCACGCCCAGCAACGAGAGTCCGATGGCCGCCAGCGTTCCCACGCACAGGGAGCTGATCAGCACCCCACCCATCCAGGCGCTGAGGGCCTCACCGCACTGGAGCAGCACCTGGCGTGCCCGGCGCCGATAGAAGGAGGGAACCAACAGCAGCAGGGCTTCCCGGTAGGCGGTGGGCTGGGCAGCCACCATCAGGGCCACCGCCACCACGAACAGGGTCTTGAGCAGCACGGTGCCCACGTTGCCGACCAATCCCACCAGGCGGAAGGTCCAGTTACCCACTCCACTAGCGATGGCTGGACTGGTTCGCACCGAACCTCCCAGATTCTGGAGCCAGCTCAGGCCGCCATCGCTACGGCCATACAGCATGCGGGAGATGCTTTCAAGGCCTTGATGGAGCAGGGAGAGCAGTTCTTGCCAGGCTTCCGGCAGTTTCTGCACCAGTTCGCTGAACTGGGCCACGAAGGGGGGCACAATTGCGGTGGTTCCCACCGCTAGAACCACTGCGATCGCCAGCAGGCTCAGGAGCAGGGCCATGGGACGGTTGATCGCGAGGCGCCGCTGCACCGCACCCACCAGGGTGCAGAGGGCCATCGCCAGCACGACAGCCGCGAAGAGCAGCATGATCGCCTCGCGCAGGCTCCAGAGCAGGAGCAGGGAAGCAACCAGGGTGATCAGAGCCAGCCACTGGCCGAAGCTCACGCGTCCTCGTCCTCCGAAGCATCCCCGCCTTCTGCCTGACCCGAGAAGCCCAGGTCGTGGCTGTCTGCATAGCGCTGGGCGAAGCGCATGAAGCGCTCGAAGTCGTCGTTAGTCTTCCAGGTGTAGGTGGCTTCAATGGCGCTGGCTTTGCCATTCACGAAACGGGCCTTCACCTCGCGACTCACCAGTTCTCCCTCCTCATCGACGAGAAACATGCCGGTGATATCGCCCATCGTTTCCGGGGCCAGGGCCAAGGGTTCCTCGAATACGAACAGGGCCTGGCCAGTCCGTCCATCCCGGGAGCGGGTGAGTCGGATGTCGGGTATCACCGGTTCATCCACTCCGCGAAAGAACTGAATGGCGGCGGCCATGGCGCGAGATCAAAGCTGGATCCTAGGCAGCGCCCTCTCCCCCGTCCGCCCGGATCCACCACTCCGCCTGCCGGCCAGCGGGGGCCGATGACATAGTGGCCCCCAGCAGATCGCCCCACGGCCGACCCATCCCGATGCTTTCCGGTTCATCGGTTTCCAGAAGCCTCGCCGCCGATCAGCTGTTGGAGCGCTTCCTCACCGGTTCGCCCCGTCAGCGACGCAGCCTCGTGGCGAATGTTCAGCTCCGGCTGGCGGAGTTGCTTCCCCTGATCGAAGACCGTCTTGACGCGTTTGACGCCACCGGTGAGGACTGGGCCTGTGGCTGGCTGCTCCAACTCCTCGCCGCGGACGATCTAGAGCGGCGGGACGCCCTCGTGGAGCGCTATCCCTCCGGTTGGCTCGCCACCCCAAGCGCCGCCGGCCTGGACTACGGCCCGCTGCAACGGCATTTGCTGCTCCAGGAGTATGAACCCGCCGACCGTCTCACCAGTGAGGCATTGCGTCAGCTGGCCGGGCTCGATGCCGTGAGGCGTGGCTACGTCTATTACAGCGAGGTGACGGCCATGCCCGCCGCCGATCTCGAGGCCCTAGACCGCCTCTGGCTGGTGTATTCCCGTGGGCGCTTCGGCTTTTCTGTGCAGGGTCGACTGCTGCTCTCCTGCGATGGTCAGTGGGAGCGTCTCTGGCCCAAGCTTGGCTGGAAGGCCAATGGCATCTGGACCCGTTATCCCCGATCCTTCACGTGGTCGGTGGAGGCACCCGAGGGCCATCTTCCCCTGGTCAACCAACTCCGCGGCGTGCGGCTCATGGATGCCCTGCTCCAACACCCTGCCCTTGCCTCCCGCATCAAGATCGCCAACCCAGCAGCCACAGGCTAATTTCGGATCAGCAGACATCGTTGGCAGCGGAATTGCCTGCTCCCTCTAGGCCCACGGCCCCTCTTCCCATTTGGGACCGAACATTGCTTCGGCCCTGCCTTTTCGTGGTGCATTCCCATGCCTTGGTGCCGCATGCCTGAGGCTCCCTGGTTCCCAGCAGGTTCCAAGTCCAGGCTGCCGCTGAGGTTCGGATGGTCCGCCAGCCCATTGCGCTGGACCGACTACATCACCCCCTCCACGCTTCATCTGGGGCCCTTCGTGGAACTGTTGATGGAGCCCTTCGCAGGCGTCGATGGCCCCGCCCAGCTCCAGCTCGGTCTTCATGAAGTGCTTGTCAATGCCGTGCGCCACGGCAATGGTTGCGATCCTGCCAAGTGCCTGAGGGTGCGGCGGATCCTCACACCGCGCTGGCTGGTGTGGCAGGTGCAGGACGAGGGGGACGGTGTTCCGTCGCAACGGCGCTCCGGGGGGTTGCCGGACTGCCTGGATGCCCCCTGCGGTCGCGGGATCTTTTTAATCCACCATTGCTTTGATGACGTTCGCTGGAGTCACCGAGGCAATCGCCTGCAGGTGGCGATTCAGCGCAGCCGGCTCAGCGGCCGTGGTCCGGGCAGCCTGGATCCCTGAGTTCCCCCTTGAGCCAGGCGAGGGCGCTGGCGGTGAGAGCGATCGCTCGCTGACGAGCCTCCCCGCCCCTGATCGCCGTCGGATCATCCGCCCCCAGCAACTGCACCAGGGCGCCCGCCAGTTGCTCAGCGGCCCGGCGGGATCGCTGCGCCTTGAGGGCGTGCCAGTCGCGATCGCTGATCACCAGCCGACGTTGCAGGTGTTCTGCCAGCTCCCGGCTGCCATCGGGCCAGGATTCGACCCTGCCGCCGGTTACGGCGGCAGGAGGGGAGCCGGAGCTGGGGGGGCCGGGCTGAGAGGGTTTGGAGGGGTGATGCACTGGACGATTTGCCTGGGCCTGATCCATCCTGGCGCCATGAGCCCCGCGTTCCGACGTTCTCCCCCACGCCGGCCTGAGTTCCGGCGGACTTCCCTCGGGCCCCAGGGCCCGAGACTTCTTCACCATCTTGGTGCTCTTCACAGCTTGGCTGCGGCTCGAAGCAGGGGTGGCTCCCGCGAGCGCCGCCGCCGCCAGCACCTCTCCATGGCCCAGCGGTTGCTGGATCCCTTGCCCGAAGCTCTGGCATCGCCCCAGGCCGGGAGTGAACTCTTCTGGCGGATCTGCCGCTGGGGTGGAGCCGGGCTGCTGCTCGCGAGGCTGCTGGCTGGCTGACGCCGAGCTGAGGTCACGTTGCTGAGGTCAGGTTCTTCTTCAGGTGGTTGCGGACCTCCTCGGGGGGCGTCCATCCGGCTGCTTGATGACGGGCTGGTGGCGGGTGCGCAGCGCGACGTTGCAAAGATGCCCTGGCAACCCCAAAATTCGTAGTGGTTGATACAGAATGATCAAGTGTTTTAGCCAACCTCTTATGAGCTCAACCGATTTTGCCCACCTCCCGACGGCCGTTTGCGATCGCGACAGCCTTTTCGTGGCCTGGGCCCGCGGCCGTCAGCAGGAGGAGCGGCGTCGCCTGGCCCTGTTGCAAGGTCTCCAGGCTCAGCCCGACCCCAGCGAAGCCGCCGACATCAGTGGTCCGATCACCGCCTGGGCGGAAGGGCACGCCCGCGACAAACGGCGCCAGGCCAACGCCATCGCCCAGCTGCGGCGGGGTTAAGCCTGGGTGGCGGGACGGCCCAACCCAGGTTCTGATCGCCGCGTTGATGAACCCCCCCGCGGCGGCGGGGGAGAGTTGGATCCTGGGCTCCCCGATGGAGCTGCAAGGGAATCAAGCGTCGTAGTACATGGTGAACTCGTGGGGGTGGGGCCGCTGGCGCAGCTGCTGCACCTCCTCGTATTTCAGGGCGATCCAGTTGTCGATGAAGTCATCGCTGAACACACCGCCGGCCAGCAGGTAGTCCTTGTCGGCCTTGAGGGCTTCGAGGGCCCCATTGAGTGAGGCGGGCACGGTGGAGATCTTGGCGAGCTCCTCAGCCGAGAGTTCGAACAGGTCGACATCGGTGCCGTCGCCGGGATCGATCTGGTTCTTGATGCCGTCGATACCGGCCATCAGCATCGCGGCGAAGCCGAGGTATGGATTGGCGAGGGCATCACCGGAGCGGAACTCCAGACGTTTCGCCTTCGGGCTCGGACCGGTGAGCGGGATCCGCACGGCGGCCGAACGGTTGCCCTGGGAGTACACGAGGTTAACCGGCGCTTCAAAACCGGGCACCAGGCGCTTGTAGCTGTTGGTGGTGGGGTTGGTGAAGGCGAGGAAGCTGGGGGCGTGCTTCAGCAGGCCACCGATGTACCAGCGGGCAGTCTGGGAAAGGTTGGCGTAGGTGCCTTCGCCGAAGAAGAGCGGCTGGTCGTCGTTCCAGAGGCTCTGGTGCACGTGCATGCCGCTGCCGTTGTCGGCGAAGATCGGCTTGGGCATGAAGGTGGCCGTTTTGCCATACTTCTTGGCGATGTTGCGCACCACGTACTTGTAGATCATCACGTTATCGGCTGCGCTGATCAGTTCGGCAAATTTGATGCCGAGCTCGTGCTGGGCCGTGGCCACTTCGTGGTGCTGCTTCTCGATCGGAACCCCGAGGGATCCCATGGTGAGGAGCATCTCGCTGCGGATGTCCTGCAGAGTGTCGTTGGGAGCAACTGGGAAATAGCCCTCCTTCAGCAGGATCTTGTATCCGAGGTTGCCACCCTCCTCGACGCGATCAATGTTCCAGGCGGCCTCGGCCGAATCCACCTGGTAGAAGCTGCCACCATTACTACTCTTATAGCGCACATCATCGAAGACGAAGAATTCGGGTTCCGGACCGAAATAGGCCTTGGTCGCGATGCCGGTGCTGGCCAAGTAATCGAGCGCCTTTTGGGCCAGGGCGCGAGGGCAGCGGCTGTAGGGCTGGCCGCTGCGGGGCTCCTGGATCGAGCAGATCAGGCTGAGGGTCTTGTGGCTGTAAAAGGGGTCGATCCAGGCGGTATTCGGATCCGGCACCATCGCCATGTCCGACTCGTTGATAGCCTTCCAACCGCGGATCGAGGAACCGTCGAACGCCACGCCGTCGGTGAAGGCGCTTGCATCGATCAGATCGTTGCAGACCGTGAGGTGCTGCCATTTGCCGTGCAGGTCGACGAATTTCAGATCGATCAGTTCGATTCCCTCGTCCTTGATCTGACGGAGAACGTCGTTCGCTGTCTTAGCCATGAAGGGGTGGGGCTGGTGAAGGAGCGCCCTGGGCGCGTCAAGGCCAGACGGTACGGAGCGATACCGAACTCAATTTGTAGCTGTTGCGACCGAAGCTGTCCTTGCTGGGCTGGGCCGGCACCCAGCACAACCACCGCTGGGCGCGCTGCCCGGTTCTGGCTTCGACCGCCCGTCGCTCGGCACGGAGCGCTAAGCCGGCCGCGTAACCGTTTCTGTCAAAACGCCCGGATCCAACCAGGGGACAGGAATCTTGGCGATTGCAAGTGCTAACTTCCGCAGCAGGTGCGTCGATCCATTTCCACTCATGCGCGATGCCATCACCGGGCTGATCGGTCGCTACGACCAGCTGGGCCGCTACTTCGACCGCTCCGCGATCGACCGCATTGACAGTTATTATTCCCAATCGGCGCTGCGGCTCGCCGCCGTTGAACTGATCAACGGCGAAGCTGCGACCATCGTTCGCGAGGCCTCCCAGCGGCTCTGGCTCGAGGATCCCGAGCTGATCCTTCCCGGAGGCAACGCCTACACCACGCGCCGGCTGGCGGCCTGCCTGCGCGACCTCGATTACTTCCTCCGCTACGCCAGCTATGCCCTGATCGCGGACGATCTCCAGATCCTCGATGAGCGCGTGCTCAACGGACTTGACGACACGTACAAGAGCCTGGGGGTTCCGACCGGACCCACCGTGCGGGGCATCGCCCTGCTCGCTGAGGAAGTGGTGGAGAAGCTGCTCGCCACCGGTCTCGCCGACCCTGCTTCCGTGAATGCAGTGGTCCGGCCCCCTTTCGACCACCTCTGCCGCGGTCTGGCCGCCACCAACGTCCGCGCCCGCTGAAGCGCCAATTCGCTTCCACGTGCTTTGAGCATCGCGGATCAGGCCCAGCTTGGTCTTGGCACCCCAGAGGCTCCGCTCCATCGGGGAGAAGCCAATGAACCCTGGCCCGCTATGTGGGCTTGCGGTTGCCTAATCTCCATCGATCGTCGTTTCGTTCCGTACCGGTCTTGGCTTCTCTCCCCATCCCGACTTCCGTGTCTACCGCGCACAGGCTCGGGTTGGAGCCCATCGCCACGCCGGATCGCCTCCTGCTCGGACCGGGCCCTTCCAACGCCCACCCCACCGTGCTCCAGGCCCTGGCCCGAACCCCGATCGGCCACCTCGATCCCCTCTACATCGAGCTGATGGGCGAGGTGCAGGAACTGCTCCGTTACGCCTGGCAGACCGACAACCGCCTCACGATTCCCATGAGCGGCACCGGCAGCGCCGCCATGGAGGCCACCCTGGCCAACACCGTGGAGCGCGGCGACAAAGTGCTGGTGGCGGTGAAGGGTTACTTCGGCCTGCGTTTAGTTGATATGGCCGGCCGCTACGGCGCCGAGGTGGTCACGATTGAACGCCCCTGGGGCGAGGCCTTCAGCAAGGCCGAGATCGCCGAAGCCCTCGCCACCCACAAGCCAACCATCCTGGCGATGGTGCATGCCGAAACCTCCACCGGGGTGTGCCAGCCGATGGAGGGCATCGGTGATCTTTGCCGCCAGCACGACTGCCTGCTGCTCCTCGACACAGTCACATCCCTCGGGGGCGTTCCGCTCTTCCTCGATGACTGGAAGGTCGACCTGGCCTACAGCTGCAGCCAGAAGGGCCTCAGCTGCCCCCCTGGCCTGGGCCCTTTCACCATGGGCCCCCGCGCCGAGGCCAAGCTGCTAGCCCGCACCACCAAGGTTCCCAATTGGTATCTCGATGTTTCCCTGCTCAATCAGTACTGGGGCTCCGATCGGGTTTATCACCACACCGCTCCGGTGAACATGAACTTCGGCATGCGGGAGGCCTTGCGCCTCCTGGCCGAGGAGGGTATCGAGAATGCCTGGGCTCGTCATCGGCGCAACGCCGAACGGCTGTGGGCAGGCCTGGATTCCCTCGGTCTGGCTCTGCACGTGCCTGAGGAACTCCGGCTGCCCACCCTTACCACCGTTCGGATTCCCGAGGGCGTGGATGGCAAGGCTTTCAGTCGCCAGCTGCTTGATCGCCACGGCATTGAAGTGGGCGGCGGCCTTGGAGCCCTGGCCGGCAAGGTGTGGCGGATCGGGTTGATGGGTTACAACAGCACCCCCGAGAACGTGGACCGCCTCCTCGATCTCTTCGCCAACGAATTGCCGGCCTTCCGCCCCAGCGCTCCCGTCGCCGCTGCCGTGGGCTGAGCGCCCACGGAGGTACCGATCGATCCCTTCCCATTGGGACTCTGCCCTGAGGGGCTCGGCTTGGGCGCGTGTTCAATCGGGCCTTTGCTCGTCGGCAGCTCGTTGCCGACGCTGGCGGAACCACTCCTCCAGCTGGCTGCGGGCTCGGGATTCCAGAACCCCTGCAACCACGTCCATCCTGTGATGGGCACTGGCGTGACGGGAGAGGTCGATGGTTCCCCCCAAGGCTCCCCGTTTGGGGTCTCTGGCACCGAACACCACCTGTCCCATGCGGGCCTGCACCAGAGCTCCGGCGCACATCGGACATGGCTCCAGGGTGACGACGAGGGTGCAGTCATGAAACCTCCAGCTGCCCCGCAGCCGCGCCGCCCGGGCCAGGGCCACCAGCTCAGCATGGCCGAGTGGATCCTGATGGCGATGACGTCGGTTGCTCCCCCAGCCCACGGCCTTACCTTCCCCATCCAGCACCACCGCGGCCACGGGCACCTCCCCCTCCCGTCCCACCTGATCGGCCCGCCGCAGCAGCCTCTCCATCCACGTATCCCAGGGATCCGCCCGCACGGGGCCTCCGCTCAAAGTCTTGCGGTCCGGTTGTAGCTCCACCCCGGCACCTGGTCGCAGCCGCCGTTACCGAGCCGCGATCCGCTTCCCATGGGCAAGGCGCCGCGGCACCGGCGAAGGGCAGAATGCCTGCACCGAACGAGCCGCCCTTGGTCAGCGTGCCCCAAGCCCCGCCACCCCGGCAGGGCACCACCACGACCGGCCTTCCCTTCCCTGATCCGCAGGCGCTCGATCCCGACCTGCAGGGGTTGCTTCAGGGCGCCTCGGCTCTGCTGGGCAGCTGGTTCTCCTCCGCCATCCACCAGCCACCCCTTCCCGGCCTCGCCATGCAGCCGCCCGTGGCGCCCGGGTTGCACGGCATCGGCAACAACGCTCTGCTGGCAGAGCTGCAGCAGCTCATGGTGGGGGCTTACAACCCCAACCACCCAGGGGCTCTGGCCCATCTCGATCCGCCCCCCCTGATTGCCTCCGTGGTGGGTGACCTGATCGCGGCGGGCCTCAACAACAATTTGCTGGCCGAGGAACTCTCCCCCAGCCTCAGTCGGCTCGAGAAGGCCCTCTGCAGCTGGCTGGCCGAAGCGATCGGCCTGCCTCCCGGCTCCGGAGGGGTGCCAGCCAGTGGGGGGAGTCTGAGCAACCTGATGGCGCTGGTGGTGGCTCGCCACCAGCGGGGCCTCGATGGCGTGGGCGAGGCGGTGGTGCTGTGCAGTGCCGACGCCCATGTCTCCCTGGCCAAGGCGATGCGGGTGATGGGCCTGCCCCCCGGTGCCTTGCGTTCGATCGCCGTGGATGCCGAAGGTCGCCTGGATGCCACCCGCCTCGGCGAGGAACTGGCCGACCTCGACAGCCGTGGCGTTCCCGTGATCGCGGTGGTGGCCACCGCCGGCACCACCGTGCGGGGAGCGGTGGATCCCCTAGCCGCCATCGCCGCTCTTTGTCATCAGCATGGGGTTTGGCTCCACGTGGATGGGGCGATCGGAGCGGTCTTCGCCCTTGCCGATTCCCATCGCCACCGTGTTGCAGGCCTCGATCTGGCAGATTCGCTCACCGTGAATCCCCAGAAGCTGCTGGGGATCACCAAGACCTCCTCGCTGCTGCTGCTGGCCTCCCCCGCCGCCCTCGGCGCCACCTTCGCCACCGGCCTTCCTTACATGGAGCCAAGCCGGGTTGGCTGCCACGGCGGCGAGTCTGGATTGCAGGGCACGCGACCGGCGGAGGTGCTCAAGCTATGGCTGGGTCTGCGCCAGCTAGGCCTGGAGGGCATCGCCGCCGTGCTCGATGGGGCCATTGGCCGTCGTCGCCAGCTCGAGCACCTGCTCGCTGGCGACGGACGGCTGCGGGTGCTCGGCGGCAGTTTCCACCTGCTGGCCTTCCGGCCCGAGGGTCTCGACCGTGACGGCTGTGACCTCTGGAGCCAGCGGACCCGCCAGCGGCTGTTGCGGGAGGGACTGATGCTGTCGCGACCCGATTACCAAGGTCTCCACCATCTCAAGGCGGTGCTGGGAAATCCCCACACCGGCAGCGAGCACCTGGAGGCCCTCAGCGCGATCCTGCTGGGCAGCTGCGAAGAAGCAGCCGGATCTCCCGGTTAACCACTGCATTCCCACCGCGTCTGCCAACATGCCTGGGCTCGACCGCCGGCCTTGCGGGCCCCTCATGGACGACCCAGCCGGACTGGAAACGCTCCCTGCTCCGCGCCGCGATCCCGGGCGGGATCGCCGTTCCCGCTGGGTGGCGATCCTCACCGGTGCCCTCTCGATCCTGATCGGGGTGCTCTACCTCCTGGTGGTCAGCGTGCTCGATCGCTCCGGTCCCCTGCTTCCCCCGCCTCCGGAGGCCTTCGCCGAGGCCGTTTCGGCCACTCCTGGGAGTTCGCTTCCCGGATCGGGCGCTCCCGCGGCTCCGCCGCTTGGGGATGAAGTGGCTCGGATCGCTCCTCCGGTTGGGGCGGTAGACGCAGGGCCTGCTGTTTGAGGGGCTCCACCACCTGGCGATAGGCGGCCTCCAGGAATCGCCTCAGCACGCCTTCGCGGCGGTTGAGGTCGTATTCGCGCTGAAGCACCTCCGGCAGGCCGCCGTCGCCCCAGTCCTGGCCCTGCTGGAAATACACAATGAAGCTGCGGCCCGCCAGGCGGGTGAGCCAGGCCGCGCTCACCGCCTGCACCGCCCGACTCACCAGCAGGGCCGGCAGGTTGAGGCTGAGGGCCGAGCCCAGGAGCGCCACCCCGCCCTTGACTAGGCCGAGGCCCGCCAGGCTGCGCCCCACGGTGAGGGCGAGATCCTGAGCATGACTGCGACTGAGATTCACCCCGTAGAGACGGCCGATCTCGATCACCATCTGGGCCTGCACCGCCGCGGTGCCCAGCAGATCGAGGCCGGGAAGGGGGGTGACCGCGAGCACCCCGGCCCCAATCCACATGTACCGATCCACAAGACCCTCGGCATCGCGGCCACGCTGCTGATCGAGCAGCTGACGGCTGGCCTCTCCCAGCTGGCGACACTGCAGCAGCAGGTTGTCGGCGATCAGTTCCTCCCCATCGACATGGAGCACCGCCGCGATGCGGCGCAGGAGGGGCTCCACTTCGGGTTCGGGTTGGAGGGGTCTGCCGCCTGGCATGGGCACGCTCTGGGGGGCGGCGCTTGCGGGGATCACATCCTCGGCGCTGATCCGCTTGCCGCAGCGCTGCCGCAGCAACTCCAGCAGCCGTTCCTCCTCCCGTTCGCCCCGCAGATCGCATTTGTTGAGCACCAGCAGCAGCCGTTTACCGAGGCTCGCCAGGGTGTCGAACACCGCCAGTTCACTGGCCCGCAGATCGCCATCCACCACGAGCAACAGCAGATCGGCCCGGGCTGCCTGACGCCGGGCCAGCTCCTCACGCCGCAGGCCCTGGGCCCCCGATTCGAGGATGCCGGGGGTGTCCTCCAGGATCACGGCCCGCTCAAGCCCCCGCAGCCGCAGGCGGTAGCGGTCGGAGGAGGAACTGGCGGTGGACCCCATCGGAGCGCCCACGCACCCCACCAGCTCCTGCAGCAGGGCACGGATCAAGGAGGTCTTGCCCACGGATCCACCACCGAAGACCACGATCCGAAGATCGCCGCGCTCCAGCTCGGTTTGCATGCGGATCCGCTCCTGCTGCAGGGCCTCCCGCTCCACCGCATCGCGCACCCGTTCAAGGGTGCGGTCGATCGCATCGAGATTGCGTTCCGCCGCCTCCCGACGGCTGGCGGGCCGCTCCAGGTTCAGCGGCGCCTCACCGCGACGGCCCGGACCGATACCTTTCCCCTGGCGCAGGGCCTGGAGCCAGGGCAGGCCGACCTGGGCGAGGGCCAGTCCGACGGCGGCGAGCACGAGCAACACCAGCGGCCCGATCAGCCAGCCAGGAAGCCAATAGCTGAGTTGCCAGAGCAGCTGATTGAAGGCCTGCAGCACCACCGCGACCACCACCAGCAGCAGCAAGGCCAGCGCAATCCAGAGCCAAAGGCGCTTGGGAAGCATTAGGGGGTGGCCACCGAGGAGCGCACGATCCGGCCCCAGAGTTCAGCGGCCAGGTGGCTGGTGGAACGGCTGGGCGTGTTGTCGTCGTTCCCTAGCCACACCCCCATCACCCAGTGGCGATCGGGCACCGCGCCCACGAAAAGGAGGTCGCGGCCGTCGTTGGTGGTGCCCGTCTTTCCCCACACCCCGCCGCTCACCCAGGCGGCCGTTCCGGTGCCTCCGTTCACCACGCCCCGCAGCATCTCCTGCATCTGCTTCGCTGTGGCTGGGGCCATGGCCCGGCGACCGGCCGCTCCGGCCACGCCGCCGGGCTCGAGCTTGCCGACTGAGACCTTCCCATCCTTGGATCGGGCTCCCCTGGGGGGTGGTGCGGTCTTCGGCAGGCTGCGGCAACCCTTCTCCTCTTTCCCGGCTGGGCAGGCTTCGGCGTCGGTCAGATGGCGGATGGTGCTCGGGGCATGCCAGAGGCCGTTGTCGGCCACTGCGGCATAGGCGGCGGTGAGTTCCAGCAGGGTCACCTCGCTCTGGCCCAAGGCCAGGCCCGGCACGGGATCGAGCGGTGTGCTGAAGCCCAGGTCTCGGGCCTTGTGAACCACCGCATCGAGACCCACCCGCCGGGCCAGCCGCAGGGCAGCGGTGTTGCTGCTGATCGCTAGGGCCTGCCGCAGGCTGATCGTGCCGCCGCAGCCGCTCTCGAAGACCTGGCCCTGCCAGGTGAGGGGCCCGCAGTTCACAACATCGCCGGGTCTGGCCCCGCGTTCGATCGCCGCCGTGTAGGGCACCAGCTTGAAGGTGCTCCCCGGCTGACGCAGGGCCATCGAGGCCCGGTTGAACTGGCTGCGGCGGTAGTCGCGGCCTCCCACGATCGCCAGGATGCCGCCGTTGCGGCTGTCGAGAATCACCACCGCCCCCTCCGACACGCCAAGGGAGCGACTGGCCTCGATGTGCTCCCGCAGCAACCGCTCGCTCAGCTCCTGCAGGGCTGGATCCAGGTGGGTGTCCACCAGGTAGTTCCCTTCCGCCGCCACATCCGCCCCCACCAGCGCATCGAGGTCGCGCCGCACCTGGTCGCTGTAGAAGGGCATGGCCCGACGTTCATTGCCCCGGCAGGCATCCACACTCAGGCGGATCGGCAGACGGCGGGCGCGGCGGCCCTGATCGGCGGAGATGCGGCCGGTGTCCACCATCTTGTGAAGCACGGTGTTGCGGGCCTCCAGGGCTTCCTGGGGGCGGGTGCAGGGATCGTGGCCGTAGGGAGAGGAGAGCAGTCCCACCAGCAGGGCCGCCTCCTCCAAGGACAGAGTCCCGGCAGGCTTGCCAAACAGTCGGCGGGAGGCATCCTCAAAGCCCCAGCCCGCGCCCAGAAAGGCGCGGTTCAGGTAGCTCAGGAGCAGTTCTGTTTTGCTGAAGCGCGCCTCCAGCTGAAGGGCCACGAGCAGTTCCCGCCCCTTACGGCCCAGGGTCTCGCCTTCGCCCACCTGAGCCGGGTAGAGGCTGCGGGCTAGTTGCTGGGTGAGGGTGCTGCCGCCCTCCAGCACCCGGCCGCCCAGCAGGTTGGTCACCAGGGCGCGACCGGTGCCGATTGGGTCGATGCCGGGGTGCCACCAGAAGCGGCTGTCCTCACTGGCGAGCAGGGCATCGATCAGCACCCGCGGATAGCCCTCGAGCTTCGCCTGTTCCCGATGGCGGCGGTCATCGGCCGAAGCGATCGGCCGATCGGCACGGTCGTAGAGCAGCAGCGGCCCTCGGACGGTCGCCAGGCTTCCCCGGATCGGCACCAACACGGCCCCCAGGAGCCAGAGCAGCAGACCTCCTCCGGCCAGTGCAGCAGGACCTAGGATCGCCAGCCGGAAGCGCCGCAGCCGCCGACCGGACTCGGCGTCATGAAAGCTGATTTCGGGCAGATCGGGCAGCTGGGGCGGCCCCAGCCGCACCCGATCCCCATCGCGCAGCAGCAGTTCCCGCACCCGGCGCCCCTGCCACCACAGCCCGTTCGTGGACCCTGCATCACTGAGCAGCCAGTGGTCGCCGCGACGTTCCAACAGGGCATGGCGACGGCTCACAGCCGCCTGCTCAAGCAGCACCTCGGCGTTCGGATCCCGGCCGATCCGATAGAGGCTGCCGTGCAGGGGTACCCGCCGCTCCAGCTTGTGGTCCAGATGAACGGAGAGGGTGGGGCCGGGACGCTCAGCCATGGCTGCCGCCGGGGCCGGCGCCCCGTCCGGAACCCTGTCTTCCTCGGGATCGGGAGCTGCCGGGGCCCGAACGTCGCGGCAGGAAGGCTGCCAGCTGGTCGAGGGCGAAGCTGGCCACCGCCAGGTTGATGGCCACATCCGCCAGGTTGAACACGGGGAAGGAGAAGGGCACGGTGGCCAGAAAGTCGGTCACCGCTCCATGGTTCCAGCGGTCCAGGCCGTTGCCGGCCGCCCCACCCAGCAAAAAACCGAGGGCAAGGCTTGGCCAAAGGCCATGGGGCGGCTTCCAGAGGATCCACAGCAGCACGGCGGCACTCACCGCCAGACTCACCACAGCGAGGACCTGCACCGAATCTCGGAACAGGCTGAAGGCGGCGCCGGTGTTGCTCACCCGCTGGAGCGCCAGCAGACCAGGCAGGAAGGGATACAACCTTCCTGGTTCCAGGTGGCTGAGCACCCACGACTTGCTCCATTGGTCCGCGATCAGCACCGCCAGGGCAAGGAGCAGCGGCAGGCCCCTATCGCTGCGGGATCGGGGCGTGCCAGGGCCTGGGGCGGGGGAATCCGGCGAGGTGGTGGTGTTGTTTGGAATCGGATCGGGCATGCTCAGCCTCTCAAGATGGCACCAGCAGCACCCGCCTCAGCACCCAGGCCAGGACCCCGGCTGCGCAGCACAGCAGGGCCTGGGGAAGGATCGCCAGTCCATAGCCCACCACGAGCGGTAGCAGGCTGGCGCCCCAGCGGCCGGCCAGGGCGCCGATCAGCAGGTTGAGCAGACCGCAGAGCTGCAGCACGAGAAGTCCAACCACTGCCGCCGCGGTGAGGGCGAGGGGATCGTCCATGCCGCGCTGTCGGGCCAGTCGCCCCGTGATCCAGGCCGCTGGAATGAAGCCCGCCAGATAGCCGAATCCCGGATCCACCAGATAGCCGATCCCACCCCCCTGCTGGAACACCGGCAGCTGGAACAGCCCCACGCTCAGATAGCCCACCGCGGCCAGCAGGGCGCTGCGGGGACCGGCCACCAACGCTGTGAGCAGCAGAGCGGGCACCTGGAGAGTGATCCCCAGGGGACGGAGGCTCCACCCTTCCGGCCCTGGAAGCGCCAGGAAGGCGGGGATCAGACCCCCGGCCACGATCAGCAGCAGACCGGCGATGGCTCCGCTCCAGGTGGCAAGGGCCCGCAAACGTTTCTCCGTTGGTGGTCTAGGCCCCCATCCTGCTGCAGCTAGGTTCGGCTGAGAAGGGGCGATCCGGTGAAGAAGTCCGACCAGGGAGAGAGCGGGGAGACAACCGAACCGGCCGAATCGTTCCGCTTCGTGGTGGGTGATCGCGTCTGCCTGCTGCATAGCGTTCCATACCTCAAGACGGCCGATCCAATGCCCATGCTGCGTCCCCCCGACCTGGTGGCCACCGGCGAGGTGGGCGCGGTGAGCGAGATCCGCCCCCGCGACCAACTGGCCGTGCGCTTCCGGCGGGGCACCTTTCTACTGTCGGCGCGGGACCTCAGGCCGGCGTCCGGGAACGACTGAGCCCGATTCCGCCGGCATCCTCCCAGGCGGTTGTTGCGGAGGCCAGGGCCGGCGCCGGCCCAACGAGGCTGAGGCTGGCCTGCGAAAGCCAACGGCGGGCGGCCTGCTGCAGCGCTGCGCCATCCAGCTCGGCGGCACGAGCCAGGCACCGTTCCACATGGTCGGCGGGTAGGCCGTGGCTGAGCACCAGGGCCAGACGCTCGGCGATCTGGGAGCAGGTCTGGCGTCCCATGGCGTCCTGGCCGACGGTCTTGGCGCGGGCCAGCTCCAGCGCCGCCAAATCCAGAGGTTCCTCCAGCAGGCGCCGCCATTCCTCCAGGAGGCAGGCGGTGGCTTCCTCGGCCCGGTCGGCGGAGGTGGAGAGGTGCATCACGAACGGGGCGGCCCCGCAGCGTGCCGGGTGGCTCACCCCCACGTCGTAGGCCAAGCCCCGTTCCTCCCGCATCACCACGAACAGGCGGCTCGACATGCCCATTCCCAGGTGGGTCTGGAGCAGCCGCAGCGGCAGGGCATCGGGATGGCCGAGCGGCACGGTGGGGCACCCCAGCATCAGCACGAGCTGTTCTGTGTCCTGCTCCAGGGCCCTCAGGCTGGCTCCGGCCGCTGACACGCCACCTGGTTCGATAGGTGGGGGCGCGACCGCCGATGAGGCCAAGGGCAGGTGGGTGGTCCAGGGAAGGCCGTCCAGGGAGTCCTCCAGTAAGGAGTGGAGGTTGTCAGGCAGGGTTCCGGTGAGCACCAGAACGGCGCCTTCTCGCCCCAGACCCACCGCTAGCTCAGCGAGCAGATCGGCCGAGATCCCCTTGAGATCCCCTTCAACCCCGAGGGGATCATGGCCATAGGGGCCTTCGCCATAGAGCTGGCGCAACAGCTGGTCGTGGGCCAACTGGTAGGGGTCTTCTTTCTGGCGCTGCAGGGTCTGGAGATTGAGCTGGCGCTCGAGAGCCACCTGGTCCGGGGCCAGGAGGGGTCGCCGCGCCATAGCGAGGAGAAGCGGCAGCAGATCCAGGGTGTCCGTGGCTGCGCACTTGAGGCCGAGCACTAGGGAATCCTCATGGGCTTCGGCCCGCAGAGCAGCCCCAGCCCCTTCCACCAGATCGGCGAGGGCGTCGGCATCAAACTGGCCGCAACCCCTGGTCATGGTTCCGGCCAGCAGCTGGTGGGCGCCCCGCCGATGCAGCGGATCGGCGCCACTTCCGCCTCGTATCACCAACCGTGCCGCCAGGATCTCAGGCCCTGGACGGCTGCGGGCGACAACCGGCAGGCCGCCGCTGAGGCTGAAGCTGGGCACGGGGAACGGGATGGCGGAGGTCATGCGGGCACCGCTTCAAGCACGCAGGCGCGGCGGGGATCCAGGCTGGCTAGAGCTTCGGCCCGCAGGGTCTCCGGATCCCAGGAGTCGATTGCCTCGAGGGGGGCCTCCAGACTTTCGTAGCGCCCCCAGAGATGCCCGGTGCCGATCAGCCCGGCCACGTTGCCCGGAGCCTCCATCCCGAAGCGGTAGCTGTTCGTCACCAGCCGCCTCACCCGCGACCACTCGGCCGCCTGCACCGGCTCGGCCATCACCTCCTCCCAGACGGTGTGGACGGCGGCCCGCACGGCCGGCAGATCCTCTGGATCGCACACCGCCTCCAGCAGCGCCAGGCTGCCGCATTCCATCGGGTGCAGATCAAGATCAACGCTCTCCACCAGCTGCAGCTGCTCCCGCAATCGCGCCACCAGGCGACTCCGCCGGCCCTCGGCCAGCAAGGAGGTCGCCAGATCGCCCCCCATCACCCCGTGAAGATCCCGGGCCGGCGGCTGGCCCCAAGCCATCAGCAGCCGGGCCGCCTCCAAGCGGGGCAGCTCCAGCCGCTGTTCCCCTGGTTGCACCCGCAAAGGCTCAAGGGGCGGCGGCCCTGCCAGGGGGGCCACGGAGGCGAGCGCCCCTTCAACGGCCCTCGCCTCCAGGTCAGTACCGGCCAGGGCACCGGCGAGGGCCAGCACGCAACGGCCACCGCCGTAAAGGCGCCGGTGGAAGGCCGCCATGGCCTCGGGCTCGTGGGCCAGCAGGGCCTCACGTCGGCCCAGGATCGGCTGGCCATAGGCATGGCCTGGGCAGGCCATCGCCAGGAGCTGCTGCACCGCCACCTCCTCCGGCTGGTCTTCGCTCTGGGCAAGCTCCTCAAGCACCACCTGGCGCTCCATCGCGAAGGCATCCCCCTCAAGGCGAGGCTCCAGCACCAGATCGAGCAGCAGCTCAAGAGCTTCCGGGGCCGCCTGAGGGGGAATCAACACGTGGTAGTGCACATCATCGAAGCCGGTGGCGGCATTGCTGCTGCCGCCGAGGGCCTCAATCCTGCGGTCGAATTCGCCAGCCGCCAGGCTGTGGCTGCCCTTGAACACCATGTGCTCAAGGAAATGGGCCATGCCGCTCTCGCTGCCGGCTTCGAACACGCTGCCGGCGCGGCACCAGAAGTCGAGACAGACCAAGGGTGCCTGGGCCAGATCGAGACTCACCAGTTCGGCTCCATTGGCAAGCACCCTGCGGTTCGGTTGCTCCAGCCCAGGGAGCAATGGGCCGCAACAACGGGATGTGAATGGCATGCGCTGGTGTCAAGATCGCCATTCTGCTGGCTGCGGCGCCGTGATGACACCGGATTCCCCACCCCGTGCCGCAGCTGAGCCGGTCACTGGCCCCAAGGGAGTCTCCGCTCGAACGTTCGGGGGCATCCATCCGCTGGTCGACGCCCTTGCCGGGCGGATCCGCACCTGCCGGGACGGCCTCCCCGGCCTGGAGCCTCTCACAATCGATCCGGCCCTTGAGGCGATCAGCGGCGGCCTCGATGGTGAGGAGCTCTTTATCCGCAACGAGGTGCACCGCTGCCAGGGCCTGCGCAAGCTCCATCTCGAGACGGCCTGTCTGGGAGCGGGCCTGCAGATCCTTCACTGCGTGTTCTTCCCCGAACCCAGCTTCGACCTGCCGGTTTTTGGGGCCGACATCGTGGCCGGCCGCGGGGTGGTGTCCGCCGCAATCGTGGACCTTTCCCCCGTGACGGGATCCCTGCCTGCGGGGATCGACCGAGCCCTCGCAGCCCTCGATCCCGGCCCCTTCTCCCAGGAGCGTGAGCTGCCGGCCTGGGGGGGGATCTTCTCCCCCCACGTGCTGTTCGTGCGGCCGGTCGATCGGGCCGAGGAGGAGCGCTTCATCGACCATGTGGCGGCCGTGCTGGGAGTGCTTGCCGCGGCGGTGTCGGAGGGCACGGCCCAAGGCCCCACGGATCCAGCTACGGTGAGGCGCTGGGAGGGTCAGCAGCGCTATTGCAAGCAACAGAAACAGAACGACAAAACCCGCCGGGTCCTGGAGAAGGCGTTCAACCCAGCCTGGGCGGACCAATACATCGAGAACCTCCTGTTCGACGATCCTCCCGCCCCCTCCTCGCCGTCCTGATCGGCTCGCTGGCCCTGGCAGCCGGAGCTGGTCTTTTGGCTTTCAAAGCCGGATGGCTGGGCCAGTCGGCAGCCAAGCGGGAAGCAGAGGTGCGCGCCAAACCGGCCCCTGCCCGGCCCGAGGCCGTGGCGGCCCTGGGCCGGCTCGAGCCCGCCGGCGACATCCGCGTGCTGGCCGCCCCGACCAGTGGTATGGGTGCCACACCACGGATCACCGCCCTGGAGGTGGTGGAAGGACAGAGGGTGCTGCCCGGCCAACTGCTGGCCCGCTTCGACACCGCCCCTACCCAGCTTGCCCAGCGGGATCTGCTCCGCGCCCGCATCGCCAATCTCCGGCGCCGACTGGATGTGGAGAGCCGGGAACTGGCCCGCTACCGCCAGCTCACCAAGGTCGGTGCGATCGCTGCTGATGAACTTGATCGCCGCGAGCAGGATCACCTATTGCTGCAGGGCCAGTTGCAGGAAGCTCAGGCCGAGCTGGTGAAGGAGGAGGCCGACCTCGACAACACCGAACTGCGCTCCCCGATGGCTGGCACGGTGCTGCGGATCAATGCCCGGGTGGGGGAACGTCCCGGCGACAAGGGAATTCTCGAACTCGGCGCCAGCGACCGCATGGAGGCCGTGGTGGAGGTCTATGAGAGCGACATCGCCAGGGTGCTGCCTGGCATGGCCGTGCGGCTCACCAGCGAGAACGGGGGCTTCACTGGAACCCTGGCCGGGCGCGTCAGCCGCATCAGCCCCCAGGTGCGGCAGCGCCAGGTGCTCTCCACCGATCCCACCGGTGATGCCGACGCGCGCATCGTGGAGGTGCGGGTGCAGCTGGATCCGGCCGATGCCCAACGGGTGCGCCAGCTCACAGGGCTGAAGGTGATCGCCAGGCTCGCCCCATGAACCCGTGATGCTCCTGGATCATCTCTGGCCTAACCGCCGCATCCCTCTGGCTTGGCTGTTGCTCACTCGCCAGCCCGGCAGATTGCTGGTGGCCCTGGCGGGGATCTCCTTCGCCGGAATCCTGATGTTTCTGCAGCTCGGGTTCCGCGATGGCCTCTTCGACGCCAGCGTGACCCTGCACAAGCGTTTCGCCGCTGATCTGGTGCTGGTGAGCCCGCGCACGATGAGCTCGATCGCCATGGCCAGTTTTCCCAGACGGCGGCTTGTGCAGGTGATGGCCGATTCGGATGTGGCGGGCACCACGCCGGTGCACTGGAACTTCCTGCTCTGGCGCAATCCCCAGACCCGCAGCACTCGCTCGATTCTGGCGGTGGGCTTTGAGCCCGGTGATCCCCTGTTCACCGATCCCGGCTTGGCTGAGCGAACCCGCGTACTCAGCCAACGGGGCCGGGTTCTCTTCGATTCCCTCTCCCGGCCGGAGTTCGGCCCGATTGCCGCCTGGTACAAGCAGGGCCGCACGATCGAAACTGAAGTGGCCGGTAAGCGGGTGCGGGTGGCGGGCCTGGTGGAGCTGGGCCCTTCCTTCGGTGCCGACGGCAACCTGCTGACCAGCAGTGAAACCTTTCTCCAGCTGATGCCTGACCTAGCCCCCGGCAGCATCGAGCTGGGCCTGATCCGCCTCATGCCAGGGGCAGATCCCGCAACGGTCGCTGCGCGTCTGAAATCCCATCTGCCGGAGGACGTGGCGATCTACTCCAAACAGGGTTTCGTGGAATTCGAGAAGAACTACTGGCGCAGCAGCACCGCGATCGGCTTCATCTTCACCCTTGGTGCCGGGATGGGCTTCGTGGTGGGTTCGGTGATTGTGTATCAGATCCTCCACTCCGATGTGAGTGATCATCTGCCCGAGTACGCCACCCTGATGGCCATGGGCTATCCCCTCCCCCAGCTCCTTGGAGTCGTGGCCCGGGAGGGGCTCCTGCTGGCCCTGTTGGGCTATCTGCCTGCTTGGCTGGCGGGTCAGGCGCTCTACACCGTTATCCGCAATGGCACAAAGTTGCCGGTAGCGATGGATGGTGCTCGTTCGCTGCTGGTGTTCGCCATGATCCTCACCATGTGCCTGGGCTCGGCCCTGATGGCCATGCGCAAACTCGGGGATGCCGATCCCGCTGAGATCTTCTGAGGCCCTCGATTCCCGTGAGCAGAGCCCCCCAACCCCCCGCTTCCGGTTCCGATTCCAGCAATGGCATCGTCAGCAGGCATCGCAACGGCAAGCCCCCTCCTGTGGCGGGGTCCACCAGCAGCATCGAGGGCCTCCCGCTACCGGGTACAGCATCGGCGAGCCTGGTGGTGCGGGATCTGCAGCACTGGTTCGGCAGTGGAGCCAACCGCCGTCAGGTGCTTGATGGGGTGAGCCTCACCATCCGCCCCGGTGAGGTGGTGCTGCTCACGGGCCCCTCGGGCTGTGGCAAGACCACCCTGCTCACCCTGGTGGGCGCCCTGCGGCAGGTGATGGCGGGTTCGGTGCAGCTCTTCGGCCAGGAACTCCATGGTGCCGCCCGGAGGGAGCGCCAGTTGCTGCGGCGTCAGATTGGCATGATCTTCCAGGGTCACAACCTGCTGCGCTGCCTGAGTGCCGAGCAGAACGTGCAGATGGGGGCCGACCTGCTTCCTGGTCTGGGTTACCGAGCCCGTCGAGACCTCTCCCGGCAGTGGTTGCGGGCCGTGGGACTCGGCGATCACCTGGCCAAGCTCCCCCACGACCTCTCCGGCGGTCAGAAACAGAGGGTGGCGATCGCCCGGGCCCTGGCGGCCCAGCCGCGTCTGCTGCTGGCCGATGAACCCACCGCGGCCCTGGATAGCCGCACTGGCCGCGAGGTGGTGGAGCTGCTGCGGCGTCTGGCCCGTGATCAGGGGTGCAGCGTGCTGATGGTGACCCACGATCCCCGCATTCTCGATGTGGCGGATCGCCTGGTGGAGATGGAGGATGGGCGGCTTTCCGAGGCCAGCATCAGCGGCAGAACGCTCAGCGGTTCGGTAGGGTAAAACAATCCAAATCCCCAGGAACAGCCGTCCGCATGGCCAAGCGCAGGAATCTCAAGAAGGAAAAGCAGGAGCGCAACCGCGCCTACGCCCGCAAGTTCAAGAAGCGCAAGCTGCGCAACGAGGGTCGTGGCGAAGGTGCCGGCAACGGTGTGACCGGCACCGCCAATAACGGCGGGGCCGCCGACTGATCTGGCGCAGCGCCTTGGGCAGGCAAGCCCCAGCGGGGGGTCCCCAGGGATCCCCCTTTTTGTTGGCTGAGCATCGGACCCATCCATCGCTGCCTATTGCCTTCCTTCCAGCTGCCATGTTTCTGAGCGTCGTCATCCCCACCTACAACCGGCTGCCGATCCTGCGCCAGTGCTTGATCGCCCTGGAACGCCAGGAACTGGCGCTGCCGATCGAGCGCTTTGAGGTGGTGCTCGTCGATGACGGCTCCACCGACGACACCGTGGCCTGGCTCCAGGAGCATGCCACCTACCTGCCCCATGTGCGCCTCATCTGCCAGGACCATGGCGGCCCAGCAGCGGGCCGCAACCGGGGGGTGGAGCATGCCGAAGGCGATGTGATCGTGTTCATCGACAGCGACCTTGTGGTGCTGCCGGATTTCCTGCAGCACCACGCGCGCGCCCTTGAGCAACGCTGGCGGGAGCGGGGGGACAAGCTTTGCTTCACCTACGGCGCCGTGGTTAATACCGCCAATTTCGAGAATCCCACCAGCGAGCCCCACAAGCTCAATGATGTGTCCTTTGCCTACTTCGCCACCGGCAATGTGGCGATTGATCGGCAGGTTCTCGAACGTGCCGGTCTGTTCGACACCTCCTTCCGCCTCTACGGCTGGGAGGATCTCGAACTCGGTGAGCGCCTTCGGCGCCTTGGGGTGGATCTGGTGCGCTGCCCCCGCGCCGTTGGCTACCACTGGCATCCGGCCCTCAGCCTGGAGCAAATCCCGCGGCTGATCCAGGTGGAGCGGGAGCGGGCGAAAATGGGACTCGTCTTCTACCGCAAACATCCCACTCGCCGGGTGCGGTTCATCATCCAGTACACCTGGCTGCACCGGATCCTGTGGGAACTGCTCACCCTGGGAGGCCTCCTCAATGAACGCAGCCTGCGGCCCCTGCTGGGCTGGTTGATCCGCCGGGGCCACCCTGGCTTGGCGATGGAACTTCTGCGTCTTCCCCTGAACCGTATCGGTGTTGAGGCCCTCTACAGCGAAGCCCGGCAACAGGGTGTCTGATGCCCGCTGGCGGCGCGGGTCCTCCAGGCCTGCCGCCAACAGGCCGTTTGATAGGTTGTTGAAGTCCTGTCACACCGCACACCTGCACGTTTCGGGTGATCCGGCTTCGGTTGCAAGGGTCCCAGCGCCTCCCGCGCTACTCCAACCCCGCACAATCGACCGGCTTTCCTGGCAGGTGGTGGCCAACCCGAAACCCAATCGAATCCCATGGCTGTCGTCACGCTCGCCGAGATGATGGAAGCTGGCGCCCACTTCGGGCACCAGACCCGGCGCTGGAACCCGAAGATGTCGCGCTACATCTATTGTGCGCGCAACGGTGTTCACATCATCGATCTCGTGCAGACCGCGGTCTGCATGAACAACGCCTACAAATGGACCCGCAGTGCCTCCCGCAGTGGCAAGCGCTTTCTGTTTGTGGGCACCAAGAAGCAGGCATCCGAGGTGATCGCCCAGGAGGCGACCCGTTGTGGTGCCTCCTACGTGAACCAGCGCTGGCTGGGCGGCATGCTCACCAACTGGACCACGATGCGGGCCCGCATCGATCGCCTCAAGGATCTGGAACGCATGGAATCGTCCGGCGCCATCGCCATGCGACCCAAAAAAGAAGCCGCGGTGCTGCGTCGTGAACTCGATCGCCTGCAGAAATACCTCGGCGGCCTCAAGAACATGCGTCGTCTGCCCGATGTGGTGATTTTGGTGGATCAGCGCCGCGAGACCAATGCCGTGCTCGAGGCTCGCAAGCTCGACATCCCGCTGGTGTCGATGTTGGACACCAATTGCGATCCAGACCTTTGCGATGTGCCCATCCCCTGCAACGACGACGCCGTGCGTTCGGTGCAGTTGGTGCTGGGTCGCCTGGCCGATGCGATCAATGAAGGACGCCATGGCGCCCAAGACCGTGGCGGCGACGACGAGGGCTGAAGCCCCCGGGCTGCTCCCATCCCACTCCACCATGGCCAGATCGTTGACGGTCTTGGCCCTGGTGTGGCGCCCGCACTCGGAGCACCATCAGCGGCGATTTAGGCGACAGACCATCCTCCAGGCGGTCAGCTAGAGGTGCAAACAGGCCCGCCACTGGCGGCTCCGGGCTGGCCCGGACGCCTTAGCAGACCTTTCAGGGCAGGGTCGCCTGACCTTCTCCCTGCAGATTTCTCCCCTTCCCCGATTTCCATTCCTCCCCTCCCATGGCTGAGATCACCGCCAAGCTCGTCAAGGACCTGCGCGATAAAACCGGCGCCGGCATGATGGATTGCAAGAAGGCCCTGGCCGAATCCGGCGGCGACATGACCAAGGCCGCCGAATGGTTGCGCCAGAAGGGCATCGCCACCGCCGAGAAGAAGGCGGGTCGCACCGCTGCGGAAGGGTCGATCGGTAGCTATATCCACACCGGCGCCCGCGTGGGCGTGCTGGTGGAGGTGAACTGCGAAACCGATTTTGTGGCCCGCGGTGAACTGTTCCAGGAGCTGGTGCGCAACGTGGCTATGCAGATCGCCGCTTGCCCCAGTGTGGATTATGTGAGCACCGAGGAGATCCCCCAGGAGATTGCGGAACGGGAAAAGGCGATCGAGATGGGCCGCGATGATCTGGCGGGTAAGAAGGAGGAGATGAAGGTGAAGATCGTGGAAGGGCGCATTGGCAAGCGCCTTAAGGAACTCGCCCTGCTCGAGCAGCCTTTCATCCGTGACAACACCATCACGGTGGGGGAGATGGTGAAGCAGGCCGCCGGTAAAACCGGCGAGAACATCCAGGTTCGCCGCTTCAGCCGCTTCACTCTCGGAGAAGGCATCGACGTGGAAAAGAGCGATTTCGCTGCTGAAGTGGCGGCCATGGGCAAGGCCTGATCCTTCCCCATGGCTCCGCTGCCATGACCCCCGTCTCCGGGCCATCTGCCACGCAAGCCGATCTGCTGCGGATTCAGCGTGAGCTGGCGAGCACCAATCCGGAGCTTTATCGGCAGCTGGCGCTCTACCTGCAGGTGCTGCGCCAGATCCTGCCCCAGAGTGTCGATCAAGCGTGCTTTCACCTGGCAACCCAGGTGCAACCCGATCGCTACACCACCCTTTCTGAGGCCCAGCGCCGCCGCCTCCACGCCAACGTCACTGCCCTGGTGACACGCTGCACCACCCTTCTCACGGTGGAGCAGCTGGCTTGCCTAGCCGGCCGGATCGTGCGCGAGCAAGCCCTGCGGGCCGATCGCATTCATCGCGATTCAGATGCTGCCGGGAACCGCCAACAACCCTCCATGACGGACGGTCCTCCTGCGGACCCTCGCTCGGATCTCGCTTCTCCCCACGCTCCGCAGGGTGGCGCGTCCATCCGCTTGCCGCACGAGGGATCGGTCCATCTCGGGCTGGATCTCCCCATTGAGGGTGGCTGGCTCGGCTGGGGTGAAGCCCCTGGATTAGTCGCTAATGATTCAGCCGCTGAATCCCCAGCCGCTGAATTCACGGCACCGGAATTCTCTGCATCGGAATCATCTGGCCTGGAGCCGGAGGATTCCGATGCCCTCTCCCCCGAACAGGCTGACCCGGATGAGGATGACACCGCCTCGGATCTGTTCAGCCTGTTCTCCGCCCTCGCTGCCGCTGCCGGGATGGACAGGGGCATCCGGGGACTGGAGCACCCCTACGAGCAAGGCATGGCGGAGTTCTCCGCCCGGGATGATGTGGGTGGTGATGACGTCAGCGATCAGCCCTCGGCAGAAGGGGAGGAATCGGGGCCGTTCGGAGAACGGCCGGAGGATGTGGCCTTCCCGTTCCGCTTCCGTGCCCTGTCGCTGGAGTTCGATGCCCTGGAGCGTTTCCTGCCGGGCCGCTTCAGGGAGGAGGACCCCGGTGCTCTCTACCGCCCGCCGGAAGGGGGGGGACTGCTGCCCCGCGATCCGGTGGCGCTGCTGGCCTGGCTGGAGGGCATGGAACTGGCCCTGACTCGCCAGCTGCGGGATCTCTCCCATGCCCTCAACACGGAACTGCTGCAGTGCGGGTTGATCCGGATCCTGCTACCCCTCAACCTGCTGGAGGGTGTTCTCAGGGGGCAGATCGAGGTCCAGTCCAGCCACCCCAATCTCCTGCAGCTGCCCCTGCCCCTTCCCAGCGGCCGCTCTGGCCGGATTCTCAGGGCCCAGTCCATCCTTCTGCGCCGCGCCGATCTCGAGCTGGAGCAACCCCGGTTGCGCACGGTGCGGAGCCGGCTGCAGCAGCTCCGTCAGGAGGGACGCAGAATGGCTCAGCAGTACCGCCGTCTTCAACGGCGGATCCAGGCGCACGAGGCCGAAGCACTGTGGCTGCAGGACATCCGCTCGATGCGCCCGGGTCCGGAGCACCCCTGCTGAAAACCCTGAGAGGGGAGTCGCCGGCAGTACGGGCATCGTCGATCCTGCCCGGTTCTGGTGAACCTGAGCTGGTACTCCCTCCCGCACAGCCCCTGGAAGCCTGGCTTTCTTCCCTGCAGCAGTCCTGCCGGCTCGAGGCCGAGCGCGGCTTCGGCGATCTGATGGGACGCCACGAAACATTCGCCAGTTTCGTGACCCGCAACCTTGATTCCCCCCCCCCAGATCTCACCCCGGACGCGGTGCGAACCCTCGCGCTCCTTGCCACGGCTTTCCGCCGCTACCGGCTGGAGGATCTGGGCCGCCGGCAGATGCTGGTCCGCCAGCTGCGCCAGGGGCTCCACCAGGTCAGGGTCCAGAGTCGACCAGCGCTGCCGGTGGCGCCTCCTCGCCTGCGGCTGCTCAGCTCCCCAGGGGAGGGCGCGGCCGGTGGGGACCCATCGGAGCGGGGAAGAGGCTCCAGCCTGCCGCCCTCCAGTCCCTACGCCACTCCATCCCCTTCCGGAGGTACAACTGAGCGCGCCAGTCGCCCGCTGTTGGCCGGCACACCCCTCGCCGAGGTGCCGGGCATCGGTCCTCGGACCGCCACCCAGCTGGCCGGACTCGGGCTGCTGCTGGTTGGGGATCTGATCGCCCATTACCCCCGCGACTACCTCGATTACGCCAACTTGGTGCGCATCAGCGCGCTGGTTCCCGGTCGGACCGCCACGGTGGTGGCCACGGTGCGGCGTTGCCACGCCTTCAGCAGTCCTCGCAACCCCAATCTCTCGATTCTCGAGCTCCATCTGCAGGACAGCACGGGGCGTCTGCGGGTCAGCCGCTTCTTCGCCGGCCGTCGCTTCAGTAGCCCAGGCTGGCTGAAGGCCCAGCAGCGTCAGTTTCCTCCTGGCACCACGGTGGCTGTGAGCGGGCTGGTGAAGGAGAGTCCATACGGAGCTTCTTTTTCCGATCCCCTGCTTGAGGTGCTGGAGAGCACCGGGTCACCGGTCCGTTCCCCCCTGATCGGCCGTCTGGTGCCGGTCTATAGCCTCACGGAGGGCCTGCGCGCCGACACCCTCCGCAGGGCCATTCAGGCCGTGCTGCCCCATCTCGATCGCTGGAGCGATCCCCTGCCGGAGGCCCTGCGCCAACGGCTGGCCTTACTGCCCCGTCAGCGGGCCCTGCAGGGCATTCACCAGCCCACCGACCAGGCGGATCTGCAGGCCAGCCGGCGACGCCTGGTCTTCGATGAATTCCTGCTGCTGCAGCTGGGTCTGGCCCAGCGGCGCCAGAAGCTCCGCCAACGCCCCGCCCTTGCCCTGGATCCGCCTCCCGGGGGTGCCGACCTGGTGGGCCAGCTGCGCACGATCCTGCCGTTTCCCCTCACCGGCGCCCAGGATCGCGTGCTGGCCGAGATCCGCCATGACCTGTCCCGTCCCCAGCCGATGGCACGACTGCTCCAGGGGGATGTGGGCAGCGGCAAGACCGTGGTGGCCCTCGCTGCCCTGCTCTGCGCCATCGAGGCAGGCTGCCAGGGCGCCCTGATGGCCCCCACCGAGGTGCTGGCCGAGCAGCATCTCGCCAAGCTCGCCCACTGGCTGCCCCAGTTGCACGTGAGCTGTGCCCTGCTCACCGGCTCCACCCCGGCCCGAAGGAGGCGGGAACTGCTGCAGGACCTGATCAACGGCCAGCTTCAGATCCTGGTGGGCACCCATGCCCTCCTGGAGGATCCGGTTCAATTTGCCAGGCTGGGGCTGGTGGTGGTGGATGAGCAGCACCGCTTCGGCGTCCGCCAGCGAAACCGTCTGATGGCCAAGGGATTGCAGCCCCACCTGCTCACGATGACCGCCACACCCATCCCCCGCACCCTGGCCCTCTCGATCCACGGCGATCTGGATGTGAGCCAGATCGATGAGCTTCCCCCTGGCCGCACTCCGATCCGCACCCGCCTGCTGCGATCCGGCGAGCGGCAGGAAGCCTGGGAGCTGGTCCGCGAGCAGGTGGCCCTGGGCCAGCGGGCCTACGTGGTGCTGCCCCTGGTGGAGGAGAGCGAGAAGCTCGATTTGCGCTCGGCGGTGGAGGTACACCGCCACCTAGCCGAGGAGGTGTTCCTCGATCTGCGGGTGGGCCTGCTGCATGGCCGCCTTTCAAGCGAGGCGAAGCAGGCCGCGATCGGGGCCTTTGCCCGCGGTGAAAGTCAGGTGTTGGTAAGCACCACGGTGGTGGAGGTGGGGGTGGATGTGCCGGAGGCAAGCGTGATGGTGATCGAGCATGCCGAGCGTTTCGGCCTGGCCCAGTTGCACCAGTTGCGGGGTCGGGTGGGCCGGGGAGCGGCGGCTTCCCATTGCCTGTTGCTGCATGGAGGCAACAATGCTGATGCTCGTCAGCGTCTTGAGGTGCTGGTGCGAAGCACCGATGGCTTCGAGATCGCTGAGATGGATTTGCGGCTTCGGGGGCCGGGCCAGGTGCTGGGAACTCGCCAGTCGGGCCTGCCGGATCTGGCCTTAGCCAGCCTCACCGACGATGGGGACCTGCTCGAGCAGGCCCGTGCGCTGGCCCAGGAGTTGGTAGCCCCTGACCCGGACCTCGTGGCCCACCCCGGCCTGAGCCAGGCCTTGCTCGATCAGCGCCAACGTCAGCTGGAGGCTGCCCGTCTCAATTAGTTCGATCCCGCGAACCGGCAGGGCTTCGAGGTTCCGTTCCCCTGGTTGCCGCTGCGCCAATACCTGAGCAGGACGGCCGGACAAGCCATCGGCCCAGGCGGTCTCTCTGGCCGCCGATCGCTTCAGAGCCATCGTTTTGGGGGCGCCGTAGCAGGCTGGCTCCAGCACCCGTCCCCCGCCATGGCCGCGACTCGCCCCTGGAGCCCGATCCCGATCCAGGAGAGCGGCGAATTTCTGGAGCCGCTGCCCCCCAGCCTGTGGCGGCTGGAGCCCCATCCCTACGTGTGCCTGGGCGCTCCCTACGGGCCCGGGGCCAGCCCGTTCCGGCTGAGGACCGGCGTGGTCGCGCGGTTGCTCGCAGCCGATGCCGCCCTGGCCGCGGGGGCGGAGGGCTGGCGTCTAGCGATCTTCGATGCCTGGCGACCCGTTGCGGTGCAGCGATTCATGGTGGAGCACAGCATCGCCGAGGAAAGTCGGGCCCGGGGCCTGGATTCAAAGCACGCCGATGCAGCGGCCCGGCAGGCCGTGGTGGAGGCCGTGGCCCGCTTCTGGGCCGAGCCCAGCCTTGATCCGGCAACCCCGCCCCCCCACAGCACCGGCGGCGCCGTGGATCTCACCCTGGCTGACGCCAATGGGCGGCCCCTGGCCATGGGGGGCGCCATCGATGCCATCGGTCCGGTCTCCGAACCAGACCATTTCGCTGCGGCGGCAGCGGCTAATCCTGCTTCCGAGGCGGCCCATTGGCACCATCGCCGCGATCGCCTCGCGGCCGTGATGGCGGCCGCCGGTTTTGCCCGCCATCCCAACGAGTGGTGGCACTTCAGCCATGGCGATCAGCTCTGGGCCTGGAGCCGGGGTGAGACCAAGGCCCACTACGGCCGGGCGCCCGCCTGAAGGCAGCCTGGCAAAAATCCAAGGGCGCCTGACCAGCGGGTGCCAGGGCGGGCGTAAAGCCTGGCCGGCCGGCGGTTCAGCCGGCGTTGGCTAGTAGTTCTGCCACCCTGGCGTCGCCGATCTGCCCCACGAAGGCCCCGAAACTCGTGCGGCCACCCTGGTCGCGCCAGGCCAGGAGCAGCGGCTCCAGGGTGTTCTCAAGCTGCTCAAGCGGCAGCCGTTGCAGGAAGGGCCTGGCCAGCTGGGTCAGGCCCGGGGTGCCTCCCAGCCAGAGTTGGTATTCGTCCACGCCGCTTCCCACCAGACCGATTTCGGCCATGTAGGGGCGGGCGCAGCCGTTCGGGCAGCCCGTCATCCGCACCAGCACCGGCCGCTCGATACCGAGCCCTGCCAGCTGGGTCTCCAGTCGGGCCACCACCATCGGCAGGATCCGCTCCGCTTCGGTGATCGCCAGACCGCAGGTGGGCAAGGCCGGACAGGCAATCGCATGGCGGGCCAGGGGTGTGGTGTCCTCGGGGTTAGCGAAGCCGATCGCCGTCAATTCCCGCTTCAGGGAACTACGCTGCGGAGCCCCGATGTTGCAGAGCAGCAAATCCTGGTTCGGCGTCAATCTCACCTCCAGCTGGTAAATCTCCACCAGCCGCCGCAGGGCCTGCTTGGTTTCCCCCTCCAGCCGACCACACAGCAGGGGCAGACCAACGAACCAGAGGCCATCGCCTTGGCGGTGCCAGCCGAGGTAGTCGAGAAGCTTGCGCTTCGGTTCATCCCGCAGGGGGAGAATGGGCTGAGGAAAGTAGCGCGTCAGTTCCTGCTTGAACCAGCCGACGCCTCGGTCGTGGATCAAGTACTTCATCCGGGCGTGGCGCCGCTGCTGGCGATCACCATGGTCGCGCTGCAAGGCCAGGATCGCCTGGATCAGATCCAGCACGTCGTCTGCAGCCACGTAACCCAGCGGGTCAGCGGTGCGGGCAAAGGTCTCCTCCTTGTTGTGGGTCCGGCCCATGCCCCCACCCACGTAGACATTGCAACCCCTCGGCCGCCCGTTTGGATCCGTGAAGAGCACCAGGCCGATGTCCTGGGTGAGCAGGTCAACGGCGTTGTCACCGGGCACGGTGACGGCCACCTTGAATTTCCGTGGCAGGTAGGTGGAGCCGTAGAGCGGTTCCTCGGAGTCACCGCTGAACACGGCCCCCTCCTTCTGGCGGGCCTTGACACGCTTCACCGCCGCGCTGGGACGGATGCGGTAGCTGAGGTCGCCATCCACCCAGAGGTCGAGATAGGAGCCCTCGGCGGCCTCCGGCGTCAGCAGATCGGCGATCTGATCGGCAAGAAGCCGTGCGGCGGGGTACCCGCCGCCGCTGAACGGGGCCGCTGGTGCCATCACGTTGCGGTTGATGTCCCCGCAGGCCGAAAGGGTGGAGCCCATCGAGCGCACGATCGTGCCGATCACCTCCTTCAGGTCGGCCTTGGCCACCCCATGCATCTGGAAGGCCTGGCGGGTGGTGGCCCGAAGGGTGCCGTTGCCCAAACGGTCGGCCAGCCCATCGAGGGCGAGGTAGAGCGGCACCGGGATGCGGCCCGCCGGACTGCGGAGACGCAGCATCATCTGCCAGTCCTTCTCCTCTCCCTTGCGGCGGTTGTCGCGATTGTCCTGCTGATAACTGCCGTGAAACTTGAGGATCTGGACGGCGCCCTCACTGAAATTCTTCAGTTCGTTGGAAAGCTCGCTGCCCAGTGGTTCGTGCAGGTGAGAGCTGCTCGCCTTGAGCTGCTCGAACTTGGTCGGTGTCGCAGCCTTCGTTCCGTTGGCCTCAGCCTTCGCTCCCTTGGCCTCAGCCTTCGCTCCGTTGGCCTCAGCCTTCGCTTCGTTGGCCTCAGACTGGGATGGAGCCGACTGGGCTGGCCGTTTGGAGGATCCATCGGCGGTGGCACTGGAGGCAACCCTCGATGGGGCCATTCCTGATTCCTTGCGCTTGTCCACCGAAGCTAGCGAACCGCGACCGCTCAGGCCGCCGATCTCTAGCCGCCGAAACTCAACCCACCGTTTCAATACAGTTCGCTAACACCCTGCCCTGCCCATTTCCCATGGCCACGTTCCTGTTGGAGATCGGCACTGAGGAGTTACCCGCCGATTTCGCAGGCTCGGCCCTCGAACAGCTGAAGCTGCGGGTTCGGCGGGATCTGGCCGAGGCCCGGATCAACAGCGGTGCCATCAGGGTGGATGGCACCCCGCGCCGGCTCGCCCTGCGGCTCGAGGATCTGGCGGAGCGGCAGGAGGATCGCAGCGAGGAACGCAAGGGTCCTCCGGCCCAACAGGCCTTCCGCGACGGCCTTCCGACTCCCGCCGCCGTGGGATTTGCCCGCCGCTGCGGCGTGGATCCGGAGGCACTGGAGGTGCGGGACACAGAAAAGGGGGCTTTCGTCTTTGCCCGCACCATCGAGCCCGGCCGAGCCACCGCCGAGGTGCTGGCCGAGCTGGCGCCCGCCTGGATCTGGAGCCTGCAGGGCCGCCGCTTCATGCGCTGGGGCAACGGCGAAAGCCGCTTCAGCCGTCCGCTCCGCTGGCTGGTGGCCCTGCTCGATGGAGCGGTAGTGCCGATCACCCTGGCCGATTGCGATCCCCCCCTGCACAGCGATCGCATCAGCCGGGGCCACCGACTCCACGCCGATCCCGTGTTGATTGACACCGCCACGGCCTATGTCGGCGCCCTGGCCGCCGCCGATGTCCAGGTCGATCGCCAGGCCCGTGCCTCCGCCATCCGACAGGCGATCACCGCCGCCGCCGAAGCCTCCACGGCCCGGCCCGATCTCCCTGACGCTCTGTTCGAGGAGCTGGTGGATCTGGTGGAATCGCCCCGCCTGATCGAGGGTGCCATCGAGGAGCGCTTCCTGGACCTCCCCCCCGAGGTACTCAGCACGGTGATGCGCGCCCATCAGCGCTACGTGCCCTTGCAGCGCCAAGACGCTCCGGCTGATCCCCTGGCGCTGGAGGCGGGCTCCCAGCTGCTCCCCCGCTTCCTTTGCATCGGCAACGGACTCGATGCGGCGGCCGCCACGATTCGCCGCGGCAACGAGCGGGTGCTGCGGGCGCGGCTGGCCGATGCTGAGTTCTTCCTGGCGGCCGATCGATCCACCGCCAGCATCGACCGCCGCGAGCAACTGGCGCGGGTCACCTTCGCGGAAGGCCTCGGCAGCCTGCGCGACCGCGTTGAGCGGCTGGAGTGGTGCACCGATGTTCTGCTGGAGCGGCTGCCTCTCAAATCCCCGACCGCCGACCATGCCCGCCGCGCAGCCCACCTCTGCAAGCACGATCTGGTGAGCCAGATGGTGGGGGAGTTCCCTGAGCTCCAGGGAGTGATGGGGGGCAAATATCTGCTGGCCGAGGGGGAGCCTCGGGCTGTGGCTCTGGCCGTGCTCGAGCATTACCTCCCCCGCGGAGCCGGCGATGCCTTGCCTCGTAGCGATGCGGGGGCCGTGGTGGCCTTGGCGGAGCGGCTCGAACTGCTGCTGAGCATCTATGCCAAAGGGGAACGCCCAACGGGCTCCTCGGATCCCTATGCCCTTCGCCGGGCCGGCAATGGCCTGCTCCAGATCCTCTGGGAGCGGGGCTGGCGGCTGGATCTGCCTAACCTGCTGCAGCGCTGCAGCAGCCAGTGGGCTGCGCTTTTCCCCGCTTTCGAAGTGAACAGCGCCGCCCTTGCCTCCGAACTTGCGGAATTCCTGCGCCAGCGCCTCGTGAGCCTGCTCGAGGAGGAGGGGTTTGCGGTGGATGTGGTGCAGGCGGTCGCCGGGGAGGGGTTGGCCCTGGAGCGGGTATTAGCCGATCCGGCCGATGCCCGCCGCCGGGCTGAGCTGCTGCAGGCCCTGCGCCGCAGCGGCGAGCTGGCGGCTGTGCAAGCGGTGGTTCAGAGGGCCTCGCGCCTGGCCGATAAGGGAACCCTGGCCGGCGGGGTCTGCAGCCCCTCGGGGGTGGTGGTGGAGGCGCTGTTCGAGAAGAGCAGCGAGGCCGGCATGCTCAAGGTGCTGAGGGAGCTCGAACCGGTGGCCACCGGGAAGGATCCCGACCGCTACCGGGATCTGGCCCGCGGCCTTGCCGAGAGTGCTTCCACACTTGCCGCCTTCTTTGATGGCGCCGACAGCGTGCTGGTGATGGCCGAAGATCCCGCCGTGCGCAGCAACCGCCTGAATTTGCTGGGGGTCTTGCGGAACCAGGCGGCGGTGCTGGCCGATTTCAACCGCCTGGCGGGTTGATCCGATTGATGAAGCATCGCGGCTTTTTCTGCCCCTGCATCGCGGGCGCCGCCGCCGCTGATGCCCCCCCTCCTCAGGGCAACGTTGCAGCCACCGCCGGGCCGCCAGGCGGAGCAGCGGTCTCTACCCTGGGCCCATGGCGATCGTCCACGTTCAGGCTCTCTCTCGCTCGTTCCGGGTGTCGGAGAAGGACCCTGGTTTAGCCGGTACCCTGCGGCATTTTCTGAGGCGCAGGGTCCGCACGGTTGAGGCCGTGCGGGATCTTCATTTCACGATCGAGCCTGGCGAGATGGTGGGTTTTCTTGGCCCCAACGGCGCCGGCAAGACCACCACCCTCAAGATGCTGAGCGGGCTGCTCCATCCCAGCGGCGGGCGGGTGGAGGTGGCCGGCCATGTTCCAGCCCGCCGCGAGGCGGAATTTCTGCGCCGCATCACCCTGGTGATGGGTCAAAAGCAGCAGCTGATCTGGGATTTGCCTCCCCTGGATTCCCTGCGGGTCAATGCGGCGGTCTACGGCCTCGACGACCGGGAGGCCGCCCGGCGCATCAGCGAACTGGCGGAGATGTTGGAGCTGGGGGAGGAACTGCACCGCCCCGTGCGCAAGCTGTCCCTGGGCCAGAGGATGAAAGCCGAACTGATGGCGGCCCTGTTGCATCGGCCGGAGGTGCTCTTCCTTGATGAGCCCACCCTTGGTCTGGATGTGAATGCCCAAGCGGCCATGCGCCGCTTCCTGGCCGATTACAACCGCCGCCATGGCGCCACGGTGCTGCTCACCAGCCATTACATGGCTGACATCACAGCCCTGTGCCCCCGCGTCCTGCTGATCCACGCCGGTTCCCTGTTCCATGACGGCAGCCTCGAGCAGCTCACCCAGCGCCTGGCTCCCCGCCGCGAGGTGCGCCTGGAGCTGGCCGACACCCTGCCGGACTCAGCCTTCAGCGGCTACGGGGAGCTCGAATCATGCAGCGGCCGCGATGTGCGGTTGCTGGTCGATCGCGACCGCCTGACCACGGTGGTGGGACGTCTGCTGGCGGACTTACCGGTTCTGGATCTTGAGGTTCGTGATCCCCCGATCGAGGACATCATCGGCCGGCTTTTCCGCCAGGGAAGCATCGAGCAGCCATGAGCCAGCATCTTTTCCGGCCCTTCCCTCGTGGTCGCCAAAGTGGGCGCTCGGCCCTGGCCTCCGCCCTGCGCATTGCCCGAGCCCTGTTCATCAGTCAGTACGCGCTGATGCTCGAATTCCGGGCCGAGATTCTGCTCTGGGCCCTCTCTGGAGTCATGCCCCTGTTGATGTTCTCGCTCTGGAGCAGTGCTCCGGCCGGTGCCGCGGCCGGCATCAGCCCCCAGGCCTTCGCCCGATACTTCTTGGCGGCATTCGTGGTGCGCCAGTTCACGGTGGTGTGGGTGGTGTACGCCTTTGAGGAGGACAATCTGCTGGGGCGGCTCTCTCCCCTGTTGCTGCAGCCGCTGCCACTGGTCTGGCGCTATGCCGCTGCCCACCTGGCTGAGCAGGCCACCCGGCTGCCCTTCGTGATGGTGATGGTGGCGCTCTTTTTCCTGGCGGTCCCCGAAGCGGTATGGATCCCCTCGCCCGCTCGCCTGCTGTTGGCCCTGCTTGCCGCCCACCTGGGCTTCTGGCTGAATTTCCTGCTGCAGCACGCCATCACGATGCTCTGCTTCTGGAGTGAGCGGGCCAGTGCCCTGGAACGCTTTCTGTTCATGCCCTATCTCTTTCTTTCGGGCATGCTCGCTCCTCTGGATCTCTATCCCGAAGCGGTGCGTCGATTCGCCCTGCTGACCCCATTCCCTTCGATGCTTTACGTTCCGGCCCAGCTCGCCTCCGGAGGTGCAATCGATGCGCTGGCGGCCTTTCGGACCGTGGCCCTCTGGCTGGCGGTGTTGATCCCACTCAATCTGCTGCTGTGGCGCGCCGGGGTCCGCCGCTATGCGGCCATGGGGGGTTGATGGATCCAGGTTCCACGATCGGCCGCCATGGGCGCAGCATCGCCCGCTTCTGGTCGTCCTCCCTGGCGGCCGAGATGGAGTATCAGTTCAATCTGCTGATTGAGGTGGCGGCCACGCTGATCACCCTGGCGGGCAGCCTGTTCACGCTGTCGTTGTTTTTCGGTCATGGTCAACAGCTGGGGGGGTGGAGCTGGGACGCGGCCCTGGTGGTGCTGGGCATCTACACGCTGCTGAATGGATTTTCGAGCACCTTGCTACGGCCCAACCTCGGCAACCTGGTGAAACAGGTTCAGAGCGGCAGCCTCGACTTCGTGCTGCTCAAACCGATGGATTCCCAGGTCTGGTTGTCGCTGCGCACCCTCTCACCCTGGGGCCTGCCGGAGATGCTGCTCGGCCTGGCCCTGGTGGTGGTAGGAACCATCCGCTCCGGAGTCAGGCCTGATGCCATCACCATTCTCACCGGCGGCCTCATGGTCCTGGCCGGCGTCACGATCCTATACAGCCTTTGGTTCGTGCTGGCGGCCACCAGCATCTGGTTCGTGAAGATTTGGAATGCCACCGAAGTGCTCCGCAGCCTGCTGGCCGCTGGCCAATACCCCGTAAGCGCCTATCCCCCTGCACTTCGACTAGTGTTTACCACCCTTCTGCCGGTAGCCTTTCTCACCACTGTGCCCGCCGAGGCGCTCCTCGGCCTGGCCAACGGCCGATCGGTGTTGGCTGGCATTGCGCTTGCTGGTTTGAGTTTGCTGGGTAGCCGTGCCCTATGGAGGCTGGCTTTGCGGCATTACACCTCTGCTTCCAGCTGAGCTCGGCTGCTGTTGCCGAGCTCGGTGTCAAAAGAGGCAAAGACTGCTGAAGTCAGGGCTTGCCAGCCAGGGCTGGCTCCCGGCTGTCCTGGGCATCGGCTGTTCCGGGGGTGGAGGTGGATGTGTAGCTGCTCGCCACCGGCCTCCTCACCCGGATCCCACCCTTGATGGCACTGACCGCCTCCATCGCTTCCACTTCCTCAGGGCTGCGCACCGCACTAGCCACCGGGCGGTATGAGGAGGGGGCGAGGGCCTGGCCCCGCAGGACCGAAGCGAGAGTGAGGAACGTGAGCTTGAGCTGCTGCCAGGGATTCATGGCCACCACTCGCTTATAGAGGTAGCTGTCGAAGGTGAGGCGTTGAACATCCTTGTCGTCGCACATCTCAACGAAGGCTTCACGGGCTGCATCGTTGCTGTAAAAAATATTCTGTAGGATTTCAAGTACTTTGTAGGTAGAGCCATATTTTTTATCCCACTTTTTGATGTAAAGTTTCAGGTCGGCTTCCGTGGGAATTCGCTGCCCACCCTGGCTGGCTGCCACGATCTCCTCGGCACACATGCGACCGCTTTTCGCTGCGAAATAAATTCCCTCACCTGAACTCTTGGTTACATAGCCGGCAGCATCCCCAACCAACGCCATGCGCCCCACAACCCTGCGGGGACGGGGATGTTCGGGGATCGGATGGGCTTCCACCTTGATCACTTCGCCCTTGAGCAGGCGATTGCTGGCTCGCTCGCGGATACCCTGCTGCAAACCTTTAATCAAAGCCTGATTCTTCTGCATGGTACCGGTACCCACCGCGACATGATCGTATTTTGGAAAGACCCAGGCATAGAAATCAGGGGAAACATCCGTTCCCACATACATTTCAGCTAAATCTTCGTAGTACTTCATCTCTTCAGGCGGCAGCTTGATCCTCTCCTGGAAGGCGATCGCCACGTTGTAGTTGCCGGCATCCATCGCCTTGGCTACGCGGCTGTTGGCGCCGTCAGCGCCCACGATCAGGTCCACTTCCAGGGTCTTGGTTTCGCCGGTCGCTTCACCGGCGGCATAGTCTGAATAGGTGAGGGTATAGGGGCCCTGCCGTTTCGCGCCGGTATCGATTTTCGTGACCAGGCCATTAACCAGTTGGGTTCCCAGGGAGGCGGCCCGATCGCGCAGGAAGGCATCCATTACCTCACGCCGGCACATACCGATGTACTCGGCATTGTTGTCAAGATGGATATCCACCTCACGGTTGGAGGGGGAGATCATCTTCATGTTGCGCACCTTGCGGTCGATGATCGACTCGGGCAGATCGAACTCCGAAACCATGCAAAGAGGAATCGCCCCACCACAGGGTTTGGCATTATCCAGCTTCCGTTCAAACAGCCAGGTTTCAATGCCAGCTTTGGCCAGAACTTCCGCAGCACAGGATCCGCTGGGGCCGCCCCCGACAACCGCAACGCGCAACATCTTGAAACCAGCTCCAGCAAAGGGTTCTCACAGAGAAGCTAACACCGCTACGCCTCGTGTTGCCTGTTGTTCGGCAGCAGAGCCTTAGCATCCAGTTACTAACCCATTCCCGGCGTGTCCCCGCGAGCCACAGGCCGAGATTCCCGTCCGCGCGGCCCGGCCTCGGGCGCCAAGGGCCGGGGTGGGCGCAACGCAGCCAGCTCAAGCGGGCGGGAGCCCGGGAGCCGGGGGAGCACCACAACGGACATCCCTCTGGCCCGCCGCAGTCGCCCGCCCTCAGCCAGCCAGCCAAGCCTGGCCAGCCGTTTTCGCTGGAGCCTGCTCGGCAGCCTGGTGGTGGGCTCCTTGGCCGTCGTGCTGGTTCTGGGCCCCCTGCGGCCCTGGTTGGTCCCGCCTCCGGTGGCGGGCCTGAACGCGAGATTGGCGGCCGATGGACGGTTACTCGGTCACTTTCCTTATCCCGAAGCACCGGCCGCCAGCCTGGTCACCTTCGCGCCCGGACTCGAGTTGAGAAAGGAGGCGGCCCGCCAATTGCTTGCCATGCAGCGCGCCGCTGCCGCTGATGGGGTTCAACTCACCGTGATCAGTGCCTTCCGCAGCCTGGCCCTGCAGCGTCATCTCTTTTTTGAGGTGGGTGCCGAACGCAGCCAGAGCCCCGAAGAGCGCGCCCGAGTCAGTGCTCCGCCAGGGTTCTCCGAGCACAGCACAGGGTTCGCCGTGGATCTCGCCGATGGCCGCAGCCCCCAGACCAACCTCTCAACAAGCTTCGAAACCACGGATGCCTACGCCTGGCTCCAGGCCAACGCTGTGCGATTCCATTTCCTGCTCTCCTTTCCTGCCAACAACCGCCAGGGGGTGAGCTACGAGCCCTGGCACTGGCGTTTTGTGGGGTCCACCGAGGCCTTGCGCCTGTTTGAACCAGCCCATCGCCTAAGCCGGACCCTCCCTTAACCGGGACGGGCTCAGACTGCTATAGAATCAAGAATCGCTTCAGAACTCCAGCTTCCTCCTTGCAGTGCCCATCGCTGGGATCTTCAAACCGGGGTGACGACAGGAGCTCAGGTCTCGATCCAGCCAGCGCAGCATTTTCTCTCGCTGCCACCTGCCCATGGATAAGGAGCGCGCGAACGCGGCGTCACTCGGTCAGACGCCATCACCCCCAACACTTGAGGACCCAGGCCCCATGAGCGGCGAAGCCAAAGGCGCCCAGATTCGCAATATCGCGATCATTGCCCACGTCGACCACGGCAAGACCACATTGGTGGATGCCCTGCTGACCCAGTCGGGAATCTTCCGCGAAGGTGAGGCGGTGCCGACCTGCATCCTCGATTCCAATGACCTAGAGCGGGAGCGCGGCATCACAATTCTTTCAAAGAATACCGCCGTTGATTACAACGGAATTCGCATCAATATCGTTGATACCCCCGGCCACGCCGATTTCGGTGGCGAAGTAGAACGGGTGCTGGGCATGGTGGATGGCTGTCTGCTGATCGTGGATGCCAATGAAGGGCCCATGCCCCAGACCCGCTTCGTGCTCAAGAAAGCCCTAGAGAAAGGTCTGCGTCCGATCGTGTTCGTGAACAAGATCGACCGCGCCCGAGTTGATCCTGAGCAGGCTGTCGACAAAGTTCTCGATCTCTTCATCGAGCTCGGAGCCGACGATGACCAGTGCGACTTCACCTACCTCTTTGGTAGCGGCATGGGCGGGTATGCCAAGCCCGACATGAAGACCGAGAGCGACACGATGAAGCCTCTCTTCGATGCCATCCTTCGCCATGTGCCGCCCCCGGTCGGCGATCCCAACAAGCCCCTGCAACTGCAGGTCACCACGCTCGATTACAGCGATTTTCTCGGTCGCATCATGATCGGCCGCATCCACAACGGCACCATTCGGGCCGGCCAGCCTGCGGCTTTGATTCGCGATGATGGCTCTATCAAGCGGGGCCGCATTTCCAAACTGCTGGGCTTCCAGGGTCTGGCGCGCGTCGAGATTGAGCAGGCGAGTGCCGGCGATTTGGTGGCCGTGGCTGGATTTGATGAGGTCAACATCGGCGAGACCATTGCCTGTCCTGACCACCCCGAAGCCCTGCCCCTGATCAAGGTTGATGAACCTACGTTGCAGATGACCTTCGTGGTCAACGACTCCCCCTTCGCGGGCAAGGAAGGGAAGTTTGTGACCAGCCGCCAGATCCGCGATCGCCTCCAGAAGGAATTGCTCACCAATGTGGCCCTGCGGGTGGAAGACACCGATTCGCCGGACCGTTGGGCCGTCAGCGGCCGGGGCGAGCTACACCTCGGCATCCTGATTGAAACCATGCGCCGAGAGGGCTTCGAGTTCCAGGTCAGCCAGCCTCAGGTGATCTACCGGACCATCGATGGCAGCCCTAACGAACCCTTTGAAACCCTTGTTCTGGATGTGCCGGAAGAGTCAGTGGGCACCTGCATTGAAAAGCTCGGCATCCGTAAAGGCGAGATGCAGAACATGGAAAACACCAACGACGGCCGTACCCAGCTGGAATTCGTTGTTCCTTCCAGGGGCCTGATTGGCTTCCGCGGCGACTTCATCCGTGCCACCCGCGGTGAGGGAATCATGAGCCACTCTTTCCTCGATTACCGCCCAATGCAGGGTCACTTCGACACCCGCCGTAATGGGGTTCTGATTGCCTTCGAGGAGGGAACCGCCACCTTCTATGCCCTCAAGAATGCCGAGGATCGCGGCCAATTCTTCATCACCCCCACCACCAAGGTGTACAAGGGGATGATCATCGGCGAAAACAACCGCCCTCAGGATATGGAGATCAACGTTTGCAAGGCCAAGCAGCTCACCAACATCCGCTCAGCCGGTGCTGAGGAACTCGACACCCTCCAAGCCCCTGTCCAGATGACCCTGGAGCGGGCCCTGGAGTACATCGGCCCCGACGAAATGCTGGAGGTCACCCCCGAATCGATTCGGTTGCGCAAGCTGCCGGCCCGCAAACCCGCCAAGCGCTGAATCCCTTGGACCCTATAGCCGGCGAGCCTGGTCTGGCCGGCGACCCCCGCCTGCTGGAAGCTGTGGAGCAGTTCAACCAGGGCGACTGGTATGCCTGCCACGATGGCTTCGAAGCCCTCTGGCACGAAACCCTGGAGCCCGAACGCACGGAGCTGCAGGGCATTCTCCAGATTGCTGTTGCCCATCTGCATCGCGAACGGGGCAACCTCCGGGGGGCCACCGTGTTGCTCGGGGAAGGGCTAGGGCGTTTATCACCCTGCGGTGATGGCGCCCTCGGCTTCGACCTTGACGAGCTCCGCAGCAACAGCGCCCGATTCCTTGATGCCCTCCAGCAGCAACGACAGCTGGTCGACCTTCCTACTCCCATCTTGCAGCCAGCCTCTCCGCAAGGGCCACCGGTAGATTGACCCGCCTGGTCGAGTTTTCGATTTTCATCCCCTTGCTGTCACCCAAGCGCGCCATAACAGCAGTTCCGGGGCCAAGGGCTGGCGTTCTGCTGCTGGCCCTGGGTTTGCTGGTCTGGCCCTCTCCATCCAGGCTTTCTCGAGCCCAGGCCCAGTCGGGTGGTCTCTCCACCCCTTCAGCCCCCCTCCTGCCCAGGCCTCAGGGTGCGCCGGCCGGTGAGGCAAGCCCGCCCGCAACCCGCACCGGAGCAGCAGTCCAGTCGGCCGATACCGCTGTCCCTGCTGCGGGGGCAGGCATGGTCACGATAGAGTCGGATCGCCAGCAGGCCGACAACCGCACGGGCATCGTCACGGCCACTGGCAATGTGCGGATCGTTTATCCAGAGAAGGGGATGGTGGCCACCGCACGCCAGGCCCAGTTTTTCTCAAAGGAAGCGCGCCTGGTGCTTAGTGGTGATGTGGAGGTGGTGGATGCCGACGGTCAGCGAATCAGGGCCGAACGCTTGGTGTATTTGCTCGGCAGCGAGCGGCTCCAGGCCGAACCAGCTTCGGGCCGGCAAGTGCTCAGCAAGATCCGACTTCAATCGCCCTCCGCTCCGGCAGCCCGCCCGCCGATGCCATGAGCCTGAATCTGAATCAGGTGGGGATCACCCTCGGGGGCCGCACCCTCGTGAATGGGGTGAGTGTGGAGCTTCATCCAGGTGAAGTCGTAGGCCTGCTCGGGCCCAATGGCGCCGGCAAGACCACCACCTTCAACATCACCACCGGTCTGTTGCGGCCCGACCGGGGTGATGTTCGCCTCGATGGTCTCTCGGTCACCCGATTGCCGATGCCGAAGCGAGCCCGTCTCGGAATCGGCTATCTCCCCCAGGAGGCCAGTGTGTTCCGCTCCCTGACAGTGCGCGAGAACCTCCAACTGGCCCTGCAGGAAAGCGGCACGCCCCCCTCCTTGAGGCGAGAGCGGCTGGAAAGACTCATCCAGGATTTCCACCTGATGCCTTTTCAGCACCGCAAGGGTTATCAGTTATCCGGCGGAGAACGCCGCCGCTGTGAGGTAGCCCGTGCCCTGGCCGTGGGAGAGAAGGGCCCCCGCTATCTGCTGCTCGATGAACCCTTTGCTGGTGTAGATCCCCTGGCGGTGGCCGATCTTCAGGCTCTCATCGATGGTCTGCGCACCCGGGGCATGGGTGTGCTGATCACCGACCACAACGTGCGGGAGACTCTGGCCATCACCGATCGCGCCTACATCCTCACCGAGGGCAGGATCCTGGCCTCCGGTAGCTCCGAGGCCATGGCCAGGGATCCGCTGGTGCGGCGCCATTATCTCGGCGAGGCATTCCAGCTTTGACTGCCTTCACCCGTCTCCAGAAACTGCAACGCTTCATCCCCATCGAGCGGTTGGCCTCTCAGGTGCGATGGAACCGGATTCCCTTGATGGATCGCTGGTTGGTCAAGGAGTTGCTGGGCCCGTTGCTGTTCGGGATCGCCGCCTTCACCGCCGTTTCTCTTTCGGTGGGGGTGGTGTTCGAGCTTGTGCGGCGGGTTGCCGAGTCGGGCCTGCCTCTGTTGGCGGCCATGCAGGTGCTGTTCCTGCGCTTGCCGGGTTTTCTGGTGCTCGCTTTTCCGATGGCCACCTTGATGGCCACCCTGTTGGCCTACAGCAGTCTCTCTGGAAACAGTGAACTCACGGCCCTGCGCAGCGTGGGAGTTTCCACCAGCCGCATGGTGCTGCCGGCACTCGTGTTGTCGCTGCTGATGAGTCTGCTCACCTTCCTGTTCAACGACCTGATCGTGCCGAAGGCCAATCTCGCCGCTACCAACACGTTGGAGGTGGCCCTCGGCAAGGCTCTCACCACCGAAACAGGTAATAATGTTCTTTATTCTCGTTTTGGACGCATCAAGCAACTCGAAGGAGAGAGCATCAAGCAGCTCACCCATCTCTTCTATTCGCGCAAGTATCTACAGGGGCAGATGCTGGATGTCACCGTGATTGATTTTTCCAGGGGAGGCCAGCGGCAGATGCTCACAGCTGAAAGTGGGCGCTGGAATGAATCCCAGGGCATGTGGGAATTCAGTAACGGCCATGTCGTGAATCTCGATGATGCTTCGGGCACCACCACCTCGGCTCATTTTGACCGCTATCTCTATCCCCTGAGCCGCAATCCCGTGGACGTGGCCAAGATTCCCACCGATCCCGGTGCCATGACCGTGGGCCAGGCCCGCCGGGCAGAGAGGCTCTACGAGGAAGCCGGCAACGCCAAGGAGGCCCGCCGCATGCGGGTGCGGATCCAAGAGAAGTTTGCTTTTCCGGCGATCTGCCTGGTGTTCGGCCTGATCGGCAGCAGCCTTGGGGTGAGACCCTACAACCGAACCAGCCGCAGCCAGGGATTCGGGATCAGCGTGCTGCTGATTTTTGGCTATTACCTGATGTCCTTCATCTTCAGCTCGCTCGGCATTTCCGGAACCCTGATTCCGCTTCTGGCCGCTTGGTCCCCCGTGCTGATCGGCATGGCGGCAGGCCTCCATCTGCTGCGGGTGGCCAGCCGGTGACCCGCCCTGCGGAGCTTCGCCGCAGCCTCGGTCACGCGGCAGAGTGAGCGACAGTTGAGTTCATCTGGTGAACGATCCCGTCTTGGCCCTTGGGCTCCTGGCCTTTGGTCTGCTGCTCTTGGTGCTGCCCCTCTCCTTCTGGGCCCTGAGTGGCGACCGCAACAGCCCCTGGGTGCGCCTGCTCGTGGCGGCGGCTAATCTCTGCCTGACGGCCCAGTTGGTGCTGCGCTGGTGGGAGTCAGGCCATTTCCCGATCAGCAACCTCTACGAATCCCTCTGTTTCTTGGCCTGGGGCTGCACGCTGGTGCAACTGCTGGTGGAGCGCAGTTGGCCCAGTCCCCTCGTGCCGGCGGCGGCCACACCGATGGCCCTGGGCTGTGTGGCTTTTGCCAGTTTTGCCCTGCCGGAACGGCTGCAGGAGGCCTCACCCCTGGTGCCGGCGCTGCGCTCCAGTTGGCTGGTGATGCATGTGAGTGTGATCATGCTCAGCTATGCGGCCCTTTTGGTGGGTTCGCTGTTGTCGGTGGCCGTTCTGCTCGTCGACCGCGAGGGCGAGCTGGAATTACGCAGCAGTTCGATCGGCAGCGGCGGTTATCGGCAGGCGACTGCGACCGCCGGCGGGGGGGGCGAGCTTGAACTGACCACCGGCCACTTCCGTCTCAGCGAACAGCTCGACAGCCTTAGCTACCGCACGATCACGGTGGGTTTTCTGCTGCTCTCCGTGGGCCTGGTGAGTGGAGCCGTGTGGGCCAATGAGGCCTGGGGGAGCTGGTGGAGCTGGGATCCCAAAGAGACCTGGGCCCTGATCTGCTGGCTGGTGTATGCCGCCTATCTGCACACCCGCCTGATCCGCGGTTGGCAGGGACGCCGCCCGGCGGTGGTGGCGGCGATTGGCTTGGTGGTCATCGCCGTCTGCTACATCGGAGTGAATTTGCTCGGGATTGGCCTCCATAGCTATGGCTGGTTCTTCGGAGACGGCTGAGATTGCCAATAATGTCTGGGATTGCGGATATCACCCCGCCGCCGCGTTCATCCTTCATACGACTGCTTAAGGGCACCTCGAAAAATCAGCTATCGAAAGAATTCGTTCTCAAGCTAGGGCAGATGCGGAAATGAGCCTCAATTGCTGCATCCCGCTGGAACTCAAAGTTTCGAGTTATCTTGAGTTCTGATCTTGCTTTAGTTAAAAGTGGGGAACTTAAAGACTGCCATCACTTCAAGATTTTCCCGGTCCCTCAAGAATGCGGCATTAGGTGTTGCAGGATCTGCCTCGTTGCTCGTTTTCTCTCAAGCCCCTTCTGCGAAGGCCTTGCCTGAAATGGGTCCGGCTATCGGCTTCAATAAGCCTCCAACCGAAGGAAAAGTAGACAGCCCCCCCTATGTTCTAGGTTATCATTTCACTACTGATTTCGTTCGAAAGCTGGTACGTTTAGGAATTTACAAACCAAAGCAAGGGGGAGTTCATCGGAAATCTGAAAATGATCACTCTGTTGGAATCTGGAATTTTGCTGATTCTCTCAGTCCAAGGCTTGTTTGGAGCCAAGACTTTTCAAAAGATTTAACTTGCGACGAATCTTTACCATATTTCTGCTGGTATGACATCGCTGACGGACCTGAGCTAATTCAAAACCTTGATTATGTTGCGGCAGCTACGTGGGGCGAGGAGCCTTCTCCCGTTAAGATGCCAATGGATGATGTTGATGTTCTCATTTCAGGCTTTAAGTTGAATACAACAGCCTCCACCCAGCAAGGCGCAGTCCCAGGCCCAAGCTTGCTTGTTGATCTTAACAATCCAGACTATGTACCGACAGAAAGTTCATTTATGTTAGAAAAGGGCTTCATTACTTTGAATATGTCTTTTGAAACTTCACCTACTCTTCAAGCCCCTGCTCCACTTCCCTTGATAGGCGCTGCCGCAGCCTTCGGATGGAGTCGGAAAATCCGCCGCAGGATCAACCGGTCCAGTTGAGTCTTTTCTTAATTTCTTAAAAGAATGAAAAAGCCCCGTCAACGAGCGGGGCTTTTTAATTCGTAAGACTATTGTTAAACAGTGATGCTGCCTTCGCTTTGATGGCGAACCATCAGTCGGGGCGCTTGCTTTTGCGGATCCCTTCAATGGCGGCGGCATAATCAGCCTGACCGAAAACCCCCGAACCGCTCACGATGGCGTTCGCACCGGCCTCGATCACCTGCCAAGCATTGCCTCCCTTAATACCACCATCCACTTCGATCCACGGATCTAAGCCCCGCTCATCACACATCCGGCGCAGGTCGCGGATCTTGTCCACCTGGGAGGGGATAAAACTCTGGCCTCCAAAGCCGGGGTTTACGCTCATGATCAGCACAAGATCGCACAGTTCAAGGCAGTACTCCAGGCTGCTCAGCGATGTGCTGGGGTTGAGCACAGCGCCGGCCAGCTTGCCCAGGTCCTTGATCTGGCTGAGGTTGCGGTGCAGATGCGGGCAGGCTTCCACCTGCACCGAGATGATATCGGCGCCGGCCTTGGCGAAATCCGCCACATACCTCTCCGGTTCCACGATCATCAGATGCACGTCCAGTGGCTTGGTGGTCACCGGGCGCAGGGCCTCCACGATCAAGGGGCCGATTGTGATGTTGGGCACGAAGCGTCCATCCATCACGTCCACATGGATCCAGTCAGCCCCGGCGGCATCCACAGCCCGCACGTCCTCCCCCAACCGGGAGAAATCGGCTGAGAGAATCGAGGGGGAGATCACCAGAGGCTTGGTGCTCATGATGGCCGCGGGGTTACAGGTGGCGCGATTGTAAGGGCTGGTCGCACCGTGCTCGCTGATACGATGGCGCCGCTCTGGGACCGGGAGGTCCTGCAGTTGTCAGGTACCTGAGCGGATTCGGCGGCCCTTGGCCCCGCTCCACCAAGGAACCACCGACCGGGCATCCAACCAGTCGCCTTCTCGCCTGGTTCGCCCCGCGCCCCTACCCATTAACCAACCGCCGGACCGCTGTGGATCGCACTCTCATTCAGGAAATTCTTGAGGTCGTTGAACAGGCCGCCATCGCTTCCGCTGAACTCACCGGTCTGGGCCAGAAGGATGAGGCCGATGCCGCCGCCGTGGAGGCCATGCGGAAGCGCATGGGCCAGATCCAGATGCAGGGGCGGATCGTGATCGGTGAAGGTGAGCGGGATGAGGCCCCGATGCTTTACATCGGCGAAGAAGTGGGTAGCGGCACCGGACCCGGAGTTGACTTCGCTGTGGATCCCTGTGAAGGCACCAACCTCTGCGCCAACAATCAGCGTGGCTCCATGGCCGTGCTCGCCGCCTCGGACCGCGGCGGTCTGTTCAACGCCCCTGACTTCTACATGAAAAAGCTGGCGGCGCCTCCGGCCGCCAAGGGCAAGGTGGACATCCGCAAATCAGCCTCCGAAAACATTGCCATTCTCAGCGAGGCACTTGGAATACCCGCCAGCGACCTGGTGATCGTGGTGATGGACCGTGCCCGCCACAAGGACCTGATCGCCGAGATCCGCTCCACAGGAGCCCGCGTGCAGCCGATTTCCGATGGTGATGTGCAGGCCGCCATCGCCTGCGGTTTTGCTGGCACCGGCACCCACTGCCTGATGGGCATCGGTGCCGCCCCGGAAGGCGTGATCTCAGCGGCGGCCATGCGGGCCCTCGGCGGTCACTTCCAGGGCCAGCTCGTCTACGACCCGGCCGTGGCCCAGACCAAGGAATGGGAGGGGCTCACCCGTGAGGGGAACCTCGCCCGGCTGGCGGAGATGGGCATCAGCGATCCCGACAAGATCTATGAGGCAGAGGAACTCGCTTCCGGGGAAAACGTGGTGTTTGCCGGTAGTGGCATCACCGATGGCCTGCTCTTCGATGGAGTGAAGTTTGAGAAGGATTTCATCCGCACCAGCTCCCTGGTGATCAGCACCCTCGACGGAACAGCGCGCTTCACCGATACGGTGCATATCAAACCTGGTGCCCAGACCATCGCGCTGCGCTGATCGCCAGCTCCGATGCCTCCGCACCTGCACGTGAGCTCGCCTCCATGCACATAGCCGTTGTCGGCCTCAGTCATCGCACGGCTCCAGTGGAGATCCGCGAGCGGTTGAGCATCCCCGAGCAGAGCCTGGAAGCCTCGCTTCTGCGGCTTCGCTCCGACGAACAGGTGCTGGAGGCCTCCATCCTCAGCACCTGTAACCGGCTTGAGATCTACACACTGCTGCGCCATCCCGATGATGGGATCGAAGCGGTGGGATCCTTTCTCACCCAGGTCTCCGGCCTCAGCCTTGAAGAGCTCGGCCCCCATCTGTTCACCTACCACCACGAGGAGGCCGTGGCTCACCTGCTGCGGGTGGCGGCCGGCCTCGACAGCCTGGTACTCGGGGAGGGGCAAATCCTCTCCCAGGTGAAGAAGATGGTGCGCCTCGGCCAGGAATACCGTTCCGTAGGGCCGATCCTGAATCGCCTGCTCAACCAGGCCGTCAGCACAGGCAAGAGAGTTCGCACGGAAACCAACCTGGGAACCGGTGCGGTGTCGATCTCCTCGGCCGCCGTGGAACTGGCCCAACTGAAGGTGGGCCAGGCCCGTGGCCGCGATGAGCTGGTGAGCCTCGAGCACCAGCAGGTGGCCGTGGTCGGAGCAGGCCGCATGGCCCGGCTGCTGCTGCAGCATCTTCAGTCGAAGGGCTGTCGGGGTGTGGTGCTGCTCAACCGCACCGTGGCCCGTGCAGAGGCCCTGGCCGCCGATTTCCCCGAGCTTCCGGTGCAGTGCCGCCCGCTCACGGATCTCGACCACTGTCTCAGCACCTGCTCCCTGGTGTTCACCAGCACCGCCGCCGAGGAGCCGGTGATCACCGCCTCCCGGCTGGAGCACCTCAACCGCAGGTCCAGCCTGATGCTGATCGATATCGGCGTTCCCCGGAACATCAGCTCCGACGTGAGCCAGTTGGCTGGGGTCGAATCCTTCGATGTCGATGACCTGCAGGAGGTGGTGGCCCGCAACCAGGAAGCTCGCCGCGAGATGGCCGCCGAGGCCGAGGGGCTGCTGCGGGAGGAATCCCGCCTGTTTCTCGAATGGTGGGACGGTCTGGAGGCCGTTCCCCTGGTCAACAAACTCCGCCTGCAGCTCGAGGAGATCCGAGAGCAGGAGCTCCAGAAGGCCCTAAGCCGTATGGGACCCGACCTCTCAGCCAGGGAGCGCAAGGTGGTCGAGGCCCTTAGCAAGGGGATCATCAACAAGATCCTCCACACCCCGGTGACCCATCTGCGTGCCCCCCAGCCGCGCCAGCAGCGCCACCTGGCCATGAAGGTGCTGCGGGAGCTCTTCGAGCTCTCCGACAGCGATTCTCTCCTCTGATCTCCCCCCAGCCATCGATGACTAACCCCCGGCTACGAAGTGTCGCCGACACTCGCCGCATTCCACCCCGTTCCTGTACGGTCAGCCCTGCGCCTGTGAGAGGAGAACATTGATGAAAAGAGTACTGGCGATCATCCTTGGAGGAGGCGCGGGAACCCGCCTTTATCCCCTCACCAAGACGAGGGCGAAGCCCGCAGTGCCTCTGGCAGGCAAATACAGGCTGATTGATATCCCGGTCAGCAACTGCATCAACTCCGAGATTAATAAAATCTATGTCTTAACCCAGTTCAACAGCGCCTCGCTCAACCGTCATCTGACGATGAGCTACAACCTCTCGGCCGGCTTCGGTCAGGGGTTTGTGGAAGTGCTTGCCGCCCAGCAAACCCCGGACAGCCCGAGCTGGTTCGAGGGCACGGCCGACGCGGTGCGCAAATATCAGTGGCTGTTTCAGGAGTGGGATGTCGACCACTACCTGATCCTCTCCGGTGATCAGCTGTACCGAATGGATTACAGCAAGTTCGTGCAGCATCACATCGATACTGGCGCACAGCTGTCCGTGGGAGCCCTGCCGGTCGATGCCGCCCAGGCCGAGGATTTCGGACTGATGCGCACCACGGCCGACGGCCGCATCCGGGAATTCCGGGAAAAGCCCAAGGGTCAATCACTTGAGGCGATGCGGGTGGATACCCAGAGTCTGGGTCTCTCGGCTGATGAAGCCAGCCGCCGACCCTTCCTTGCCTCAATGGGCATCTATGTGTTCAGCCGCGACACCCTGTTTGATCTGCTGAACTCCAATCCAAGCGCCACCGATTTCGGCAAGGAAATTATTCCCTCCTCCTTGGAGCGTGGTGATAATCTCCAGAGTTTTCTCTTCGACGATTACTGGGAGGACATCGGAACCATCGGTGCTTTCTTTGAGGCTAATCTGGCCCTCACCGAACAGCCAAATCCTGCCTTCTCCTTTTACGACGAAAAGTTTCCCATTTATACCCGCCCCCGTTACCTGCCCCCCAGCAAGCTGCAGGATGCCCAAGTCACCCAATCGATCATCGGGGAGGGGTCTCTGCTCAAGGCCTGCAGCATTCACCACTGTGTGCTGGGGGTTCGGACCCGCGTTGAAGATGAGGTGGTGCTGCAGGACAGCCTGGTGATGGGGGCCGATTATTTCGAGTCAATGGAAGAGCGCTTGTTGCTGCGAGAGCGCGGTGGCATCCCGATCGGAGTGGGAAGGGGTACCACGGTAAAGCGGGCGATTCTTGATAAGAACGTGAGAATTGGAGACAATGTCACGATTATCAACAAAGATCGTGTTGAAGAAGCTGATCGCCCCGAACTCAATATCTACATCCGTAACGGCATCGTTGTCGTGGTGAAAAACGGAACCATTCCCGATGGCAGTGTGATCTGATCCTGACAGGGATCCCTTCCACCCGGCAGGATCCGGCCACCCTGTCCACACTGGGGTGTACGGATTTTTGCCCGGCCCCATGAGCAAGGCGCATTTCGGCCTGATCGGTCTCGGTGTGATGGGGGAGAACCTCGTCCTCAACGCGGAGCGAAACGGCTTTTCAAGTGTGGTGTTCAATCGCACCTACGCCAAAACCCAGGAGTTTCTTGCCGGCCGAGGGGCTGGTAAGCAGATCATCGGAGCCGAAACACTGCCCGAATTTGTGGCTGCCCTGGAGCGCCCACGCCGCATCCTGGTGATGGTGAAGGCAGGTCAGCCGGTGGACGACATGATCGCCACCCTGTCGCCCCTGCTGGATGAGGGCGATCTGCTGATCGATGGCGGTAATTCGCTTTACACCGACACCGAGCGTCGCGTCAAGGAGCTCGAGAGCAAGAGCTTCGGTTTCATCGGCATGGGGGTGTCCGGTGGCGCCAAGGGGGCGCTGGAGGGGCCGAGCATGATGCCCGGGGGCACCAAGGCCGCCTACGACGCGATCGAGTCCCTGGTCCGCAAGATGGCGGCCCAGGTGGAGGACGGCCCGTGCGTGACCTACATCGGCCCCGGCGGTGCCGGCCACTTCGTGAAGACCGTGCACAACGGCATCGAATACGGCATCGAGCAGATCCTGGCCGAGGCCTACGACCTGATGAAGCGCCTGGCGGGCCTTGATGGCACCGCCATGGCCGACGTGCTGGCTGCCTGGAATGGCACCGAGGAGCTCGCCTCCTTCCTGGTGGAGATCACTGAGGTGTGTCTGCGCACCAAGGACCCCGAAACAGGTAGTGATCTGGTGGAGTTCATCGTGGATGCCGCCGGCCAGAAGGGCACAGGCCTGTGGACCGTGGAGAGCGCCCTGAACATGGGCGTGCCCGTGCCCACGATCTACGCGGCTCTCAACGCACGCGTACTCAGTTCCCTGCGCCCGCAGCGGCTGGCGGCCGAGCCTCTGCTCACCGCCACGGCCAGTGGCTCCTGGGATCTGGGCGATCCCGCCAGCGGCCCCCTGATGGATGCCACGGTGCTGGCCTGCATCGCCAGCTATGCCCAGGGGATGGCCCTGCTCCAGGAGGCCTCCAACCTGCACGACTACAAGCTCGACATGGCCGCGATCGGCCAGATCTGGAAGGGGGGCTGCATCATCCGGGCCCGCCTCCTGCAACGCATCCAGAACGCCTACACATCCAGGGCCGATCTTCCCAACCTGATGGTGGATCCCTGGTTCCTGGATCAGGTGAACCGCCGTCTGCCCGGCCTGCGGGCGGTGGTGGCCAGTGCCGCGGCGGCGGGCATTCCCGTGCCCTGCTACAGCAGCACCCTCGACTACATCACGAGCTATTTCAGTGGCCGCCTGCCCCAGAACCTGGTCCAGGCGATGCGCGATTGCTTCGGCTCCCACACCTACGAGCGCACCGACCGCCCCGGCAGCTTCCACACCGAGTGGCTTTCATGACCTCCTACCGGATCTCGGTGGCCGCCAGTGCCGACGACCTAGCCCGCCAGTGCGCCGAGCAGATCGCTGCCATGATCGACCTCGCCCTGGCCGAACGGGACCGCGCCCAGATCGCGCTGGCCGGTGGTGAGACCCCTAAGGCGGCTTACCGCCTGCTTGGAGAGGAGCACCTGCCTTGGGAGCGAGTCGATGTGTTGCTGGGTGATGAGCGCTGGGTGAGCCGGGAGGATCCCTCCAGCAACGCTCGCATGCTCGCGGAGACGCTGCTGGCCCGTGAACCGGGCAGCCGGGCCAGCTTCCATCCGGTGCCCACCGAGCTGGCCGATCCCGAGGCCAGCGCCACGGCGTACGCCACCTTGCTTAAGACGTTGTGTCCAGGTGATCCACCCCGCTTCGATCTGATCCTGCTGGGCCTCGGTGACGATGGCCACACCGCCTCCCTGTTCCCCGGAACTGCCGCTCCTACGGTGCGGGATCGATCGGTGACGATCGGGGAGGGGAAGGGGTTGCCCCGCATCACCCTCACAGCCCCTGTGCTCTCGGCCGCCCGCCGGGTGGTGTTCCTCGTGAGCGGCGCCGGCAAGCGCCAGGCCCTCGGCCGCCTGCTCGATCCCAAGGAACCGGCCGATCGCACCCCGGCTCGCCTGGTGCTCCCTGAGGGGGAGGTGCTGATCCTGGCGGACCAGGCCGCCGCCGAAGGCCTGGCCTAAGCGGCATCACAATGGGGCCTGATGGGACCGTTCCGTGACGCAGCCTGAAGGGAAGCTGGTGGTGGCCGGCGATGGCTTCGTCGGTTGGCATGCCCTCAACGACACGATCATGGGGGGGCGGAGCAGCGGCAGCTGCAGCGTGAGCCAGGCCGGTCTGCGCTTCTCGGGGGAACTGATTGAACAGGGCGGGGGCTTTGTGAGCGTGCGCTCCCCGCTGTTTTCGCCACCGCTGGATCTCTCTGGTTTCGCTGCGCTTCGCCTCGATCTAGCCGGCCACGGTCGTCGCTACAAGCTGGCGGTGGCCTGTGCCGATGGGGTGGCGGGTCTCACCGAGCTGATCCCGGGGGGCCTGCGCTGGGTGCATGAATTCGGCACCGAGCTGGAGGGCTTCAGCAGCGTGCGGATCGGCTTTGATCAGCTCACACCTTCGGTGCGCGCCCAGCCGATCGAAAAGCTGCCGATGGGGCTGCCCCTGCGCCTTGATGCGTCTCGCATCACCCGCCTGCAACTTCTCCACTCCAAGTTCGATGATGCGGGAGGCCTCAATCCAGGCTTCCGCCCGGGACCCATCGATCTGGAACTACGGGCGATCCACGCGGTGAACTGACCTCCGGACTGCGGAACCAACACCGATCGGCCAGGCTGTTGGGGAGTCAGCGTTTATGGCAACTTCAGCATGGAATGGGCCGATTCCGATTCCCTTGGGGCTGGTTGGCCCGTTGAGTTGGCAGGGGTGAACGCCGATCTGGCTCAGTTGGTAGCGGCGGCGGCCGATCTGTGCCGCAAACCGCTACGTCATGGCGTGGTGCTCACCAGCCGGCCGGATGACCCCGATTGCAGCCTGGAGCTGGAGGTGCGCAATGCCCAGGGGGAACGCCTGCCGGAACACGATCTTGAACTGGAGATCTTCCTCAGCGGCAGCGAGGGCAGCGCCCGCCTCCATCTCACCCTGGCCTGGCGCCTGGATGAAAGCCTGCCCATGCTCTGGCAGGGCAACCACCCGGTATGGATGGATGTTCAGGGACTCCGCTGTGAGCGTCCCGCCGATGGAGCGCCGCTCGAGGCCCTGGCCAGGAGGCTCCGGGCCCTGCTGGACGCAGGCTTCTGAGTGCTTCGCTCAGCTTCTCCGGTCAGCTTCTCCGCTCAGCCTTGGTCGGTGACCGCACCCAGGCTACTGCTGCTCACCAGGCGGGCATATTTGCCGAGCACACCGGTGCGGTATCGGGGTTCGGGCTTCACCCAGACGGCGCGGCGGCGCTCCAGCTCAGCGTCGACAACATTGAGCTGAATCACCAGTTGCTGGGCATCCACGGTGATGCTGTCGCCCTCCTGCACGAGGCCGATCGTGCCGCCCACAGCGGCCTCCGGCGCCACGTGGCCCACCACCATTCCGTAGGTGCCGCCGGAGAAGCGGCCATCGGTGATCAGGGCCACCTTGTCGCCGAGGCCTTCGCCGATGATCGCGGCGGTGGGAGCGAGCATCTCGCGCATGCCAGGTCCGCCAACCGGGCCCTCATAGCGGATCACCACCACATCCCCTTCGCGGATCTGTTTGGCGAGGATCGCGGCGAGGGCCTCCTCCTCGCTCTCGAACACCCGGGCCGGGCCGGTGAGCACCGGCGTTTTCACACCACTGATCTTCGCCACGCTGCCCTCGCTGGCGAGGTTGCCCTTGAGGATGGCCAAGTGCCCCTTGGCGTAGAGCGGGTTACTCAGCGGCCGAATCACGTCCTGGCCGGCGGGTGGTTCGGAGGGCACCGCCGCCAGCACCTCCCGGAGGGTGCGGCCTTCAACGGTGCGGCAGTCGCCGTGGAGCAGGCCCGCATCGAGCAGCAGCCTCATCACCTGGGGGATGCCGCCGGCCCGGTGCAGATCCACGGTCACGTAACGGCCGCTTGGCTTGAGGTCGCAGATCACCGGCACCCGCTGGCGGATGGTCTCGAAATCGTCGATGTTGAGGGGCACGCCGGCGGTGCGGGCCACCGCCAACAGGTGCAGCACGGAATTGGTGGAGCCCCCCACCGCCATGATCACGCTGATGGCGTTCTCGAACGCCTCGCGGGTCATCAGGTCGCGGGGGCGGATGCCCTTGGCGATCGCCTCGACCAGCACCTCGGCGCTACGGGCGGCGCTGTCGGCCTTCTCCGGATCCTCCGCCGCCATGGTGGAGCTGAAGGGCAGACTGAGGCCCATCGCCTCGAAAGCGGCGCTCATCGTGTTGGCGGTGAACATGCCGCCGCAGCTGCCGGCGCCGGGACAGGCGTTCTTCTCAATCGCGGTGAGCTGGGCCTCATCGATCCGGCCGCCGCTGTACTGACCCACCGCCTCAAAGGCGCTTACCACAGTGAGATCGCAGGCGCCGAGCTTGCCGGGCTTGATCGTGCCGCCGTACACAAACACCGAGGGGATGTTCATGCGGGCCATCGCCAACATGGCGCCGGGCATGTTCTTGTCGCAGCCTCCCACCGCCAGCAATCCGTCCATGCTCTGGGCGTTGCAGGCGGTCTCGATCGAATCGGCGATCACTTCGCGGCTCACCAGTGAATACTTCATCCCCTCGGTGCCCATCGAGATGCCATCGCTCACGGTGATCGTGCCGAACATCTGCGGCATCGCACCGGCCAGCAGGGCCGCCTGCTCGGCGCGGCGGGCCAGGTCGTTGAGCCCCATGTTGCAGGGGGTGATGGTGCTGTAGCTGTTGGCGATGCCGATGATCGGCTTGTTGAAATCGTCGTCGCCGAAACCCACGGCCCGCAGCATGGCGCGGTTTGGAGACCTCTGGATCCCCTGGGTGATGGCGGCGGAGCGCAACATGCGGCGGCGATCGGGTTGTGAGGAAAGCTACCGACCGATGGGACCCGGCACCGGATCAGGGCAAGGGCTGGAGTTGCTCCAGCTGGCGGCGCACCTCATCGATGGCCTTGTTGAGCTGTTGCACCCGCTCCTGCAGCAGGGGATCGACCGACGTGGCCGCCGGGGTGGCCTGGAAGGCAACCCGGGGCTGAAGATCAGCCGGAGCGGCCGGCTGGCGAGGCGCTCTTAGCCGCAGGGGCTGGGTCAGGCGACTCTGCCGGCGACGATCCGCCTCGCTGAGCAGCCACCAACCCAGGCCAGCTGCCCCGAGCACGGCTCCACCGAGGGCGCTCAGCAACAGGCCGCTGCCGGAGCTGGCTGGGCGTTGCCGTGGATCAGCCATGACTGGATCAGAGGATCTTCTTCACCCTAGGGAGGCCACGCCCTCGATTCCAGTGAACCGGAGGGCGGCATCCCCGAACCCAGGCACAATCCTGCCCTGGCTATCAACATCGGCGTCGATGCAGGCGCAGTAAAGCGTCAGATCACTCCATCGATCACCAAGGGCCTTCAGCCCCGGGGCCGCCGCCAGCAGGGAGATGATCCGGAGCCGTTCACCCTGCACCCCTTGCTGAGAGAGTCGCTCTAGCACAAGCATCAGACCATCGACGGCGGTGATCTCGGGAACGAAGAGCAAAACGCCCACCCGATCGCCGATGGCATCAGGCAGGCCGATGATCCGCCCCTGCTCCTCGATCCACAGAGGCGCCAAGGCGGAGGCCGGCAAAACGGTGCGGGCCCCTTCCCATAAACCCAGGCCTGCCGGCAGTAGGGGAAGCGCCAGCAGAGGGATGGTGGCATCCACCACCTGGCCCTCCGTGGTGGTCAGCTGGGTCTGCACCGCCACGACCCTCTGGGGCAACCAGTCCCTCAGGGCCTCATAGGTGAGCCAGCGGCCCAGTTCGAGCATGGCGGTGCCAAACAACGGCGGCGGCGTGCCGCTATCCCGGAGCACCGTGAGCCAGTGTGCGATCAGGGGATGGGGGGGAACCACCACCCGCAGGGACATCGCCATGCCTGCCATAACTTGGACCAGCAGCGTACCGGCAGGGCTATGGGCAATCGCAGGCACTCCGTCAGGGCGGAAGGGGAGATTCTTTCGATCAGCCCCGGTGAGCCCTTGGCTTTGGTTGCGGATCTGGCGGGCATCCTTCGCGCCGCTATGGCTCCCCTCCTGGCGCTGCTGCTGGTGCTGATGCCCCTGGCGCCCCTGGCCCAGCCCGCCCTGGCGATCACGGCACCGGAACTGCGGAGCCAGCGCAGTCTCCAGGACCTTCAGCCCGATATGCACGGCCGGGATCTCAAGCAAAAGGAGTTTCTCAAGGCCAGCATGGAGGGCTTCGATCTGCACGATGCCGACCTGCGTGGGGCCGTGTTCAACTCCAGCAACCTGCGGCAGGCAAACCTGAGCAATGCCTCTCTCGCCGATGTGGTGGCCTTCGCTACCCGCTTTGATGGGGCGGATCTGCGGGGGGCGGTGTTCAGCAACGCCATGCTGATGCAGAGCCACTTCCGCGATGCCCAGATTGAGGGAGCCGACTTCAGCGAGGCCGTGCTGGATCTCCCCGAACAGAAGGCACTTTGTGCCCGGGCCAGCGGTGTGAACAGCCGCACTGGCGTAACAACGCGCGACAGCCTTCGGTGCCGCTGATCCCCCTCTGAGGGCTCGCTTCCCCTCTTTGAGTTCGCTTCAAGGTTGGTGCGGTATCGGAGACCCATCCAACCTGCACCTAGAGTTTATTCAACCGGTTTCGTAGGGGATCAGCCTGCGAAGGAAACGGGGAAAGCACGGTGGGGGATCCCGATCCCGAATCCGGCACTGTCCCGCAGCTGTGAAGGCCACTCTTTGGCCCAGTCAGAACGCCCGCCGGTTTTAAACCCACAATTCGGCGCGGACCGGTTTCTATGACTTCAGCTCTTCCCGGGCGCCGGGGCCCCGCCTTCGTGGCAACCCTGCTGCCCGCTGCCCTGGCGATCCTGGCGTTGCTTCCAGAGGCGGCCCACGCCCACCACCTGATGGATCTGCTGCATCTCAAGCCCAACCCCTTCACCGGCCTGCTAAGCGGCCTGGCCCACCCGGTGCTGGGCCCCGACCATCTGCTCTTTTTACTGGCCCTCTCCCTGGTGGGACTGCGCCACCGCAGCAGCTGGATGCTCGCGCTTCTGGCCACCGGTTTGGGTGGCAGTTGCCTCGGGCTGGTGCTGCCAGGCCTGCCAGCGGCCGAAGCCCTGGTGTCTTTCAGCCTTGTGGTGGTGGCCCTGATTCTGCTGGCGGGCTGGGACCGCCGCCTCCTGCTCCCGGCGATCGCTTTGCATGGCTATGTGCTCAGCGCAATGGTGCTGGGCTGGACTGCAGCGCCAATCGCCACCTACCTGATCGGGTTGCTGATCAGCCAGGGAGCGCTGCTCCTGGTGGCCCTCGGTGTGCTGCGCCACAGCGCTTCCGCCTGCTCCGCCACCACCCGCCGCACCATGGCGGCCGTGTTGCTCGGCCTCGGCGCCGCCTGGACCTGGTCCGCTCTGGTGGGTTGAGCATGGCAGTCTCTCCGTCCAGCCGGTTGCCGGTCACCGTGGTGACTGGTTTCCTCGGCGCCGGCAAAACCACACTGTTGCGTCACCTCTTGCTGGAAAGCGGGCTGAAACTCGCCGTTCTGGTCAATGAGTTCGGTGAGATCGGCATCGATGGCGACCTGCTGGCCGCCTGTGGCTTCTGTGATGCCGAGGATCTGGATGGTCGCCTGGTGGAACTGGCCAACGGCTGCCTCTGCTGCACGGTTCAAGATGAGTTCCTGCCCACCATGTTGAGCCTGCTGGAGCGCTCCGACGACCTCGACGGGATCGTGGTGGAAACAAGCGGACTCGCCCTACCCGAACCCCTCGTAGCGGCCTTCGGCTGGCCCTCCATCCGCACCCGGACCCGCGTGCATGCCGTGGTCACGGTGGTGGATGGCGAGGCTCTTGCGGCGGGACATGTGGTGGGTGATGCCGAGGCGGTGGATGCCCAGCGCCGGGCGGACCCCAGCCTTGATCACCTGCGGGCGATCGAGGACCTCTTCCAGGATCAGCTTGAGGCCGCAGATCTCGTTCTCGTCAGCCGGGCCGACCGCTTGGACGGTACCCGGTTGGAGGAGGTTGTTGGCCAGATTCGCCCCCGTCTTCGGCCGGGCACGTCCGTGCTCCCAATGGCCCGGGGCAGGGTGGATCCGTTCCTGCTGCTGGCCTCCAGGGGCGCTGATCCAAGCGACGATCCCCACCTCCGGAATGCCGCGGAGCAGGGCGCGGTCGGATCCGACCATGAGCACGACCATGACCATGACCATGACCATGAGCAACACCACACCCATGTCGCCATGGAGGCCGTGGTGATCCGACGCTCCGGCCTCTGGGAGCGGGAAGCCCTTGAGCAACAGCTCCTGCATCTGATCCGCACGGAACCGGTATTGCGACTTAAGGGACGACTCCACCAGAAAGGTCGCCGCCTTCCCCTGCAGATCCAAGCTGTGGGAGCGCGCCTGGATTGCTGGTACGAAGCCCAGGAAATCCCGGGCTCGGGGCCCGCCGAGCCCTCCTTGGAGCTGGTGGTGCTGGGGGCCGCCGCCGACGCGCAGCGGCTGGAGCTGGCTTTCTCCTCCCTCTGAACCAGCATCGGCTCGCGAACGACAACCTGATTCTCAATCCAGGGGGATGTCGCTGCGGGCGCAGACCCCATCCCAGCAGAGGCTGTTGCGGTCCTCCCAGCGGCTGCTCACCGGCCGCCAGGAACCCGCTCCGTGCTGCATGGTCACGCTGCCGCGGCCGTCGTGGCGGAATTCCCAGCGTTGGGCACCCACCACGAGGGCCCACTGGCTTCCGATCGTCACCACCTCCATCCAGCAGGGCTGCCATAGTCCTCGCTTCAGCCGGCATTCCAGGGGTATGGCCTGGGGGGTTGGGGTCGGAACCGCCGCCCTGACCTCCGCTCCGGCGTAGAGCTGAACAGCGGCCATCAACACCAGTAGCAGCAGCAATGACCTCCGGAGCGGTTGGTTGACCCGGACTGGCGAGGAGCCCACGAAAGCATGAGATGAAGCCTTCTTCAACCTGCTCTGATGCCTGAGGGGTGGGGGGGCCGGCCTGCCAAGATTTAACAAACCTGCCCTCCGCCGGTGCCGCTCTTCAAAGCCCGTGTTCTGGTTTCCCTCCGCCCTTCGGTGCTTGATCCGGCGGGGGAGGCAACGCGAGCCGCTGCCCAACGGCTTGGGGTGGAAGGTGTGAAACGTCTGCGGATCGGTAAGGCCATAGAGGTGGATCTGGAGGCACCGGACCGGGCGGAGGCCCAGGCAAGGCTGGACCTGCTCGGTGACCGGTTGCTTGCCAATCCCGTGATCGAGAACTGGAGCGTGGATCTGGCCGAGATCGCCGGCGGAGTCGAGCCATGACCATCGGCGTGGTGGTCTTTCCCGGCTCCAATTGCGACCGGGATGTGCGCTGGGCCCTGGAGGGCTGTCTGGGACTAACGACCCGTTTTCTCTGGCATGAGGAACGGGAACTCAGTGGGATCGATGCCGTGGTGCTGCCGGGCGGGTTCAGCTACGGCGATTACCTACGCTGCGGGGCAATTGCCCGCTTTGCGCCGCTGTTGCAGGCCGTGCGTGACTTCGCCGCCAATGGCGGGCCGGTGCTGGGCATCTGCAACGGATTTCAGGTGCTCACGGAGATGGGCCTGCTGCCCGGTGCCCTCACCCGCAACAGAGACCTCCATTTCCTCTGCCAACCCGCGGACCTTGTGGTCAGCAATCCCTCCAGTCCTTGGCTTCAAGCCTATGGGCTCGGCGAAACGATCACGCTGCCGATCGCCCACGGTGAGGGCCGCTACCAGCTCGATGCCGAACACCTCGATCAGCTGGAGCAGGAGGGGCAGGTGGTGCTCCGCTATGCCAACAATCCCAATGGCTCGGTGGGCGATGTGGCCGGTCTGACCAATGCGGCAGGCAATGTGCTCGGCCTGATGCCCCACCCGGAGCGGGCCTGCGACCCGGCTACCGGCGGCATCGACGGCCGGCGGCTTCTGGCGGCCGCCCTGGGCTGATCCGTGCATCTGCGTCCCGGCGGGCCCAGTTGGGGAGGGCCTGGGCGGGATCGGACTACGGACGCCGTGCTCAGCGTGGCGGGAGGCTTGGGGCAGCGACCTGGAGGATGTAGGGGAGGCTCACGAGTGGGTCGACTGATATGAACTCACCCAGTGGCGCAACGCCGGCCTGTTGCAGCAGCTGGCGGGCATCGGTGTGAGCCGCTTCAGCTGGGGGCCCCGGTGAAGTGCTTTCCAGGCGACCTCGGCCTGGAGGAGGTGCTCCGCGAGCGCCCGGGCGATCTCGGAGCCAGCTGACCCTGCTGTGAATTCGGGGCGTCAGCGAAGCGATGGCGGCGATGAAAAAGGGCCCCGGCAGGGCCCTAACAATCGAATGGATTACCGAAACGGACGCAATCAAGCGAGGATCGAACTTCAGTTCACAGCGGCAAAGAAATCTTTGCTCTTGACGGGATCGGGATTCATCGTCTTGTCGCCGGGCTGCCAGTTGGCTGGGCAGACCTCATCGGGATGGGACTGCACATACTGGAAGGCCTGGAGCACCCGCAGGGTTTCATCCACACTGCGACCCACGGGTAGGTTGTTGATCGTGCTGTGCATAATTATCCCATCGGGGTCGATGATGAATAAGCCTCGCAGAGCGATGCCTGCGGATTCATCGAGAACCTCGTAGGCTGCAGCGATCTCTTTCTTCAGATCGGCCACCAGGGGGTAGGCGATATCGCCAAGACCGCCATCCTTGCGTTCGGTCTGCACCCAGGCCAAGTGGCTGAACTGACTGTCCACCGAAACACCAAGCACCTCGGTATTGCGGCTGGTGAAGTCAGCGTAGCGATCACTGAAGGCCGTGATCTCCGTGGGACAGACGAAGGTGAAATCGAGCGGATAGAAGAAGAGCACCACGTACTTGCCGCGGTAGTCGGAAAGTTTGATCTCCTTGAACTCCTGATCCACAACAGCCGTGGCCGTGAATTCGGGAGCCGGCAAACCGACGAGCCTGGTCATGGGAGGGGAGGTGGTGGTGTCTTAGGGGAAGTCCGAGGCCTTGGCGTTGACGGAGTGACTCGGGCCCGAGGGACTCAGGCGAAGTCGGACCGACTACCAGTTGGCTCCTTAACAACCTATCACAATCGCTAAGCCCCTGGTGTGCCGCGCCGCCATAGGCTCAGGGGATCGTCCTGTTGATTGAGCCTGATGGCCTGGGATCCCGCCGTGCTTCGCAAGTACAACACCACCGGTCACTTTCGGCTTCTCAATCAGGTTCGTTCGGAACTCAAGGGCAATCCCCTGATCCGCCCCAAGGACGGCGAGACGGTGGGGGCTGCGAACCGCAGCCGCAGTCTCACGAGGGCCTTGGAAAATCGGGCCACAGGTGGTTACGGCCGGAGCCGTCGGGCGCAGAACTCCCAGGAGGTCGTGGTGGTTGCGGCAGAACCACGCCGCCAGGATTCTGTCTTCATTCAGGGCTCTACGCCATGGCCTGGCAATGGTGAGGACGGCTCAGCCGTGAACCCCTTCAACCTGGCTGCCGAGGAAATGGAGAGCGTAGATGGGGAGTCGGAATCCGGCGGCTTCCGCACAAGACTGAAAGCGATCGACCTTCGCTGATCCGCGCGAGGTTGATCTATTTAGCAGCACCTTCGAAAAGCACTGCGCATGGCTCGGGGGAGACTTGAACTCCCGACCTTGGGGTTATGAATCCCACGCTCTAACCAGCTGAGCTACCGAGCCCCAACCCAGTGATCTTAGGGGATGGACTGACACCCCTCTTGAGGGGTGCAAGGGCGTTGGCCCTGCTCAAGCCCTGGGGGGCAGGAACTGGAGCGGATTCATCGCCCCCTCTCCGGGGGGGAGGACCTCGAAATGAAGATGGGGACCGGTGCTGCGTCCTGTGCTTCCCATCTGGCTGATCACCTGTCCCTGGTCAACCTGCTGCCCTTCCCGCACCAGCAGGTTGCTGTTGTGGCCGTAGCGGGTTCTGCTTCCATCCTCGTGGGTGATCTCAACGAAATAGCCGTAGCCACCTTCGTGCCAGCCAGCGAAGCTCACCCGACCACGAGCCGCTGCCACGATCGGTGTGCCGACGTTGTTGGCGATGTCGATGCCTCTGTGCATACGCCCCCATCGCCAGCCATAGCCAGAGGTGAAGGTTCCCTGGGCTGGCCAGATCAACGCGCTGTTGCCCCGCAGATAGGGGGACGTTGGGCGCTGGTCGTTGCCGAAGGAGGGAAGCTCTGGCCAGCTCAGCCCCCCACTCCCCACCGGAGCCAGGCCGAGCAGCATGCGGCTGCGGCCGGGTGCCGACCTCACCACCTGAATCTGACTGCCGACCACGAGCCGAGCGGTTTCCAGGCCGGGATTCAGCTGCAACAGCTCTCCCATGGTGAGGCCGTACCGCTGAGCGATCTTGAGCAGGGTGTCACCCAGGCGAACCACTGTGGAGACCGTGGTGGCCGGCGGTGGCGGCGGCAGCGATGGCCGGCGTGGAATCTCGATCTCCTGGGCGATCAAGGTGTCCGCGGATGGGCGGGACAGGGGTGGAGAGGGCTCCACCACAACCTCATCAAGAATCTGGAAACCCTCAGGCTCCAGGGTCTTGAAGGCGGGATTGCTTGCAACAGCGCCGACCACAGGCACCAATGCCGGTGTGGCAAGCAGCAGAGGGAGTATCAATCGGTAAGGCTTCATGCAGGATTCACCCGTTGGACAAGACCCGTTGGAGAAGCCAACATCCCCGGGCCGCGCAGACAGTAGCGCCCAGCCTCCTGGGGATCAAGTGTTCCCTGCGACAAATCGGGCCCTTGCTGGGCACCAGATCTAGCGCGTTCAGCTCAGAACCCACTGCCGCTGGGGGGACTCCAAGGGGCTGTGCCGCTGTTCAGCTGCCGGATGGCTTCAAACAGAACCACACCCACGGCAACCGAAAGATTGAGGCTGCGCACGCCGGGGGCCCCCTTCAGGGACGGGCGAGCGAGAGGAATCGTCAGGCGGGCGTCGGCCTCCTGCTGGAGATCCGAGGGCAGACCATCCGTTTCCCGGCCGAAGAGGAGCCAGTCGTCGGGGCGGAAGCTGAAACCGTCGTAGCTCTGGGCGGCATGGCTGCTGAGAGCGATCAGGCGGCCGCCCCGGGCTCGTTGGTTGGCCAGGAAGGCAGGGAGATCAGAATGCAGCGTAAGCGGCACCAAGGGCCAATAGTCGAGACCGGCTCGGCGCAGCTGACGGTCATCAATCTGAAATCCCAGCGGTTCAATCAGGTGCAACTGGGTAGCGGTGGCGGCGCAGGTGCGGGCCACATTGCCGGTGTTGGGAGGAATCTGGGGCTGGTAGAGAACGACCCTGGGCATGGCGGATGGGGCGGGTGATGAGCGAATCAGGGGACACCGGGCACCGGAAGGCTCAGGCTCATGAGATTGAGAGCACGACCGTGAATCACCAGCCAGGATGCATCGGCTTCGGCGGCCAGCCGCTGTTGCAGGACAGCGAGCCGCTCCCGGAAACGTCCTCCCACCGCCGTGGGGGGAACTACCCCCCAGCCACATTCCTCGCCCACCATCAGCAGATGGCCCGCTCCAATTCGCACCTGCTCCAGCAGGGCCTGACAACAACCCGACCATTCGCCCTGATCGGCCTCAAGGTGGGCCGCCACCCAGGTGCCGAGGGAATCGATCAGGGCGAGCTGCCCTGAATCCAATCGCCCTAGGGCAGGCGAGAGATCGCCAGCCACTTCCCAGAGGTCCCAGTCCGGCGGACGACGATCTCGGTGACGTCGCAGCCTCTCCTGCCAGCTGGCATCATCCTCGAGGATGGGACCGGTGGCGATGTAGATCACATCGAGACCACTGTGCGCGGCGAGATGTTCAGCCCAGCGGCTCTTGCCTGAACCGGCCGGACCACTGATCAGGGTGAAGCGGGGAAGATTGGAATCAACCACCGCCGTTCATGGTGCGCAAGGTGGCCACCGAAGAGGGGGAGACGCGATTGAGATAGCGGAAGATCCAGTATTTGAAGATCGTGGCCAGCACCACCGGGAAGGTGGCGATGAAGAGCATGATGAAGTTTTCCTTGGCCGGTAGACCGAGGTGGTGGGCGACCCCATCAAGCAGCACAGTCCAGCCTTCAGGACTATGGAAACCCACGAAGATGTCGGTAGCGAGGATGATTGTAAACGCCTTAGCGCTATCACTCAATCCGTAGACGACTTCATCGATGAAGCCGCGCAGGATCTGAATATCCCTCTGACCTAGCAGACAGACTAGTACAAAGCCGATCAAGCTTACGATGTCGGCAAAGACATTTTTGATGGCATGGGTGCTTTGCTGCTTGGATTGATCCTGGAGTTCCCTAGCCTTTTCGCTGAGGCGTTTCTGAAGCTCCTCCGAACTTGGTTCGGGCTGATTGCTGAGCAGCGCTTCAAACTCCAATTCATCCTTGTAGGCGCGCAGTTCGCGAACAGCCCGCTCCTGGAGATGGGGTCTTGGATAACTCAGCAGGCTGGATTTGGGGGCAAAATGATCAACAAGTGGTGATACCACATAGGTGCGGCTCACCTGTTGCAGCAAGATCGGCACCAGGATCAGAAGCAAAAGAATCCGCAGGGAGACCAGGGTGGAATCGCGCCGCCGCCGAAACCCGGCCACCACGCTGGCCTCGGCATCGGGATCCAGCTGTCGGCGCACCTGATCGACGACCCCGAGCAGGCTGCGGGGTAACACCTCAGGGCTCCGGCTGAGGGCGGGGAGCGGCGCCCGGCGGGAGTCATAACGGTTCATCACCGACTCGATCAGCTGAAGCTGCCTTAGTTCCTGCCCGGAGAGCTCGAGGCGATAGGGCTCCACCGTGTTGAGGGCCTGCTGACAGACCTGGGAGGCCGCTCGGAAGCGACGGAGCAACTGGGCCTGAACAGACTTTGGAACGGGGAGTTCAAGTTCCGGCCGGATCGGACGGTCGTTGTAATGCTCCAGCTCGATGTTCTGGATAAGCAGGGCTGCCTCGTAGCCGCGCTCCAGATCACTACTCAGGTCACGGGAGTTCGCCTGGCCGAAAGCTCCGATCCAATCGGTGAGACCCATGGATTTCGCGACGGTGTGGGAGAAGGGCGATCAGCGGGAGAAAACCCACCAGGTGAGCATCGGAACCACTGAACCCACCACCAGCAAAACCACAACCCAGGTAAAGCCGTTGCTGCGTTCCGTTTCTTCGTGGCTGGGAATGTTGGTGGTGATCACCGCTTCGGAAGCGACCTCGGGTTCACCGGGATCTTCCCCGCCCCGCAGCACCGTGGCAAGCCGTGTGAGCCCATCGATACTTGCCTGGCGATAGCGATTACCCTCGCGCAAGGGGAGCGCCATGGTGGTGCGGGCGGTGCTGCGGAGCAGCTCAGGGGGAAGTTGGCGCTCCAGAGGTTCCGAGGCCACTACGGCGGCCGCCTTGGTCTGGGCATCAACCAGCACGAGCAGCAGCGGGTCCTGGTTCGTGACGGCAGCGGTGTCGGGGTCGATGGCGGGGGCAGACCAGCGTTGCACCAACTCCTGACCCAGCTGCTCAAGGCTCAATCCGTAGTCGAGGCGGGGAACTGTGATCAATCGGGCGTCGACCCGCTCGGCCCGGAACGCCTCAAGCTGCTTCTCGATCTCGCCGCGGGAGGCGCGGCTGAACACATCAGCCACATCGAGCAACGCTGCGGCGGGCGGCGAACTCGGGAGATCCTTCAACGACACGGCCATGGCCGCATCGATCGGCGCCAGCGCAAGCAAGGTGAGCAGAAGAGGGGCCACGAGTCGGAGCCAGGCCCTGGTGAAGGTTCGGCCCCGGGTTGAGAGGGGAGCCAGGGAGACGGGTGCGTCCGACGGAAGGGGGTTTGTCACAGCAGGGCCACACACCGGCAAAGCTTTCCCAGTTTGCCGCCAGCCGGTCCACCTGTCGCGGCTTCAGGATCGGAGAAGATCAAGGGTCCTCCAGGCCGTGCGCCATGGCCCTCTCCACTGCCGCCCGATCCGCCGTGCTGGTGGGCGTGGCGGGTCTGACCCTGGCGGTGATCAACCAGGCCACCGCACCGGCCCTGGACCCCCCCCTGGAAAGGGCCTCGGTGCTGGCGGGGATCCTGGCAGTGTTGCTCATGCTGAGCGGGCTTCTCGGCGAGAGGGTGCTGCCGGCGGAGAGCACCCGTGTGGCTCTGGTGGGCCGGGAGGGCCTGAAGCTGGCCGAGGCCCTTCCAGAGCCCCTGCGCCAGGAGCTCGCTTGGGGCAGCGCGATGCTGCTGAAGGCCACTCCGGCTGCCGTGGTGGTGGTGCAGCGCGGTGACCAGATGCTTCTGCGGCGAGGACTTCTGGCGGAAACCAGCTTCGTGCCGGGCGTGATCTGCTCTCAAGCCCTTGATCGGCAGCGCTCGATCTCCCTCGTGGACCTGGCCTTGTATCCGGGCAGAGACGAATTCCATACCCTTCTGGCTGATCTTCCGGCCGTGGTAGTGCAGCCGATCGGCCGGGACGGCCTGCTCCTCGTGGGGGGGTGGTCGCCACGCTGCTTCGGCCGGGGCGACCTGCTCTGGATCGAGGGTTGGGCTTCCAGGCTGGCTGTGGCCCTGGCGTCGATTCCAGGGGTCAGCGGGACCGGCCCGTGACCTGAAATTGGCTGATCACTCGACCACCGGGCGCGCTAATCGCGAAGCTGCCCCTTTCTCCGAGCTTGCCCTTGAGAAGGGTGGCGCGGCTGGTCTGGCGATTCGCCGCCCGCTGAAGCAACACCGAACCCTCGGCCGACACGGCCCCGCTGCGCCAGTTCCATTGACAGCGATCAGCATTGAGCTGATCTCCTGGTTGTTCGACATGGCACTGGCTAGCGATCGAAGCCACAGCCTCCAGGCCCTGAACTGTGAGACCGGTGCCCGTGACCCGACGGGAGCCATCGGAGAGCTGGAACGGAAAGTTCGTGGTTCCCGACTGGGCCGAAAGATCGAGGCGCAGATCACGCCCTACGAACCGCTGGCCTCGGGTGGAATCCTCCAGTTGCACCGCTCCTAGCAGCGAGAAGGTCTGCAGCTGGGTATTTCCCTCCAAGCGTTCGGCCAGGAGCTTCTGGGGTTGGGCGCCGGCCGGCAGGCCGGCCAAGCGCCGCTCTCCGACCACGGGGCCGGGGGCCACCAGCGCTCCCGTGCCAGGTTGCCAGCTCAGGCTGGCAACCTGAACCGTGGTTTCCGGCGGGCCCGTCGGCAGTGCCGTAAATGGATTGAAGCGTTGTGCCCAGCGATCGAGCCGGGGCGCGCCGCTCAGTTCCAGCGTGTCGGCATCGAGGCGGAAACGGGCTCGCTCAGCCCGCAGCCTTCCGTGTTGGTCATAGGTCTCGGGACGGCGGTCTACCAGGAGCAACTTCTGCTGGGGGAGCCAGCGCGCACGGGCCGCCTGGATCAGCATCTCCGGTTTCGAGAGGCGCTCAACCCGCAGGTTCCCCTCCAGCAGAATCGCCTGGCCATCGCCGATCACCGTGCCGCTGTCGGCCTGGAGCCGGTAGAGAGGCTGGCCCTTGGCATAGATCAATCCCTTGGGCTTTTCTGCCCGGGCGAGCCGACGACGAAGGTCGTAACGGGCCTCGGGGCTGGTGAGTTGCCAGGCGGGGCGCCCGCCTGCATCCTGCTGCTTGAGGTCGAGAGAGCGGAAGACAAAGGGAGGGGTCTGGACATCGGCGATCGGCGGCCGGGAGCGACGGCAGGCGGCCAGGGGGAGCAGGCCCACCGCCACAACGGCAGCGGCTGGCAGGAGACGGCTCACAGGGGGGATTCCAGCTCAAGCCTTTGCATCACCGGTACCGGCTCAGGCAGGGGGCTGCCCCCCCGCAACCCGCCCCAGCGGAGTGGCTCGGACCAGGGGGGCGGAATCGCGGCGGCGCCGGAAGCACCGCACGGGATCGGCTCCAGCCCAAGCTGGGCGAGCATCCTGGTGGCCAAATCGGGCAGCAGCGGGGTGATTAGCACCGCCACCAGGCGGCAGGTTTCCAGCACCGCGTAAAGGTCCGCCGCCACGGAGTCGCGATTCTCCTCCTGTTTGATCAGTTTCCAGGGCGCCCGATCATTGAGATGGCCATTGGCCTCAATCGCCAGTTGCAGAATCGCCTCGGCCCCACGTCGGAAATCGAACACTTCAAGGGAAGCGATTGCCACCTCACGGGCCCGCTCTGCGGCCTGGGCGAGCGAATGCTCCATGGACAGGTCAACCTGGGAGGGAGGCACGCATCCAGCAAACCACTTGCGCGCCATGGAGGAGGTGCGATTCAGCAGGTTTCCGATCGTATTGGCTAGATCGTTGTTCACGAGGTCCGTGAAGCGTTGCTGCTGGAAATCTCCGTCCTCTCCGAAGGGGATGTCCCGCAGCAGATACCAGCGCACCGCATCGGTTCCGCAGCGTTCGAGCAGCTGTTCGGGATCAAGCACGTTCCCCAGGGATTTGCCCATCTTCTGGCCCTCCCGGGTAAGAAATCCGTGGCCGAACACCGAACCGGGCACTTCCAGGCCGGCCGAGAGCAGCATGGCGGGCCAGAACACGGCGTGGAAGCGCAAGATGTCCTTGCCGATCACATGCACCCGGGCCGGCCAGCCCCGACTGGCAAGGAGGTCGAGATCGATCGGGTCGGAGGGATCGAGCAGGGCGGAAAGATAACCGAGCAGGGCATCAAACCACACATAAAAAGTATGGCCGGGATGGCCAGGCACAGGTATACCCCAAGGAAGGTTCTGGCGGGAAATCGAAAAATCCTTCAGACCGCATGCCACGAAATTCTCGACCTCGCGCCGGCGGGATGCGGGAGCCACGAAGCCTGGTCGGGCGATCAGGGATTCGATCGCCTGCTGGTAGCGCGAAAGCCGAAAAAAGAGATTCACCTCATCACGCCATTCCAGGGGACGGAGGTGGATGGCGCAGCTCGGCTCCGGGTCGCTGGCAGAGGGGTCCTTGAACTCTTCACAGGCCACGCAGTACCAGCCCTGCTGGCGACCCTCCACCACATCGCCGCTGGCCTCGACCCGGGCGAAGAAGGCCTCCACCAGCTGGCGATGGCGTGGATCGGTGGTGCGGATGAAGCGGTCGTTGCTGATCTGCCAGCGGCGCCACAGATCCCGGTAGCCCTCGCTCACGGCATCGCAATGGGCTTGGGGCAGTAGGCCCGCCGCTTCGGCGGTTCTCTGGATTTTCAAGCCATGTTCATCGCAGCCGGTGATGAAACACACGCTCTGGCCCTGCAGCCGCTGGAAGCGTGCGATCGCATCACAGGCCAGGGTGGTGTAAGTGCTGCCGAGGTGAGCCCGATCGTTGACGTAGTAAAGAGGGGTGGTGAGCGTGTAGGTAGGCATCAGAAGGGGCGGCAGCGCTGGAGGACAAGGGCCTGCCGGGCCCTCTCTGGCCTGGAAGGATCAGCCGCATGAGCCGATCTGGCCCGGGAACAATTCGCCTGCTGCGGCCCGGGCCCGGCGGATGCTCGAACGGATTGGGCGGGATGCGGGAAATCGGCCGGCGGGGGTGAACACACTCGCGGTGTATGGATCCTACCGAGGCGGTGTGGCCGGCTCTCCGGCCATGCCTCCGCCGGGTGGTGGGACGCCCCTGGAGCTGGCATGGTGTTGATCGGCAGCGCTTGTTCGATGGTCGGTCCCACCTCCCAGCCCGTGGCCGTACTGGTGTGGGGCGGTGGCAGCGGCGGCGTGGCGGCGGCGCTGCAGGCGGCCCGCTCGGGAGCCCACACCCTGCTGCTCACGCCGGGCCCCTGGCTCGGCGGGATGGTGAGCGCCGCGGGGGTGTGTTGCCCGGATGGCAATGAACTCACGCCCTGGCAGACCGGACTCTGGGGAGCCCTGTTGCGCAGCCTGGCCGCCCAGGAGCTGGGGGGGCTCGATCAAAACTGGGTGAGCTGCTTCGGCTACCGACCCGCCACGGCGGAGAGGATCCTTAGGGGCTGGGTAGCCGCAGAATCAAGGCTATCGTGGTGGCCCGGCTGTCGGGTGCTGGAGATCAAGCGCCGGGATTCCCGGATCAGCGAGGTGATCGTGGCCCGCTCGGCTGCACCCTCCAGCACCACGGAGCAGCTGATCGGGATCAACCCGGAGCTGGTGATCGACGGTAGCGATCGGGGCGACCTCTTTCCCCTGGCGTCAGCCCCCTTCCGCCTCGGATGGGAAGCTCGGGAGCTCTGGGCGGAGCCCAGCGCACCGGCCGCCGCAGATCTGGCGGCGCCTTTCTTTGCTGCCCAGCCGGTGCAGTCCCCCACCTGGGTGGTGATGGGCCAGCTGGCGTCTGGGCAGGCCCCGCCGCCTATAACAGACTCCACACTGAAGGGCGACTCGCCGCCCTCGCTGCCTGCGCCCTTCCGCGGCGCCTGTGATGCCTTCGGGGTCGCCCGCACCCTCAGCTACGGCCGTCTGCCGGGCGGCGCGGTGATGCTCAACTGGCCCCTGGAGGGCAATGACTGGCACGAGGGCCTCGGGCGGGCTTTCCTGGCCGTCGAGGCCGCCGGGTTTCCCGCCACAGTCCCTGAGCAGGAATTGGCGGATTCGATGCGCCAGCACAGCCTCCACTTCGCCCGGGTGCTGGAGCAGGCGAGCGGCGGAGCGTTGCGGCCCGGCGGCCTGTTCCCCACGCCTGAGCAGGCCAGCGCCGGATCACTGGAGGGCGGCGAGGCGCTGGCCCTGATGCCCTATTGGCGCGAAGGCAGGCGCCTGCTTGGACTTGACCTGGTGCTCGAGCAGCAGCTGCTGCCGGTATCCCAGGGGGCCAGCATCGCCGCCCTCCCCCGCGACGAGCGCGGTGTCTGCAGCGCCATCGCGGTGGGCAATTACGCCAACGATCACCACTACCCTGGCGCAGACTGGCCGCTGGCGCCGAAAAGCTGCCGCTGGGGTGGGCGCTGGAGCGGTACACCCTTCACCATTCCCTACGGCGCCTTGGTGAGCCGCGATGTGGAGAATCTGCTCGCCGCCGACAAGTGCATCAGCGTGAGTCATATGGCCAACGGCGCCACCCGCCTCCAGCCCCTGGTGCTCAACATCGGACAGGCGGCCGGTCTGGCGGCCGCCCTGTGTGTGCGGGAAGGCTTCCTTCCCGCCGAGCTTCCCGTGCAGCGGCTTCAGGAAGCCCTGATCCACGATCCCCTGGCCCCGGCCGGACCCTTTCCCGTCTGGTCCCTGCCGTGGCATCACCCCCAGTGGGCCGAGGGGCAGCGAGCGGTGCTGAGCGAGCCCGGCCGTCTTGATAGCCGGGGCCACCTGGTGAAACCGCCCTGGAATGGGCTGGCCGCCGATCCCCACCAGGCCCCCCCGGAGGCCGGCGAGCGCCTGTGGCAGGGAGATCTGGTGCCGGATGGTGCCGGCGGCTTCGTGCTCAACACCGCCGAGGGCCCCTGGCCCGTGATCACCCTGGAACCGGCTCTCCATGGTTGGCTCGCGCAACTGGAGCGGCCCACCACGGTGCGACTGGTGGGCTGTGCCAATCCCTGGGGCCGCTGGCTGAGGGTCAGCCGGTTGGTCAGCTCCTGATCTGGGCGGTCCGCGGAGCCTCGGGCCCGCTCAGCCCGTGGCCTCCAGGCGGAGTAGGTCTTGGAGGGAATCCACCGCGCTGACCCGCACCAGCAGGGTGCTTCCAGGTTCACTGCGGGATGGACAGCTGCAGGGGAGCGACTGGGCTAGATCCTCCAGCCACACCAAGCCGAGCTGATGGTCCTGCCGCAGCCAGCGCAGGAACAGCCCAGGCCACGGCCTTCCCTCCTGCTCTTCGAACCACACCTGCAGCCAGTGGCGCTGGTCCTCGCGGCCGATCTGGATGCCCTGGCGCAGAGGACCTTCCAACTCCGTGAGCAGGGCGGCGAGGTCTTGTTCAGCCAAGGGTGGCTCACCCGCCCGCAGGGCCAGGAGCTGGCGCTGCACCAGCAGATCGCCATAGCGCCGGATCGGGGATGTGGCCTGCACGTAGGCGGGCAGTCCGAGGCTGAAGTGCGGTGCCGGGGACGTTCCCACCAGGCCGCGGCTGAGGCAGCGTTTGATCGCCGCATGGCGCACAGGCCCGCAGGGAAGCTGGGCCAGCTCCGCCGCTGAAGGCAGCTCACAGGTGGGCTGGCTGCGGAAGGGAAGGGCCAGGCCCTCATGAATGCCGCGCTCCGCCACGAGGCTGCCGGCGAGCACCATGGCCTCGGCCACCAGACGGCGGGACGGCGAAGCCTCCACCACCTCCAGCTCGGCCTGCTCGCCGCGGCAACGGATCCTGCCCTCGGGATCCTCCAGATGGAGGGCGCCCCGGGCCGTACGCCAACTGCGGCGCTGGGTGAGCAGGTCGTGAATCGCCACCAGATCGGCCTCCTGCGGTGGCGCCAGTTCGATCAACTCATCGGCATCGGCATAGGAGAGGCGATAGGTGGGCCGCACCCAGCTGCGCTCGAATCCATCAGCCAGCACGGCGCCGCTGCCGTCGAGCTCCACCCAGAGGCTCCAGGCCGCGCTGCGCTCCCCGCGGCGCAGGCTCATGGGGCCATGGGCGAGTTGGGGCGGAAACATCGGAAGGTTCCCGCGGGCCAGGTAGAGGCTGCTGGCGCGGCGGCGAGCCTCCAGATCGAGGAGGGTGCCCGCCGCCACGAGCCGCCCGGGATCTGCGATGTGAATCCACAGCCGCTGGTGCCCCTCCGCAGAGGTTTCGAGGGCAAGGCCGTCGTCGATGTCAAGGGTATCGTCGTCGTCGATGGTGATGACCCGCTGCTCAGAGAGATCGACCCGCTCCCCATCGCCGGGGAAGGGCAGCTGAGCCCGGGCCACAAGCTGATCGGCCTCCTGGAGCAGATCGCTGGTGAAGCCCTGCTGCCAGGTGGTGGCCTCCAGGGAAGGCAGGTGGTGTCGCTCCCATTGGCCGAGATCGACCAGCAGGTGGCGAATCGGGCCGGGCTCGAGGGGGCAATGGATCTCCCGCAGGAGGCGCTGCAGGTCGTCGGAGAGGGGCTGCTCCGTTGCGCCGCCGGCCCAGCCGCGGAGTTGATTCAGGTCGTTCCGTTGCTCCGCGCTGAGCCCGTCGGCATCGATGGGCTGCCTGGCCTGCAGCCTCTGCAGCCATTGGTCTCGGCGCAGGCGGCGCAGGGCCTGGCGGCGCCGCTCCTGCCGCAGCGGCCGAAGTTCGTCGGCGCGGCGGGGGGTGATCCTGGTCTGGCGGAGGCGAAAGAGGGTTTGATCGCTGTGCAACCAGAGCCAGCAGGCCGCTAGCAGAGAAGGATCCGCCCCTGATCCGAGCAGATCAGCAAGATCGCTGAGGCAGCCTTCCCAGGGGTCGGATTCCTCCACCAGCACCAGCCAGGCTTCCCCGAAGGCACGGCAGCTGGGTCGGCTGGCCGCCAGGCCGGCAGGGCTGAGACTCCAGGGGGGATCTCCGAGTCGGCCAGGGGTGCCCGCAGCCGTTGGCGGCAGGGCGGCAAGACGCTCGACATCGCGCAGCGGCACCTGTTGGAGCCGCGCATCAAAGCCGCTGCGCAGCTCGACCCGAGAACCGCGCACCGACTGAACTACAGCCAACTGGAATCCGCGGGCGTCATCGACACCCACGAGATCTCCGCATTGGATGCTGGAAGGCTGGCCCACGCCGAGGCGGTCCCCTGAATCAGCCCTCTGGATTCACGAAGGGCAGGAGCGCCACGATACGGGCACGCTTCACGGCGTTGGTGAGGTCGCGCTGCTGCTTGGCGGTAAGACCGGTGAGGCGCCGGGGCAGGATCTTGCCGCGCTCGGTGATGAATTTCTTGAGCAGATCAACATCCTTGTAATCAATTGGATCACCAGGCTTGATCGGGGAAAGACGCTTCTTGAAGAAGGAGCTGGACATGGGATCGGAGGAACGGAAGAAGAAGGGAAAATGCTCTGCCCTGCCTGGCGAGTGAAGGACTGTCCCAACGGCAAGCTGTTGGGATGGCGCGTTGGGGTGTCAATCAGGCCCAGGCAGATGGTTGGGCCGCGACTTCGGAAGGATTCCGGCGCGGCGCTGACCTCACTTGATTTCCTTGTGCACTGTGGAGGAATTGCAGTGCGGGCAGAACTTCTTCAGCTCCAGCCGTTCAGTGGTGTTGCGGCGGTTCTTCTGGGTTGTGTAACGGGACACGCCAGGGGACCGCTTGGCGGGGTTGGACCGGCACTCGGTGCACTCGAGGGTGATCACGAGCCGGACGCCCTTGTTTTTTGCCATGGAAGGACGTTGCGCCGCTGAGCGAAGCGATGTGACAACGGTTAACCATACCTCCGCGCCGTTACCTCTAGTCCTGGGTCGTTCGCGTCGAGCTACGCGAGAGACGGCGGGGATGCGTCAGAAGCCACTGCAGGGGGAGCCGCCATCAGCCTCTGCCTAGGATCCCGCCCAGACAAGTCGATACCAGAAGCATGCGGGTTTCGCTCCAGTGGCTCCGGGAGCTCGTACAGGTGGAGCCGGGGGCCCTCGATCCGGAGCACCTTGCCGAACGCCTATCGATCGCCGGCTTTGAAGTGGAGTCGGTGGATGATCTGGCCGCCCGGGCCGCCGGGGTGGTGGTGGGGCTGGTGGAGGCACGGGATCCCCACCCGGCCGCCGACAAGCTGAGTGTCTGCCGCGTGCGGGTGGGGGCGGCCGAGCCGCTGCAGATCGTCTGCGGTGCCGCGAACGTGAGGGCGGGGATCCATGTGCCTGTGGCACTCGTGGGGACCACGCTCCCGGCGGTGAACCTCACCATCAAGCCTGCCGAGCTGCGCGGCGTGGCCAGCAACGGCATGATCTGTTCCCTGCAGGAGCTCGGCCTTCCCAGTGGCGTGGACGGCATTGCGATCCTCGAGGATCTGCTCGAGACGGTGCCGCCCCTCGGGGCCCCGATCGGGCCGGCCCTTGGGCTAGATGATCAGGTGTTGGAGCTGGCGATTACCGCCAACCGACCCGATGGCCTCTCGATGCGAGGAATTGCCCGAGAGGTGGCGGCCCTGAGCGGCGGCCAGACCCGCTTTCCAGCAACCGGTCCAAGCATCGAAGCCGCCCAGCTCCCCACCGATCCGGAGAATTGCCGGCGCATCGAGGCCGGGGGGCTGTTCAGCATCACCGCTCTGAGCAACGTCAAGGTTGAGCCCTCCCCGGCCTGGCTACAACAGCGGCTGGAGAAGGCCGGCGTGCGTCCAATCAACAACGTGGTGGACATCACCAACCTGGTGATGCTGGAAACGGGCCAGCCACTCCATGGCTTCGATCGGGATCGCCTGGACCAGGCGGTGGGCTCTCCGGCCGATCCGGCTGCAATCGGGGTTCGCCAGGCCGAACCGCAGGAACGGCTCGTCACCCTCGACGGGGTGGAGCGAACCCTTGATTCGGAAGCCCTGCTGGTGACGCTCGCCAATCGGCCGATCGCCCTGGCCGGCGTGATGGGGGGCCTCGAAGAGGCCGTCACCACTAGCACCACATCCATCTGGCTGGAGGCTGCCGTGTTCGAGCCCCAGGCGGTGCGGCGTTCGGCCCGCAGCGTGGGACTGCGCACCGAGGCGAGCAGCCGCTTCGAGAAGGGGCTGCCCCCCGATGGCACCCTCACCGCCAGTGATCGAGCCGTGGCGCTGCTCCAACAATTGACAGGCGCAACCCTGGAGGGCCGCTGGCTGCATCGGCGCCCCTCCAGTGGGCCTGAGGCGGTGCGGCTGCGCCGCGATGCCCTCCACAACCTGCTGGGTCCTGTGCTGGTCGATGGCGAGGCAGAGGACCTCGACGATGGCCGCATCGAGGGCACCCTGCAGGCCCTGGGCTGCACCCTCACCCCCGAGGAATGGGGCTGGGCCGTGACGGTGCCTGCTGAGCGGGCCCTGGACCTGCGCCGCGAGGTGGATCTGATCGAGGATGTGGCGCGTCTGGTGGGGTACGACCAATTCGCAGCCCATCTGCCCGACCCCCTGGAACCGGGCGGTCCGGCGCCAGCCCAGCGCCTGGAGCGCCGACTGCGCCAGGCCCTGTGCGCTGCCGGGCTCCAAGAAACCTGTGGCTTCTCGCTGGTGGCGGCCGGAGCCGGCCGGGTTTCCCTGGCCAACCCCCTGCTGAGCGACTACGGCCATCTTCGTGACGACCTCCATACGGAACTGCTGCAGGCGGCCCGCCGCAATCTTCAGGCCTCCCGCCCGGGCTTCTGGGCCTTCGAGATCGGCCGGGTGTTCAGCGAGGCCGAGGGCGTGATCGAGGAGCGGGACCTGCTGGCGGGGCTCATCGCCGGCGAACGGCGCAGCGAGCTCTGGAGCAGCAGCGGAAAAACACGACCTGCCGACTACTACTTCGCCCGGGGTGTTCTTCAGGCCGGCCTTGATCCCCTGCTGGTGCCCGTGCAGGACAGACCCTTGGCGGCTGGTGAGGCTCCAGGCAACCTGCTGCACCCGGGCCGCAGCGCCACGCTGGTGGTGGAGGGCCAGCCCGTTGGCTGGTTTGGGCAATTGCATCCTGCCCAGGCCCATGAGCTGGATCTGCCGGAAGCCACCTATGTGTTCGAGCTGAAGCTTCGGGGGCTGATCACTGCGGCGATCCGTCCGGCGCGGTTGCAGCCGGCTTTCCGCCCGTATGCCACGGTGCCAGCTTCCGAGCGGGATCTGGCCCTGGTGGTCGAAGGCGGCATCACGGCAGCGGATCTGCTTCAGGCGATCCGCAAGGCGGGCAAACCCCTGCTGGAGCAGGCCGAGCTGATCGACCGCTACGAGGGTGAGCCGGTGAAAGCGGGCTTCTGCAGCCAGGCCTTCAGGCTCCGCTACCGCGACGCCAGCCGCACCCTCACCGAGGCGGAGGTGGAGGAGGCCCACAGCAGGGTGCGCCAGAGCCTGGAACGTCAGTTCGCCGCCGAGCTGCGCAGTTAGCTTTGTTTAAGCTAGTTGCACGTAGCAGAGTCGTCAGTCGAGCTGGTCGTTCAGTCGGTGCTATCCCCTGAGCGAACCCTCAGCGGCGGCGCAGTGCGGCCAGGCACTCCACGTGGCTGGTGTTCGGAAAGAAGTCGATCGGCTGGAGCCAGAGCAGCTCGTAGGTTCCTGTGCCTGTCAAATGGCCCAGGTCCCTGGCGAGGGTGGCGGGGTCACAGCTGAGGTAGGCGATCCGGGCCGGGCGAGCCGTCTCGATCGCGGCCAGGGCGTCCGGCTCCAGGCCCCGGCGGGGGGGATCCACAAACAGGTAGGGGGCGGCGACCGCCTCCGCGTGGGGCTGGAGCCGCTGGCCCAACACGTGAGCCACGGTGGTGCATTCGAACTGGGCCATCCCCTCCAGTCCATTGAGGGCTGCGTTGCTTCGGGCCAGCTCCACGGAGGGTGCATGTTGTTCCAGTCCGTGGATCCGCCAGCCACGCTGGGCGAGCGGCAGGGAGAAGGTGCCGATGCCGCAGTAGGCATCGACGAGCTCTCTGGGCCCATGGTCGCTCCCATCAGCGAGGGCCTCCAGCAGCGAGGGCACCACGGCTTCGGCCTGGCCGGTGTTCACCTGAAAAAAGGTGTCGGCGCCGATGCGGTACCGCAGACCGGCGAATCCCTCCACTAGCCATGGGCGCCCCGCAACAGTGAGGGTGTGCTCTCCCAGCAGGCGGTTGGTGGGCTGATCCTGAAGGTTGAGGCACACACCCACCACCTCGGGCCAGCGGGCCATCCAGTCGTTGGCCATGGCCTCCAGGCCCGGCAGGTCGCGGTCGGCGGACACCAGGGTGATCAGCACCTCGCCGGTGGCCTGCCCGACCCGTAACGCCAGATGACGAAGTCCGCCGCCCCCGTGGCGATCGATGGGCCAGTCGCTGGCTTCGAGTTCCTGCTTGAGGGGCTGGATCAGGTCGTCGATGCGGGCATCGAGGACGGGACAGCGGTTGAGATTGACGATCCTGTGGGACCCACGCCGGTAGTAGCCCGCCCGCAGGATCCCGTCAGCATTGCGTTCCAGGGGGATGATTGCCCGGTTCCGGTAGCCCAGGGGCGCGGACGCCGCGAGGATGGGCCGCACGGGGACATCAAGGCCCGCAATCCGCTGCAGGGTCTGGAGCACCTGCTGGGCCTTCCAGCGGGTCTGGGCTCGATCGTCCAGGGGCTGGAGGCTGCAGCCTCCGCAGTGGTCGGCCAGGATGCACGGGGACCGGCGCCGGTCAGGGGAGGGGCTGACGATTCCGGCGATCTCAGCGGACCAGTGGCCCTTATGGCGGCGCACCAGGCGGATGCGCAACCGATCGCCAGGCAGTCCGCCCGGCACGAAGACCACCTCCGTGCCTAGGCGGCCGATGCCCTCGCCCTGATGGGAGAGGTCGTCCACGCTGATCTCACCAAGCTCTCCAGCCCTGCTCATAGCCCCGTTCGCCCCCCGGACCCTGACCCTATCGCTTGCAAAGGGGCGTTACACGTTGGCGGTGAACGACGGATCCGCCTGTCGGGGTCGATAGGATGGGGCAATCCGAGTTCGCTGCAATGAGCGTCGTTCGCGATCTGATCATCCAGGCTGACGATCAGCTTCGGTATCCCACCGGAGGCGAGCTTCGATCAATCGTGGAGTTTCTCAGCGGTGGCAATGCACGCCTTTCGGTGGTGCGGGTGCTCACCGACAACGAGAAGAAGATCGTGGACGAAGCGGCCCGTCAGCTGTTCAGCCGCAAGCCTGAGTATGTGGCCCCCGGTGGCAATGCTTTTGGCCAGAAGCAGCGAGCCCAATGCCTGCGGGATTTCAGCTGGTATCTACGCCTGGTGACCTACGGGGTTCTGGCCGGAAGCACGGAGCGGATCCAGGAGATCGGCCTGATCGGTGCGCGCGAGATGTACAACAGCCTCGGTGTGCCGATGCCCGGCATGGTGGAGGCTATCCGCTGCCTGAAGGAGGCTTCGGTGGCCTTGGTCAACGGCGAACAGGCGGCCCTGGTCAACCCCTATTTCGACTTCCTGATCCAGGGGATGCAGACCAGCACCTGAGCGGACGCTGACTGGCTCGCATCGCTCTGATGACCATTGACCCAACCCCGCAGCTGCGGGGTTTTTTTGTTGGCCAGGATTTCGTTCCATGAATCCCAGATAGGACTGGAAACAGGTCTTATCACAAGACCAGGATGCGGATTATCAGATCAAGTTGGATTGATCCTTTGGCGAGCCGTCGATGGCGTACTGACTGGCGCCAAGACAGAACAACAAGACCCGCGAAACAACCGCAAAGGAGCATGCCGCCTCTTGGGTCTTATCTTGGACACCTCACTGGAAGCATGACGGGTCTCATCAGAGATCAGCGGTCATCGTTGGCGGGATGCTGGGCGACGCCAAGCCAGAAGCGCCAAGGAACGCTTGCGTACCTGTGTCTTAGACAGGTACGCAAGCACGACGAACAGGCCAAAACTCCAGTTGGGTACTGAAAGAAAGCCCAGTTCAAAACCTTCGGGCCGTTCCATGAGCCGCCTGGAGCGCCTACTTGGCCCGTGCTGGGACGGAGCAATCCTCCAACTCGATTCTCGTCGCGCAAGGCGTGTAAGCCCAAGGGCCTGACAGCTGAAATCAACTCGAAAAATCAATCCGATAAGTCTTGAAAGAGTCCCGTTGCGTGACGCATCAATCGACTCAGGCAAGATTCCTGAGACGCGCACGGAAAGGTGGCGCAGCTGCTTCGAGGCAAATCAATGTATCCCTAGCATCTTAGGCGGGAAACGTAACTAGACCCAGCAAAAGTCCAGAATGAGACGACCGAAAGTGATGCAGGCTTACCAGATATGTCTCGCGATAAGACCAATTTTGCGTCTCAAATGAGTCAGGGTCCGCAAAAAGGCATCTCCGAATCGGCCCGGAGAGAGTGCGTTCTGAGTTCCTCTGCTAACGCAAGCGTGGTCCGGCGGGTTCTGCTGCTGGATGGCGATAGAGCTCCTTAAGCAGTTGGTAGGCCTCGTTGACTCGCCGCATGGCCTCCACGGAGCCACCGGAATCCGGGTGGTGGCGGAGTGCCATCTCCCGATAGGCCTCGCGGATGTCCGCCAGGGTGACCCGCTGACCAAGCTGGGTTGGCAATTCCAGCAAACGCAGGGCGCCCTGGAGAGTCATCGTGTGCTCCAAGGTCTGGAATGAGGTCCCCTTCGGCCGACGCCGGAATCGCTGAACGAAGCGATGGATCAGGGTCGGGATCCTCATCGGCAGGGTTGTCGCGCTGAAGGGATCCTCGAGAACCCCTGCCGTGACCACCACCCGCTCGAAGCTCGCCGCATCCAGACTCCAGCCATCGACTAATTGCTGCATCAGGGCACAGGCGGCGGTCCAGGTGAAGGCCCTGCCCTCCACGGGTTCGGCCTGGGGCCAAACGTCTTGCGCCAGCCAGGTCATCGCCGCCTCAAGCACGGCCTCATTGGCCGTGCTTCCGTAAAGGCTCTGCCAGTGGTCCTTTGCCTGGGAGAGGGCCTGCTCGGCAAGATCGGCAGCCAGTCGGGGCATGGGAGCGATGCCGGGGCTGGGCTCCGGAGGGGCCTGAAGACTGTGGCGCAAGTCCCTCGATCGCTTGCGCACAAACCCAGGAAGATCGATGCCGGCGCTGGAGCGGTGTTGTGATCCTCCATCAGCCTGCGATGAGACGCTGGATCCATCGCCAGCTTCTCTAGGGATTCGTTCCAGGGCACCGGAACCCACCAGCACCAGAGCCGCCTGCTCATCGAGATCGCTCTCGGCTTCACCCCGCTCGTGACCCTGGGCCAGGGCCATGGCATCGCCCTCCGCCTCGATCGACGGAAAGAGGCCATCGAACAGCCGCTCCAACACATCCCCCCTGTTCCGCAGGCCCCATTCCCGCTTGAGCGCATCGAGATGCTCGATCCGGGTGCGGGAGAGCTCCAAGGTCAGGCGACGCCGGTCCTCCTTGCCTGTGGGGGGGGTCATGGTTTCAGCCAGCTGCGCATCAAACGCTCCTGGGCTTCCAGAGCCTGACGGTAGCGATCACTCAAGGTGGTGGGCAGGGTCAACGGCTGGCGCGATGAGGAACGCAGGAGTGGCGGTGCCACAATCAGAGCCCGCTGGCCTGATGCAGAGGCCATTCCGGGGCGGCGCGCCCGCGCGGGGTTGGTGTCTGCCGCTGCAGCGGGTCGAGTCGATCCGGCCTTCGCAGTGGACCGGAGCGGTGCAGCCTTTGCGGTGGGCGGACGCGGAGTAGCCGTTGCAGTGGGCGTCCCGGGGCGGGGTGTGGCGACAGGGATCGGCTGGAGCGGGGCTGGACCCACGGGCCGGGGCGGGAGCTGGCGGATGGGCACGATACTGAGAAGATGCCCTGGGATGGAGTCGGCGGGTTGCACCAGGCTCAGCTGCAACGGCAGCGGCTTGTTCTCCCGGAGTTCCAGGGTCGTGAGTGTGAGGCTTTCGCCGGAGTGCAGACCGACATGCAGGGCCTCGACTCAGGACCACGGCATAGGCACTCGACCCTCGGATCAGGAAGTCAACGTCGAAGCGCACGCCGTAGGTGCCCACGTTTTCCAGAGCAGAATCCAGCATGCGCGCCACCAGGCGGTTCACCTGGATCTCCCCGGTAGCGAAGCTCTGTCGCACCGTGCTGGTGAGCGGCACATGCAGGGGGCCTTGGCGCTCCAGGTCATGGCTGAGGCTGGCCTGGTAGTTGTCACCAAGGGCCACCCCACTGACCCTGGAGAACACCAGGCCCCGCTCGATGGCCTCCAGTTGGGTGAGGTAGGTCCTCCCCGGAGCAAGCCGACGGCTATCGAGGTGGGAGAAAATTTCCTCATCCGTGGCCGGGGAGGGTGCCGCCACCATGGCGAGATGGAAGGGCCCATCGCTCTCGCCCCGCAGCATGCCGTTCACCACGCCCAGGGCCGGGAGGTCGGTTCGCAGCAGCACCAGACGAGATCGTGGTGGAACGGTGAGTTCCTCCGGTAGGTCGGGATCGAGACGGCCCCGGAGCAACTGCACGGCCGTGGGCCGGGGACCAAGGGGTTTCACGCCCAGCAGCTGGTGACCGCGGTAGGGCGCTGCGAAACTGTTGCGCACGGCGCCCCGGAACAGCCGCAACCGAACCGGCACGCCGCTCGGATTGATCACGACCGCGGCGAGGCTGAGTTCCGGGCGACGACCCAGGCGATCCGGTCCTGGGCTGGAGGGGCTGTAAAGGGGGTGGGAATGCAGACCGAAGGGTCCCTCGAAGCGGAACGTGGGATTGGCCATCGCCAAGCCCGTTTCGGAGTAAGCGATCCCCGGGCTGGTATCGATCAGGATTCCGGGTCCGTTCACCGCCTCCGGCTGATTGGAATGGAGCACGGGCACCGTGTTGAAGCTGCCCTGCAAAGCGCGGGCGGTCTGTCCCGCCATGAGCGCCACGGTTGGCCCCTGCACCGGCAGTGCTGGTGCCTGGGCCAAGCCAGGGGAGCAACCGGCCCAGACCAGGGCCAGACCCAGACCCATTCGGCCGGCATCGCAGCAAACCTGCAAGCAGGGAGATGAATCCCCGCAGCGGGCAGCCGATGGCGACCGAGCAGCCTCACCGGGGGGGATTATCAGGGCTTCCCTGGCCATCGCAACGGCGCCGACCCCACAGTGGCTCTCCATCCTCCCCCTTCCGGGGTCCGCCCCGCACCACGGAGGTGGCTTCAGTGTGGCTAGAACACAACACGATTGGTTGATCGTGATGTTTCCTCCCTTTGCCTCCTGCTATCCAGTCTTGGATGGAGCCGAAGCCTGGCGCCAGCATCAGAGCAACAAGCTCCGTATGCTCACTTTTTGGCGGGATGCCTCCGAGAGGCGCCTGGCTGCCCTCAACGCCGCGATCAGCACACTCGAGCAGCAGATCGCCCGGGATCAACCCGTCCAGGGCTCCTGAAGTCCGCCACCTCCAAATGCCCCCGCAGCTGCTCCAGGCCACGATGGAGTAGCCGCTGTACGGTCATCGGACTCACCTGCATTCGACGGGCGATCTGGCGGTAGCTGAGGCCCCTGAGCACGACCTGCTGAACCACCTCCCGCTGGCGCGGATCCAGACCCTCAAGAAGGGCCTGCACCGTTTCAACCTCTCCTTCGTTCAGATCGGCTCCGGCCTCTGAATCCGCCTGATCCAGGTCCTCCTCGGCGATCTCCGTGAGGGCCTCGGCCCGGTTGAGCAGCCGCTGCCGCATCAGCAGGTTCCACTGATCGGCATCGATGCCCAGAAGCCGTTGCAGGTCTGCAGGAGTCGCCACCCGGCCCTGCTGTAGTAAGTGGCGCTCCAGGCGGAGCAGCCTTTCCTGCAACTCGGCCTGTCGGCGGGGCAGTCGGACCGAGGGAGCCAGATCGCGAAGGTGGTGCAGGATGGCGCCGCGGATGTGGGGTCGGGCGAAGGCTCCGAAGGGTGTGCCCTGCTGGGCGTCGAACCGTTCGGCGGCCCGGATCAGCCCGATCATCCCCACCTGGAGCAGGTCCTCCACACTCTCCCGGCAGCAGCGGCCGTAATGGATAGCGATGGGTCTCACCAGATCCCGGTGGGCTTCAACGAGTCGATTGCGCTGCTCCAGGGCAAAGCGTCGCCGCAGGCGGCGATTGGTAGCGGAGATGGCCATGAAATACACGTTGAAATAGAGAACATTTGAACTGAGCTGGCTTCCGATCAGGAAACCTGACCCCTTGCCTGACCCCTTGAAGGAGGAAGCCTTCCGGACCCAGATCAGGACCGCAGGGACCGTTGCCGTCCCTTCCCTTCAGAAGAGATCCAGCCGCCGGGGAACACAACCGTGAAAACACCGATTCAGGGGCTCATGGCGCCCTCACGCCGGCCGGTGGGGATCCCCCCTCAGGCAGGTACCGCCACAGAGGCCAGCAGGGCCCAGGGGCCATGGCGCTCCAACCAGTTTCGATCTGAGACTTCCGTGCAAAGCAGATAGCCGGCAAAACCCAGGCCATTCACACTGAAACCAGCCCCATGCTCACGCCAGCGGCGCACCGTGAGGAACCAGCGGTCGTCGAACAGCACGTTGTAGGGATGGCGCGGAGCCTCATCGGACTCCCGGCGACCAAGGCCCAAGGCCTCGCAATGGCTTGCGTAGAGCTCGTCGAGATCCCGGCCAACGATGGGATCAAGGCGGGGGCTGAGGCGGTAGGCCCAGGGCCAGGGAGGCGATGCTCCCTGCAGCTGGGACTCCAGCAGGGACGCGAGGGGGCAGCTGGGTTCCCCCTCGCTGCGGGGCAGGAGCTGCAGATGGCGATGGGGTTGGCTCGCACCGGCGGTCGCGCCGCTGTTGAAGAACCAGAGGCCCCCAGTGTCGGCTCCGACCGCCGCCACACTGGCCCAGTCGGTGGCATCCAGCCAGCCGCTCTGGGGTTGCCAGCCGCGGGTGATCACCAGCAGATGGCAGGCCTGCACTGGATATTTGTTGAGGAGCAGCACGTGGCTCTCGCCGATCTGGCCCACCTCAAGGGGCTGGTCCCAGGGAAGGAAGGGATTGGGCTTCGGTCCCTCGGGCCGCAGGTGCCGTGGCGGACGGGAGACCAGTTCCCGCAGCAGGAACGGGGCGATCGCCGGCTGATCGATCAGGCGGGTCTCCAGGGGGACCAGGGCACCGGCGGCAAGGGCCTGTTCCGACACCTCGACGGCTCGCCGCCACCAGCGTTCAGCCCGCACCGGCCTGGAGTCGGGCGAGGGAGGCGCCCTGGTAATAGCGGCCGAGGATCTCGTTGTAGCGAAGGCCCTGCTTCGCCAGGTCCTGGGCCCCGGTCTGACTCATGCTGGCGCCAAGATGGCCGTGGGCTTCCTCGACGATCTGCTGGGTGGCGGCATAGAGACTCTCCACGATCCCTCCCTGGTAGCTCAGGATCAGCCCGTCGGTGCTGCTCGTGGCCTCCCGGGTGGTGGCGGTCACGCTGGAGAGGCCCTCGTAGTTCTGCCAGCGGGTGGTGTCCCCCAGGTGCCACTGATCGTCGGCCGGGCGGGCCATGTGGGCCAGGGCGTAGGAGCGGGCTGCCACGGCCTGGGCCCGCAGGGCCTCGCGATTCCATGAGGGGGGCATCTCGCCACCCACCACCGAGCTCACGTAGTTCTCGAGCGGCAGGTGGTTGATCACCCGCAGACCGTTGTTGCTCCGGAGGATGCGGAAACGGCCTTCGTAGCGACGACCGGCACTGCTGAGATGGTCGTAGGGGCCGACCTCGAGCCACACTTCGGCTTCCTGAGCGAGATAGGGGGCGGGATCGGGCGACTGGGCCGCCGTGCCCTGACGTAGCACCCGGCCTTGACGGTCAAGCAGCCGCCAGGCCCCGGAGGCGCTGAAATCGGGATAGGCGGGCAGCTTCAGCAGGGCGACCCTGATCTCCATTTTGAGACTGGGTCCGGCTACGGGTTCGACCAAACCCCCACCCGCGCTCGCATGGGCGGCGGCGCGTTGAGCCCGCAAGTTGGCAGGAGCCAGGCCCCCATCCATGGGAGCTGGGGCCTCCATCGCACCTGCTGCCATGGGCTCGCGTGCGGTGAGAGAAGCCAGGGGATCCGCAGTTGGGGCCAGCGACGGTCGGGCCTTCGGGCTGGCGATCAGGGTGTCCAGCAGTTCGCCCTCGGCGACGGAGGTGCCGGGTCGCAGCAGGGCGTTGGCCCCGATGCCCGCTCCCAACGCCAGGGCGGCCAGGGGAGCGCTGATCAGGAAGGGGTGGCGGCGGAGGCTGTGGAACACGGCAAACGGGTCGCTGTGCGCCAGACGGTCCATCGCTCGATCCAGGGAGCGCCATCCCGTGCGCCCCGTGGCTGCGGTGCTGCTGGCCAGCCTGCGGAGGCCGTCCGTAAGGTTCCATCCCATAGCAGATGTCCCGATCCGGTCAGCCGGATCATGGCGGATGACACGGCCTCGCAGACCATCCCCCCAGGACGGTCAGAGCATTGCCAGCCCCGCACAAGGGGCCGACCCAGGTGCCGCTGCCACCAGGGAGCCACCAGAGCGTGGGCCGAACCGGTGACAGGGTCCTCCGGGATTCCCAGGCCGGGGGCGAAGAAGCGGAGCTGATAATCCGCCGGTTCGCCGCCGATCTGCGGCCCACCTGCAGATGGATCGAGGCCCTGCATCAGCACCAGTCCCTGCCGCAGCGGCCCCTCCAAGGCCGGGGCGAGACCCTCCATGGAGGCGAGGGAAGCTTCCCGAGGCAGCAGAACCACCCAATACCCCAAGGCAGAACTCCAACATCCCTCCGGCCCGAATCCGAGGCGATCCAGCAGGAGGTCCGTCAGGCCGGCGGCGGCAGGTTCTGGCTGGAGCTCGCCGCAGGGCAGCACGATCGTGCCCCAGCCGGGCCGGGTCGCCGGCAACTCCACCTCCAGGGGCCCACTGCGGCTATGGAGCCAGGTGCGATCACCGGGGCCGAGTCGGTTCCAGTGGGCCAGGGCCAGCAGCGCCGCCAGGGTGGCGTGGCCGCAGAGGGGTACCTCGCAGACGGGCGTGAACCAGCGCAACATCCACCCCTGCTTGCTCTCGAGCAGGAAGGCCGTTTCCGACTGGCGGAGACTGGCGGACACCGCCTGCATCCAATCGTCGGGCATCGGAGCCTCCAGGGCCACCACGGCCGCGCCATTGCCCCCGAAGGGGCCGCCGCTGAAGGCCTCGATCAACACGGCGGGCAAGGCACCCATGCTCACGCCTCCGGCCTCAGATCCCTCTCCATCAGGGCCCGAACCGCCCCCTGGGCATCGACACCACCATCGAGCAGCAGAACCACCTGTTCACAGATTGGCAACCGCCAGCCCTGGCGACTGGCCAGGGCCACGGTGGCCCGGGCGGTGCGGGGACCCTCCACGGTGGCCCCGATGCAACTGAGAGCCTCCTGCTCGCTGAGGCCACGGGCCAGCAGGCCGCCGAAGCGCTGGTTGCGGCTGAGGCTGCTGGTGGCCGTAGCCAGCAGATCGCCGAGCCCCGCCAGTCCGTAAAGGGTGGCTGGTTGGCCCCCGAGGGCCTTGAGCACCACCCCGATCTCCGCCAGACCCCTGCAGAGGAGCGAAGCCCTGGCATTGGCTCCCAGCCCCAGACCATCGCTGATGCCGGCCGCCAGGGCCATCACATTTTTGAGGGCACCGGCCGCTTCCGTGCCGATGGGGTCGCTATTGGTATAAAGCCGCAGGTTTGGCGTGCGCAGTGCTCTCTGAAGGCTGCTGGCCAGGTTGCCATCGTGGCTGGCGATCACACTCGCCGCCGGCAGACCGCGCTGCAGCTCATCCGCCAGATTCGGGCCCGAGAGAACGGCCGTCGGCGCTTGGGGAAGCTGCTGCCCCCACAGCTGGCTCGCGGTGCAGAGCCCCTCGAGGTCGATCCCCTTGCTGCAGGAGAGCAGGGGCAGTCCGGGCGGCCAGGACTGCACCAGGGAGGCGGCCAGGGGACGGACGGCGGCCATCGAGACCGCCACCACCACGAGGTCGGAATCACTCAGGAGGGGCTCGGGGGTGCCGCCGTCACGGCGTGACCAGCTGCGCACCTCCAGGCCCAGGTCTCTCCACAGATGTTCCAGGGTGCTCCCCCAGGCACCGCGGCCGAGCAGCGTGAGACGAGGACCCATGGATTCTCAGGCGGCCGCATCGAAGCGACACGGCATTGGGCATGGCGCTGCCATCATGCGCCATCTTCTGATTCTCACCGTGCTCGCCGATCAGCCACCAGGGCCCCTGTCGTCGCAGACGGTGTCGAACCCTGGAACTCTTGTGGAACCACAAGCCACGGATCTGTTCCACTGGCAAGGCCATGCGCTGGTGGTGGGGGCTGGCGGCATCGGCCAGGCCCTGGCCGATGACCTGGCCCAGCGCGCAGCGGGGCTGCAGGTGCATACCGCCGGACCAAAGCGGGGAACCTGGCGGCTCGATCTCGGTGATGACGCCAGCCTGGAGTCGTTCGCGGCGCTGGCCCTGGAGCGCTTCCAGCCCCTGAGGCTGGTGATCTGCACGGCCGGCCTGCTGCATCAGGGGTCCCTTCAGCCTGAAAAACGGCTGCTCCAGGTGAACCGCGACAACCTGAGGCGCAGCTTCGAGCTCAATGCCTTCGGGCCGCTCCTGCTGGCCAAGGCCCTCGAGCCTGGCCTTCCCCGGCAGCTTCCCCTTCACTTCGCGAGCCTCTCGGCGCGGGTGGGCAGCATCACCGACAACAAACTTGGGGGCTGGTATGCCTACCGGGCCGCTAAGGCCGCTCAGAACCAGCTGCTGCGCACCCTGGCGATCGAATGGCGGCGGCGGTTGCCCCTCGCCTGCGTGACCGCCCTCCATCCCGGCACCACCGCCACCGGCCTCTCGGAACCGTTCCGATCCTCCGTTCCGCCCTCAGGCTTGTTTTCCCCGCAACGGGCTGCTCATCAACTCCTGGAGGTTCTGGCGACGCGGAGCGCGGAGCAGAGCGGCAACTTCGTGGCCTGGGATGGCCAGCCGATCCCCTGGTGAGGCGCCGGTGGCGGTTCAGACGGCCGCGTACTGCTGCAGCACGTCCAGGGGGATTACCTCCAGGGTGCTGATCTCACAGGACTCAAGCCGCACCGGTGGTGCCATGCCGTCCTCATAGGCCTCCAGCCAGCGACGGGCACACACACACCAGGCATCGCCAGGTCGAAGGCCTGGAAATCCGTAGGCCGGCGCCGGAGTGCTGAGGTCGTTGCCCTGGGCCTTTGTGTAGGCCAGGAAGGATTCGCTGATCACACAACAGACCGTGTGGCGGCCCAGGTCGGCGGGATCAGTGCGGCAGGAGCCATCCCTAAACCAGCCGGTGAGGGGCTGGCAGCTGCAGCTGGTCAAGGATGCTCCCAACACGTTCAGACCCTCAGCAGAGGGCTCTGGAACGATGGGGGGCAGAGGCTCGACAGGGGACGGGGACATGCCTGCTGGGGGTGGTTCCAGCTTCCAAGTCTGGAGTGGACCAGCACCAAAAGCTGACGGATGGTTGACGGATTCCGGGGGTGAGGCGTTAAACGTCTTGGCAAGGACCACACCCCCTTCCGCACGACCACTTTTTTCATGAGCTGGGATTTCACCGAGGACGCGGCCTTTTTGGCCCTCTGCGACGCCTACAAGGAAAGCGGTGAACCCTCCGCTATGGAGTTTCTCGCCCATGGGGAGGGGGCCTTCCATTTTCAGGAGCTGTCCCAGAACGCGGCTGGAGAAGGGATCGATCTGAGCGATTCCGACGACCTTGAGGAATTCCAGCAAGAAGTGATCGACAGCCTCGAGGAGCTCTGCAGCTGATCGGCTGCAGGGCAGCTGCAGACCAGCTGTGCCACGCCGGCTTTTCGTGCCAGTCGGCCTGATCGCTCCGGTCTTCAACCCGCTTCAGTGGGCTCGCTTGATGATGGCCTCGCTGCGATCGAGGTCCATGCCGAGGGCCGCCTGCGCAGACCGACAGCTGCAGCGGCTCAGGGCTGCAGCGGCCCAGGGCGGATGCTGGGCCGTAGAACTCAGCCGTAGAAGAAGGCCACCTCCTTGTCCTTGAGGCCCTCCCAGCCAGCCTCCTTCAGCCGGGCATCAAGGGTGGCCTGGTCTAGGTGCTTGGAGCCGGTCTTGACGATGCGGTTGCGCATCGACTTCTTCACGCCGCTGCGGGCTCGGCGGCTTTCGAGCTCCATCACCTCGTTGTAGAGGGCAAGCATCGGGGCGGGGATGGGGGTGCCGTCGAGGTCGAGACCCGCGGCGATGGCGTCATCGACGCCACCGGGACCGGCAATGGCCATGGCAGGGGTGGATGGGGGACGGGCGTGAGCCTGCCATGGCGGCGGTGCCGCGCCCTCAAGCGCTGAAGTACCGGGCCTTGCTGTGGAGTGCCACCAGGGCCGTGGTGCTCTGCTCCGGCTCGAGCTGGTCGCTCTCATCCATGTGAAGGCCGATTCGATCAGCGTCGAGCCAGGCGAGTTGCTGGCGGGAATCGGCCACATTGGGACAGGCGGGATAGCCGAAGGAATAACGGCTGCCGCGGTAGCGCTGGGCCAGCACCTCCCGCAGGGGCATGGCGGCGGGATCGGGGAAACCCAGCTCGCGGCGGATGCGGGCGTGGGTCCATTCGGCCAGCGCCTCGGCCATCTGCACCCCGAGGCCGTGGAAGTAGAGGTAGTCGCTGTAGCGGTCGGCGGCGAACAGCTCGCGGGCGAAGGCGGTGGCCTTCTCCCCCATCGTGACCGCCTGCATCGGCAACACATCGGCGCCGCGGGGACTGCCATCCGAAGCCTGGTTCAGATCGCGGTAGAAGTCGGCGATGCAGTAGCGGTTGCCGCTCCGCTGGCGGGGGAGGTCAAAGTGGCCGAGCACCTGATCGGCCTCGCCAGGGCTGGCACCATCCGCCAGGCCAGCCGGATCGAACACCACCACGGCGTTGCCCTGGCGGCCGCAGGGGAAATAGCCGTAGGCCAGCCGCGGGGTGAGCAGCCCTTCCGCCAGGCAACGCTCCATCCACTGGGCCAGCACGGGCTCCGCCTTTTCGGCCAGCATGGCCTCATAGGCCTCGCGGCTCTGGTCCTGGGCCTTGCGCAGCTGCCACTGACCGGCAAAGAGGGCGTTGCGGTCGAGGTAAGCGAACACCTCCTGCAGATCGATCTGGCCTTCATCGAGCAATCGCGCGCCCCAGAAGGGCGGACTGATCGCCTCCTCCTCCGGTACGGCTTCCGAGCGGTGGTCGCTGGCTGGAGGTGCGGCCGGGGTGGCGGAGGCAGCCACAGCCGCCGGGGTGGATTCGGTTGCCTCTGCCCCGGCCTCCAGCCCCTCGCTGCTGCCAAGGCTCGGCCCGAGGCCTTCCGGCGTACCGTCGAGAAAGCCCTGGCCGTGATCCCAGCGGCCGGTGGCCTTGGCTTCCATCAGGGCATCCATGAAGCGCAGATCGGCGAAGGCATCGCGGCCGTAGATCACCTGGCCCCCGTATGCGGCCCGGCAATCGCCATGCACGAAGCGGGGGGTGAGGGCGGCGCCGCCGAGGATCACGGGCACGTTGATGCCCACCTCGTTGAAGGTACGAAGGTTGTCCTTCATGAAGGCAGTGGACTTCACCAGCAGGCCGCTCATGGCGATGCAATCAGCCTGATGCTGCTTTTGGGCATCAACGATCGCCTCGACGCTTTGCTTGATGCCGAGATTGATCACCTCGTAGCCATTATTGGTGAGGATGATATCGACGAGATTCTTACCGATGTCATGCACGTCGCCCTTCACCGTGGCGATCAGAAACTTACCCTTGCTGTTGCTCTTCTGATTGCCCTCGGCATCCTCTTGTTTCTCCATGTGGGGCTCAAGAAAAGCAACCGCAGATTTCATCGTTTCGGCGCTCTGCAGCACGAAGGGCAGCTGCATCTGGCCGGAGCCAAACAAATCGCCCACCACCTTCATGCCATCGAGCAGGAAGGTGTTGATGATCTGCAGCGGTGGATAGGTGGTGAGAGCCTCAGCCAGTGAGGCATCCAGACCGATCCGTTCGCCATCGATGATGTGTTGCTTAAGCCGCTCCTCCACTGGCAGGTCCGCCAGGGAAGGGCCTGAGGCACGGGCGTCTTTGGCTGACACCCCGGCAAACAGGGTGGTGAGAGCAGTGAGTGGGTCGTAACTGCAGATGCCGTTCTCGAACCGGCGCTGGTCGTAGATGAGATCGCGGCAGACCTGCTGATGCTCATCGCTGATCTTCACCAGCGGCAGGATTTTGGCGGGGCTGACGATCGCCGCATCCAAGCCTGCCTCGCAGCAATCGTGCAGGAACACCGAATTCAGCACAATCCGCGCCGCCGGCGAGAGGCCAAAGCTCACATTGCTCACCCCGAGCACCACATGCACGCCGGGGAGTTCGCTGCGGATGCGACGGATCGCTTCCACGGTGGCAGCGCCGTTGCGCCGGTCTTCTTCGATGCCTGTGGAGATCGGCAGGGCGAGGGGGTCGTAGAAGATCTCGTGGGCCGGAAGGCCGTATTCCAGTGCGTCACGGTAGGCCCGCTGGGCGATGGCGAACTTGCGCTCCGCCGAGCGGGCCATGCCCTCCTCATCGATGGTGCCCACCACCACACCGGCGCCGTAATCGCGGGCCAGTTCGAGCACCTTGAAGAAGCGCTCGTCGCCATCTTCGTAGTTGGTGGAATTGAGGATGCATTTGCCACCGGCAACCTTCAGGCCGGCCTCCATCTTCTGCCACTCGGTGGAATCGAGCATCAGCGGCAGGTTCACATTCGTAACCAGCCGGCTCACCAGTTCGCGCATGTCGCGCTCGCCGTCGCGGCCGACGTAGTCGACGTTGACATCGAGCACATGGGCGTTCTCCTTCACCTGGCTGCGGCCCACTGCCACCAAGCCATCCCAGTCCTCCTCGGCCAGCAGTTCGCGCACCTTCTTGCTGCCGCTGGCATTGAGACGCTCACCGATGATCAGGAAGGAGTTGTCCTGCAGGTAGGGGGTCACGCCGTACAGGGAGGCGGCGGCGGGCTCGTAACCCAGGGCCGGACGCACCGCGGCGGCATCGGCTGTGACGACGGCATGGCCGTTGGCGGCCTGGCCCGGCGCTGCGGGGCTGCGCCGCACGGGCCGGGGGGCCGGATGGAGTTCGGCCGCCAGCTCCGCCAGGGCGCCGATGTGGGCCGGGGTGGTGCCGCAGCAGCCACCGATCACCTGCACCCCCAGGTCCTCAACGAAGTGCAGCAACTGCATCTTCATCTCGGTGGGGGTGAGGCGGTAATGGGCCACCCCGCCGATGTTCTCCGGCAGGCCGGCATTGGGGATGCAGCTCACCACGAAGGGGCAGTGCTCGCTGAGGTAGCGCACGTGCTCCTTCATCTGCTCGGGCCCGGTGGCGCAGTTGAGGCCGAGAACATCGATCGGGAAGGGCTCCAGAATCGCCACCACCGCGGCGATGTCGGAGCCCACCAGCATCGTGCCGGTGGTTTCCATCGTGACCGACACCATCAGGGGGCGCCGCTCGCCCGCCGCACTGAAGGCCTCCTCGATGCCCTGCAGGGCTGCCTTGATCTGCAGCACGTCCTGGCAGGTCTCGACGATGAAGAGATCCACGTCACCGGCCAGCAAACCTTCCGCCTGCTCGCGGAACGAAGCCTTCATCGTGTCGAAATCGATGTGGCCGAGCGTGGGCAGCTTGGTGGTAGGACCGATCGAGCCGGCCACAAAGCGGGGCTTCTCCGGGGTGCTGTACTGATCGGCCATCGCCCGGGCCAGTTCGGCGGCCCGCTTGTTGAGCGCGAAGGCCTGGTCCTCGAGGCCGTATTCGGCCAGCACGATCGAGGCGGCACCAAAAGTGTCGGTCTCGATCACATCGGCCCCGACTTCTAGAAACTGGCGATGCACCGCCTGCACCGCATCGGGCCGCGTGACCACTAAGTTTTCATTGCAGCCCTCCAGGGCCGCGCCGCCGAAATCCTCGGGGCCCAGGTTCATCTGCTGCAGCGAGGTACCGGTGGCACCGTCGAACACCAGCACCGGCCTGGAGGGATCGTGGAGGCGATCCAAGAAACCGATCCGGCGGGTGGCGGTGGCGACGACGGTGGCGGCAGTCATCAGGCGTCGATGCGGATGCGGGTAACCCAGTGTTCATAAACGGAATCGCGGCCTTCCGTGATCGCGGTCAGCCGGTCGCGCAGCTTCTCCATCACCGGCCGGCGATTGGGAAGATCGGTGCTCTCCAGGCGACGGATCGGGGTCACCCGGGCCGCCGTGCCACTGAGGAAGGCCTCATCGGCCACGAACAGCTCCGTCTTGTCGACGGGGCGTTCGAGCACCGGAATATCCATAGCCCGGGCCAGCTCCAGAATGCTGGCGCGGGTGATCCCCTCCAGGATGTCCTGATCCACCGAAGGCGTGATCAAAACCCCATCGCGCACGATGAACAGATTCATGCCGCTGGCCTCGCTTACCTTGCCCCGGCTATTCAGGAGCAGGGCCTCGTCGAAGCCGCTCTTCACCGCCTCGGTCTTGGCGAGGGAGCTGGTGATGTAAGCGCCGCTGATCTTGCCCCGCAGGGGCAGGGAGCGATCCTCCTGGCGGGTCCAGCTGCTGAAACGACAGGTGACCCCCTCCGGCGAGAGGTAATCGCCCATCTCGATGCCATAGACGAGAAAGTCCGTCTCGACATCGTGAAGTCGGGGGGAGATGCCCAGACCGCAGGTGTAAACAAAGGGGCGCAGGTAAAAAGGTTTGCGTGGTTTGTTGGCCTGCAGGAACGCCCCGATCGCTGCGAGCACCGTCTCCTCGCTCAGCTCGGTGAGCAGCAGCCTGGCGCTTTGAGTGAGGCGGCGGGCATGGCGATCGACTCGGAACAGCAGCACCTCGCCGGGATCGTCCGGGTTGGGCAGCCCTCGCATGCCACCAAAGGCGCCCGTGCCGTAATGGAGGGCATGGGTCGCCACCGAGAGGGTGGCCTCGGCGAAGGGAACACAGGATCCGCCAAACCAGGCATAGGGGAGGAATTGATGCATGGAAAGCGGTGCTGACGCTGCGATCTTCTCACTGCGGACACCAGGATGGTGGCCATGCACCGACTTGCCACGATTCCCGGCGCCCCGGAACCCGCTGATGGCTCCCTGCCCTTCGTGGAGCAGGAGGCTGCCGAGATGGTGCTCCTCAGCAGCGCCGATACGGATCTGACCGCCGTGGCGGCTCTGCTGGAGAACGAACCGCAGTTGATCGCAGGCTCCCTGCGGGCCCTGAACCTGGCGGCCTTGGGCCATCCCGCCGTGATCGACCACTACGTGGCCACCACCCTGTCGGAAGCAACAGTGGTGCTGGTGCGACTCCTGGGCGGCCGGGGGCACTGGAGCTACGGCCTCGAGCGCCTTCAGGCCTGGAGCAGGAGCGCGGACGGTCGAACCCTGCTGGTGCTGGCGGGCACGGCCGAGGAGGAACACGCCCTGGCGGAACTGGGTAACGCCCCTGCCGACCTCACCCTGGCGCTGGCGGGCTGCATGCGGGAGGGCGGCACCACCAATCAGCGCCAGGTGTTGCGCTGCCTTGAGCAGCTCCGGCTGCGGCAGCCACCCCTGATGCCCGTGGTGGAGCCCGCTCCCGACCCCCTTCCCCACGATTGGCGCAACGAGCCCGGGGCCCGCGTCGGCGTGATTCTCTACCGGGCCCAGCGCCAGGCCGGCGATACGGGCCTGATGGAGGCCATGCTCGGCGCCCTGCGTCAACGGGGCCTGGCGCCGCGGGGCCTTTGGGTGAGCAGCCTGCGCGATGCCGCCGTGCAGGAGGGGGTGGCCGACCTGTACCGCCGCGAGGCGGTGGCAGCGGTGCTCTGCGGCACCGGGTTCGCCTCGGTGCGTTTCGAGGCGGCGGGGCTCGGGGCTCCCCTCTGGGAGCGGCTGGATGTTCCGGTGTTCCAGATGCTCTGCAGTGCCCGGGGCCGCTCTGCGTGGCAGCAGAGCAGCATCGGTCTGGGCCCCCTCGACCTCAGCCTGCAGGTGGTGTTGCCCGAGCTCGACGGGCGCCTCACGACCCGGGTGGCGGCCTTCAAGGAATGGACGGCCAGCGATCCGAATCTGGGCACCGCACTCCACCGCACGGAAGCGGACCTGCAACGGCTCGGCTGGATCAGCGAGCTTGTGGAGCGTTGGATCGAGCTGGCCCGCACGCCGGTGGCGCAACGCCGGGTGGCCCTGGTGCTGGCCAACTACCCGACCCGCAATGCGCGGCTGGCCAATGGCGTGGGCCTCGACACCCCCGCCAGCGTGGTGCTCATGCTCCGCTGGCTGGCGGAGGCGGGCTACGCGGTGGAGGAGCCTCTGCCAGCCGATGGGGATGGGCTGATTCAGCGTCTGCTCGGCGGACGGACCAACGACCCCGAGAGCGGCCACCGGCCGCCACTCACCCATTTACCCCTGACGAGCTACCTGAACTGGTATGGCAGCCTGCCGTTTGAGGGTCGGGAGCGCCTGGAGGCCGTCTGGGGAATACCGGAGCGCGATCCCAGCCTCGAACCGATGGCTGATGGCCAGCAGGGTTTCCCAGTTCGAGGGCTGGATTTCGGATCCGTGGCCCTGCTGGTGCAGCCCGACCGCGGCTACGACCGTGACCCGGAGCTGACTTACCACAGCCCCGACCTGCCTCCCACCCATTCCTACTTAGCCCAGTACCTCTGGCTTCGGCAGAGTTTCAGCTGCCAGGCAGTGGTGCATGTGGGCAAGCACGGCAACCTGGAGTGGCTGCCGGGCAAGGCCGTGGGCCTCTCGGAACACTGCTTCCCGGAATGGGCGCTTGGGCCCCTGCCCCATCTCTATCCCTTCATCGTGAACGATCCTGGCGAGGGCAGCCAGGCCAAGCGCCGCAGCCAGGCCGTGATCCTCGATCACCTCACCCCACCCCTGGGACGGGCTGGACTTCACGGCGATCTCCAGGCCCTGGAGGCCCTGCTCGATGAGTACTGGGAGGCCCGCCAGCTCGGAGCGGACCGCGCTGAACCCCTGCGGCTCGAGCTGGAGCGCCGCCTGGCGGAGCTGAACCTTCCTGCCTCTGGGAGCAGCGGAGCGGTCGGAGATGGGCGGCTGGAGGCTGCCGACGGCTACCTCTGTGAACTCAAGGAAGCCCAGATCAGGCTGGGGCTCCACACCTACGGCACCCTGCCCGAGCCTGCGAAACTGGCTGAGCTGCTGTTGTGCCTGTCGCGCCCGCCCCAGGCTGGGCTGCCTGGACTCACCCAGGCCCTTGCCCTGGATCTGGGTCTCGAGCTGGACCCCTGGGCCGATAGGGAAGAAGCTCCGCTTGGGGAGGCGGACCGCCATCGCCTGCTGAGCTTTGCTGCCACGTCTGGGGCGATGGGTCTACGCCATTGCGGCGATGCCATCGCCCTGCTGGAGACCATGGCTCTGGCGCTGTTGCGGCGCGAGGTGGGCGAGGCCCTTTTGTCCGGCTGCCCGCCAGAGGTTCCGCAGTCCGAGGATCAGTCCGGTCCTGGCACCACCAGCGACACCGTGCTGAGGGCCCTGCGACAAAGGCTCCTCCCCGACCTGCTCGCCTGCGCCGCAGCCGAACGGGAAGCCCTGCTCGCCGGACTGGCCGGCCGCCGCGTCGCCGCCGGACCCAGCGGCGCCCCCAGCCGCGGGCGCCCCGATGTGCTCCCCACGGGCCGCAACTTTTACAGCGTGGATCTGCGCGGTCTTCCCACCGAGGCCGCTTGGGATCTGGGCCGCCGCAGCGCTGAACTGCTGCTGGAGGAGCACCTGCAGAGCGAGGGCGACGACCTGCGCCACCTGGCCCTCTCGGTGTGGGGCACCGCCACGATGCGCAATGGCGGCGAGGACATCGGCCAGGCCCTGGCCCTGATGGGGGTGCGCCCGGTGTGGGATGGCCCCACCCGCCGCATGGTGGATCTGGAGGTGCTTCCCCTGACGGTGCTTGGCAGGCCCCGGGTGGATGTGACCCTGCGCATCTCCGGCCTGTTCCGTGATGCCTTCCCCCAGCTGGTGGGCTGGTTCAACCGAGCCTGCAGCCTGGTGGCCGCCCTCGAGGAAAGCGAGGAGGCCAATCCCCTGGCGGCGGCGGCACGGCGCGAGGGGCAGGCCTGGCGCGTGTATGGATCGGCTCCAGGGGCCTACGGGGCCGGCCTGCAGGCCCTGATCGATTCCGGGCAGTGGGAGAGCCGCTCCGACCTCGGAGAGGCCTTCCTGCAGTGGAGTTCCTGGCGTTACGGCGCCGCGATTGAATCTGGAGCCGCGGCGGGGGAGCCCGGGCAGGCGGAACCGGGACGTGGCGCTTCCGCCTGGGATCCCAGTCAGGCTGGAATCGAAGCCAGCCACGACCGTTCCGGTCTGGAGGCTCGCCTGCGCCAGGTGCAGGTGGTGCTCCACAACCAGGACAACCGGGAGCATGACCTGCTCGATTCCGATGATTACTACCAGTTCCAGGGGGGCCTCAGCGCCGCAGTGGAACATCTGCGCGGCTCGGCGCCCCAGCTCTGGTTCGCGGACCACTCCCGCAGCGAACGGCCCCGCATGCACCGGCTCGAGAAGGAGTTCGACAAGGTGCTGCGTTCGCGTCTGCTCAACCCCCGCTGGATCGAGGCGATGCAGGGCCATGGCTACAAGGGGGGCTTCGAGATGGCGGCCAGCCTCGATTACCTGTTCGCCTATGACGCCAGCACCGGTCGGGTGCCGGACTGGAGCTACGGTGCCCTGGTGGATCGATGGCTTGACGATCCCGCTGTTCTGGCTTTCTTGCGGCGCAGCAACCCCTGGGCCCTGCGGGACATGGCCGAACGCCTGCTCGAAGCCCACAACCGCGGGCTCTGGGCAGGCGCCCAGAACGAGCAACTGACGAGTCTCAGGGAGCTGGTGCTCCAGAGCGAGGCCTTGATTGAGGCACCCTGAGGATCAGGAGTTCAGATCCTTGGCCATCGACTTGAACGGGTCGATGGAGCCGGCACGGCCCGCTGCCGGGGTGGTTGCACCCTCGCTCTCGGAGGCCTTGGCCTGCCGGGCTGAAGGAGCGCCACCGGGCTGGTTCACGGCCACGGCACTGCCCTTCATGCGCTGGGCGAGTTGGGCCGGGGACAACTGCTGGGCGAAGGTTTTCTTGACGGGCTTGGGTACCCCACCAGTGAGATTCACCTCCACGTCGGTGTCAGTGTTGGTGCCGGCCAGGCCGGGGGTCATGGTTTCGAGGCGGGCTTCCATCGAGGCCACCTCTTGGATCATTTCCTTCTGGCCGGGGCTGTCGGCGCTGCCGGGGAAGGTGCGGCGGATCGTATTGGGGCGCCGCATGAAGTTGACGTCCCCCATGCTGGTGGAGGCATCGGGATCCAGAAAGAAGGCCTCTTCGGCCTTCTTGGCCTTGCGCGGCTCCGACTGGCCGGAGATCTTCACTTCGCTGGAGCGGGAGCCAAGCAAACGATCGAACAGACCCATGGGCGTCAACAAATCTGTTAGCGAACCCTAGCGGCCCCGGAGGGTTAGACCGTGGCTGTCGGTACCGCAGCTATGCAAAAGGCCACGATCGGAGAGGTTGCGGGCGATGGCGTCGCACACCAGCGGTGTGGGGCTCCAGTGGGGAGCCATGGTGTAGTCGTACCAGGCCTCACCACCATCGAGACCAACCTCGGCGGCGGCGGCGATCAGGCGCTGGTGGGCCAAGCGATAGCGGGCGGGATGGGCGAGCAGGGCCAGCCCCCCGGCGGCCCGGATCGCCGCCACCACCGCCTCCGCCCGCAGGCCTGGTCCCACCACGGCCTCGCCCTGCAGGTAGGGGGCCAGGGGCTCCGGATCGGGCCCGAAGCCCAGACCCAGCACATGCACGAGGCAGCCCTCCAGCAAGCAGCTGATCTCCACCCCTCGCCAGAGAGTCGGAATCCGGGTCCCCTCCTCCTGATGACGAGCCAATGCCGCAGCGATGCGGTCATGGGCGGCTAGGGCGTGGTGGTCGGTCACGGCCAGGTGTTCAAGGCCGATCGCCACCGCCTGGTCGGCGAGAGCCTCGGGGGCCAGGCTGCCATCGCTGCAAAGGGTGTGGCAGTGGAAGTTGAAGCGGGTCGGACAGCTCTCGGGACCCACCTCGCGCAGCACCGCCGCCAGCGGATGTTGATGCGCCTCAGCCCTCAGCACCGCGTCCTTCCGCTTCGTTCAACATGACCGCAACCCCCCGGTCGGCATCAACCTCCTTCTCGCTTCGCAGGCGGCGCCAGCGGGCGTAAAACTGAATCGAGGCCGCCATCGCGATCACCAGGGCCACCAGGAACCAGGTGGCGGCGCCGGTGGGGAACTGGTTCTTGAACACCACCAGCATCACCACCACAACCAGCAGCAGGGTGGGCAGCTCGTTGAGGGCCCGCAACTGACGGCCACTCCAGGTGCATGCCCCTCTCTGCAACTGGCCCATCAGCCGATAACAGAAGGCGTGGTAGGCCAGCAGCGCCGCCACGAAGGCCAGCTTGGCGTGCATCCAGCCCTGGTGAAGCCAGGCGGGGTTCACGCTGAGCAAGCCCACCGCCATCGCCACCGCCACCGCCATGCCGGGGGTGGTGATGATATTGGCCAGGCGCCGCTCCATCACCGAATACTGAGCCTCGAAGGCCGCCCGGATTGGGGGCTCCAGTTCAGCTGCCTCGCGGTGGTAGATGAACAGGCGTACCAGATAAAAGAGTCCGGCGAACCACACCACCACCCCCACGATGTGGAGGGTCTTGAACCAGAGGTAGGCCTCCGGGGGCCAGGTGAAGGCCAGGAACATCGGCCGCGAACAGATCCACGTCACGCTAAGGGGTCAAGCCCGTCGAGGACGGGGTCAGGGGGCCTGGGCCATGAGGTGGACCGCTGCCGTGGCTCGGATCGCGTCGAGTTCCTCAGGCGGAAGGCGGTCGAGTTGCTTGATCACCAGACCCATGCGGGGATTGGCGCGGAGATGCGCGGCGTGGCGGGCGAGAAAATCCCAGTAGAGGCTGTTGAACGGGCAGGAATCGATTCCGCTGCGTTGCTTCACGTTGAAGCGGCAGCCCTTGCAGTAGGTGGACATGCGATTGATGTAGTTGCCACTGGCGGCATAGGGCTTGCTGGCCAGCCGGCCACCGTCGGCGAACAGCCCCATGCCGATCACGTTGGTCTGCATCACCCAGTCGTGGCCATCAATGAACTGGCGGTGGAACCAGGTGGTGAGGGCCTGGGGATCGAGGCCGGCCAGGAGGCCGTAGTTGGCGAGCACCATCAGCCGTTGGATGTGGTGGGCGTAGCCCGTGGCCCTCAGCTCGGCCAGCACCGTGTCCATGCAGGCCATGCCGCTGCAGCCGAGTTGTTCCAGCCAGGCTGGCAAGGGCCTGGAGGCCTGAAAATGGTTCAGTTGGGGATAGGTGGGGCCGAGCCAGTGGTAGAGGCCGTGGGTGTATTCCCGCCAGCCCAGGATCTGGCGGATCACGCCCTCCAGGCTGGCCAGGGGCACGGCGTTGGGAGCGGCTGTTGAGGAGTCACCCGGCTGCCGACCGGCCTGCTCCAGGCGCTCAATCACCTCAAGCGGATGCAGCAACCCGAGGTTGATGAAGGGGGAGAGCAGCAAATGCCAGAGGGTGGGCTGGCCGCTCACCATCGCATCCTGATAGGGGCCGAAGCCGGCAAGGCGGGTGGCAATGAAGTGCTCCAGCACCGCCAGGGCCTGCTGGCGGCTCACCGCCCAGCCGAAGGGCTCCAGATCACCCGGCAGTGGAGCGAGCCCGCTGCTGGCCCGACTGGAATCGAGCCGCCGCACCTTGGCGATCACCTCCAGGGTGATGACGTCCGGCTCAAACCACAGCGGCGCTGGACCGGCCAGCCCCTTGGTGGGGGGGCGGCGGTTGTCGTGGTCGTAGTTCCACTGGCCGCCGAGGGGCGTGGCGCTGGGCCCCTCCCCTTGCATCAACACGCCGAAGCGCCGCCGCCCCTCGCGATAAAAGAGCTCCATGCGCAGCTGGCGGCGGCCGTGGGCCCAAGTGGCGAAGTCCTCGCGGCTCCACAGAAAGGCGTTGGAGGGGTGCCAGATCAGGGTGGGTGACGAGGACAGGGGGGGCCGCGGCGGGCCAACCGAGGATCCTGGCGATGGTTGCGGCCCTGTTCTGGACATGCCGGCGGCTGGCTCAGCGCGGTTGGTCTGATCGAGCCAGGTCTGATCGAGAGTGTGCTGATCGAGAGTGAGTTGATCGAGACTCGTCAGTTCGACACTGCTCTGTTCTGGACTGTTCCCTTCAGGACTGTTCTGTTCAGGAGTGTTCTGTTCGGAACGGGTCTGATTCGTACCTGTTGGTTTGGAATCTTTTGGATTAGGAGCTGTTGGATCAGGGTTGGAGCCTTCCCAGCGGCTGATAATCCGCTCCAGGGCCTCACGAACCGGCCGGTCGGCCGGCTCCATCGCGTGGAGCTCCGTGATGCCGTGCTCCGCGCACCAGGCACGCAAGGCAACCCCGAAGCTTTCCGCCTCGCGGTGGTCCACCTGCCAGCCCGCTTGGCACAGCTCGGCCACGAAGTGGCGCTGGGCGCTCCAGAGCAGCACCAGTCGCTGGCGATGCAGGGGCATGTGCTGCAGGCCACCGGTGCTCTCGACCAGCAACAGGCGGCACTGGCGCTGGGCCTCAGCCGGGCCCAACCGGTCCAGCAGATCCCTCAGGGCCGACTGGGAGAAAGAGAGTTGATCCTGGAGGATCAAAATGCCGACGCTCATCGATCCAGGACCTCGCGAGTGCCATCCGGAGGCCACTCATCATCCAACCTGGCCCACACCTGTGGAGTTGGACAGGGTGCCGGGCTGTTTCGGCTTACAATCTCAGCGTCGGTAAGAGCGTCCGCGGGCCTGTATCTTCCGGCTTGCCCTGCATTAGCCGATCGTTTGTTGTCATTCAGGTCATCCAGCTCATCGAGGACATGTCGCCATTCGTATCGATCGTCATTTGCACCAAGAACCGGCAAGACGCTCTGGAAACCTATGCCTTGCCTTCCATCCAGAAGCTGAATTATCCGAACTTCGAGGTGGTGGTGGTTGATGACGCCTCCAGCGATGGGACTCAACAGTTCCTCAGCAATTATCAACCTGGAGCGATCCGTCTGCGGGTGGTGCGCAACCAGCGCTCCCGAGGTCTGTGCCATGCCCGCAATGTGGGCTTGAGCTGCTGCGGCGGCGAATTCATCGCCTTCATCGATGACGACTGCGCTGTGACACCAGAGTGGTTGAACGGCCTTGTCTCGGCATACTCTGAGGATAGGATCGCCGTGGTGGGAGGTGTGAGCTTCAAGGGCGATAGTGATGAAATCTATATTAATGACCGCCATGCATGGGGGTGCAACATGTCGTTTCGATCATCCATCTTCCGGCGCTTTCGATTCGATACAGGTCTTAAGTATTCTCACTATGCGGATGAAACCGACCTAATCGGACGCATCATCGACCACGGCTACCAAAGAATTGTGACCCATAAGGCCCTAGCCAGGCATTACGTGAAGGATGCAAGCTACAGGAAGCAAGTGCCGTTAACGGCCTATCTAAATTATCATTATCTTAATGCCAAGAAAGACTCGCTGAAAGGATATTATTCCTATGTTTTCAGCCACTCCTTCAAGCACGTGGCCCTGGTGGAATATGGACTCAACTTCAAGGGACAAAAGCAACCAATACCGCGAGTAGTTTTCTCGATATTCAGAAAGTGTATTTATTATCTTTATGTCTTTCTCTTCGAAATCCCCGTTGCCGCCAAGCTGAAACATTGGCAGGAGGAGTCTTTCTTCCGCCGCAATGCCCCTGAGGCCCGGATGTAAGCAGGGCTCAGTTATGGCTTGGGATCAGCCATTCCTTCGGCTACCAACCGGCAGGCCCGTCGGGCCACGGCGCTGGCATAACCCCGCTCGACCAGCCCCTGCTGGGGGCTGAGGGCACCGGTGCGGCAATCCACCACGAGGCGCTCGCGGTGTCCCTGTTGGTCGTTGACCCGTAGTCGTAGTTGCCAGTGGTAAAGAGCGCTGCGGCTGAATTCATCACCGCAGACAGGCCCCACGCAGAGGCCGGGGGAGGCCAGCGCGGGCAGCGCAGGGAGCGCCAGAACCAAGGCCAACACCAGGCTCAGGCTCCGCCACAAGCCTTCGGCCCAGCGCTGGCCTGGGGGCCGTTGTCCCGCAAGCGGCTGGGTCCGCAGTCGGAGCAGGGGCTGCAAGGGCGGCTCAACAAGGAAAGTCCATCCTGACGGTTCAGCCTTGGGGATCGGCTGGTTGAGGAGCCTTCGCGATCCCTGAGTCGCCGGCGGCCAGGGCGGATGCTGATCACTGCCGACCAGCCGGAACCGGCGCACTCACTCGACCGGTTCAGAGCGAGCACCCTCCTGGGCATCCTCGGCTCCCTGGGGCGGATGGAAGTACTCCCACACCTGCCGGGCCAGGGCGGGCCCCACGCCCGGAGCGGCGGCGATCTGCTCGGGGCTGGCGAGCTGGATCGCATCGATCGAGCGGAAATGGGCCAGCAGATCCCTCACCCGCTTCGGACCCAGGCCAGGGATGTCCCCCAGCCGCGAGCGCTTCATCCGCTCGCCCCGTTGCTGACGGTGATAGCTCACGGCGAAGCGGTGGGCCTCATCGCGCAGGCGCCGCAGCAGTTGCACCCCCAGCTGGTCGGCCTCGCTCTCGAGGGGCTGCTTCGCCCCCGGCACGAACACCTCCTCCCGCTGCTTGGCCAACGAACACACCACCAGGTCCTCGTGGAGGTTGAGCTCCCGCAGGGCCTCCATCACGGCCGAGAGCTGGCCCTTGCCGCCATCGATCATCACCACATCGGGCCAGTCGTTGAGGCCACCGGTGTGGAGGGCCGTGTCGGCGGTGCGGCGCAGCTCCGCCAGGTCCGCCCCTTCGGCCTTGGCCTGAGCCCAGCGGCGGAAGCGGCGGCGCATGATCTCCGCCATCGCCATGAAGTCGTCGGAGTGACCGGCCCGGATTGAGCTGCTCTGAATGCGGTAGCGGCGGTAGTGCTGCTTGGCCGGCAGGCCATCAACGAACACCACCTGGGAAGCCACCGCATCGCTGCCCTGGATGTGGCTGATGTCGAATCCTTCGATCCGCCGGGGTGGCACCGCCAGCTCGAGCAGCTGGGCAAGGTCCTCGGTGGCGAGATGCTGCTGTTCGGCGCCGCGCTGGGCCCGCTGCAGTTCGTAGGCGGCGTTGCGTTCCACCAGTTCGATCAGCTCGGCCTTCTGCTGGCGTTGGGGCACCGCCAGCTGCATCCTGCGACCACGCCTCTCCTGGAGCCACTCGCCGATCAGCTCCTGCTGGGGCAGGCGGTGCTGGAGCAGCAGCTCCGGCGGAATCTCCACCGGCTCCACCTGGCTGTAGTGCTCCTCGACAACCCGCTGCAGGATGCGGCCCGGATCGAGGGCGCTGCCATCGGCGCCCACCGCGTCGGCGGTGAATCCGAGCCGACCCACCAATTTGCCGGCCCGCATCTGGAACAGCTGTACCGCCGCCACCCGCCCATCGCTGACCAGGGCCACCACGTCGCGGCTCACCGAACTGTCGCCGAGGCTCATCTTCTGATCGGCGGTGAGGGCATCGAGGCCCTGCAGCTGGTCGCGCACCCGGGCAGCCGCCTCGAAATCCAGCCGTTCGGCGTAGCGCTCCATCTGGGCCCGCAGCAGCTCCAGCAACTCGTCGTTGCGGCCCTGAAACACCATCGCCACCTTGCGCAGGCCATGGTGGTACGCCTCGGAACTGATCTTTTCCTGGCAGACGCCAGGGCAGCGGCCGATGTCGTAGTTGAGGCAGGTGCGGTCGCGGTGAAGAGGCAGGGGACGCTGCCGCAGCGGAAACACCCGCTTCACCATCGCCAGGGTGCGGCGCAGCAGGCCCACATCCACGTAGGGCCCGTAGAAGCGATCGAGGGGGGAACGGAAGCGGCGGCGGCGCGTGATGAAGATGCGCGGGTAGGCCTCACTCCAGGTGATGCAGAGATAGGGATATTTCTTATCGTCCTTCAGCAGCACATTGAAGTGGGGCTGGTGGTGCTTGATCAGGTTCGATTCCAGAGCCAGCGCCTCGGCTTCGCTGTCGGTCACGATGAACTCGATCTCGCACACCTGGCGCACCATCAAGGCGATCCGAGGGCTATGGGCGTGGCCGCCACCGCTCTGGAAATAGCTGCGCACCCGGTTGCGCAGCAGCTTGGCCTTGCCGATGTAGAGAATCCTGTCCTCTCCATCACGCAGCAGATAGCAGCCGGGTTCGGAAGGCACCTCCTTCAGGCGGGCCTTGAGCTTGGCCGGCTGCTGGATCAGGACCGGAGGGCCGGAGGCCGATGCCAGGGATGGAGCTGTGGTGGTGTCGGGGCTGAAAGGGGGGCACGGCTCCGGGAAAGGCCCTACCGCTTCAAGGGCATCGTCTTTGGCTGCCGGTTCCAGCACAGGTGAGTTGGCTGGCGCTTCCAGCTCAGCTGGGCTGGCTGGGGCCTCCAGGCTCTTGGAGCTGCGCCCCCCCCCTGCGGACGCCTGCAACGCCTGGCCGCCGCTGGCGAGAAACGGATCGGTACCCGATAGCTCAGGCGAGAGTTCGGTGCGAGCAGTCACGACGGAGCGCCAACAGGGGCTTGACCCCTCAACCGCCGTACTGCCAGCCGGTGCCCGCCAGCTCCAGGGCATCGCCTTCCCTTAGCTGGGTGGCGCTCTTCACTTCCCCCACGAACACGGTGTGGTCGCCATGGTCGACCGTGCCGACGAGCTCGCATTCCACCCCGCCCAAACCGTCCTCCAGAATCGGCAGGCCCAGGGGGCCGAGGCGGAAAGGAGCGGCATCGAAGCGCCCCCCCACCGCCGCCTGGGGCTTGAAGAACACCGCCGCCAGGTCTTTCTGGTCGGCGCGCAGCACATTGAGAGAGAAGCGGCCGGTGCGGCGGATCATGCCGTTGCTGGTGGAATCGGCCCGCACCGCCATCACCACCAGGGGGGGCTCAAACGACCCCTGGGTGACCCAGCTGGCGGTGAAGCCGTTCACCTCCTCAGCCTCGGCCACGCCGCAAATAAACAGGCCGTGGGGAATCTTCCGAAGCAGGGTCTTCTTGGCGGCGGCGTCGAGGCTGACGTCGGTCATGATTCGTGCGGTGCGGTCCTGGAGCGACTCTAGGGAGATGACCCCGCCCGCCCTGGCCATGCGAGCTCTGTATCCCGGCAGCTTCGATCCCCTCACCCTGGGCCACCTCGACCTGATCGAGCGGGCCAGTCGGCTCTTCGACGGCCTGCGGGTGGCGGTGCTCCAAAACCCTCTCAAGCAGCCCGCCTTTCCGCTGGAGCAGCGCCTCGAGCAGATCAGCGCGGCCACGGCCCACCTGAAGGGAGTGGAGGTGGGCAGTTTCGATGGGCTCACCGTGGACTACGCCCGCGCCTGCGGCGCCAGCGTGATCCTGCGCGGCCTGCGGGCCCTGAGCGATTTCGAGTTCGAGCTCCAGATCGCCCATACCAATAAGAGCCTCGATCCGGACCTGGAGACCCTGTTCCTAGCCACAGGCGTGAACCACAGCTTCCTGAGCAGCTCGGTGGTCAAGGAGGTGGCGCGATTTGGTGGCGATGTGAGTCACATGGTCCCGGAGGGAGTGGCGCACGACCTGCGGAGGCTCTTTAATCGGCCATCACCTCCCGGATGACATGAGCGAGGCGCGCATCACCGTTCTCGACCAGCTGGACCAGCTTGAGGACATCGTTCTCGAAGGCAGCCGCATCCCGTTCAGCGGCGGGCGCCTGGTCAATGAGCAGGACGCCATCGAAACGATGGACTCCCTCCGTGCTGCCCTACCGGTGCAGATCGCCCAGGCTGAGGATCTGCTGAGTCAGCGGGACAGCTTCATCGAAAAGGCCCGCCAGCAGGCCGAAGAGATCCTGACCCAGGCCCGACGGGAACGGGAGGGCCTGATCGCCTCCGCCTCCGTGCGGCAGGAAGCGGAGCGGCAGGGCAGCGAACTGCGCGAGCAGGCCCGCCAGCAGGGGGAGCAGCTGATCCTCGCCGGCCGGCAGCAGGCCGCCCTGGCGGAACAGGACCTGCAAACCCGCATGGCCCAGATGGAGCAACAATTCGCCGTCCGGCGCCAGCAGCTGGAACAGGAAGCCCAGGCACGACGTCAGCACCTCGACCAGGAAGCCGCCGAACGGAATCGCCAGCTGCTCGAACAGCATGAACGCAGCCGGCAGCAGGCGATGGCCGAGCTGGAAGCCGTCCGCCAGGAAAGCAACCGCATCCAGCGCGACAGCCAGGCCGAGGCGGAACGGCTCCACAACGATGCCCTCCAGTTCCGGCAGCAAACCCAGCAGCAATGCGAAACCCTGATCGCCCGGGCCCGTCATGAGGCCACCACGGTTCAGGAGGGAGCCAACCACTACGCAGAGCAAGTGCTGGGGGAACTGGAAGGTCGGCTCAAGGAACTCAGCCAGGTGGTGTTGGGTGGGAGGCGGGAGCTGGTCCGGCTCCAGACGGTCGACAGCAAGCCGGCGAACCGCTCCGCCGATCTCGTTCCGGCCGACCAAGAGGAACCCCTGAACCGCGCCCGCCGGGCCGCCGGCCGTCTACGCCGGGCCGCCTCGCGGGGCCTGGCCAGCTGAGCCAACCGGCAGTGGCTATCACGCGTCCCTGGCGGGAAGCCAACCCGCTAGGGCCTTGGAATGAACAGCCCACGGATCCCTGCAAGGGTTCAGCGATCCCCACGCAGCTCCGATAGAGCTGATCCTGGCGCAACCAGGCTGCCCTTATTCCTAGCGAGTGCGGAGATCGGCCGAGGCGGTGCTGCTGGCGCATAGGGACACGTTCTGCACCTGTGCCATCACTCTGCCGATCGTGCGATTCGGCGTTGTCGCGCCATTGGAGATCGCACTCACGAAGCGAGGCCCATCGCTGGTCTGCAGGATGCCACTGATCGCCCGAACACCGGTCAGGGTTCCGGTTTTGCCGTAGAGCATTCCATCGAGGGAGGTGCCGCTGAACAGATGGCGCAAGGTGCCGCGCTGGCCAGCGACAGCCATCGATCCCATGTAAAAGCGGGCATAGGGATGCTGATCCATCCGCAGCAGCAGGGCGGTGAGGAAACGACTGGTCACCCGGTCGGAGCGATCAAGGCCGCTGCCGTCGGACACACGAACGCCCTGGAGGGGTAGGCCCTGGCTCTGGAGCCAGGCGGTGGCCCGCCGGGCGGCTTCCTGCTCATTCCAGGTGCCGGCAGCGGAGCGCAGCAATACCTCGGCGGTGAAATTGTGGCTCTCGGTATTGGCCAGGCTGAGGAGACCATTCATGGAGGTGGAGGGCTCTTCATGCACCAGAACGGCATTCGGGGGAAGCGGCTCCCGGGCCGAGATCACATTCAGGGTGATGGCTCCGGGTGCCTGGTTGGCGACGGTGCGATCCAGGAGGGACCGCAGCCGGGCCGGTGGATTCATCACGGCGTCATCAATCGTGTTGCTGGTGACCGCCAACCGGGTCACAGGAGCGCCGTAAGCCATGCCGCGGTCACCCCAGTTCCAACCCTGGGGCCACCAGACGCCGGCGTCTTCTTCGGCAAGCTCCAACCTCACCGGATTGGTGGCGGAGGCGCCGCTGCTGAGGGCGGTCATCCGCACAAAGCGCTGCAGATGGGGAAGGGCGAGGTCGGGATCACCCTGGCCCATGAGCCGGAAGCGGCCATCGGGAAGACGCCACAGCCTGGTGGCCAGGCGGAAATCCGGTCCGAGGCGGTCGAGGGCGAACGCCGTGCTGATCAGCTTCTGGTTCGAGGCAGGCGTACGCGAACGGGTGCCGTTGATATCGGCCAGCAGGCGCCCACGTGCATCCGCCACACTCACGCTCCACACCTCGGCCTCTGCACCGATCACAGCCGCCACCCTCTGTTGCAGCGCTGGGCAGCTGATCTCGGCCTGCAGAACGGGATTCGCTACAGCTGGTGGCAGCGGAGGTAGGGCAGCCAGGCGGGGAGGTAGCCCCCGGACCCGTGCCGGAATGGCGGGGCTGTAAGCCTGAGCCAGGGCCGCTCCGCTGCCGGCGGGCAGCAGCACGCCCAGGCAGGCGAGGCTTCCGAAGAACCGGAGGCTCCGGCGAGCACCCCGCGGCCGAGCCATGCCCTGAACAGAGAGCAGGCTCATTGGTTCCGACAGAGACGAAAGATTGATCATGCTCAGTTGCCTTCCAGGCGGAGGTCGGTCACGGTGCCGTTGAAGCGGTAATTGCTGCCCTCCAGCTCCACGGGGGCACCGATCTTGATGCTCTGGTTACCGAAGACAACACCACCGGCGGAGCGCCTTCCCTCACCCTCCAGCACAAAGCGTCCATCGAAGGTGCCGAAGGTCTTCTGGTTTGGATCCGGAGTTGAAACGAGCTTTCCATCCGGGGTGAGGATCGTGAGACGGCGCTCCAGGGGCACGATCTTCCGCACCTTCACGCTGCCATGGGGCTGGTTGCGGATCACGATCGCCACCTTGCCCTCGGCTTCGGCGCCCTTCAGCAGGGCGGCGGGATCGGCGCTGGGCACGCCCCGCACATCCACCGTCACCGTCACGGGTCTGAGGGCACCGGTGGCCTTGGCCACGGTCCCACTCAGCTTCGGACTCCACACCACCCCAGCCGCTGCCAGAACCACGGCGGCAGCAGCCGCCCCATCCAGGAGATTGAAGGAGCGGCCGGGTTTGGAGGAGCGGATCATGGCAATCGGAAAGCTCGCGAAGTGTAAGCAGATCATCTGGAGCAGACCAGCCCTCAGGGGTTGCAGGGCAAGCCCTGAGGGCACGAGCGGCCGCAGCTGATCCTCAACGCTGCAATCCGTCCAGCAGACGATCCACCGAGCGCAGGGTCATCGCAATCCCACCGAGTCCATCACCCTGCAGGGCCCCATCCCGTTCCTCTCCATCGGGTCGATGGTCGAAGCTGGCCGCAAAGCGATAGCCATCGGGATCCAGGCGGTAGAGCTCCCAGTCGTGGGGATGGGCACGGCGCAGGGCGGAGCCGGACAGGGGGATCAGGGCGTAGGCCGCCTCCCACTGGGCCAGAAACCCCCGCCGCCGTTCCCGGCCAACGCTGCCGATGCCCACGGCGCCACCCTCAAGGCCCGGATTCACCAGCACCACCCGGCCCACGTGGGCCTGGCAGACGCTCTCCACGGTCCCGTAATCGGCCTGGCTGGCGCCCACCAGGATGAGCACCTCAGCGCCGCTGCCCCCAGGGTCCGGCGCGTTCAAGCCACCGCCAGCTTCGATCGGCAAGGCAGAGCCGCTCTGCCGCAGATGGTCGCTGAAGGTGGCGATGCACTCCGCCAGCTCCGGCCCATCGCGGCGGGCCAGGGCAGCGGCGCCGGCATCCGCGAACAGGAGCCGGATCGGCGCGGCGCCGGTTGCCAGCTCCTCGGCCAGCCGCAGCACCACCGGCAGCAGCCGCAGCCCCTCAAAGCGCAGCTCCATGGTCCAGCGGCCGCGGGGATCGCCCGCCAGGGCCGAGCGAAGGGAGGCGAAGGCCTCGGCCTCGGCCGTTCGAAGGTCGGGGGGAAGCATCGGCCGAGCCTCGCAGGAGCCTGGACCTTAATGGCCCGGGGCTGAGGTCTCCAGGTCCCGCCGGGCCTGCTCCAGGGCCCCGGGCACCCGCTCGAGATCGGCGGGGCAGAGCCAGGGCCCGAGGCTGATCCTCAGACCACTGGTGCAGTGGGATTCGGGGTACCCCAGCGCCCGCAGCACCGCGCTGCCACCACCCCGGGAGGCCGGGGAGGCGATAGCGCTGCAGGCCGAGCCGCTGCTCACCGCCAGTCCCTGACGCCAGAGCCCCCGCACCAGCTCTCGGCCGGGCAGCGGCACCCCCGTCGCACTGGTCACCACCAGACTGATGTGATGGGGCAGTCGGCTGTGATGGGGCAGTCGGCCTTCCCGATCCTCGGGGGCGGGACCGCTGAGGCTCACGCCGGGCAGTTCCAGGAGGCGTGTCAGCAGGGGGTCGCGCAGGGCCGCCAACGGATCCAGCCCACCGAGACTGCGCAAACGTTCGTAGGCCTCCTCCAGGGCCTGAACGAAACCCGCAGCCAGGACGACCGCCTCGGTGCCTCCCCGCAGCCCGCCTTCCTGAGCGCCGCCGATCAGGGGGAGCAGCCCAAGGCCGCGGCGACGCAGCAGCAGGCCAATCCCCCGGGGTCCCCCCAGCTTGTGGGCCGTGCAGCTGAGCAGATCCACGCCGAGGGCGTCGGCGTCCACCAGCCGGTGACCCACCACCTGCACCGCATCGACATGCAGGGGGATGCCGGCGCTCCGGCACAGGCGACTCACCGACTCCAGAGGTTGAATCGTGCCCACCTCGCTTTGGCCCCAGATCAGCGACACCAGGCGTGTGGGGGGCTCCAGAAGTTCATGGAGAGCCACCAGGTCGATCACGCCGCGGTGATCCACCGGCAGCCTCGCCACCGCCCAGCCCTGGCGCAGCAGCGTTTCGGCCGCTGCGATGGTGGCGGGATGCTCCACCGGCGAGATCACCAGCCGCCCGGGGGGAACCATCCCCGCCTGCCCCAGCAGCGCCAGGTGAATCGCCTCACTCGCACCGGAGCAGAAAATCAGATCGTGCTGGCTCGCTCCCAGCAATTCGGCCAGACGCCCGCGGCTGCGTTCCAGGAGTTCGGAGGCCCGCAGGCCGAAGCCGTGGAGGCTGGAAGGATTGGCCCAGGCGGAGCGTTGGGCCGCCGCCATCACCCTGATCACCCCCTCCGTGGGGGGGCTGGTGGCGCAGGCATCGAGATAGCCGGAAAGATCCTGCGGGGATTCAGGCGGCATCGGGGTTTCAGGCGGCGTCATCAGGGCGAGGACCTTCCAGGCTGCGCCGTTCCGCAGTGGCCGTGGCGAGGGCCACCAATTCGTCGAGAGAGCGCCCCGCCAGCAGGGCCGCCACCCGGGCGCGGGCCTCGGCGCTGCTGCAGGCCTCTGGCCGCAGGCAGCCATTTCCGCAGGCGGTGGCGCAATCGATCGCCGGCAGGGCAGGCGCAAGTGAGGAGCCTTCGGTGGCAGCTTCGGCGGGAGCGCGCGTCAGAGGGGTGGTCGAAGCGACGCTCTTCGCTGCAGGCGGCTGGCCGACAACCGCCGGCTCGCCCAGCAGGCCAGGCACCACCACGCCATCGAACACCGCCTCGGCGGGGCCGCTCATGAACACCGAGGCCCCATCGCCAGCCCATTCGATCCACAGCGGTCCCCCCGGCAGATCCAGGCGGGCACGGCACTGGCACAGGCCCAGGCGATGGCAGGCCACCAGGGTGGCGCAGGCGCCGGTTCCACAGGCCAGGGTGGGGCCTGCGCCGCGCTCCCAGACCCGCATCACCAGATGCTCAGGGCTGAGCACTTGCACGAAATGCACATTGGTGCGAGCCGGGAAGGCGGGATGGCGTTCAAGGGCCGCACCGAAACGCTCCAGCTGAACGGCTTCCACATCCTCCACGGGAATCACCACATGGGGATTGCCCATGCCGGCGGCCGCCACCGTGAAGGTGTGACCTTCCACCTCCAGCTCTCCCTGGGGCAGGCCGGCCGGTCCCAGGGGCAGGGTGGTGGGCACCGCCGCCGGCTCGAGCAAGGGCGGTCCCATGTCGACGCGAATGGTGCCGTCAGCACGAAGTTCCGGCACGATCCGACCCGCCAGCGTTTCCACCTGCCAGATGCGGCCGGGTTCATCGCCATCGCTGTCGGCCAGGAAGCGCGCCAGGCAGCGGATGCCGTTGCCGCACATCTCCGGTTCGCTGCCATCGGCATTGAAGATCCGCATCCGCAGCTCCCCCCCCTGGCGGGGCGGTAGTGCCAGGATCACGCCATCGCCACCAACGCCAAAGCGCCGGTCGCAGAGGCGACGCACCGCCTCCGCATCCAGCCCAAAGACCCCATCGCCATCCTCCAGATCGCGGCCATCCAGAAGCAGGAAATCATTACCGAGCCCCTGATACTTGCTGAATTGGAGCACCGACCCATCCCACCGTCCGACGAACCGATCCTATGCAGAGCTTCTTCGAACACCGTGGGCCCAGGCTCGACACCTCCTCCCCCAGCGTGCGCCACCTGCAGGACCTGATCCGCCACAGCTCCCCCGTGCACATCGAGCTTGAGGGTGGCCAGAGCCTGCAGGGCACCATCCGCTGGCTGGACCACGATTTCCTGGCCATCCAGCAGGACCTGGATCTGCCCCTGCTGATGGTGAACCGCACCAAGGTCGTGCTGCTGCGCATGCTCAGCTGATCCCCTGTGGCACGATCGGGGCCAGACCGATTACATCCCTCCGTGACTGAAGCGAGCCGGTACCGGCCCGAGCAGATTGAACGCCGCTGGCAGCAGGCCTGGGCCGAGCAGAGCCTCGACCAAACGCCGGCGGAAACGGATGGCACCAGCTTCTATGCCCTCTCGATGTTCCCCTATCCGTCGGGGAACCTGCACATGGGCCATGTGCGCAACTACGTGATCACGGACGTGATCGCCCGCACAGCGCGGATGCGCGGCCACCGGGTGCTCCACCCGATGGGCTGGGATGCCTTCGGCCTGCCGGCGGAGAACGCCGCCATCGAGCGGGGCGTCGAACCCGGGGATTGGACCGACCGCAACATCGCCTCGATGCGGGAGCAGCTGCGCCAGCTCGGTCTCTCGATCGACTGGGACCGGGAAGTGACCACCTGCCACAGCGATTACTACCGCTGGACCCAGTGGCTGTTCCTCCAGTTCCTGGAGGCGGGGCTCGCCTACCGGCGCGAAGCCACGGTGAACTGGGATCCGGTGGACCAGACGGTGCTGGCCAACGAGCAGGTGGATGGGCAGGGACGCTCCTGGCGTTCCGGCGCCATCGTGGAAAAGCGGCAGCTGCGGCAGTGGTTCCTGAAGATCACCGCCTACGCCGACCAGCTGCTCGATGACCTCCCAAAGCTGGAGGGCTGGCCGGAGCGGGTGCGCACGATGCAGGCCAACTGGATCGGCCGCTCCAGCGGCGCCGAGCTTGATTTCGCCCTGGTGGATGGCGAGGGGCAGCCCAGCGGCGAGGCGATCACCGTGTTCACCACCCGGCCCGACACGATTTTCGGCGTGAGTTATGTGGTGCTGGCACCGGAACACCCCCTGGTGGCCCGCCTCACCACGCCCGACCAGGCCATCGCCGTGGAGGCCTTTTGTGATCTGGTGAGCCGTCAGAGCGACCAGGAGCGCACCGCCGAGGACGGCCCGAAACGGGGCGTGCCGATCGGCGCCCGGGTGCGTAATCCAGCCAATGGCGAGCTGGTGCCCCTCTGGATCGCCGACTACGTGCTGGCGGAATACGGCACCGGCGCCGTGATGGGCGTGCCCGCCCACGACCAGCGCGATTTCCTGTTCGCCCGCCGCTACGAGCTACCGGTGCGCCAGGTGATCATCCCCGAGGGCAGCGATGAGCACGCCTTTGAGGGCGGCGCCTGGACCGAGCCCGGCATGCTGATCCACTCAGGCCGCTTCGACGGCCTGGCCAGCCCCAGCGCGAAAGCGGCGATCACCGCTGCCGCCGAGAGCGAGGGCTGGGGTCGGGGCAAGGTTCAATACCGCCTGCGCGATTGGCTGATCTCCCGCCAGCGCTACTGGGGCTGCCCGATTCCGGTGATCCACTGCGACAGCTGCGGCGTGGTGCCGGTGCCCACCGAGCAGCTGCCGGTGGAGCTGCCCCGCCAGGTGGCCTTCAGCGGCAAAGGGGCTTCCCCCCTGGCCCAGCTGGAGGATTGGGTGAACGTGGCCTGCCCCTGCTGCGGCGCCCCGGCCCGGCGCGAGACCGACACGATGGACACCTTCATGTGTTCCAGCTGGTACTACCTGCGCTATAGCGATCCCCACAACACCGCCCTGCCGTTTGAGCGCTCCAAGGTTGACCGCTGGCTGCCGGTGGATCAGTACGTGGGCGGCATCGAGCACGCCATCCTGCACTTGCTCTACTCGCGCTTCTTCACCAAGGTGCTGCGGGACCAGGGCCTGCTCGACTTCGATGAACCATTCACGCGCCTGCTCACCCAGGGGATGGTGCAGGGCATCACGTACAAGAATCCCCATAGCGGCAAATACATTGCACCGGCCGATGTAGCCGATCCCAACGATCCTCGCGATCCGAACAGCGGCGAGGTGCTGGAGGTGTTCTTCGAGAAGATGTCGAAGTCGAAATACAATGGCGTTGACCCCGCTGCGGTGATCGACCGCTACGGCGCCGACACGGCGCGCATGTTCATCCTGTTCAAGGCGCCGCCGGAGAAGGATCTCGAATGGGATGACGCCGATGTGGAGGGGCAGTTTCGCTTCCTGCAGCGGATCTGGCGGTTGGTGGAGGGGGCCTTGGCTCGGGGGCTCAGCCTTACCGATGGGCCGGCTCTGGAGGTGCAGGAGGGTTTGGATGGGCGAGCATCGGGCAGAAGCCTGTCGGGGGCGCCTGGGCTCCCCAGGTTCCCCGCGGCGGAGGATTGTTCTCCGGCCGAGCGCGATCTGCGCCGGGCCGTTCACACCGCCATCAGCGCGATCAGCGACGATCTCGATGGCGACTACCAGTTCAACACCGCCGTTTCGGAGCTGATGAAGCTCAGCAATGCCATGGGCGAGCACCTGGAGGCGGCTGGCGTTTCTGTGGCCGGTGAGGCCCTGGCCAGCCTGCTCATCCTGCTGGCTCCCTTTGCGCCCCATCTGGCCGAGGAGCTGTGGCAGAAGCTCGGTGGCACTGGCAGCGTGCACCTACAACGCTGGCCGGTTGCCGATCCCGCGGCCCTGATTCGGGACACCATCCCGCTGGTGATTCAGATCAAAGGCAAGGTGCGCGGCAATCTCGAGGTGCCGGCCGATGCCGACAAGGCCACCCTCGAAAAACTCGCCCTCGAAAGCGAGGTGGCCCTCCGCTGGCTGGAGGGCAAGGCGCCGAGCCGGGTGATCGTGGTGCCCGGCAAGCTGGTGAACTTGGTGCCCTAAGACGAGAGGCGATGGCCGATAGCCGATACCACTCCCCTGGACTCCTCTAGATCTGGCCTGCCTCAATCAATTTGTTGAGCTGTTGTTGGAACTGAAGCTTGAGATCCTCGATGCTTTTGTAGTACGTAGGGTAATGGCCGAGGTTTTTCAACTTTTCCTCAAAGTCCCAGCGTGAGTTGAGGTCTTTTCGCAGCCGCATGTCATTGGTGATATTGGCTTGCATGAAGTATGTGTAAATCCTCGTTGAGCGCCGGGTGTATTTGGCCTTGGATAGCCTCGCAGCATTAACTGGTTCCGCGGGTTCATCCAGCGAACTGTCTTTCGCCACGTCCTGCTCTATTCCTTCGGGCGTTCATGTCGATCTGCCGGATTCAGCGGAACGACGCAGAGGCCCGGGTCAAGGCGATGGCCGTGCGCAACTTGAGAGTGTATGGCCAGCTGCGGCAGGCGAGTCGCTACATCGAAAACGATAACTTGCCAATGCAGATTCATGTGATGAACCCGAATTCGAAGCCAAGTTTGCTGAAAGGGTGGCTCCTCGACCACCACTGCAGAGCTGGAGAAGCAGTCTCAAACCTATGCAGGAAGCGCATAGTTTCCGAATACCAGCCGATGCCCAGGGAAATCAGGCGGCGGCAAAACTTGCCAGCAGGCAGACTGCTCTAAGAATGCTGCCGAGCTGCATGCGCGCCAAACCGCAGTGCGGCCTCCACCAGGGCCCTCCCAAGGTAGCCCAGACCCTCCGCTGCATGCACGCCCGCCGCTCCAGTCCCAAGCTCCCGAAGGCCGCTGAATCCAAGGGCGATCTGGCGGCACTGGGCTTCCGGGTGGCGGACAGCGGCCCCCACACCAGCAAGACCCTGATGCTGCAGGAGCTTGAAGCCCTGCTGGCGTCGGTCCCTCCTGATGCCCCAGCCAAGGCCTACCGAGTCGCGATCGTGGAGGAGAACGTGCTGGGCAAGCGCACCCTCTCAACGCGCAAGGAAACCGCCTCTCGCCTCACCGCCCTGCATGGCCTCGATCCCAGCAAACCGCTGTTCCGGGTGCTGCGCCGGCTCTGGGCCGTGGATCCGGCAGCTCACCCCCAGCTGGCCCTGCTCAACGGCCTGGCCCGTGACCCGCTGCTGGTGGCCACCACAGCGCAGGTAGTGGGAATGGCCCAGGGGGAACTGCTGCAGCGCACCGAATTGGTGGCGGCGGTCCAAGGTTTCAGCCACGACCGGCTCAGCCCAAAGGTGCTCGATGCGGTGGCGCGCAACACCGCCAGCAGCTGGACACAGAGCGGTCACCTCAAGGGCAGGGTCAAAAAGCTGCGCCAGCCGCTCAATCCCCATCCGGTGTCACTGGCCCTGGCGGTGTGGCTTGGCTACGCCAGCGGCAAGCGCGGCAAGGCCCTGCTCACCACCCCCTGGGCAACTGCGCTCGACAGTTCCAGCTCGGGGCTACTGGAGCTGGCGCAGCAGGCCAAACGTCTGGGCTTGCTCAAGCTTTCCCACGGCGCCGGGGTGGTCTCGATCGATCCCAGTGGATTAGATCCCCTGCACGGAGGCCAGCAGTCATGAGCCGGATTGATGAACTGGCAGCGCAGTACTCAGACCACATCTCTGTGCCCTGGCAGCAGGGCCTGCCCGCAGCCAACCGGGTGGTGATGCTCGTCTACGAAAAAGAACTGGAGCGGCACCTGCGGGCCAAGCTGCTGGAGTTCGAGCAGGCCACCAAGACGGCAGGCCACGGCTGGCTGCTGGTCGACCTCACCACCGCCTTTGCCGAATGGATGGGGGCGATGAAATACCGCGACGAGTACTTCGAGAGGCCCGACGACATCCGCCTCAAGCTGGATTCCAGCTTCCTGCGCCACGTGGCTGGCCTGATCAAAGCCCAGCTCAGTCAGGCCACAGAGAACGACGTGGTGGCGCTGCTGGGGGCCGGGAGCTTGTTTGGCTTCCTGCGGCTCTCGGATGTGATCAAAGAGGTGGAGCGCGAGATCCAGGGGCGACTGGTCGTGTTCTTCCCCGGCCAGAAAGACAACAACAACTACCGGCTGCTCGATGCCCGAGACGGCTGGAACTACATGGCGGTGGGCATCTCCCGTCATCACACAGGAGCGGTGGCATGAGCCAACAGATCTTTCAGACCCTGCAGCGCGACCCGCGCACCAGCCCGCTGGCCAACAACGGCCAGGCACGGATCACCACGCTCGACGACGACAACGCTCGACGTGAGCTGGAGGGCGAACTGAGCACCTTCGTGTGCGACGGCCAGTACGGCCAGGCCATGGAGCGAATCCTGCAGAGCTACCTGTCCCAGCAGGGGCAGGCCCGCCAGAACGCTGCCTGGGTGTCGGGGTTCTTCGGGAGCGGCAAGTCGCACCTGCAGAAGATGCTCGGCCACCTGTGGGCCAACACCGAGGTGAGCCCCGGGAAGCGAGCTCGGGATCTGGTGCTCGAACTGCCCGATGGGGTTAAGGCCCACTTCCGTGAGCTCGACACCCTCGCCGCCAGAAGTGGCAAACCACTCATGGCGGCCAGCGGCGCCATGCCCTCGGGCGCCAAGGACGCCGTGCGCAAAACCGTCCTGGCGATCCTGCTCAAGGCGGTGGGCATGCCCGAGAAGGTGCCGCAAGCACGCTTCTGCTTCTGGCTGCGTGAAAAGGGCTATCTCGATGCGGTGCGCTCAGCCGTAGAGGCAGAAGGGAGCCGCTGGCTGGAGGAGCTCGATGAGCTCTACGTAAGCCCGCTGATCGCCGGAGCCGTGCTGGAGCAAGACCCGGACTATGCGGCCGGCAACCGCGAGGCGCGAGACGTGATTCGCCAGCAATACCCCAACAGCGACAGCGACATCACCACCGCCGAGTTCGTGCAGCTGGCCCGCAAGGCGCTGGCGCCCGATGGCGGTGAGCTGCCCCACACGATGCTCGTGCTCGATGAGGTGCAGCAGTACATCGGCGACTCCAATGACCGGGCCACCGACTTTGTGGAAGTTGCAGAGGCTGTTCAGGCTGAACTCGACAGCCGGGTGATGTTGGTGGCGTCTGGCCAGTCAGCGCTGTCGTCGGAAACGCCTCAGCTGCAGAAACTCAAAGACCGCTTCCGCGTCACGGTGCAGCTGTCGGACACCGACGTGGAAACGGTGATCCGCAAGGTGATCCTGCAGAAGCGCGCCGATGCCCAGGCCGACGTGCAGCAGGTGCTGGAGGCCAACGCCGGTGAGGTGTCCAAGCAGCTGGAAGGCAGCCTGATCAAAGAGCGCAGCGAAGACCGCCAGGTGGCGGTGGCCGACTACCCGCTGCTACCCACGCGCCGGCGCTTCTGGGAGGAATGCTTCCGCAGCGTCGATGTGGCCGGCACCAACAGCCAGCTGCGCTCCCAGCTGCGGATCATCTTTGACGCCGTCAAAGACATCGCCGAGGAAGACCTGGGCCGGGTGATCACTGGCGATGTGTTGTTCCAGGCGATGGGCCCCGACCTGGTGAACTCAGGTGTGCTGCTCAACGAGCTCAACAACCGCATCGCCGGGCTGGATGACGGCAGTGAAGAAGGAAAGCTCAAGCAAAGCCTCTGCGGGCTGGCCTTCCTGATCAGCCGGCTGCCGCGTGAGCAGGGCGCCGACAAAGGGATTCGCGCCACGGCCCGCACTCTGGCCGATCTGATGGTGCCTGACCTGCGCAGGGACAGCGGCCCCCTGCGCAACCAGATCGCCGGACTGCTGGAGGCGATGGCAGAGGAAGGGGTCGTAATGCCGATCCCTGCCGAGCAGGGGCAGGTGGAATACCGCCTCCAGACCACAGAAGGCGCCCAGTGGCAGCGGTTGTTTGAGGAGAAGCGCCAGGCGGTTCGCAACGACACCGCCGAAATCACCAACGAGCGAGAGAAGCGCCTCGGCCTGGAGTTCCAGAAGGAACTCAAGGCGGTTCGCTTGCTGCAGGGGCAAGCCAAGATCCAGCGGTCGATCGTCCACTGGCCCAACCCCGAGCCGCCGGCGCCCTCGAACGAGCAGGTGGTGGTGTGGATTCGCGATGGCTGGGGCTGCAGCGAAAAGGAGGTGCGCGATGCCGCTCGCGAGGCCGGTGCCGACGATCCGGTGCTGCATGTGTTCTTGCCCCGCCGCAACGCGGAAGAGCTGCAAAGCCGGATCATTGATGCCACGGCCGCTCGCCGGGTGCTCGATCACTACGGCACCCCCTCCACGCCAGAAGGCAAGGAAGCAAGGCAGGCGATGCAGAGCCGCCAGAGCCGCGCAGAAGACGACTGCAACGAGCTGATTGCCGATGTGATCGCCAATGCCCTAGTGCTCAAGGGCGGCGCCATCGAGGAGTACGGCATCAAGCTCAGCGAGAAGCTGCAGTCCGCGGCTTCTGAGGCAGCACTAGCCCGGCTGTTCCCCGAGTTCCACAAGGCCGATCACGGCAGCTGGGGCACCGCAGTGAAGCGCGCCAAAGAGGGCAGCGCCTCACCGCTGGAGGCCGTGGGCCATAAGGGCAGCAACGAGAGCCATCCTGTGGCAAGCCAAGTGATCACCACCATTGGTGGCGGCAAGGAAGGCAGTGCCATCCGCGCTGAGCTGCGGGGGTCTCCCTACGGCTGGCCGCAGGATGCGATCGATGCGGTACTGCTGGCGTTGCATCGTGATGGCACCCTGAGCGCCAAGGACAGCCAGAACAACCCGATTGCGGTTGGCCAGCTCGATCAGCAGAGCCTGGGCAAAGCCAGCTTCTTTCTGCAAAAGATACGCCTCACAACCAAGCAAAAGCTCGCGGTGCGGGGCATCTACGGATTTGCCGGTGTCACCGCCCTCGCGGGACAGGAAGAGACCAAGGCTGGCGAGTTCCTTGATGCCATCGAAAACCAGGTGGCTCAGGCAGGTGGCAATCCACCGCTACCAGCGATTGTCAGTTCTCCTTTGCTGAAGGAGCTGCGCAGCCTCAGCGGCCCCGAGCAGCTCAAGGCGATTCTTGTTGCCGAGGGGCAGCTGAAGGAGCTGTGGGATCAGGCCTGCAGCCTTGTCGCCCTCAAGGACAAACGCCAACCCAGTTGGGAACGGCTGCTCGCCCTGCAGCACCAAGCCCAGGGATTACCGGTGCACCAGGAGCTGGAGCCCCAGGTGCAGGCGATCCGCACCCAGCGCTCGTTGCTGGATCCAACCACTGACTATGTGGGGCCGTTGCTGCAGCAACTGGAGGAGGCGCTCAGAGCCGCGCTGGAGCTGGCCCAGCAGCAGCTGAACCAGGTGGCGGCCGATGAGCTGCAGCAACTGCAGGCCAGTGCCGCATGGCAGGGCCTGCCGGAAGCCGAGCGCAGCCGCATCACCCAAACGCTGCAACTGCCGGCCTCGGCCCCAACCGCTGAGCCTGTGGAGCGAGGCCAGCTGCTGGAGGCGCTGCAACAGCGATCTCTGGCCAGCCGTGCGGAGCTGGCCGAAAGCCTGCCCACCCGCTTCGCCAAGGCCCGCACCGCAGCGGCCCAGGCCCTGGAGCCCAACATCCAGGCCCTGAAGCTGAGCAGTGGGGTGCTGAAAGACGGGGCAGAGCTGGAAGCCTGGTGGGCCGCCGAACGCCAGAAGTTGGTGGCTGCCCTGCAAAGCGGCCCGATCCAGATCAACTGATTGCCATGCCCGCCCTCGCCCCAGCGCTGCGCAAGACCCTCGAAACCACCGTGGTGAAGGCCCGGGAGCTGGCTGAGCGGGGTGCCCGCGCAGCCCTTGAAGAGCTGGATGTGGCGGGTAACAGCCACATCGCCTCGATGACGGCCGAGCAGGAACGTCAACGGCGCCGCCTGCGGGCCCATGGCCGCCAACTGGGTGATCAGGCCGGCAGCAGCAAGGGCAGCCAAATCATCGAGCGGCTGGTGCGGGAGATGGCCTACGAGCACTGGCATCGCATGCTGTTCGCTCGCTTCCTGGCCGAAACCCAGCTGTTGATCGAGCCCAGCAGCGGCGTGGCGATCAGCCTGCAGGAGTGCGAAGAACTGGCCACAGAAGAGGGCACCGATCTCTGGGGGCTGGCGGCCCAATTCGCCCAGGCGATGCTGCCGCAGATTTTTCGGCTGGATGATCCGGTGTTGGCGGTGAAATTGCCGCTGGAGATCCGTCAACAGCTGCAGGGCTTGGTGGCTGGGTTGGAAGCGGAGATCTTCACCGCCAGCGACAGCTTGGGCTGGACCTATCAGTTCTGGCAGAAGAACCGCAAAAATGAGGTGAATGACTCCGGCGTCAAGATCGGCGCCGACGAACTGCCGGCGGTGACGCAGCTGTTCACCGAGGACTACATGGTGGACTTTCTGCTCGATAACACCCTCGGCGCTTGGCATGCCGGCAAGGTGCTGCGCACCAATCCCCAGCTGGCCGAAACCGCCGCATCGGAAGCCGACCTGCGCCAGGCCGTAGCCCTACCCGGCTGTCCCTGGAGCTATCTGCGTTTCATCCAGGCAGAAGCTGGGTCCTGGGCACCAGCGGCTGGCGTGTTTGATGGATGGCCGACTACCGCCGCCGCCCTCAAGTGCCTGGACCCCTGCATGGGCAGCGGCCATTTCGTCGTGGCGATGTTTGAGCGATTGGTGGCGCTGCGGATGGCAGAGGAAGGCGTGGGCGAACAAGCAGCGGTGGCGGCGGTCATCGAGGCCAACTTGTTCGGATTGGAGATCGACCCGCGCTGTACGCAAATTGGAGCATTCAACCTGGCGCTGGCCGCATGGCGGCGAGTAGGCCACCGCAAGCTACCGGCGATGAACCTGGCCTGCTCCGGCCTCGCGCCGAACACCCGCGCAGCTGACTGGCTAAGCCTGGCTGGTGAAAACGAGCGGCTCAGGAATGGAATGGAGCGGTTGTACAAGCTTTTTGAGAAGGCCTCAGTGCTGGGGAGCTTGATCAACCCACGAGCTGCCGAAGCAGATTTGCTGGTGGCAGGTTTCCAGGAGCTTCAGCCTCTCCTGGATAATGTGCTGGCTCAGGAAACCCAGGACGACATCACACATGAAATGGCCGTAGCCGCTCGTGGCCTGACCAAAGCAGCTGAAATTCTTGCGGGAAAGTTCACGCTCGTTGCCACCAACGTGCCCTACCTCGGGCGCGGCAAACAAGATGATGTTTTGCAAGTCTACTGTGAATGTGCACATCAGCAGGCAAAGGCGGATCTTGCGACGTGCTTTGTCGAGCGCTGCCTCGATTTCTGCTCTGCCGCTTGCAGTACGATTCTAGTGACGCCCCAGAACTGGCTATTTCTGGGAAGCTACGAAAAACTGCGCTTGAATTTGCTGGAGCGAATTCAATGGGTCTTTATCGCACGACTTGGGCCACACGCTTTCGAGACCATTGGCGGCGAAGTTGTTAACGTTTGCCTTCTTGGATTTACTCGAGAAAGACAGGTGGCAAATCACTTTTTGTTTGGACTGGAAGCTTCTGGCAAACGAACTCCTGGCGGGAAGTCCATGGCGATTCAATCAGCGCAACCGCTGATACTATCGCAGGCTGGCCAAAAGAATAATCCGGACTGTCGCATAGTTCTGGGCGTGAGCGAACAGAGTGAACTGTTGTCAGCTTATGCCGACTCTTTTCTTGGGCTTGGAACAGGTGATTATAGTCACTACGGAAGATGCTTTTGGGAGCTTAGTTCGGAACAGCGTGATTGGGCGTTTCAGCAAGGCAGCGTCAATCAGTTCGTTCCTTTTGGTGGGCGAGAGCAAGTGATTTATTGGGACAAAGACTCCGGTCGCGTGCGTGGCATGTCCCAAGCCGAACGAGATCAAATTCACAACCAAGACCAGAGCGGACAGCAGGCATGGGGCAAAACTGGCGTCTGCGTCTCCCTGAACAAGGTGCTGCCTGTAACTCACTACAGCGGAGAGTTGTTTGACAAGGCCGTTGCAGTTCTTATTCCAAAGAAGCGTGAGCACCTGAATGCAATTCGAGCGTTTGCCGAGTCCAGAGTATTTCAGGCTGCCGTTAGAGCATTAGATCAAAAAACCATCGTTGCCAACGGTACGCTTCTCAAGGTTTCCTTTGACCTGGCTTACTGGCAGAAAGTTGCTGCCGATAAGTATCCTAATGGACTGCCAAAGCCATTTTCAAGTGACGCAACACAATGGCTGTTTAACGGCCATCCTGCCGGTGCAGATGAGCCGTTGCACGTGGCCGTGGCGCGACTTGTTGGTTATAAGTGGCCGCGACAGACCGGCTCCAGCTTTCCCGATTGCCCTGCCCTTGGGCCTGATGGGATGGAGCCCCTGTCTGATGAGGATGGCATTGTCTGCCTGGCGCCCGTTCGCGGTGAAGCTTCCGCCGTGGAACGTCTGCGCAAGCTGCTGGCCGCTGCGTTAGGCGATGAGTGGTCGCCGTCGAATGAACGCGAGCTGTTGCTGGCCACAGCCCTGGATAACAACACCAAAAAACCCGATCCCGATTTAGACAGTTGGCTGCGCAGTTCCTTCTTCAGCGAGCACTGCAAGCTGTTCCACAGCCGCCCCTTCATCTGGCAAATCTGGGATGGCCATGTCAATGGCTTTAGCGCCCTAGTGAACTATCACAAGCTTGCGGCTCCCAATGGGCAGGGCCGCAAAACCCTGGATCAGCTCACATTCACCTACCTGGGCGACTGGATTGATCGCCAAAAGGATGATCAAACCGCTGGCATCAATGGCGCCGATGATCGCCTCGCCGCCGCCCTCGATCTCCAGGGCCAGCTCAAAAAGATCCTCGCAGGCGAACCGCCATACGACATCTTTGTCCGCTGGAAGCCTCTGCACCAGCAAGCGATCGGCTGGGATCCCGACATCAATGACGGCGTTCGCCTCAACATCCGGCCTTTCCTCAGTGCCCAGCTACGCAAAGGAGGCAAGACCGGTGCCGGGATCCTGCGTGCCAAGCCCGGCACGATCAAGTGGGCGAAGGACAGGGGCAAGGAACCAATGCGCTCCAAGGAGGAGTTCCCCTGGTTCTCGGGCTGGGATGAAAACAGCCCAGCCTTGGCCACTGATTTCGGCGCTCAGATTCCAGGCGCCCCGTCTGCCGGTGACAGCTTCGATGGCAATCGTTGGAACAACCTGCACTACACCCGTGCAGCCAAGGAAGCCGCCAGGGCGCGGCAGGCTGGAGGCGAATCATGACTGCACAAAACCTACCACCTGATTATCTTGATGCCATGGAGCGCCATTGGCTGGATGCCGAGCATCTTTTCCATCACACTCCCCCCAGGCTCGCCAATGCTGACCAGCTCTACGGCCTCTCCGCTGAATGCGGCCTCAAGGCCTTGATGATGAAGTGGGGGATGACTCTAAATCTCAACTACGCTCCAGCTTTTGGCTCAGACCGTAAGCACGCTGATGAGATTTGGGATCGCTACGAGACCTACCGCCAAGGGCGTTCATCCTCATTGACCCTTCCAGGAACGAGGTACTTCGACGACTGGAGTATTCATCATCGCTATGCAAGCCGAAGTCACTTCCAACAGACTGTGGTTGGTGATCATCGGCAGGGTGCTGCCATTGTGAAGCAACTGGTGGCTCAGGCACACATTGAGGGAGTATTGCCATGACAACCTTTGATGGGCTCTTGCCAGAAGTTGCTGTGATCTTGCAAAGCCATTTATCTAGGCTGCAGCCTTATCTGCCCATCTTGGTGAATCGCGATCTTAACGGCCGTATTCGGCTGGTTGTTGAAGCCGCTCACAAGCCTGCTGATGCAGCGACCGTCGAGCATCCCCTGCTTCAGCTTGCGGCAGAGATTCACGCCAATCTTGGGCCTCACACTCTCGGCCTAGAACAAGTTCTTCTCTTTGAGGAGAACCTTGCTGAGTTGATTGATTCAAGTAACGCTTTTGCCTTGCTGGACAGAGAAGGCAGCTCGATGAGTGATATCCATGTCGCTGATCGCCTTGCCCAGGAAGCAACATGGGAAACCATCTCCGATCCAGATGATGCCTCTCGCGTACCTCGCGTTGTCTTTTATTCCATCAAAGGAGGCGTAGGCCGGTCCACAGCTCTTGCCGCCTGCGCCTGGTCCCTCGCAGCTTCCGGGCAGCGTGTGTTGGTTCTCGATCTCGACCTCGAATCTCCGGGCCTTTCAACCTCTCTCCTGCCGCAAAGTCGCCAGCCGGCTTATGGCATCACCGACTGGCTGGTTGAGGACCTGGTTGGCAATGGCGATGCGGTGATGGAGCAGATGCACGCTTCCCTCAGCACTCCGCAACGCGGTGAACTGATCGTGGTACCCAGCCATGGCTTTGAACCCGGGGAGTATGTGAGCAAGTTGGGTCGTGTCTGGATGCCTGGTTTCACCGCCGAAGGGCATCGCCAGAATTGGTCTGAACGCCTGCAGCGTCTGATCTTGGCCTTGGAACAGAAACATCAGCCCAGCATCGTGTTGATCGATTCGAGAGCCGGCATTGATGAAGTGGCATCGGCCTGTGTCACCGATCTGGCAGCTCGACGCATCTATTTATTCGCCGTCGATAGCTTGCAGACTTGGCAGGGCTATCGCATGCTCTTTGATCACTGGCGTCTCCATGGTGTTGCCCCCATCATTCGCGAGCGGCTACAAGTTGTGGGTGCACTAATCCCCACATGGGGCGATGGAGCCTTTACGCAGGCCACCCGACAACTCCGTGAAAACGCCTACTCCCTCTTCAGCGGCAGCCTCTACGACGAAGCCTGGCCCGAAGCCGATGAAGATGCCGATGGCCTCAGCTCGCCCCCTGCTGATCTCTTCAACTTTGATCTGCCCGATCGCACTGCGCCCCATAATCCTTGCGCGATTGGCTGGAATCAGGCATTTGCTGCGATTGAATCGCTGCATGATCGCCTCCAGTCCACAGATCCTGATCAGATCAAGCTGGTATTTGGCTCGCTGCTCATTGATCTTCAGGTAATCATCGGGGACAACCAATGATAGTGCAGCTTGATGGTCCTGATCCGAACGCCATCCGCGCTGCCATTGCTGCCTCGCTGCCAGGCGACACGTCTGTGCCGCTGCCCGACCAGCAGCTGTTTTTACCCTGGACCCATCACAAAGCCCTTCAGCTGGACTGTAGCCTCGTGGTTGGAGCGCGGGGGGTTGGCAAAACAGCATGGGCCACAGCTCTTCTTGCTAGCCACGACCATCAGCCATCTGCAGCTTTGCTTCGTTGGCTTTTTCCCTATTCCCTTCGCACGGTTGCCGGCTTCAGCGATCGGGATCACAACAGTCATCCCCCAACTCCGGTCTTTGACGCCTTGATGAGGGATCAGGCCGATCCTTACAACATCTGGCTAGCCGTTGTACTTCGTTCCCTGCATACGGATTCCACTTCGCTTCCCAAGGAATCCTGGGCAGATTCAACATCCTGGGTAGGGGATCATCTGGAAGAAGCCTGGGCTATGGTCAGCAAGGCTAATCAGGCTCTCGGGACCGAGAATACGCATCAACTCTTTGTATTTGATGCCCTGGATCGCATCAGCCGCGATGGCAACTGGTTGCATGTCTCTGCTGCAATTAAAGCGCTCTTGCGCTTGGTTCTAGAGTTGAAGAACTTCAAGCATCTTCATGCTAAAGTCTTTCTCCGCACAGATCAATACCAGCGTGGCAGCTTCACTGATCTACCAGACATCGCCAAGATTCGCGCCACTCGCGTGGAACTGCTCTGGTCTCTTATCGATCTCCACGCTCTGCTCTGGCAATGCCTTTGCAATGGCCCGCCCAGCGCAACCCGGGAGATTTTTCGCTCCTGGTGCTTAAAGTCTTCCCCTGTTAGCCTATTTGGATCTCCGGACGAGCCTGCATCTCCCAGCTCGCCCGAGGCTCGATGGGAACTACCGCTCCCTGTTCAGCAGGATGAACCCGTGCAGCGGCAGCTCTTCGAACGACTGGCTGGCCGCAGGATGGGAAGCGGTACGCGACGCGGCGTTCCTTACACCTGGATCGTAAACCATCTCGCTGATGCACAGGGTCAGGCAACTCCACGGTCATTTCTAACGGCGATACGCAATGCTGCCGAGGAGTCTATTTATCGTTTCCGTGATGCTGAGCACCCCCTTCACTATGAGGGCCTGAAACGTGGTGTTCAGGCTGCTTCAGAAATCCGTATTGCCGAACTGGAAGAGGATCACCCCTGGCTATCTGAATTGATGAAGCCTTTTGCCGAAAGGCGATCCTTGGTTCCATTCATTGAGGAATTTTTTGAGCATGTCCTCAATGAGGCGTTCGGATCCATACCAGAGGATGTTCCAGGGCTGGCCGAACGTCTTCCCAAAGATCTTCGCAGTCAAGGAATTTATGGTCTTACAACCTACTTGGCCCAGTTGGGGTTGCTAACACCCATGCAAGACCATCGCCTTAACATGCCCGACATCTACCGCATTGGCTTCAAGCTCGGCCGGCGAGGTGGCATCAAGCCGGTTCCGCGCACGATTGCCCAGCCAGACTGATCGCATCGCCATGGCCTTGACTCGACCTGGACAACACCACACCTTCGGCATCGACCCCGGTGCCCTCACCGCCAACGAAGCCAGTTACCTCAGTGGTTTCCGAACGGCTGACGAGCTCCGAAATCGAGCAGCTAAGGCAGCAGAAGAGATCGATCTCCGCCTACGCGCAAAAGGTTTTCAGCTTGAGGCTCAGCCAGCGCCCCTGAGCCATGAGGGCGATACCTAATGGTCATGCCCCGCACCCTGCTCGAATCCCTGATCCAGAAGCTGCGCGGCTGCAACGTCCACGGCGATGCAGAAGAGTCGCCGGTCGCGATCCTCTGGACCGATCCCCGCAGCGAATGGAAACCGCTGCTTCCCTTGTTGCGGCAGCAGTTACCCGAGCTGCTTTGCCTGGGCGACTACGACCCCGAGCACCAGCAGGGTCCGGCGCTCTGGCTGCGCTGCATCGTCGATCGCAGCCTGCCCGCTGCAGTAGCGGCCGCCGGAAAGGTACCGGTGATCTATCTCCCTGGTGTCAGCCGGCAGGAGTTGCGTGCCGGCGAGGGTTGCCCCTGGACCCTGGAGCCGCTGATCGAGCTGATGTTCCGCGGCAGCCTCTGGCTCCAGCGCAATGGGCGCGACTGGACCCTGGCCGCCTTCCTCAGCTCCAGTGATGCCCTTGGCCTTGATCTGGCCGGCGATCAGGGCACCAAAGCAGCTCTCAGCCGCGCACTTGCTGAAGTGGCCTCCGTGCCGCTTGAGCAGCTGCGCGGCAAGCGGCTGGAGGAGGAAGACTTCAACGCCTACTTAGTTCCTGATGCCATCCGCGACCTCTTGCAGTGGATGGCGGATCCACCGGCGTTCCAGCAACGCTGCAGCCAAGAACAGTGGGCAGTCCTCACCTCAACCTGGAAAAAAGATCTCAAGTTCGATCCCACCAAAGACGGTGAGCTCTCCGCTGCTGAACGGCTGACCAAAGGCAAGGGCGGTTGGAACAAGGTCTGGCAGCGCTTTGCCGACAACCCCACCGCCTTCCCGGGCATCCCTGAGCTGCTGCGTCGGGTCGAGCCCGAACAGATGGGCCTGGCCGTTGGTGCTCAAGATCTGTCCCGCTGGCCATCTCACAACGCCGCCTGCGAAGACCAGGTACTCACAGGCCTGCAGGGCCTGGCCGACAAAACCCATGCCGTGGCCTGCCGGTGCGTGCGGGAGCTTGAGGCCCAGCACGGCGAGCGGCGCGGTTGGATCTGGGCCCAGCTCGGGCTCTCACCGATGGCAAAGCTTCTAGGGACGCTCTGCCTGTTGGCCCAGCGCGCCGATCAGCCCCTGGTGGGGAGCACGCCTGCGGAGTTCATCGAGACCTACACAACTGATGGCTGGGAGGCCGACCTCTCCGCCTGGCGGGCCCTGGCGATGGCCAGCACAGCCCAGGAAGACGTGGTGCGCAAGGTGGTGGCAGCACTGCTGCGCCCCTGGCTGGATGACACCGCCAGTCGCTTCCAAAAAGCTGTTGCCAGCACTGGCCTGCCGACTCCTCAAGACCAAGGCGCCTTCACCGCAGATCCCGGCGAAGTGCTGCTGTTTGCCGATGGCCTCCGCTACGACGTGGCCCGCCAGCTGCAGAAAGAGCTGGAGGTGATGGGCATCACCGGCAGCCTCACCACCCGCTGGGCTGGGTTGCCCACCGTCACAGCCACAGCCAAGCCCGCGATCACCCCGCTGATCGGCGAGATCCAGGGGCAGGCGCTGCCGGAAGATTTCGTTCCAACCTTCCGCTCTGGCAAACCCACCAGTGCCGCCGAGCTACGCAAGGCCCTCACCGCCCAGGGCTACTCGATGTTGAGCGACGACGAGCTGAACATCCCCGCTGGTCCAGAGGCGCGGGGCTGGCTGGAGATCGGCGATCTCGATCACCGCGGCCACCAGCTCCAAAACGACCTACCGCGGCAGATCCAGCCGGAGATCGAACGGATGGCCCTCCGCATCCAGAAACTGCTGGAAGCTGGCTGGCGCTCCGTGAAGGTCGTCACCGACCACGGCTGGCTGTTCTGCCCCGATGGCCTGCCCATAGCTGAGCTGCCCAAGCACCTCACCGCCAGCAAGTGGGCCCGCTGCGCCGCCATCAAGGGCGACTCCCAGGTGCCGGTGCCCACCGCAGCCTGGAGCTGGAACCCCAGCGAGCAGTTCGCCACCCCAAACGGCGCCGCCTGCTTCAACACAGGGGGCAGCACCTCCTATGCCCACGGCGGCATCAGCCTGCAGGAGTGCCTCACCCCGATATTGGTGGTCTCTGGCGGAGCGAGCAGCGCCCCTGCCGCAGCCATCATCGAGATCAGCTGGAAGGGCCTGCGCTGCAACCTGGAGGTGAGCGGCGGCACGGCAGGCATGTCAGCCGATCTGCGCCGGGAAGCCGCTGGCGGCCCATCGGTGGCCACCACGGCCAAACCGATCGACGATGGCGGCGCCCGCCTGCTGGTGGAAGATGACGAGCTCGAAGGAGCAGCGGTGGTGGCGGTGCTGTTGAGCCCTGATGGTCGGGTGATCGCCCAGCGCCGCACCGTGGTGGGAGGAGAGGCATGAGCGCCGAAATCGGACCTAGTGTGGTCGCATCAGCGGAGTCAGCCGTGTCTGAAGTAGTCGCAAACCAGGTTTCAGTGCGGGATCTCAAGACCCACCTCTCCGAATGGTTGGGCCGCGTGCAGGCCGGTGAGGTGGTGGAGGTCACCTCCCATCGCAAGCCGATCGCCCGGATCACCGCTGTGAAGCCAGCGAACTCTGGGATAACCAGCCCGCTGCAAAAAGCGATTGATGCGGGCCTGATCAGCTGGAACGGTCAGAAGCCTGTGTTCCCTCCACCTGTGAAACTGCGTGGTCAAGGAAAACTCGTTAGTGAAATCGTGATGGAAGATCGGGGCTGAGTTGGTGATCCTTTTCTGCGACACCAGTGCCCTGATCAAGTTGCTCATCAGTGAGCCTGGCTCTGATCAAATGGTGGAGAGCAGCTTGCATGCTGAAGCCATTGCGGTCTGTCGGATCACCTGGGCAGAGGTCATGGCGGGCATGGCCCGTCGACAGAGGGACGATCCGATCAGCGGGGATGACATTGAACAGGCCCGTCAGCGTCTGATCGATCGCTGGGATCATTTCACAATCGTTGAGGTCAGCCAGCGGCTTGTAGAAACAGCTGGGCGCTTTGCCGACGTGTTTAGTCTTCGGGGCTACGACAGCGTGCAACTCGCCGCTGGCCACGAACTGCACAGCAACGGCAACCAGCCCGTCCTCTTCGCCTGCTTCGACCGTCGACTGAATCAGGCCGCCCAGCTCCTTCAGCTGGAGGTGTTGCCATGACCACCACACCAGCTGCCACCAGCGAGATGGACCATCTCGATCAACTCGGGGCGAAGGCTTTCGATGGCTTCCTGGTCCGCAAGGATCTGGTGCGCAAATACTCCCGCCAGTACCCGGTGCCCACCTACGTGGTGGAGTTCCTGCTGGGTCGCTACTGCGCCAGCACCGATCCAGCAGAGATAGAAGAAGGCCTGCAAATTGTCGAAAAGCAGCTCAAGGGCCGCACCGTACGCACCGGCGATGAGGAGCTGTTCAAGGCCCGCTGCCGCGATCAAGGCAGCGTCAAGATCATCGACATCGTGCGGGCACGGCTCGACACCCGCAGCGATTCCTACGCCGCAGAGGTGCCAAGCCTCGCCATCAAGGACGCCCAGATCGACGACGAGCTGGTGCGTGCCAACGAGCGCATGCTCACCGATGGCTTCTACGCCGAGGTGACGCTCGAATACGACCCGGTGATCGCCCAGGAGCGCAACGGCCGGCCGTTCCGCATCGCCGGGCTGCGGCCAATCCAGATGTCCAATCCCAACGTGCTGGGGATCCTGGCCAAGGGCCGAGCTGCTTTCACTACAGATGAGTGGCGCGACTTCCTGATCCGCTCGATCGGCATTGAGCCAACCGCCCTCGATGAGCGGGCCAAGATGGTGGTGTTGCTGCGCATGGCTCCCTTCGTGGAGCGCAACTTCAACCTGGTGGAACTGGGCCCCCGTGGCACGGGCAAGAGCCACCTGTTCCAGCAGATTTCCCCCTACTCCCATCTGATCTCGGGCGGCAAGGCCACCGTCGCCAAGATGTTCGTCAACAACGGCAGTGGCCAGCGCGGCCTGGTCTGCCAATACGACGTGGTCTGTTTCGACGAAGTGGCGGGTGTGTCCTTCGATCAGAAGGACGGCGTCAACATCCTCAAGGGCTACATGGCCTCCGGCGAGTTCAGCCGCGGCAAGGAGAGCATCCGCGCTGAAGGCGGCATCGTGATGGTCGGCAACTTCGATGTCGACGTGGAGCAGCAGCAGCGCATCGGCCACCTGCTCAGCCCCCTGCCGCGCGAGATGCGCGACGACACGGCATTCCAGGACCGCATCCACGCCTACGCGCCGGGCTGGGATTTTCCCAAGCTGAATCCCAATGAACACCTCAGCAGCCACTTCGGGCTGGTGAGCGACTTCCTCAGCGAATGCTGGAGCCGCCTGCGCGATGGCAGCCGCTTGTCGGCGATGCAGAACCGCATCCACCTCGGCGGCGCCCTCAGCGGCCGCGACATCGAGGGTGTCAACAAGACGGTGAGCGCCCTGATCAAGCTGCTGTTCCCCGATCCGGAGATGGAGATCCCCGACGAGGATCTCGAATGGATCGTGCGCCTGGCCCTGGAATCACGCCGCCGCGTCAAGGAACAGCAGAAGCGCTGCCTCAAGAGCGAGTTCCGCAACACCCACTTCAGCTACACCCTCGGCCTCGATGGGGTGGAGAAGTTCGTGGCCACCCCCGAGCTCCACAGCGACGACGCCATTGACGGCGATCCACTGCCGCCTGGCCAGGTGTGGGCCATCAGCCCCGGCACCGGTGAAACCGGCCCCAGCCTCTACCGAATCGAGGTGGCCGTAGGGCCCGGCAGTGGGGTCAAGATCCTCAACCAGCCCGTGCCGCCTGCCTTCCGCGAAAGCACCAAGGTGGGCGAGCAAAACCTTTATGGGCGTGCCAAGGGTCTTGTCGGTGATCGCGATCCTCGCGGTCATGAGTTCTCCATCCAGCTGCGCGCCATGGACAACGACCGCAGTGGCGCCGGTCTGGGTCTGCCTGTGATGGTCGCCATGGTCGGCGGCTTGCTCGACCGCAACACCCGCGGTGGCACCCTCATCGTGGGCTCCCTCAACCTAGGAGGCTCCATCGAAATGATTCCAAACGCCGTCGCAATCGCCGAATTGGCCGTCGAGAAGCAAGCGAAGGTCCTCCTCATGCCCGTTTCTGCCCGCCGCGGGCTTAACGACCTACCCGATGACCTCTGGACCAAGATCTCAATTGAGTTTTACAAGGATCCAGATGATGCGGTGTTCAAGGGGCTGGAGGAGTAGTGGATAATTATTTGTTGCATCAAGACGCCACTTCCCGAGATACCAGGTCTCAGGCAAATGGCAGCGAGGGCAGCGAGGCCATCAAGATCACAAGCGATCCCGTCTAACGATCGCGGGCGAGTGTCCAGCGCTCCCCTCAACCCCCGGCGTGCTGGAAGCGCAGGCTGGCGGGATCGCCCCAATCGCCCTCGGCCCGGTAACCGCGGCTGTTGTGGCAGAGGTGCCGGAGCGTCCAGAAGAGGGGTTCCGGACTGGCGAGCCCGAGCGAGGTGGCCAGCTCCTCGAGGGTTCTGGCGTTGCCATCGCTGAGCAGGGCCTCCAGCCGCACCTGCAGGGCCAGCACCTCGGCGGCGGCCTTCTTGCCAGCCTCCACACCGGGCTGGTGATAGGCGTTGATATCGATCAATTCGGCGTAGAGGCCTACGGCCCGCTCGAAGAGGGCGATCAGGGCACCGAGGGCGGCGGCATCGAAGCGCCGCAGGGTGATGGTGAGGCTCTGGCGGCCACCCTCGGCCAGGGCCGCGCGGGTGCCCTGCAGAAAACCCTCCAGGAAATCCTCGGGCCGCTCTCCGGCGATCGGCCCGATGTCGGCGGGGTCGTCGAGGGCCTCGATGAAGGTCACGAAGAAGTTGTCGAGGCCATCGCGCAGCTGCTGCACGTAGGCGTGCTGGTCGGTGGATCCCTTGTTGCCGTAGACAGCCAGGCCCTGGTGCACGGTCTGGCCCTGGCGGTCGCGGTCCTTGCCGAGGGACTCCATCACCAGTTGCTGGAGGTAGCGGCTGAACACCTCCAGACGATCGCGGTAGGGCAGCACCACCAGGTCGCGGCGGCCCTTGCCTTCGCCGGCGGCATACCAGGCGGCGGCCATCAGGGCGGCGGGATTGTCCCGCAGGCTCGGGCGGCGGGTGAGGGCATCCATGGCGGCGGCACCGGCCAGAAAGCCCCTCAGGTCGGCATCGATCAAGGCGGCGGGCAGGAGGCCAACGGCGCCGGTGATGCTGGTGCGGCCTCCCACCCAGTCGGGAAGGTCGAAGCGGGCCAGCCAGCCCTCCGAAGCGGCGAGAGTGTCGAGCTGGCTGCCGGCCATCGTGACCGCTACGGCCTGACGGGGCCAGTTGCCACCGAGGGCTTCGAGGCGGGCCCGGGCCTGCTCCATGCCGATGCGGGGTTCCGGGGTGCCGCCCGATTTGCTCACCACCACCACCAGGGTGGTGCGCAGCCGCTCTCCCAGGGCGGCAAGGGTGCGGCTGAATCCCTGGGGATCAACGTTATCGAAGACATGGAACGGCAGGCCACGTCCTTCCTGCTGCAGGGCGCGGATCATCAGCAGCGGCCCCAGGCCCGAGCCGCCGATGCCGATCCAGAGCACATCGGTGAAGGCCGTGCCGGCGGGGGTGGTGATCCTGCCGGCAAGCAGATCGGCGCCAAAGCTCTCGATCCGATCGATCTCACGGGAAATCAGAGCGCCCGCCTGGGGATCCGGCGCCAGGGAGGGGTTGCGCAGCCAGTAGTGACCGACCTGACGGTGTTCGTCGGCGTTGGCGATCGCTCCACCCTCCAAGGCCTCCATGGCGGCGAAGGCGGCGCTGAAGCGGGGTTCGAGGGCCTCCAGATCGGCCTCGCCGAGGGCCATCCGACTGATATCCAGCCAGATTCCCAGATCCGGGTCATGCCAGAGGAGCGCGCAGAAACGCTGCCAGAGAGCCGCGCTGTCGCGGTCGTTGCTGAATGACGGGGACGGCATGGAGGCGGGGGGCCTGGCTCTACGGGGAGCCCTGCAGTGGCATCCAAGCCGATCCCAGGGGGGCTTGGGAAGATCGGCAGACGCTGAGGCGGGCGGCTGTGTGGTCCACCCGACAGACCGAACCGAACCGCCACAGAAAGCTGAAGATTGTTGGAAACTAGTTGAGAAGATTCTTCGGCTTCTCCTGCCAGGCCATGCCCCTCCGGTTCCACCTGCCCCCACCCCAATGGCGGCCCGGAATCCGAGCGGCCACCAGGCCCATGCAACTGCTGGCCCTCGCATCGCTCTTCATAGTGAGCGCACCGCTTGTGCGGCTCACGCTGAACGCGTTTTACAGGCCCGTTCTCTTCCGTGAATCCCCGCCCATCGGCAGCACACCCGTAGCTTCCCCCCAGCTGGCCTCACCCACGGAAGGCCTGCGGCCTGATCCGATCGACTTCAGCACCGAAGAGCTCCGGGCCCTCAACCGACGCTTCGGTGTTCACGGTCCTCAACCGAAGCTGGCCCAGCTCTTTACCGAGGGTCTCGACAGCCTGCAGCCGCTGCGCAGCCACACCCTTGACAATATCGAAGCGCTGCGACCGGTGATTCTGGCGGAATCGCGGCGGCAGAACATCAATCCCATGCTCGTGGCCGCCGTGCTCTTCGATGAGCTGCAGCATGCCAAGCCTGGCGAAAACACTCCCCTGGCGGTCCAGTCGGGGCTGTTCAGCACCCACGGCCCCGCCCAACTCAGCCTCGGCGAGATGGTGAAGCAGGGATTGCTGTCGCCGGATGCCACGGAAGCCGAACTCGATCAGGCCCGGCTTGAACTGCTCGATCCCGAGCGGAACGTTGCCCTGCTGGTGGGTGCGTTCGCCCGCCTCAGCAAGGACTTGGGACTTCCCAGGAACCGCCCCCTGATGGCCAGCACCTCCCACCGCGACGCCAAGGGACTCGCCACCCTGGCCTATCTCCACAACGGCAAACTCGACTATCCCGGTCGGATCCTTCGTTATATGCAGGATCCCGAACTGCACGCCCTGATCTACGGCGGCCGCAACCGGGAGGTTTCTCCACTCATTTGAGGCTGCCCATTCCCTAGAGCAAGGGAGTGCCTGGATCCTCTGGGCGCGAACTGGAGCCTCTGGGCGCGAAACAGATCAGCAGATCACATCGAGGGCAGCCAGCCGAAGCCGCAGCTGGTTCCAGTCGAAGCTGCGCGGATCGGCTCGCTCCCGGCCCATATCGACGTGGCGATGGGTGGTGATCGCTTCCACGGGAATCGGATACCGCTGCATCCAGTCGGTCAGAACCACCGCCAAGGCGTCGTACTGGGCCTGGGTGTATCCACTGTGACCGGGTGCTTCGTTCTCCCCGTCCAGGGGGGATTCGAGGCTGAGGTGGAGGGCAAAGTTGTTGATTGATCCGCTCACCCGGCGGCTGGTCATGGCCCAGCGTCCCTGGAAGGCGGAGTAACCGGCACCGAAGGCGCGCTTGGAGGGATCCACGGTGTCCACCACCGTCCCATCCAACCCGATCAGGGTGTGGTAGCTCACCTGGTCATCGTCGTTGGGATGGGCGGTCTTGAAGGTGTTGATCGCCGAAGACAGGCCGTAGACCGTTTCATGGAGCACAACCAGCCGGGGGGTGGGATCCAGCCGGTTGCCGTGGACATCCCGCCGGAAGCGCTGGCCGTAGTTCGACGGGTCGATCCGGATCCGGCGGCGGCGCTGATCGAGATCGTCCATCAGGTTCGCGAGCCGTTGCTGCAGCTCCGGCTCCCGGATCGGACAGGCCTGGCGCAGGGGGGAGACCCAGGGCTCATGGGCCGGTGGGGCGGCTGGCCGTGGCCGATTCTCCTGCTCCGTCGCCCTCTGGCGACGGGTGTCGTTGAGCAGTTCAAGGAGGGAGGTGCCCGCCGCCTGATCGGCGGGAATCAGCAGGGCCCGGGCCAACCAGGCCAGCCCGCCAACGCTGAGCACCGAGGCAGCGGCAATCGCCAGCAGGAGGGGGCGGCGCGTCTCGGCGTTCATGGCAAAAGACTCAGCCAGCGGCGGCGCGCCTCGGCGGTGTGGGCCGCAGCGGCGGCATCGATGCAGAGCCGCCAGCGCTCGATTCCCGGCGGCTCGCAGACCAGCTGGGTCTGCCTCACGAGGCCATCGCGGCAATAGAGCACAGTGACCGCAGCCGCGGAGCCGCAGCCGATCAGAAGGCGGCGTCCATCCTCAGGGCTGCAAAGCCGGTGCCCATCGAGGGCCAGCAGCTCATCCCCAACCTGGAGTCCGGCCCGCTCGGCGGCACCGGCGCGGCTCACCCGGGCCAGGGTGGTGGCTCTGCCATCCAGCTGCCATCCGGGAGTGGGGTGAGGGGAGATTTCCGCCGAAAGCACCAGGCCCACATCCTCCAGGTAGCTCTCTAGGGGTGGATCTTCCTCGCTTTCCAACCAAATCGGCAGCAAAGTGGACAGATCGGCAGCGTGGGCCACGAACGCAGCCAGCAGATCCGGCCACCGGTATCCCCGCTCCACCACACCATGGCTGCGCCACAGATCCCTGAGCACCAGCGCCAGGGCTGAGCCGTGGCGGCGCAGGTGCAGATCCAGCACCAGGGCGAGCACGGCACCCTTGAGGTAGTAGCTCACCTGGCAATCCACCGCGTGGGGATCAGGGCGGTAGAGCTTCACCCAGGCCTCCTCGCTGCTGAGGCGCAGCGACTGGATGGCGCGGCCGGGGGTGAGTCGGTAGCGCGAGAGATCGGTGCCGAGGTCCTCCAGCAGATCCTTCTCCTCACTGAGGCCGGCCGCCAGGGGAAGGAGCTGGTCGTAGTAACTGGTCACCCCCTCGGCGAACCAGAGGCTGGGAACCACCGTGGCGCGGTCGTAATCGATCGGGGTGAGCTCGGCGGGGCGCAGCCGCCTGACGTTCCACTGGTGCAGGTATTCATGGGCCACCAGCTGCAACAGCCGGCGCCGGCCGTTGGGTTCAGCTAAGGCCTGGCGGCCGAACTGGAGCACCGTGGCGTCATGGTGTTCCAGCCCGCCGAAACCCTGATCGAGCAGATGAAGCACGAAGAGGTAGGAGGCAGCTGCGGGCCTCGCGACCCCCATCAGCCGGCAGCAGGCGAGGCAGACCCGTTCCACGTCGGCGAGCCAAGCGGGATCGGATTGCACCAGATCCTCACCCCAACCCACCCAGCGATGCGGCACCCCAGCCACTGTGAAGGCATGGCAGGCGTGGGGGCCGGCTTCCAGGGGACTATCGATCAGTTGATCGACATCGCGGGCTAGCCACCCCCCCTGCCCATCGGGCGGCAGGGGCAGAAAAGGCTGCCAGCCGGGGGGCAGCTCCAGGCTGAGCCGGATCGGGGTCCAGCGCTCCCCTTCCACCTGGAGCACCACCCCGGCCAGGGCCAGAAAGCCATGGTCGGCATTGAGGTGGCAGGTGCGCACCGAAAGATCGGTGGCCAGGATGCGCCAGCGCACCTCCAGCGGGGCGTCAGCGGCGCAGCGCAGCTGCCAGCAGGCCGGCTCCAGCCGCTCCACGGCCAGCCGCTCCTGGCCCTGCCATACCTGAAGGTCTTCGAGGGTCCGCACGTAGTCGCGGATCAGGTAGGAGCCGGGGGTCCAGCCCGGCATCCGCAGGCGAAGGACGGAGGTGCGGGGGCAAAGGCGAAGGGTGGCCCTCACCAGATGCTGCTGGGGTTCCCGGAGGTCGAGGTGAAGCTCAAGCCGCTCGATGGGATCAATCTCCGACGCAGACCAGGGCGTCGCTCAGGTGAGCTCGGGCCTGCCGTAGGGCGTCGCGGGCCGCGTACTCCCGTGTGATCCGGGCGAGCAGGGGCTCCAGAGAACGCGAACGGCTCAGGCGCTGCAGATCACCGACCAGGGCCAGGGAGCCATCGTTGGACCGGCACCAGCCCAGGGCGATATCCGCATCGAGCTGAAGCATCACCACCACAGCTCGCTGCTCACCGCCGAAGCCCTGCAACTGAACATCGCGCTGGGGGCTGAGCCCAATCGAACGGAGACAGGTCTCCAGCAGATCGGCATCCCGAAGAACTGTTGGCAGGATGGAGAGATGGGACATGGGCACCATGACCGCGAGCCATGACGCTAGCGAGGCCATGCAGGCCATCCAGTGGCCAACGCCACACTCTGCGAGCGAAGCATCGCAATCCTGGCCCCGGCTGGATAGTCCCCTGCGGCTCGGGGTGATGGCCTCCGGTCAAGGCAGCAACTTTGAGGCCCTGGTTAGGGCCTGCCGCGGCGGTCCCCTCAACGCCGAGGTGGTGCAGTTGGTGGTGAACAACCCCGTCTGTGGTGCCCGCCAGCGGGCGCAACGCCTCGGCATCCCCTGCCATCTCCATGACCACCGCGACCATTCGCTGCGGCAGGACCTCGACCGGCAGGTGGCGGCCAGCTTCGCCGCCTCTGACGTGGACCTGGTGGTGATGGCGGGCTGGATGCGCATTGTCACACCGGTGTTGATCGCTGCCTATCCGGGCCGGCTGGTGAACATCCACCCCTCCCTGCTGCCCAGCTTCCGGGGGCTCGATGCGGTGGGCCAGGCCCTGGCCGCCGGGGTGACCCTCACCGGCTGCACCGCCCATCTGGTGGAGGAGGTGGTGGATGCCGGTCCGATCCTGGTGCAAGCCGCGGTGCCGGTGCTGCGCAGCGATGACCATGGCAGCCTCACCGCCCGCATCCAGACGCAGGAACACCGGATCCTGCCCTACGCGGTGGCCCTGGCCGCCCTTCGACTCGATCAAGCCGGAGCCGCTACGGCGGCCATTCAGGGGTAACCTCCCATTCAGGGGTAAAAGGGCAGCTGGGGTAAACCGGAGTTGGCCTCCAGGCCCGCCAACAGGTTGAGGCACTGCACCCCCTGGCCGGCCTGTCCCTTGATCAGGTTGTCGATGGCGCTCATCACGATCAGCTGGCCGGTGCGGCGGTCCACCTGGACCGAGAGCAGGCAGCGGTTGGTCTGGCGGACCCACTTGGTGGAGGGATAGCTCCCCACCGGCAGCACGACCACGCTGGCGTTGTTGCGGTAGGCCGCCGAGAGCAGGGTGGAGCAGTCGTCCGCGGTAAGGCCCGGATCCCGCAGGCGGGCGTACACGGTGGCCAGCAGGCCCCGCACCATCGGCATCAGGTGGGGGGTGAACTGCAGCTGGATCGGCTGACCTGCGGCCTGGCCGGCGATCTGCTCAATCTCGCTGGTGTGGCGGTGGCCCACCACGCCGTAGGGGGCCACCGCCTCGGAGGCCTCGGCCAACAGCAGGTGTTCCTTGGCGGCCCGGCCGCCGCCGGAGGTGCCGCTCTTGGCGTCGATCACGATGCCGGCCGGTTCGATCAGCCCCTGCTGGAGAAACGGAAGCAGGGCCAGCAGGCTGGCGGTGGGAAAACAGCCCGGGGCCGCCACCAGGCGCGCCGTGCGGATGCGGGTCGCCTCCCACTCCACCAGGCCGTACACCGCTTCCTGGCAGAGGGCCTGGTCGCTGCGGGGCACCTCCCGAGCCTCGGAGGCATAGACCTCCTGCCATTGGGCCAGGGAGCGGTAGCGGTAATCAGCCGAAAGATCCACCACCTTCACACCCCGCTCCAGGAGCTCGGGAACCAGGCCAGCCGCCAAGCCATTGGGGAGGCTCAGCACAGCCAAATCCGCTGCCGCCGCGATCGCTTCAGGATCGGCGGTGCGGACCACCGGATCGCCCGACAGAGGCAGGAAGGGCACCAGATCACTCCAACGGCGACCGCTGCTGCGCTCCCCGCCCAGGAAGGTCACCGTGAAGGTGGGGTGATCCTGGAGCAGGCGCAGAGTCTGCAGACCCCCATAGCCGCTGGCTCCGATCACCGCGACGCGTGTGCCTGTCATGCCGGGGCGGAGAGAACGATGGATCGTACCGGGCTCTATAACTGCAGATCAGCCCGACCCCCACAGCCCTGGCCCAAGCCGCCTCCACTCCCCAGGCCCTGAGCCCGGTACCCGCGGTGCCCTCTCCGGCGGAGAGCGGCCAGGCCCCCGCCGCATTGCGGTTCGATTCGATCGCCGATGGTCTGGCGGCGATCCGCAACGGCGAATCGATCGTGGTGGTGGACGATGAAAACCGGGAAAATGAAGGCGATCTGATCTGCGCCGCCCAGTTCGCCACGCCGCTACAGATCAACTTCATGGCCACCGCAGCCCGGGGCCTGATCTGCCTGGCGATGGAGGGGGAGCGGCTCGATGCCCTGGATCTGCCATTGATGGTGGATCGCAACACCGACAGCAATCAGACCGCCTTCACGGTGAGCGTGGATGCCGGCCCAGAAAATGGCGTGAGCACGGGCATCTCCGCGGACGACCGGGCACGGACGATCCAGGTGGCTATTCACCCCGAAAGCCGCCCCTCCGACCTACGACGTCCGGGCCACATCTTCCCCTTGAGGGCCCGCGATGGCGGCGTGCTGAAACGGGCCGGCCACACCGAGGCCGCCGTGGACCTGGCCCGCCTGGCGGGCCTCTATCCGGCGGGTGTGATCTGCGAGATCCAGAACCCAGATGGTTCGATGGCGCGGCTTCCCGAGCTGCTGGAGTACGCCCGCCTGCACGGCCTGCGGCTGATCTCGATCGCCGACTTGATCCGCTACCGGCTCGACACCGAGCGCTTCGTGCGCCGGCAAGCGGAGGCCGCCATGCCCAGCGCCTTCGGCAATTTCCGGGCGATCGGTTTTCGCAACGAACTCGATGGCAGCGAGCATGTGGCGATCGTGAAGGGAGAACCGGAGCGTGCGGAGGGGCCGGTGCTGGTGCGGGTGCATTCCGAATGTCTCACGGGGGACGCCTTCGGCTCGCTTCGCTGCGACTGCCGCCCCCAACTGGAGGCCGCCCTGCGCATGATCGAGGCCGCCGGAGAGGGCGTGGTGGTGTATCTGCGGCAGGAGGGCCGGGGGATCGGCCTGATCAACAAACTTCGGGCCTATTCCCTGCAGGATGGCGGGCTTGACACGGTGGAGGCCAACGAACGGCTTGGCTTTGCCGCCGATCTGCGCAACTACGGGGTGGGGGCCCAAATTCTCAGCGATCTGGGGGTGCACCGGCTGCGGCTGATCACGAACAACCCGCGCAAGATCGCCGGGTTAGGCGGCTACGGATTGGCCGTGGAAGACCGGGTTCCCCTGGTGATCGACCCCGGTGACTACAACGCCGCCTATCTGCAGGCCAAGCGGCTCAAACTCGGACACCTGATGGAAGCCGATTCCGGGGGGGGCGAAGGCGGCGGCCCCCATGGCCTGAGCGCGGTGCTGGCCTGGTGCGGTGAGGCCGAGAGCCGCACCGTGGCCGAACGGATCGGTGAGCTGCACCACTGGGCCAGTCAGCGGGGTCTCCTGCTGGAGGAGGAGGAGCATCCCCGGCTGCTGGCGCTGCTGGACCAGCCTCGCCTCGCTCTTTTGCTCACGGCTGCCCCCAATGGCCAGCTCTCCGCCGCCGATCTGGCGGGCCCGCTGATGGTGATGGCCCGCTGGGAGAGAACGCAGGCGGTTGGGCTCCTGCTGACCCCCGATGTGCGACGGCGAAGCCACCCCAGCGCAGACCTCGAGCCCGAGGCTCGGCCCCTGGGCGATCTTCAGGAGAGCCGTGATTCTGCCCGCTGCCCCTTGCTGAAGCTCACCCCCGGTGCCTTCATCCGCTGGCGAGCGTGAGCGCAGGCCCATCGAAGCCTCTCCTGAGTCATGCCATCAGCCTTGAATCGTCACCTTGTTGATCAGGCTGCCATTGCGCAGCTTCAGCACCACATCGATGTCGTTGGTATGGCCAAACACGGTGTGCACCCCATCGAGGTGGGGTTGGGGGCCGTGGCACAGAAAGAACTGACTGCCACCGGTGTTAGGGCCGGCATGGGCCATTGAGAGGCTGCCTGCCTTGTGCTTGTTGGCATTGATCTCACAGGGAATCGTGTAGCCGGGTCCACCGGTGCCGGCTTGGCCGCGGGCCCCTTGCCTGGAATTGGGGCAGCCTCCCTGGGCCATGAAGCCATCGATCACCCGGTGGAAGCTAAGGCCGTCGTAGAAGCCATCGTTGGCGAGCTTCACGAAGTTGGCCACCGTGCCCGGGGCATCGGCATCAAAGAGCTCCACGGCGATGGGGCCGGCTTCGGTGTCCATCAGGGCGGTGGTCATGGTGGGCGGGGCTGAGGTGTGGTGGATCAATCCTGCCAGCCTGCCGAGAGCAGCGGGAGCTTGGCCAGAGCCTCCAGCGCACAAGGGGCGCCACACGCCCGTGGATCACCGCCGCATCCAGGAGTGGCCAGCGCAGGGAATCCAGCCGCTCCAGCCCGCGGCACCCCGCAGAGGAGCCGACCTGTTGCGCACGAGAGGCTGCGCAAGAAAGGCTGCGCACGAGAGGCCTGCTGTAGACAGGTGCCAGTTTTGAAGCGCGCTATGTCCAGCAGCACGGCCCCCGAGCTGGCCAAGGCCCGTCTGGGCGTGCTTGGAGGCAGCGGCCTCTATGCCATGGAGGGGCTGGAGGATCTGCGCGAGATCACAGTGCAAACCCCCTATGGCGATCCCTCCGACAGCCTGCGGCTCGGTCGGCTAGGAGATCTGGAGGTGGTGTTCCTGGCCCGCCACGGCCGCCACCACAGCCACACCCCCTCCGAGGTGCCCTACCGGGCCAACCTCTGGGCCCTGCGCTCCCTCGGGGTGCGCTGGATCTTCTCGGTGTCGGCGGTGGGCTCCCTCCAGGAGCATCTACGCCCCCTCGACATGGTGGTGCCCGATCAGTTCATCGATCGCACCCATCAGCGGCCCCTCAGCTTCTTCGGCGAGGGCCTGGTGGCCCATGTCACCAACGCCGACCCCTTCTGTCCGGTGCTCAGCCGGATCCTGGCGGACGTGGGGGAAAGCCTGATGCCCGAGGGGCGGACCCTGCACCGCGGTGGCACCTACCTCTGCATGGAGGGTCCGGCCTTCTCCACCCGGGCTGAATCGGAGCTCTACCGCTCTTGGGGCTGCTCGGTGATCGGCATGACCAACCACACCGAGGCTCGCTTGGCTCGCGAGGCGGAGATGGCCTACACCACCCTGGCGATGGTGACCGATTACGACTGTTGGCACCAGGAACACGATTCCGTGACGGTGGAGATGGTGATCGACAACCTCCGCAGCAACGCCACCCTGGCCCAGCAGATCATCGCGTTGGCCGCCCAGCGGATCGAGGCCCAGCGACCCCCCAGCGGCGCCCACCAGGCCCTTCGCAACGCCCTGATGACGGCGCCGGAGCAGGTGCCGGCCGAAACCCGTCTCCGCACCGAACTGTTCACCAGCCCCTACTGGGGCCCGGCCGGCCGCTGACAATCCGGAGAGATCCTGCGTGGAGTTGCCTATGGCTGGCTGGGAATACCAGGTGATCCACATCAACGTGGAACCCCCCAGGCCCCAGGGCCCGCCACCCCCTGCCGATGGCGCGACAACGACTCCGCCGGTCGCCGGCGAAAGCTCGGGGGGCAAGCCGATGTTCTCAGATACCTTCCTGAAGAAGGAATTTCCCCAGTTTTACCAAAAACCTCCCAGCGAGGGATCGGCCTCCCAGGCCCAGCATCCGGCCCACCAGCTGCAGACCTTCCTCAACGGCCACGGCGCCCAGGGTTGGGAACTGATTGGTGTGTTTCCTGTGGGAAACCTCACGATGATGTTCTTCCGGCGCTCGAAGCACTCCGAGCCAAAGCCCACCAGACCGGCCCAGGAGCCAGCAGCCATGAAGCCAGCGATGGCCTCGGATTCAGCGTCGGGGCCGGCGGCAGAGGCGGCTGACAACGCCGCAGCCAGGGAGGGAACCCTCCATGAGGTTCTCCGGCGCCTCGAACAGATCGAGGAGCGGCTCCGCGTCCGCGAGCTGGCGGGGGAGGGCCCAACGCCCACGGGCCCAATGCCCACGGGCCGGCCGGCCCGCCCCCCACGGGATGCCGTTTCCGCTCAGACCAGCGCCGGGCGCGCCGGCGGCAGCCTCCCTGGGGGCCGCCAGCTGAAGGCCGGGCGTTCCGAGGCCCGATCGGCATTCCCCGGCGAACGGGTGACCCCAGCCCAGCTGGCCAACCTCGCCGATGCAACCCCGCTCACCAGCAGCCGGGCGGCCCAGGCGATCGGCCTGCGCTCCGCCGCCAGCCTGGCGAACCATGGCGCCCGCTATGGCTACGCACCGGGGCTCAGCAAGCGCGGCCCCAACGGCCTGGTGGCCATCTACACCGGTTCCGGCACAGCCGAAAAGGGGGGCAATGAACGGCGGCTGTGGATCGTGGTGCCTGCCCAGCGCCTGGAGGGCTGAGCCGCGCCGCGATCTCCCGCCTCCGCCTCAGGAAGGAGGCAGCGCCGCCAGCGCCTCCCGCAGCGAAGGACCGGCAGTGGCCAGGTGGGTGGCGGCCCGGTGCGCATCGAGGCCGCCGAGGGCCATCAGCAGGGCCAGCTTCACCGACCCCCCGGCCTCGCTCAGCAGTTCGCCCCCCCGAGCCCGCTCCACCCCGGCCAGGTCGCGGAGGATGCGCAGGGCACGATCCTCCAGTTTGCTGTTGGTGACGGCCACATCCACCATGCGGTTGCCGTACACCTTGCCCAACCGCACCATCACCCCGGTGGAGAGGATGTTGAGGGCCATCTTGGTGGCGGTGCCGGCCTTGAGGCGGGTGGAGCCGGTGAGCAGCTCAGCGCCGGTGAGCAGACGAATGTCGATGTCGCAGGGCATCGGCGCCTGGTCGGCGGGCACGCAGGCCAGGGCGATGGCCAGGGCTCCGATGCTGCGGGCATGGCTGAGTCCTCCGAGCACATAGGGGGTGGTGCCGCCCGCCGCGATGCCCACCAGGGCATCGGCGGGGCCGAAACCCCGCTCCTTCAAGTCGTCCGGGCCCGCATCAAAGAGATCCTCCAGGCCCTCAGAGCTTCTCAGCAGCGCGGGGGCTCCACCGGCCAGCACCCCCTGCACCAGTTCGGGCGGTGTGCAGAAGGTGGGTGGGCATTCGGCCGCATCCAACACCCCCAGCCGGCCGGAGGTGCCGGCACCGAGATAAAAGAGCCGCCCGCCGGAGCGCAGACGCTCGGCGATCGCATCGATCGCCGCGGCGAGGGCCGCCGCCGCCGCCGCCACGGCCTGCTGCGTCTCGAGTTCGTTCTCACAGAACAGGGCCACGAGTTCGTCGGTGCCAAGTTCGTCGAGGGCCTCACTGGCGGGATTGGGTTGTTCGGTGAGCAGATGGCCGCGGTCGAAGGCCTGGGGCGTGGCGCTCACAACAGACCCTCCAGGCTGCGCCGGAAGGCCTCCAGCTCGGGATCGGTGATTTCAGATTCGATCTCCTCTCCAGCGCTGGCACCGCCGCTGGCGGCTTGCTGCTCCTTCCACTGGCTTACATCCATGTTGCGCTCGGGCGGGGCGATCAGCAGGCGCTCCTCATCGCTGCGAGGCAGGAATCCGGCCGGCACGATGCGAGCCTCGTAACCGGCCTCGTTGCAGAAGATCTCGATCTCCTGGCGTTCGAGCTCCGCCACGGTGGGAACGGGGAAATCCTGGGCCTCCAGCAGCCCGGCGTAGCGCTCGGCGTCATCGGGGTCCTCGAACAGCAGCACCACGGTGCCCCCCCCCAACTCGATCGAGTGGATCCCTTCCTGGTCGCTGCCAGCGTCGAAGAGCAGCACATGCACCCTCACGGGCGAAGGGGTCTCGGGCACGATGAAGGGCGGAGTCTGGGCCCAGTGTCTCATCACCGGTCCGCCCCTGAACCTCCTTCCTCCCGCTCTTGGGCCAACTGCTGAAGCCGGCGGTACAGGGCCTGCTCGGCCTCATCTAGGTCGGTAGGCACCACAATGCGCACCTCCACGAGTTGATCACCACAGCGCTGTCCATCCCGCACGCCCCTTCCCCGCAGGCGCAGCAGGCGGCCGCTGGAGGAGCCCGCCGGCACCCGCAACCGCACCGGACCCTCCAGGGTGGGCACCACCACCTGACAACCGAGTACCGCATCCGCCGGCGCCAGTTCGAGGGGGTACAGCACCCGCAGACCATCGATCCGCAGCCCCTCCTCCGTGCGCACGCGCAGCTGCAGAAAGTGGTCGCCACCACCCGGGGTCACGCCGGCCAGTCGCAGCCGCCAGCCATCACCGGCCAGCGGCGGCGTGCTCACCTCCACCATCAGGCCATCGGCCAGCTCCAGTTCGACCCGTGAACCCTCCAGGGCCTGCTCGGGGCTGAGGTTGAGCACGGTCTCCTCGTCCGTGGCCGCCACCACCGGCGGCGGTGGCGGCGGCGGCGCGGTAGCCACATCACCCCGACCGACCGCATCACCTCGACCGACCGCTGCGGACGAATCCCGCCAGCTGCCCTGCCGGGGTTCTGTCGGGGCAGCTGCGGCTTCAGCGTTGTCGCGGTAGGCCAACGGATCGTCCGGCTCCTGCTCCGGGGGAACCCGGCCGAAGAGGCGATCGAGATAAGCCTCGAAATCGGGAAACCCGCTGGCGAAAGGATCCCCGGCCCCGGACTCCCCCCCCGCGGCCAGGCCCTCCTCCCAGGCCCGGCGCTTGCGCGGATCGGAGAGCACGGCATAGGCCTCGTTCACCTGCTTGAAGCGTTCCTCCGCCACCGGATCGCTGCCGTTGAGATCCGGATGCCAGCGGCGGGCCTGATCGCGAAAAGCCCGCTTCAGGGCAGCGGCATCGGCCCCGGGCTCGAGCCCCAGAACACCCCAATAGTCGAGGCCCCGCTGGCTCTCAACCATTGGACCAGGGATCTTCAGGCTCAGGTGAGGGCGAAGGCCGCCGATCGCGATCGGGTCCATAACGAGGGCGCTGAACCTCGTCGTCAGCGTCCGTCCGCCAGGTGGTGGGAGGGCCGGAAACCGGATCACGACGGATCTCGCCGAAGGATCCAGGCTTATCCCAGGCCGACCCGGCATCGCTCCAATCACCGCGGGCCGGCCCATCGAGCCGGTCACGGCCGGCCGAGACCCCAGCCGATCCCAGGCCGAAGGCGGGGGATGGTGGGGCGTCCCAACGAGAGTCGTAGCGGGTTTCATAGCGATAGCCCTCTCCCCGCTCGGCCGCGGGGCGCCGCGGCGTGCTGGCCCAAGGATCGGAGCGGCCGTCCCGGTCCCACTCGTCCCAGTCGTCGTCAGCGAAAAGTTCGTCGCGCAGGGAGCCGAGCGTGTTCTTGATGCCCTGCAGCGGACCCGCCTCAGCGCGACGCTCGCTGAAGAGGCGGCGGTTGAGCCCGAACAGGGCTTCCTGAAGCTGGCTCACGGCCAGTTCGAGTTCGGCGGTGTCGTCGGAGCGGAGCAGATCCTGCACATCCCGCAGGGCAAGTTCCACCGCGCGCTGTTGCCGTTCGGCCCCGTACGGACCGAGTTCGAGGGCCGCATCCCGCAGGCGACGTTCCGCCTGCGACACCAAGGTCTGGGCCCGGTTGCGTCGGTCGATCTCGGAGCGCTTGCGACGATCCTCCGCCGCCTTCTGCTCGGCTTCCAGCAGCAGTCGATTGATCTCCTCCTCGCTGAGGTTGGTGCCGCCCTGGATCGAAACGCTCTGCTGGCGGCCCGTGGTGCGATCGGTGGCGGCCACTTGCAACAGACCATTGGCATCGATGTCGAAGGACACCTGCACCTGAGGCACCCCGCGCGGCGCCGGCGGGATGCCGGAGAGGCGGAAGCGGCCGAGCGACTTGTTGCCCTCCGCCATCTGGCGCTCTCCCTGGAGCACGTGGATCTCCACCGAGTTCTGGTTGGGCTCGGAGGTGCTGAACACATCGCTCTTGCGCACCGGGATGGGCGTGTTGCGGGGAATCAACACCTTCATCACCCCACCGATCGTCTCCAGACCCAAGGAGAGGGGGGTGACATCGTTGAGCATCAGGTCGCGCAGTTCGCCGGTGAGGATGCCGGCCTGCACGGCAGCCCCGATCGCCACCACCTCATCGGGATTCACCGACTGGCAGGGTTCGCGGGGGATCAGGGTGCGGACCATGTCCTGAACCATCGGCATGCGGCTGCTGCCGCCTACCAGCACCACGTCGTCGATCGCATCGGCAGCCAGGCCCGAATCCCGCAGCGCTCCCTGCACGGGCCGCAGCAAACGGTCGAGCAGATCGGGGCAGAAGGATTCAAAACGCGACCGCTCCAGGGTGGTCTCGATGTGCAGGGGGCCCGCCTCCGCCGTGGCGATGAAGGGCAGCGAGATCGGGGTGCTGCGCACACCGGACAGTTCGATCTTGGCCTTCTCGGCCGCCTCGGTGAGGCGCTGCAGCGCTTGACGGTCGCGGCGCAGGTCGATGCCGTGTTCCTTCTGGAAGGTATCGGCCAGCCAGTCCACGATGCGGCGGTCCCAGTCGTTGCCGCCCAGCTGGGTGTCACCGCTGGTGGCCTTCACATCGAACACCCCGTTGGCGATGCGCAGCACGGAAACATCGAAGGTGCCACCGCCCAGGTCGAACACCAGCACCCGCTTCACCGTGCTGCGATCGAAGCCGTAGGCCAGGGCGGCGGCCGTGGGCTCATTGAGAATGCGCTCCACCGTGATCCCGGCCAACCGACCGGCATCGCGGGTGGCCTGGCGCTGGGCATCGTTGAAGTAGGCGGGCACCGTGATCACCGCCGCCTCCACCGGCTCCCCCAGATAGGTGGAGGCGTCGTCCACGAGCTTGCGCAGGATGCTGGCCACGAGCTCCTCGGGAGCGTATTCCCGTTCGGTGGCCGGGCAAACCACCCGCACGTTGCCCTGGTCGTTCGCCCGCACGCTGTAGGGCACACCGAGACTGCCCTCATCGAGCTCGTCCCAGGCCCTCCCCACAAAGCGCTTGAGATTGGAGAAGGTGTTGCGCGGGTTCAGCACCAGCTGGCGGCGGCCCAGCTGGCCCACCAGCAACTCCTGGTCGCGGCTGAAGCCCACCACCGAGGGGGTGGTGCGCCCCCCCTCCGCATTGGCGATCACCTGGGGGCGGCCACCTTCGAGCACGGCCACCACCGAGTTGGTGGTGCCCAGGTCGATGCCAACGATGCGCCCCATGAATGTTCGACTGATGGTCCGGCTGAGACCGGTTCCCGGATACGCCCTCACGCTACCGGGCGTTGGCAGGACGTTAAACCCGACTTAATCAAGGCACCCCGGGGTTCTCCGTAATGTGAACAAATGGTGTTTCTTGGGCGCTTGTCGCCTTGAAACGCCCTTGATCCACCGCGCCAGCAGCGCATGAGCAGCCTTTCGACCCCATCAGCAGTTCCCGAGTCTCCGGTCGGGGCCTACACCCTGAGACGCCGGCCGACGTCCGATAAATTGCTCGATGGCGGCTTCCGCAACCTCACCATGGGCCTTGCTGCCCTGGTGGCAACCGTCTTGCTGGCCATCTTGATCACGGTGTTGAGTGGTGCCCGCGAGGCGATCGCCGAATTCGGCACGTCCTTCCTCACCAGCTCGGCCTGGGATCCCGTCAATGAGAAGTACGGGGCCTTCACCGCCATCTACGGCACCCTGGTCAGTTCGTTTCTTGCCCTGTTGCTGGCCGTGCCACTCGGAATCGGAACGGCCATCTTCATCACCGAAGACATCATCCCCAGCTCCCTTCGCGAGGCGATCGGTCTGATGGTGGAGTTACTGGCCGCCATCCCCTCTGTGGTGCTCGGATTGTGGGCGATCTTCGTGATGGAGCCGGCCATCCGGCCTCTGCTCAACCTCAGTCACAAACTGCTCGGCTGGACTCCATTGTTCAACACCGTGCCCCAGGGTCCCGGCATGGCACCGGCAATTCTGATTCTGGTGGTGATGATCCTGCCGATTATCACGTCCATTGCCCGCGATGCCTTGAACCAAGTGCCGATTGAGTTGCGCCAAGGGGCCTATGGCATCGGCACCACCCGCTGGGGCGCGATCTTCAACATCATCCTGCCGGCCGCCATCTCGGCGATCGTCGGCGGTGTGATGCTCGCCCTAGGGAGGGCCATGGGTGAGACGATGGCCGTCACCATGATCATTGGCAACGCGCTCAATTTCAACGTTTCCCTGTTGGCTCCTGGCAACACGATCGCTTCGATGCTCGCCAACCAGTTCGGCGAAGCCGATGGCATCCAGGTTTCGGCGCTCATGTACGCCGGCCTGATCCTGATGTTGCTCACCTTTGTGGTGAACGTGGCGGCCCAATGGATCGTGCGTAAACTCAGCCTCCGCTACTGACACTTCCGCCGTAACCCGTTGCCAGGCCAACTCCCATGACCCCATTTCCACAGGCTCAATCGGCTCCTTCCCTCTTTGATCGGGGCACACTGTTTTTCAAACCGAGCCTCGGCCGCAACCTGTTCAATTACATCTGCACCTCCATTGCCGGCCTCTTTGCCACGATCGCGGTGCTCCCCCTGGTGCTGGTGCTCCTCTATGTGTTGGTCCAGGGTGGGCGCCTGATCACCCCAAGTCTTTTCACCCAGCTCCCACCGGCCCCAGGAATGAGCGGCGGCGGCATCGGCAACGCCATGATCGGCACCGTGGTGGTCACGCTGATCGCATCCCTCCTGGCCATCCCGATCGGAGTTGGGGGCGGCATCTACCTCTCCGAATACAACCGCAGCGGCTGGTTCGCCCAGGTGGTTCGGTTTTGCAACGATGTGCTGGCGGGAGTTCCCTCGATCATCAGTGGCGTTTTTGTGTATGGCTTGATCGTGGCTACCCGGATTTTCTTCGGCCAGAGCTACAGCGCCATGGCCGGCGGCATCGCCCTCTCGGTGCTGATGCTGCCCACCGTGATCAAAACCACCGACGAAGGCCTCAAGCTTGTTCCGCAGGAACTTCGCTGGGGTGCTTTTGGGGTCGGTGCCTCGCAGGTGGTCACGATCCTGAAGGTGGTGTTGCCCGCGGCCTTCACCCCGATCGCCACCGGGGTGGTGCTGGCGATCGCCAGGGCGGCGGGCGAAACGGCACCGCTGATCTTCACAGCTCTGTTTTCTCCCTTCTGGCCAGAAGGGATCTTCAATCCAATCGCCAGTATGTCGGTGTTGATTTACAATTTCGCCATCATGCCGTATGCACCCCAAAATCAACTAGCATGGGCTGCATCTTTCGTGTTGGTTGCGATGATCCTTGCCGCCAATCTCTTCGCCCGCTGGATCGCTCGTTTAAATCGCACTTAAGACGAGGCTCTTAAATTCTCTGTATTTCAAAATACCCACTACCAATCCCCCCCCCCAGCCGTCATGACTTCCAGCAACGCCACCCATCAAACCGCCCAGGTCGACACCTGCATGTCGCTGCAGAATGTCACGATCTCCTATGGCAGCTTCGAAGCGGTTCGCAATGTCTTTGTCGACATTCCCCGCGGCAAAGTTACAGCTTTCATCGGTCCTTCCGGCTGCGGTAAGTCCACCGTGCTGCGCGGCTTAAACAGGATGAATGATCTGATTCCAGGCTGCACCCTCAAGGGCAAGGTCATCTTTGATGGAATGGACCTCTATGACAAGCGAGTTGACCCGGTTGAGGTGCGCCGCCGAATTGGCATGGTGTTTCAAAAACCCAACCCCTTCCCCAAGACCATCTACGAAAATATCGCTTTCGGTGCCCGCATCAATGGTTATCGCGGCAACATGGACGAACTGGTGGAACGTTCCCTGCGCAAGGCGGCCGTTTGGGATGAATGCAAAGACAAGCTCCAGGAAAGCGGCTTTGCCCTCTCCGGTGGCCAGCAGCAACGCCTCTGCATCGCCCGCGCCATTGCCACCGAGCCGGAGGTGATCCTGATGGATGAACCGTGCTCAGCCCTCGATCCGATCTCTACCCTCAAGGTTGAGGAAACGATGCACGAGCTCAAGCGCAGTTATACAATCGTTATCGTGACTCACAACATGCAGCAGGCTGTTCGAGTTGCTGACATGACTGCATTTTATAATGCCGAAGCAGTGGATGGTGGATCGGGCAAGGTCGGATACCTGGTGGAATTCGACCGTACCGAAAAGATCTTCAACTCCCCCACCCAGCAGGCCACCCTGGATTACGTCAGCGGCCGCTTTGGTTGATCTCCGGATCAACCTTCCTGCGCTGTCATGGAGACTGCTCTTTATCTCCATGGCAGCGCATTTTTTTGTTATCCGTAGCGAAGGGAGAATGTCATGAAAAAGCCGGCCCAAGGGCCGGCTTTTTGAATACGGAGAGGGAGGGATTCGAACCCTCGATAGAGTTGCCCCTATACAGCATTTCCAGTGCTGCGCCTTCGACCACTCGGCCACCTCTCCAGGGGCAAAATGGGGCAAGTGCAAACTTAGCAGCCCGTGCCCCGCACCTCAGGGATCAAGATTCCGCCATCAAGATTCCGCCACCACGATCCTGCCGCCACGACTCCTTCATCACCATATGGAAGCGAACCCGCCCCCCAGCCACACCATCACCGTGCACTGGCGCCAGGAGGGCCGGGTGATACGCCACCAGGTTCCTGAAGGGGCCTACATCCTGCGCAGTTTCGAGGAGCAGGGCGATCCGCTGCCCTTCAGCTGCCGCAACGGCTGCTGCACGGCCTGTGCCGTGCGGGTGCTGAGCGGCAGCATCGATCAGCATGAAGCCCTTGGCCTGTCCAGGGAGCTGAGGAGCCGGGGCTACGGCCTTCTCTGCGTGGCCCGCGCCATTGGTCCGCTGGAGGTGGAGACCCAGGATGAGGATGAGGTCTACGAGCTTCAGTTCGGCCGCCATTTCGGTCGCGGCCGCGTGCGGCCGGGCCTGCCCCTCGAAGAGGAATGAAATGAGCAGCATGCCAACACCCGCCCTTCCCTGTCAGTCCGACGCAGCGCTGCGGGACGCCAACCTGCCATCCGGGGAACTGGAGAGGCTCCTCTCGGTGGCGAAGCGTGCCGCCCAGACCGGCGCCGTGCCTTTGAAGGAGCTGTTCGGCCAGGCGGTGAAGATTCGCGCCAAGGGGGCGGCCGGCAACCTGGTGACCGAAGCGGACCATGCCGCCGAGGATGCGGTGTTGCAGGTCCTGGCGGCCGAGACCCCCGGCATCGCAGTGAACGCTGAAGAGAGCGGCCGCCGGGCCGGGGAAGGCGATCTGGAGTGGTGTGTCGACCCCCTGGATGGCACCACCAATTACGCCCACGGCTTCCCCTTCTTCGGCACCTCCGTGGGACTCACCTGGCGGGGCCGGCCCCTGCTTGGCGCTCTGGCCCTGCCGGCCCTCGACCAGTTCTTCTGGGCGGCCCCAGGCCATGGCGCCTGGTGCAACAACGAACGACTCCAGGTGAGCAGCTGCGGCCGCGTGGCCGATGCCCTGCTGGCCACCGGCTTCGCCTACGACCGCATCGAACGGTTGGATAACAACTACGCCGAATTTGCCTGGTTCACCCACCGCAGCCATGGGGTCAGGCGGGCCGGTGCGGCGGCCGTGGACCTCGCCTATGTGGCGGCGGGCCGCTTCGATGGCTACTGGGAGCGGGGCCTCTCCCCCTGGGATCTGGCTGCCGGCGTGGTGCTTGTGGAGCAAGCGGGCGGCCTGGTGAGCGGCTACGACGGCTCGCCCCTCAATCTGACGAGCGGCCGAGTGCTGGCCTGCGCACCGGGCCTGCATGCCGAAATGGTGGCCGATCTGGCCCGCTGCAGCCCCTTGAGCGGCAGCAGCTATGGCGCCGCCGAGCTCGATGCGGCCGCTCCATAGGATCGCAACGCCATTCCGCCGCCCTGCCTCTCCCCACCATGGCTCTGCAACCTGCTGCCGGCGCCCGGGATCTCCAGCCCGGCGCGGTGGAGAGCAATCGCCGCATCAATGAACTGCTGGCGGGGGTCTACCGCCTCTGGGGCTACCAGGAGGTGACACCGCCCACGATCGAACGGCTCACCTCCCTCGAGGCCGGCGGAGCGATCAACAGTGGCGAGATCCTGCGGCTGGCGGCGGATGAACCCCTCGGCCTGCGACCCGAGCTCACCGCACCGATCGCCAGGGCCGCCTGCAGTCGCATGCGCGGTCGTCCCAGGCCCCTGCGTCTCTGGGCCAGTGGCACCACCTTCCGCACCTCCATCAGCGATGGTGGCGGACAGCGGATCCATGAGGACCTCCAGAGTGGTGTCGAGCTGCTGGGGGAGGGGTCCTCCGCGGCCGACGCGGAGTTGCTGCAGCTGCTCCTGGCAGCGGTGGCCACCCTGGGCCTGGAGGAAGCGCATCGCCCCACCCTCCTGGTGGGGCACCATGGCCTCCTCGACGCCCTGCTCAGCCAGGCGCCGGCGGAGCAGCGTGGTTCCATCCGCAGGGCGCTCACCGGCTTCGATCCACTGGCTCTGGAACAACTCAACCTGCCGGCTCCGCAGCGGGAGAGCTTCCGCACCCTGCTGGCCCTGAGGGGAGAACCGGGTCGGGTGCTCTATCAGCTGGAGCAGTGGCTCGGGCCCATCCCCCTGCTCCAGACCTTGGCCGACACCCTGACCGCAGTGGCTCCTTCGGCGGCGGCACGGGGGGTGCGCCTGCAGCTCGATCCGAGCTTCCAGCCCCATTTCGACCTCTACGACGGGCTGGTGTTCCGACTGGTGTGCCAGGGACACGATGCCCCGGTTGCCATCGCCAGCGGCGGTCGCTACGACGCCTTGGTGGGCCGCTTCGGCGCGGACCTGGACCAGGCGGCCGGCACCGGCTTCGGTTTCGCCATCGAGGCGATCCGAGAGCTGCTGGAAGCGGGGGAACCACCGGCTCCGCAGGGTGCCTGGCTGGTGGCTGCAGCCCCGGGGGTGGACCTGGCCCAGGCCCTGAGCCACCAGGCCAGGCTCCACCAGCGGGGAGAAGCGGCCGAACTCTGCCTCAGCCGCTGCGACAGCGAAGCGGAAGCCGAGACCATCGCAGCGGAACGGGGCTGTCGCGGCACCGTCTGGGTCACCTCCTGACGGAACGGTTTGGGGCGGAGCGCCGACACTGGTGCCTGCCTAGGATCCGCTTCAGCAGCTCATTGGCAGCATGGCCCACACGATTGTCACCAACGTGTGCGAAGGGGTGGCTGATTGCGTCGACGCCTGTCCCGTGGCCTGCATCCACCCCGGCAAGGGGGCGAACAGCAAGGGAACGGCTTTCTACTGGATCGATTTCGACACCTGCATCGATTGCGGCATTTGCCTGCAGGTGTGTCCCGTCGAGGGGGCGATCCTGCCGGAGGAAAAGCCGGAGCTTCAGACCAGCGCCTGAGACCCTTTCCCGAGAAACACAGGCAGCACGAGGCGCCTTGGCTTGCGGGTTCGGAGACCCCTCCCTGATCAGCCTTGAACAAGGAGGGGTCGCACTTCTAGCCTCGCCGACAGTGACACCTATTGCCATGACGGTGCTGGAACAGGGCCGGATTCAGATTCACACCGAAAACATCTTCCCCATCATCAAGAAGGCCGTCTACAGCGGCCACGAAGTCTTCCTCAGGGAGTTGGTGAGCAACGGGGTGGATGCGATCAGCAAGCGCCGCATGGCGTCCATGGCTGGCGATTGCAGCGAGGGTGCGGAGGGAGTGATCGCGATCCGAATCGATCGCGAAGCGAAGACCCTCACGATCTCCGATAACGGCATCGGCATGAACGCTGATGAGGTGAAGCGCTACATCAACCAGGTGGCCTTCTCCAGTGCCGAAGACTTCCTGGAGAAGTACAAGCAGGAAAGTGATGCGATCATCGGCCACTTCGGCCTCGGTTTCTATTCAAGCTTCATGGTGGCTTCCCAGGTGGAGCTGGTGAGCCTCAGTGCCAGGGGCGAGAGCGAGGCTGTGCGCTGGAGTTGCGATGGTTCCCCGAATTTCAGCCTGGAGGCCGCGGAACGGAGCGAGCCTGGCACCGATGTGATCCTCCACCTGATGGAGGAGGAACTGGAGTATCTCGAACCCTCCAGGATCCGCACCCTGATCACCACCTACTGCGACTTCCTGCCGGTGGAGGTGCAGCTGGAAGGGGAAACGGTGAACAAACGCGAAGCGCCCTGGCGCAAGAGCCCGCGAGAGCTAACCGATAACGACTACATCGAGCTCTATCGCTATCTCTATCCCTTCCAGGGTGATCCCCTGCTCTGGGTTCACCTCAACACCGATTACCCCTACAACCTCCAGGGCATCCTCTATTTCCCCCAGCTGGGATCCCGCGCCGACTGGGAAAAGGGGGAGATCCGCCTGTATTGCAATCAGGTGTTCGTGAGCGATTCGATCAAGGAGGTGGTGCCCCGCTACCTACTGCCCCTGCGGGGCGTGCTCGATTCACCCGATATCCCGCTCAACGTGAGCCGCTCGGCCCTCCAGACCGATCGCCGCGTGCGTTCGATCGGCGGTTTTGTGGCCAAGAAGGTGGGCGACCGTCTCAAGGAACTGCATCGCGATGATCCAGCCCGCTACGCGGAGATCTGGGATGCCGTGGCTCCCTTCATCAAGATTGGCGCCATGGAGGATGGCAAGTTCGCCGACCAGGTGGCGGATCTGGTGCTGTTCGGCACCACCGCCGCCGCCGCCGCCCCGTCGACGGAAGCCAGCGCCGAGGATCGCGAAGGGGAATCAGGCCAGGCAAAGCCCCTGGACCCGATCGCCAGCGGGGAGCGCACCTACACCACCCTCTCCGGCTACCGGAGCCGTCTGGGCCCGGAACAAGGCCAGCGGGTGCTCTATTGCACCGATGAGGCGGGTCAGGCCGGTGCCCTGGCGCTCTGGACCGGCCAGGGGGCGGAAGTGTTGATGGCGGACAGCTTCATCGACACTCAGTTCATCCCCTGGCTGGAGATGCGCCACAACGAACTCAAATTCCAGCGGGTGGATGCCGAACTCGACGCCTCCCTGCAGGAAAGCGAAGGCGAGATCCAGGATGCCGATGGCAAGGACAGCTCAGAAAAATTGCGGGAGCTGTTCGGCAGAGCCCTCGATGATGGTCGGATCACGGTGCAGGTTCAAGCGCTCAAGGGCGAGAACGCCCCGGCGGCGCTGATCCTGCTACCTGAGCAGATGCGTCGCATCAACGATATGGGAGCCCTGATGGAGCAGCGGCTCCCCGGCCTTCCCGACCACCACGTGCTGTTGGTGAACCGTCGTCACCCCTTGGTGGAGGGGCTGCTGAAGCTCAGTGCCGGAGGTGTGATCACCACTCCCGGAGCCACCGCTAGCGCCTCCCCGAGCCAGGAGCTGGCCGAGCGCCTCAGCCGCCATCTCCACGACACGGCCCGTCTGGCGGTAGGGGGGCTGGCCCCCGAGCAGCTGGCTGGCTTCCAGCAGCGCAGCTCCGAGCTGATGGGTCAGCTGCTCCAGCGCGGCCTCGCTTGAGCCGCCGGCCCGCCGTGGGTTCAGCGCCAGCGGCTCCCCCCTGCCCTCCGGGCCACTTCCCTCTGCCCCGGAGGGCCTTTTGCTAAGTTCACCGCAAGGCCACTTGGCCAGTTGTTTCCGATCGGTAGATCGTCCATGTCCCGCGTCTGTGAGCTCACCGGTAAGCGTGCCAACAACGGCATGGCGGTCAGCCATTCCCATGTCCGCACCAAGAAACTCCAGCAGGTGAATCTCCAGGAGCGTCGCCTCTGGTGGGCCGAGGGCAATCGTTTTGTGAGGCTGCGGGTGTCCACCCGTGCCCTCAAGACCATCCAGAAAAAGGGCCTCGGCGCCTACGCCAAGGAACTGGGCATCAACCTGGCCAAGATCTGAGCAAACGGCCACGGCTTGAGAGCATCCTCTAGGCATGCCTGTTTGGCCCAGTGATCCGCCAGAATGCGCCGGTTTCCGGCGCTTTTTTATGGCCTCCACCCTGGTCCGCCGATCCCTGCTCCAGGGTCTCTTCTTGCTGCCGGCGACCCTGTTGGGCCGGGCTCCTTCCGCTCTGGCGCTCGGGGGTGTGCTGCCCGCGCTGAACGAAGCCGCCCCCAACTTTGATCTCGCCGGTGTGACCCCCGATCAACAGGGCAAACCGATCGACAGCCGCCTGAACCTGGCCGCCTTCCAGGGCCGCTGGCTGGTGCTGTATTTCTATCCCCGCGATTTCACCAGCGGCTGCACCCTCGAAGCCCGAGGCTTCCAGAAGGACCTGGGCGCCTTCCAAGCCAAGGGGGCCTCGGTGGTGGGTGTCAGCGCCGATGATGCCGAAAGCCACGCCTCCTTCTGCGGCAGCGAAGGCCTGGCCTATCCGCTCCTCTCCGATCAAGCCGGTGAAGTGAGCCGCCGTTACGGATCGTGGATGGCGCCTTACTCCCTTCGTCACACCTTCCTGATCGATCCGCAGGGAACCCTGCGGCAGATCTGGACTGGCGTGCGTCCCGCCCAGCACAGCCAGGAGGTGCTGGCCGCTCTCACCAACCTGCAAAGCGCCGGCGCCTCCTGATATGCGTGCACCCTTGCTTACGCGACCACGTTTCCCAGCCCCTGGCCTGTCCGAGCCGAAGCCTCAGCGCCCTCCCAGCCTGGCCCGCCGCCCGCTCATCGCCGCAGCTCTACTGATCCTGGTTGCGTTGGTCGAGCGCGCTGGGGCTGGTCTGGCCGGCCCCGCCCTGCCGCCCCCCCCGATCCAAGCGTCCTCCCTCCGCTGGCTGGCCATCGCCGACAGCGGCAGTGGCGACGCCAACCAGAGGGCCGTTGCCGATCAGATGGTCAAGGTGCAGCTGCGCAGGCCCGTGGATCTGGTGCTGATGGCCGGCGACAACATCTACCCCGATGGAAATCTGAATCGGGTCGAGGCCACTTTCCAGCGGCCCTACCGGGCCTTACTGGAGGCGAAGGTACCCTTCCATGCTGTGCTCGGCAACCACGACATCCGCACGGGCAATGGCGATCCACAGATTGCCTATCGGCCCTTCGGGATGAAGGGCCGCTGGTACACCCTGCGGCGGGGCCCGGTGGAGTTCTTCATGCTCGACACCAACATGAATGCCCGCTGGCAGCACCAGCTGCCTTGGCTGCGGCGGGTCCTGGCGGCCAGCAGCGCCCCCTGGAAAGTGGTGGTGGGTCACCACCCCATCTACAGCAGTGGCTTTTATGGCAATGATCCAGCCGCCATCGCAAGGCTCACCCCGCTGTTCCGCCAGCACGGGGTGCAGCTCTACATCAACGGTCACGAACACCACTACGAACGCAGTCGCGTGATCGACGGAACCACCTATCTGCAGGTGGGCGGTGCTGGAGCTGCGCTGCGGGCCGTGGTGCCCGCCGACCACAGCGCCCGGGCCCTCAGCCGCCACAGCTTCGCGGAACTCAGCGCCACCGCCACAACCCTCCAGGTGACCGGCTGGGATGACCGGGGCCAACGCATCGACTCGGCCCTGCTGAATCGCTGAAGCCGAATCCGCTGGTCGGCCAGAGTCGACCAGGGGGAGCAGGAGAGCACAGCGACCTGAGCAGCGCTCACCCCTCAGGGCTCAGGAGCCTGCGCAGCAGGTGCTGGTGGGTCAGGGCCTCACTCCGGAGCCACGCCACCCGCTCACTGAGCGGTGGACAATCGAGCGTGGACTCCCAGAGCGCTGCGAGGCTTGGATTCGCGCCTTCGCCCAGCACCTGGAGGGGGCAGCCGATTGCTTTGGCGGCGGCGGCAACCTTCGGGTCGTAGCTGAGGGCGGCGCAGGGCGCACCGGCGAGCGCCGCCAGGATCAAGCCATGGAGGCGCATCGCCAGCACCAGGGAAGCTCCGGCGAACTGCTCTATGGCGGCGGCTGGGTCGTCCACCGCTATCTCCCGGCTTCGCTCCATCAGGCGCGATGGCACCAGTCCCTCGGCGTGCAGGGCCCCCAGCAGCCCCTGATCCTGGTCCTGGTGAAAGGGCAACCAGAGCACCGCCCGGTCCGCGCTCGCCGCCAACTGATCGAGGGCATCCAGGTAAGGAGTCCAAGCCCTGCCCTGCAACTGAGCCACAGGCCGCCAGCAGAGCACGATCGGCCCGCCCCTGCCCTGCCAGGCTCGCGGCGCCAGGCCCCAGACCGGGTCGCTGCCCGCCGGAGCCTCGATGCCCCAATCGGCCGCGAGGCTGGCCGAGGCCGGATCCCGCCAGCTGATCGCGTTGGCCAGAGGCAACAGGCTCCGTACCAGCAGGCGGCTGCGGCGTCGATGCAGCGGCCCCAGGCCCTGCCCCCACAGGCACACCCGCTTGCCCTGGAGCCGGGCAGCGCCGATCAGGACGGCGTAATACAGCAGGCTCTTGAAGCTGGTGGAATCTTGAAGCAGGCTGCCACCACCGAGCACCAGCGCATCGCAACCAGCCAGGGCCCGCAGCACCCCCCTGAGGCTGCGCCGATCGGTGGTGGCAACCCCGAAGCGGCGCTGCACCATCGCCTGATCCCTGGCGGTGACCAGAGGCTCCCAACCCTGCGGCAGCTGGCTGAGCAGCACCTCCAGCAACGCATCGTCGCCGAGGTTGTGCTCGCCGTAATAGCCGCAGAGCAGAACCTTCCCGCCGCCGTCCACGCCTTCATCAGCGTGTGACCGGTCAGTGGGGAATTCCCTGGGCCCGCTGAACTCCTGATCGCCGCCAACCGCCACCAGCCCCGCCTACGCCTGCGGACTGAAAATAGGCGCGCTGTCCGCCGCTACCGCCATGGCCATGGAACTTCCGAGGGTGGTGTTCTTCGGCAGGACCGGCAGCGATGCCTTCCAGTTCTTCGACCTGGATCTGGCCGACTGGAGGGGGGCCCGGATCCTGGATTGTCCCGGTGGTCCGGGTTCCCTGGTCGCCACAGCGCGCCGGCATGACGTGGAGGCTGTGGCGGTGGATCCGCTCTATGCCCTCCCCAGCCCTGAAATCGAGCTGCGCTGCCTGGAGGATCTCGATCTCTCCCTGGAGCGCACTGCCCAGAGCGACGCCCTCAGAGCCGACTTCGATCTGGCGGCCTATCGCCGCAGCAAGCTCATAGCCCTGGAGGAGTTTCTGGCCGATCGACTGGCACATCCCGAGTCCTACCTGACAGCCAGCCTTCCCAACCTGCCGTTCGATGATGGCAGCTTCGATTTGGTGGTCTGCGGTCACCTCCTGTTTTCCTACGCCCCCCTGGCCGATGGGGGGCTGTTCCAGCAGAACTGTTTTGATCTGGGCTGGCACCAGGCCGCCCTAGTCGAGCTGCTGCGGGTCAGCCGGCGCCAGGTGCGCCTTTACCCCGCCCACACGGCCAGTCGACCGACGCGGCTGCATCCGTATGTGGAACCACTGATAGCCCAGCTTCGAGAGCCGTGGAGCAGCAAGCTGCTGAACACGGAGTATGACCAAGGGTTTGAGGGCATCACACCCATGCTGCTGCTGGAAAGGGGACGGGCCGACTGACCCCAATCGAGCCCTGAACGGCGCCAGGGCCCCCGCACTCCTTACATTGCCTTCATTCAGGAGCCAGCTCCATGCACGCCCTCTCCCTGGGCACCTGGTGGATCCACGTCACCTCGGTGCTGGAGTGGCTTGTGGCGATCGCGGCGGTGCAGGCCTACGGACTGCGACGACGCGAAGGAGGGTGGCGCTGGCTGGCCCTGGCGATGCTGCCGGCCCTGGGCAGCGCCATGGCGGCCTGCACCTGGCATCTGTTCGACAATCCGGAGCAACTGCGCGGGCTGGTGGTGTTTCAGGCGGGCCTGACCACCTTGGGCAACGGCACTCTGGCTCTAGCCGGCTGGAATCTGCTGCGTCAGCAGCGGCGCCTCGATGGGCTCAAGCCAGCCAGTCCACCGGCCCCCGCCGCGGCGCCGGAACCATGAGCGGCTCTTCGGTTCCCCTTGCAGCCCTGGCCGGCTTCGACCCGGCGCCCCTGTTCGTGCTCTCCCTGGTGCCCTACCTCGCCTTCCTCTGGTGGGCCTCCCGGGTGAGGGCCTTTCCGCGACTGGCCCTGCTGGGCTTCCAGCTCACCCTGCTGTTCGTGGCCGTCACAATCGTGGCAGCGGTGGTGGCCCAGCTGAAATTCGGCCGGCAACTCGCCGACGTGGACCCCTTGCACGGAGGCGCCGAGGCCTTCCTCACCCTGAGCAATGCCCTGGTGATGCTGGGCTTCGCCTGGGGCCGCAGCCAGCCTTCGCGCTAGGCCTTCGAGTGAACAAGTCTTACGTGAGGGCAGCAAAGCGGCTCTTCAACCGGAAGATAGGGCGTCGACACATGGCTCCATGATCGCTCCCCTCCTGGCTCTGGCTCCCGCCACCGTTTCCTGGTCGCCGAAGGTGGGCCTGGTGATGATCCTCGCCAACATCATCGCCATCGCCATCGGCAAGGCCACCATCAAGCAGCCCAATGTGGGCCTGAAACTGCCCAGCTCCAATCTCTTCGGTGGCCTCAGCCACGGCGCCATGCTGGGCACGATCAGCCTCGGCCACATCCTCGGCATGGGCGCCATCCAGGGCCTGGCCTCCCGGGGCGTGCTCTGAACGAGGAGGCTCCCGAAGACACCACCCGGCTCAGCGCAGGCCGAGCAGGTAGGGAAGCGCCCTGATCCCGTAGCGCTCGAAGCGGTAGCCGAACAGCAGATCCGACAGAGCCGAAGCTCCCTCCTGTTCAAGGCTGGTGAGCAACGCGCCGAGCCGCTGATCGGCCGCCGATCCATGCAACCCCAGCCAGGTGCGCCGGGCCAAGCGGCCACTGAGGGACCAACGCCAGCCGAGAGCGCGGCGGAGTTCCAGCGGGTAGCGGTCAACGCAACTGCCCCCTGGCGGGTGGCGCAACTCCTCCAGCAGGAGGGGAGCGAGCACCCGGGAGCTCAACAGGGCATGGCGGATGCCCTCGCCCCCCAGCAGGTTGGCGGTGCTCACCGCATCCCCCAAGCCCACCAGACGGCCGCGGCGATGAGGTTCACGGCGACGGATGCTGCTGCGGATCAAGCCACCATGGCGATCGAGCACGGCCATGGCCTGCCGCTCGGCTGGCGCCAGCAGCCGCTCAATCAGCCGCTCCAGCACGCCCCCCAGGGGCGGCTGATCCCGGCTGGGGTCAAGCAGGCGACAGACGCCCAGCTTCAGGCGCGGGGCCTGCATCGGAAACACCCAGCCGTAGCCCTGGGCCACCCAGTCGCTGCCGAGGCAAAAGGCCAGCCGATCGCTCCAACGCTCCCAGCAGGCGCTGGGCACCTGCACCAGCCACTCCAGACCCACGCCGCTCACCAGAGATTCGGCTCTGGAACCGCCCGCCGGCGGATCCCCCAACAGGCTCCGCTCCTGGCCAGTGGCATCGATCACCCAGTCGCTGTGAACTTCAAGGCGACCGCCATCGCCCCGGCGCAGAACGGTGTGGAGCCCATCCGCTTCCTGGTGACAGGCCAGGGCACGGTGGCCGAGCCAAACCCGGGCTCCCCAACGCTGCGCCTCCCCCACCAGCCACTCCCGCAGGGCTCCGAAATCCAAGACCACGCCTTGGGGCACCCCGCCTGGCCAGCTGCGGCGGTCTTCACCAGGGCCCAGCAGCTCCCAGCCACTCCACCTCTGGGCCACCACGCTCGCCGGTAGACCGAAGCGGTCGAGGGCATCGAGGGGCAGGGCGGCGCTGCTGAAGGCGGCCCGGCGCAGATCGGGCAACCGCTCCACCAGCACCACATCTTCGCCGTGGGCGGCCAGCTGACGGGCCAGATCCCCACCGGCGGGACCGGCTCCCACCACCAGCACCCGGCAGCGCACCACTCCAGAGGGGGTGGGGCTCAGGCCACCACCGATGCGCGACGGTCGTCGGAGGTGCGGCGCTCATCAAAACCCTGGCCGGCGCCGATGGCGGTTCCGAAACGCTCCAGGATGCGGGCGGCCATCTGGGGTGGGGTAAGGCCAAGGGCCTCCTTGCTCTGGTCCGGACTGGCGTGGTCCACCAGCAGATCGGGGATCCCCAGCCGCAACACCGGCACCAACACATCGTGATCGTTGAGGGATTCCAGCACCGCGGCTCCGAAGCCACCGGCCAGGGCACCCTCCTCGAAAGTCACCACCCGGCCGATCCGACGGGCCATCGGCAGGATCAACGCCTCATCAAGGGGACGCAGGAAACGGGCATTGATCACGGCAGCCCGCACACCCTGCTCCTGCAGCAGGCCCGCGGTGGCCATCGCCGGCGCCACCATGGCGCCGTAGGCCACCAGGAGCAGATCATCGCCATCGGTGAGCAGTTCACCACGGCCGATCTGCAGCGGCTGCCAACCTTCCTCCATCAGGGGCACGCCTTCGCCCTCGCCCCGAGGGATGCGGATGGCACAGGGGCCGGAATGGGCGATGGAGGTCACGAGCATGCGCTGCAACTCGGCCTCATCCTTCGGCGCCATCACCGTGAAGTTCGGCACAGCCCGCAGGTAGCTGATGTCGTACTGGCCTTGATGGGTAGGGCCATCGGCCCCCACGATGCCAGCTCGGTCCAGCACGAAGGTCACGGGCAGGTTCTGGATGCCCACGTCGTGGATGAGCTGGTCGTAGGCGCGCTGCAGGAAGGTGCTGTAGATCGCCACCACGGGCCTGAGACCCTCGCAGGCCATGCCGGCCGCCATGGTCACGGCATGCTGCTCCGCGATACCCACGTCGAAGTACTGATGGGGCAGGGCCTTTTCGAGCAGATCAAGGCCGGTGCCGGTGGCCATGGCGGCGGTGATGCCGACCACGCGGGGGTCATGTTCGCAGATCTTGACCAGGGTCTGGCCGAACACCTTGCTCCAGCTGGGGGGCTTGGGCTTGCTGGAGGGGTAGGCCTTGCCCGTGGTCAGGTCGAAGGCGCTCTGGGCGTGATAGCCCACCTGGTCGGCCTCGGCGTAGGGGTAGCCCTTGCCTTTGGTGGTGGCCACATGCACCAGCACCGGACCTTCCGTGCGGTGAGCTGCCTCAAAGGTGCGCACCATGGCCGCGATGTCGTGGCCGTCGATCGGGCCCATGTAGGTGAAGCCCAACTCTTCAAAAACAGCCCCGAGCTTCGGCACCGCGAGGCGCTTCATGCTCTCCTTGAGGGTCTTGAGCTCGGTGGGCAGCTCCCCGTGCAGGAAGGGGAGATTGCGGATCGCTTCCTCGGCGTTGTCCTGAATGAACTGCACCGGCTTACTCAGCCGCATCCGGTTCAGGTGGGTGGAGAGGGCGCCAACCGGCGGGCTGATCGACATGTCGTTGTCGTTCAGAACCACAAGCAGATTGGTGCGAGGCAGGTGGCCGGCGTGGTTGATCGCCTCCAAGGCCATGCCTCCGGTGAGGGCTCCATCGCCGATCACCGCGACGCATTTGAAATGCTCCTTACGGGCATCTCGGGCCAGGGCCATCCCCAGGGCAGCCGAGATGCTCGTGGAAGCGTGCCCCGCGCCGAAATGGTCGAAGCGGCTCTCGCTGCGTTTGAGATAACCGGCCACACCACCCTTCTGGCGCAGGGAGTGGAAATCGGCGTAGCGGCCGGTGATCAGCTTGTGGGGATAGGCCTGGTGTCCCACATCCCAGACCACGCGGTCGTGGTCGAGGTCGAGGGTCTGATAGAGGGCCAGGGTGAGTTCCACCACCCCCAGCCCTGGGCCGAGGTGGCCGCCGCTGGTGGACACCACCTCCAGGTGACGTTCCCGGATCTGGCGAGCCACCGCTTCCAGTTCCGTGATGGAGAGGCCATGCAGCTGGTTGGGGTGGCTCAACGCGCTGAGTTGCATGCCTTCTGACTCCCTTCAGAACCAATGTACGGCTTGCCGACGGTCAGATGGCGACAACCGTGACCGTTCGAGCGGTCGATTGCGAGACTGAATCCATGAATGCTGCCGCCAGCGCCCTCGATCAGCCCGGCCAACCAGGCGGAACCCCGGGGCCCTCCCAGGCCCCCGGACCGGCCGCACCACCGGAGCCCGCTTCCTACCTGCAACGGATCCTGCGGGCCCGCGTCTACGACGTGGCCATCGAATCCCCCCTCGATCCGGCCCCCAACCTCTCGGCCCGCCTGGGCAACCGGGTGCTGCTCAAGCGGGAGGATCTGCAGCCGGTGTTCAGCTTCAAGCTGCGCGGCGCCTACAACCGGATGGTGGGCCTCAGCCGCGCCGAGCTCGACCGTGGCGTGATCGCCGCCAGCGCCGGCAACCACGCCCAAGGGGTGGCCCTGGCCGCCCAGCGGCTGGGCTGTCGTGCCGTGATCGTGATGCCGGTCACCACGCCGGAGATGAAGGTGCGGGCGGTGGCATCCCGCGGCGCCGAGGTGGTGCTCTATGGCGACAACTACGACGCCGCCTGCGCCGAAGCCCGCCGTCTGGAGGGGGAGCTGAGCCTCAGCTTCATCCACCCCTTCGACGATCCCGATGTGATCGCCGGCCAGGGCACGATCGCCCTGGAGATCCTGCGGCAGTGCTCGGAACCCCCTGATGCCATCTATGTGGCTGTGGGCGGTGGGGGGCTGATCGCTGGCATCGCCGCATACGTGAAGAACCTCTGGCCCGAGGTGGAGGTGATCGGCGTCGAGCCGGTGGACGCCGATGCCATGGCCCGCTCCCTGGCGGCGGGGGAACGGGTCCGGCTCGATTCGGTGGGTCTGTTTGCCGATGGGGTGGCCGTGCGGGAGGTGGGTGAACTCACCTTCGACCTGGCGCGGCGCTACGTGGACCGGATGATCACCGTGGACACCGATTCGGTGTGCGCGGCGATCAAGGATGTGTTCGAGGACACCCGCTCGATCCTCGAGCCGGCCGGTGCTCTGGCCGTGGCCGGCATGAAGGCGGACGTGCAGCAGAGGGGCCTGCGGGATCGCACCCTGGTGGCGGTGGCCTGCGGCGCCAACATGAATTTCGGCCGCCTGCTCTTCGTCGCTGAACGGGCTGAACTCGGGGAGGAGCGAGAAGCGCTGCTGGCGGTGGAGATCCCCGAGCAACCCGGCAGCCTGCGCCGCTTCTGTGCGGTGCTGGGGCAGCGCAGCCTCACCGAGTTCTCCTACCGCCTGGCCGATCCCCGGCTGGCCCACATCTTCGTGGGGGTGCAGATCAACGGCCATGCCGACACCCGCCAATTAATGGCGGAACTGCAGGGCGAGGGGTTCCCCTGCTTGGATCTCTCCGGTAACGAACTCGCCAAGCTCCACCTCTGCCACATGGTGGGCGGCCGACTGCCGACCAGCGCCGCGGAAGCCCTCGACCAGGGGGAGGAACTTCTCTACCGCTTCGAATTCCCGGAACGCCCCGGCGCCCTGATGGCCTTTGTGAGCAGCCTGCATCCCAGCTGGAACATCAGCATTTTCCACTACCGCAACCACGGCGCCGATGTGGGCCGGATCGTGGTGGGGGTGCAGGTGCCGCGCCACGAACGACAGGAGTGGGAGCGGTTCGTGGCCGCTCTGCCCTACCCCCACTGGGATGAGAGCACCAATCCGGCCTACCGGCTTTTTCTGGGGCCGCAGGCTGGTGGCCTTCCCAAGCCGCCACCGCTGGTGGCGACCTGAGGCCTGCGATACGGTTCGCCCATATCCGCCCAGGACCGCCCATGGCCAGTCCCGAGACGGCATCCCAGGCCAGCCAACCTCCCGCGGAGCCCGAGGGGGCCGGAGGCAGCGGATATGGGCCGGGCAAGGCGGCGGCCACCCTGGCCCTGGAAACCCTGTCCATCTCCGCCCGGCTGGAGGCGATCCTGTACCTCAAGGGCCGTCCCCTCTCCCTGGCCGAACTGGCCGAGCTGGCTGGCCTGGAGCGGGAAGCCACCGAATGGGCCCTGATCACCCTCATGGCCGACTACGCCCACCGGGATACGGCCCTGGAGATCCACCAGGAGGGCGGCCGCTACAGCCTCCAGTTGCGCGAGGGCTTGGGAGATCTGGTGCAGAACCTGCTGCCGGTCGACCTCTCGACCGCCTCCTTGCGCACCCTGGCCACAATCGCCCTCAAGAAGCGCATCCTCCAGTCGGAGCTGGTGGAGCTGCGCGGTTCCGGCGCCTACGAGCACATCAAGGAACTTCTGGCTCAGGACTTCATCGAACGCCGCCGCCAGAGTGACGGCCGTTCCTACTGGCTGAGCCTGAGCGAAAAATTCCACCGAACCTTTGCCATCCAGGGCCAGGAGCCCAGCGCTCCGCACCGGCAGCTCCAGCACTCCCAGCAGCTGGAGCTCAAGGCCGGAGATCCGCAGGCGCTGCCAGGCAGCTGATCGGATGCCGCTTGAATAGATTCAGGCTTGAATGCACCAGTTGGTCAGTTTTCCGATGAATTTCGTCGCTTTTGCGCTGCAGGTGCTGGCCCAGACCCTCAGCATCTACACGCTGTTCCTGTTGGCGAGGGTGCTGCTGAGCTGGTTTCCCAACCTCGACTGGAGCAATCCGATCCTCTCCAGCTTGAGCGCGATCACCGATCCCTACCTCAACGCCTTCCGTGGCCTGATCCCCCCGGTGGGCGGGCTTGACCTCTCCTCCCTGGTGGCCTTCGTGGCCCTGCAGCTGGCCCAGGGTCTGCTGGGGTTCGGTGCCACCAGCCTGGCCACCTCCACCATCGGCTATTGATCCCAGCACCTAACCCAGCGCTTCCTCCAGGGGCAGCTTCTCCTCGTCCGGACCGGCGCGCATCCGCACAGGAGCGGAGAAGCCGCGGGCCCTCACCTTGCTCACCTGAAAGGGCCCGGGCGTGCCCGCCGGCACCGCAAGCCGCAGGGCGAACTCGGAGCGGCCGGGGGGAACATCACCGATCGAGCCCACCCGGCTGCGGTTGGGAAGCACCGGTTCACCGCTGGCATCGAGGATTAGGGCAAAGACATCCGTATCCACCACGGTCTGCCGGCCAGGGTTGAGCACCTCGCCCCGAAGCGCGTAACAGCTGGCGCCGGCGGCACGCCGCAGGCCGCTCTGGCTGCCGGGATCAGCCGCAGGACAGGGCTCGAGATGCACCTGGCCCACCTGGAGTTCCGCGGCCATGGCGGAGGCGGGCAGCAGCTGCCAGAGGATCAGGCCCAGGGCGAGCCCGAGCAGCAGGCCCAGCACGGTTTTGAGGGTGGTCCCCGATACCGGTTGCATCAGCGTCGATCCCCGTCACCGGCAATCAGGTTACGGGCCGCGCGGCTGGCCAGCTTGGTGAGATTCGTCTCGGCGATAGTGTCCAGGCTGAGATTGAGCTCGGTGGCCAGCTGTGCCACATACCAGAGCACATCGCCCAGTTCCAGGAGCAGGTCATCCCGCACCGGCTCACTGAACACACCACCGCCATCACGCAAGACCTTTTTCACCTTTTCTGCCACCTCACCGGCCTCGCCGCAAAGACCCAAGGTGGGATAGATCGGGTTGTGTCCCGCATCGGGATAGCGGGCCGTGGCGCGGGATCGCTCCTGGTAGGCCTGGAAGTCCATTGCGAGCGGAGGAGTGCTGGGCCGGATGGTAGTTTCCGCGCTTGCAAGTGGTGGTCCATGGCCAAGCCCCATCTCATGCGTCGCACCAAGATCGTGGCCACGATTGGCCCGGCCACCGAATCGGCCGAGATGCTGCGCCGCCTGATCGATGCCGGTGCCACCACCTTCCGGCTCAACTTCTCCCACGGCGACCACGCTGACCACGCCGTGCGGATCGCCACGATCCGCCAGGTGGCCGAAGAACTCGGGGTGCATGTGGGCATCCTCCAGGACCTTCAAGGCCCGAAGATCAGGCTTGGCCGTTTTGCCGAGGGTCCGGTTGCCTTGGCCAACGGCGACCTCTTCACCCTCACCTCCCGGGCGGTGGCCTGCAATCGCACGATCGCCACGGTGACTTACACCACGCTGGCCTCCGAGGTGCCGATCGGCAGTCGCATCCTCATCGATGACGGCAAGGTGGAGATGGTGGTCGAGAGTGTGGATGAAGAGCAGCAGAACCTCCATTGCCGTGTCTCGGTGGGAGGGGTGCTGTCGAACAACAAAGGGGTGAACTTCCCCGATGTGCAGCTGTCGATCCGAGCCCTCACCGATAAAGACCGGGAAGACCTGACCTTCGGCCTGCAGCAGGGGGTCGACTGGGTGGCCCTCAGCTTTGTGCGCAACCCCTCCGACATGCAAGAGATCCGCGAGCTGATTCGCAGCCACGGCCACGCCACCCCGGTGGTGGCCAAGATCGAGAAATTCGAAGCGATCGACGCCATCGATGCCATTCTTCCCCTCTGTGACGGGGTGATGGTGGCCCGCGGTGATCTTGGGGTGGAGATGCCCGCCGAAGAGGTGCCGCTGCTGCAGAAGGAATTGATCCGCAAGGCCAACAGCCTGGGCATCCCGGTGATCACCGCCACCCAGATGCTCGATTCGATGGTGTCGAGCCCCAGGCCCACCCGCGCCGAGGTGAGCGATGTGGCCAACGCCATCCTCGATGGCACCGATGCCGTGATGCTCTCCAACGAGAGCGCCGTGGGCGACTTCCCGGTGGAGGCAGTGGCCACCATGGCCCAGATCGCCCGGCGGATCGAGCGGGATTACCCCCGCCGGGAGCTGGACAGCCACATGGCCACCACCATCCCCAATGCGATCTGCCAGGCCGTGAGCAGCATCGCCCGTCAGCTCAATGCAGCAGCGATCCTGCCCCTCACAAAGAGCGGCTCAACCGCTCGAAATGTGAGCAAATTCCGCCCTAGCACCCCGATCCTGGCGATCACCAGCGAGGTGAATGTGGCCCGTCAACTCCAGTTGGTCTGGGGGGTGACCCCCCTGCTGATCGCCCAGCAGGTGAACACCGGCAGCACCTTCAATGTGGCGATGGGCGTGGCCCAGGAAATGGGCCTTCTCCACGAGGGGGAATTGGTGGTGCAGACCCAGGGCACCCTCGAAGGGGTGAGCGGCTCCACTGATCTGGTCCGGGTGGGGCTGGTGTCGGCCTTCCTCGGACGGGGAACCGGGATCGGCCAGGGCTCCCTGAGCGGCAAGGTGTGCGTGGCCCGAACCCCGGAGGAGGCAGCCCGGTTGGAGAGCGGTGAAATCCTGGTGGTGCGCGAAACCACTGACTCCTACATCGAAGCCATCCGCCGGGCCAAGGGGGTGATCAGCGAGCAGGAGGGTCGCCAGAGCCATGCGGCTGTGACCGCCGAGCGACTCGGCATTCCCGTGATCGTGGGGGTGGCCAATGCCACGCTGGATCTGCTGCCGGGTGAGATCATCACCCTCACGGTCCACGAAGGGGTGGTGCATCGCGGTGCCCTCAACCCCATCGAGGTCAGCGCCAGGCCAATCTTGTAGTCCCCGCTCTCAGCCATGGCCTCCCGTCTACCGATCCGCGAGACCGTCGGGATGGCCCTCTCCACCCTGAACACAAACCGGCTTCGAAGCTTTCTCACGATGCTGGGCATCGTGATCGGCAATGCCTCGGTGATCACCCTGGTGGGGGTGGGCAAAGGGGCCCAGAACCTGGCGGAGGGTCAGCTGAGCAGCCTCGGCGCCAATGTGCTGTTCGTAGTGCCGGGCCGCAATGACACCCGCCGCCAGGGGATCGAAAGCCCCAAGACCCTGGTGCTCGAAGATGCCAAAGCGATCGAGGAGCAGGTGCCCACCGTGCGGCGCGTGGCCCCCCAGATCACCCTCTCGGAGGTGGTGCAATCGGGATCACTCACAGCCAGTGCCACCGTCACCGGGGTGACGCCCGAGTTCCTCACGGTGCGCAGCTTCGAGGTCGCCCAGGGGCGCTTCTTCAGTGCCAGCGACCTCGAGGGGGTACGCAACGTGGTGGTGATCGGTCCGGACCTGAAGGACAAGCTGATGCCCACGGGCTCGGCCCTGGGCCGGCAACTGCGGATCCGCGACCAGTCGTTCGAGGTGATCGGCGTGCTGGAGCCCAAGGGGGCCGCATTCGGATCCAACCAGGATGAAGCCGCCTATGTGCCCCTCACCACGATGGTGAGTCGGCTCAGCGGCAGGGATCCCCTCTACGGGGTGGTGCTGAGCTTCATCAGCGTGGAGGCCATCGATGAAGCCAGCACCGGTGCCGCCTCCTTCCAGATCACCAACCTCCTGCGGCAGCGGCACCGCATCCTCCGGGAGGACGATTTCGCCGTGCGCTCCCAGAAGGATGCCCAGCAGATCGTGGGCAGGATCACTGGCGGACTCACGCTGATGCTCGCAGCCATCGGAGCGATCTCCCTCCTGGTGGGGGGCATCGGAATCATGAACATCATGCTGGTGTCGGTGAGCGAGAGAACCGAGGAGATCGGGCTGCGCAAGGCCCTCGGGGCCCGCAGCGGCGATGTTCTGCTGCAGTTCCTGGTGGAATCCCTCGTGCTGGCGGCTCTCGGTGGTGTGATCGGCAGCGCGGTGGGGGTGGGCACCGTGGCCCTGGTGGCCGCGCTCACACCCCTGCCTGCGGCGATCGAAGCGGGCACCGTGCTGGGCACCGTGTTGGTTTCCGGGAGCATCGGGCTGGTGTTCGGCGTTCTCCCGGCCCGGCGGGCGGCGCAGCTGGATCCGATCGTGGCGCTGCGCAGCCTCTGAGCCGGGTAGCGCTGACCAGTCGGACAACGGCTCCGGTGTAAAACCGAAAAGATTATGAAGCCGCAAAAATGGTTGCAGCCGTCACCAACCCCCCCCGGGGACAGGTGGGTAGATGGGTCGAAATTGGTTGTGAACCTTGGACCGCGTTGACCAGCTCCTTCAAGACGGTGCCGTCCTGGTGCCAACTCTCGATTGTGGGTACCGCAACGCCAGCGACCGCATGGTGATCCTGCGCTGCTGCGGCGATGAGCAGTTCTACCTGGAGCGTGTGGTGTTCCCCTTTGAGATGCTCAGCTTCTCCTGCCCAGCGGCAGCGAGCGTGGAGATCTGGACCCATGGCCTGGGGGGTCCAGAACTGGTGGAGTGCTTGACGGCCGAAGATCTCTTACTGATGGTGCCAACTCCGGCAGCAGCGAGGGATCTGCCCTTCGGCGAATCGCCCTGGCTGGAAAACGGCTGATCCCTTCCCGGCCGAGGCACCCCTGGATTGGCCCGGGCAGCAGCGTTATGAGCGCTGAGCCCTTTAAACTTATTAAAAATCCTCGCCCCCATGAATCAGCGCTGGCGTCTCCTGGCCCTCTGGCTCCTGCCGATCGCCGTTGCACTGTTTCTCGGATGGCAGGTGCTCGGACCCGGTGCCAGCCGCAATGCATCGACGAATCCCGTGGTGGCACCCCGCAACGCCGCCGTGGCCAGGATGAGCTACGGCCGCTTCCTCGACTATGTGCAGGCTGGCCGCGTGACCGCCGTTGACATCTACGACGGCGGTCGTACGGCGGTGATTGAAGCCGTGGATCCTGACCTCGACAACCGGGTTCAACGGCTGCGGGTTGATTTGCCGGGGCTGGCTCCCGAGTTGGTCAACAAGCTCAAAGATCAGGGCATCAGCTTCGATATCCATCCCCCCAAGCCGGCCTCCCCCGCCCTCGGCTTGCTTGGCAACCTGCTCTTCCCGCTGCTGCTGATCGGCTCGCTGGTGTTTCTCGCTCGTCGCTCCAATGGCATGCCCGGTGGGCCCGGCCAGGCGATGCAGTTCGGCAAAACAAAAGCCCGCTTCGCGATGGAGGCCGAAACCGGCGTGAAGTTCGATGATGTGGCCGGTGTCGAAGAAGCCAAGCAGGATCTCCAGGAAGTCGTCACCTTCTTGAAGACCCCCGAGCGCTTCACCTCGGTGGGGGCAAAGATTCCCAAGGGTGTGCTGCTAGTGGGGCCTCCTGGCACCGGTAAGACCCTTTTGGCCAAAGCGATTGCCGGCGAGGCCGGTGTGCCCTTCTTCTCGCTTTCGGGTTCCGAATTCGTGGAGATGTTTGTGGGTGTGGGCGCCAGTCGGGTGCGCGATCTTTTCAAGCGGGCCAAGGAAAACAGCCCCTGTCTGATCTTCATCGATGAGATCGATGCGGTCGGAAGGCAACGCGGCGCTGGTATCGGTGGCGGTAATGACGAACGGGAGCAGACCCTCAACCAGCTGCTCACCGAAATGGATGGTTTCGAGGGAAACAGCGGCATCATCATCATTGCGGCCACGAACCGTCCTGATGTGCTCGATTCGGCCCTGATGCGCCCGGGCCGTTTCGACCGTCAGGTTCAGGTGGATGCCCCCGATATCAAAGGCCGGCTCTCCATCCTCAAGGTGCATACCCGCAACAAGAAACTTGCTCCCGATGTGAGCCTCGAATCGATCGCTCGGCGCACCCCTGGTTTCACTGGTGCTGATCTGGCCAACCTCCTTAATGAAGCGGCGATCCTCACCGCCCGCCGCCGCAAGGAGGCCACCACCCTCGCCGAGATCGATGACGCCGTGGATCGGGTGATCGCCGGCATGGAGGGCAAGCCGCTCACCGATGGCCGCAGCAAGCGCCTGATCGCTTATCACGAGGTTGGCCACGCGCTTGTCGGCACCTTGGTGAAGGCCCATGACCCCGTCCAGAAGGTCACCCTGGTGCCCCGGGGCCAGGCCCAGGGACTGACCTGGTTCGCCCCGGATGAGGAGCAGATGCTGGTGAGCAAGGCCCAGCTTCGCTCCAGGATCATGGGTGCCCTCGGCGGCCGAGCCGCCGAGGATGTGGTGTTTGGCCACGCCGAAGTAACCACCGGAGCCGGCGGCGACATCCAGCAGGTGGCATCGATCGCTCGCCAGATGGTCACCCGCTTCGGCATGAGTGATCTCGGTCAGCTCTCCCTGGAAGCCGGCAATCAGGAGGTGTTTCTGGGTCGCGACCTGATGACCAGGAGCGACGGATCCGATGCCCTAGCCAATCGGATCGATGAAGCCGTTCGCGCCATTGTCCAGAGCTGCTACCGCGACACCGTGGAGCTGGTGGCGGCGAACCGCTCCTGCATGGATCGATTGGTGGAGATGCTGATCGAGAAGGAAACCCTCAATGGCGATGAACTGCGGGCAGTGGTGGCCGAATTCACCACCATTCCTGAGAAGGAACGCTTCTCACCGTTGCTGGTTGCCGAACCGGCCGCCAGCAGCCCTGCCTGAATCCTCCCTCAAATCCAGCCACGCAAGCTTTAGAACAAGGCTCAGGAAGTCACGAACGCCCGGCGACGAGCCAACATCCCGTCGCCAACGACAGAAGTATCAGACTTTCTGAGCCAGAGGGTTTTTTCATTGGCTTTACCTCCTCCTGACCTATTGCAAGCAATTCATTCACCAAATCCAAATTTCTAGGCTCGCCGGGCAAACTATTGCTTCTGCCGTTTCTGCATCACCATCGGTTTTTCCATCAGCAGCAGCCCAGTCTCCCGCCCGCCCAGCAAGCCCCATCAGCTTGATTTACTCCCCTTCAGCCAAAGGGGTGCTCGCTTGGCGCTCGGAATCGCTTGAAAGGCCTTGAAGAAATACTTGAATCTCTGGGTCATCCTTCCAGGCCAGAGCCAGCCTCTCAAACGCCATTTTGCGAACTAAACCGGCTTCGTCGGATTGGGCGAGCTCTTTGAGGATTGGGAGGATATCTGATTTAGCATTCAGGAACTCAGCTAGAAGAGAGGCCGCTAACCAGCGCACAAATTCTTGCTCATCGGATTGGGCTCTATCTTCCCATATCTTCAGAATTTTTGGATCGTCCGCCCATAAGCTCAGCAATGTCAACGCGAGCATGCGTACATTTATTCCCTTATCGGATTGGGCTCTCTCTTTGATGATTGTTTTGGTGCCTGGATCCTCTTCCCAGCCCTTGACAAGCATACTCACCGCGCTGTGTCTCACATCTTCGCTCTGATTGGATTGGGCGCACTTTGTGAGCCAAGGCAAAGTTTCTTTGTTGTCTTTCCAGACTTCAGCGACAAGTTTAACAGCCTGTTGAAGCACATCCTTACTTTGTCCAATATCCTCTACACTAGACATACTCGTAGATGGGGACCCAAGTTCAATTTTCGTTAAATCCCTCGTGCACTGCATAACTCTCTCTTCTGTATTCCCGAGCTCCCCCCGATTGCGCACTTCACCAACACAGCGTGCCGCAAGGAAAATGTGGTTGCAGGATTGATCTGGATCTTGTTGCTGCAGCAACCAATCGAGGATCTCCTTAACAAATTTCGGCGCCAGTCGGCCGGCCAAGAGCCTCAGCACCTCATGCCAGGTTTCATCCGGCCAGTGCCCAAAGATCTCTGTCTTCAACGCATCCAGCGTCAGCGTCTGCTCCACCTGGAAGCGATCCACGATGGCCTCAGCGCAGAAATACTCCAGAAAGGTGCGATGCACAAAGGCATAGTTGCCGCCGCCCATGAAGCAGAGCATGAAGTTGCGGCCCCGCAGTTGTTCGATCAACGCCCGGGCGGCGCGATCGGGCCGCAACCCAGGCATGCCTTGCAGGCCCTCGCTGAGCGTGCGTTCAAGCTGTGACTCCTCAATCAGATTGACCAGGTTGCCGGCGGCCCCATCCGTACCGGCTTGCACGGTCGAGGCAATTCGCTTCATCAGGCCGAGTTTGTCTTTGCCATCCAGCTGGGCTTGGGCCAGCTCGGGAGAGGCCTCAAAGGCCTGCTCAGTTTTCCACTGATGCAGCAACAGGCGAGCGCATTGGCTGTAGAGCTCGCCCCGATCCCGTGGCAATTCCTGGCTGCGATTCAGGATCGCCATTAGCGTCAGGAGCAGCGGATTTCCCGCCAGCTGCTGGATCGCCGGCGACTGGCGGATGGCCTGCAACAGCGACGCCCGTTTGCGCTCACCTTTGCTGTGATCGTCGTAGGCCAACTGATGCCAGCGCCGCAGGAAAAGGTCCGTCTGCTCCTGGTCCAGCTCCTGCAACATGAACGGGCGAAAGCCCTCCTGGCGCCAGCGCTCGTGGCGAAAGCCGATCAGACGCGAACTCACCACGATTTGCGCGGCTGGATAGTCGTCCGCGAAGCGGTGGATCGCCGTTGTCACCTCCTGCCGCAGCTCGGAATCAAATACCTCATCAAGGCCATCGAACAACATCTGGGTGCGGTGATGCCGCAGCCAGTGCTCCAGGGCCTCTGGATCCAATCGACAGCGGAGGCTTTCGGCCCGGCTCAGATAATCGAGGATGCCATTCACTTCACCCTTGGCGCGGCGGCTGGCGTAATCGCGCAGCTCAATCAACAGCGGCAACGGGGCGTCGCCCAAGTGCAAGTCGTTCGCTTCCGCCCAAGCCAACACCAGATACTGCAGCAGCAGCGATTTGCCCGATCCAGGATCGCCCAGCACAACCAGTTTGCGCTGCGAGGGATCCGCCAGCACCTCCAGCATCGGCTGCGGCGATTGATCCAGATAGGTGCGGAGCAGGCGCGCGAGGTCCGCATCCTCCAGCTCGGTTCCATCCAGAGACCCTTGTTCCCGCAGGCGCCGTTGCAGCTCCTTCGGCAGCTCCATGGCCCGGGGCAGATACTGCTCGCATTCGCGCACGCTGGGGGGGATGAATACCTCCGTGACCCGGATACCGCGCGGCATATCACTGCTGGTGGCGTCGAGCTCCTCGAGCTTCAGGTGCCCGTAGTGCCTGGCCATCGCTTGGCGGTAGCCCGAGAGATCAAGGCTGGGGGGTTGGACTGGGCGTAAGCGCCACGGCGCTGAAGCGATGGCCCCGGCGGCACCGGCACCGGCAGGCACGAGCGAGCGTAGAAATGGCCCCAGCTCGGCGTAGTCGTCGCCGTAGGCGATCGGCTGCAACCAGGGGGCAGCGGCCAGCTTCTGTTGAAAGGCGGCCAGCTCAGAGGCGCGACAGAGCAGCCTGTGGCGCGGCACCACATCGTGCAGGGCCTCTGTGCCCCAAGCGATCAGTTGTTGGAAATTAGGATCCAATACCGTGTCGCCGCAGCCAACGAACAACAAGGTTTTGCCCAGCGTGAAGCATTGCAAGATTGCTTTGGCGTGCGGGTCGGCTTTTACCTTTTGGTAAGAGGCCAATCCCAACACCACCGATTCGGGCTTTTGATACTCGCCATGCAGATGGAGGATGGCCTGCCTGTGGCCCCGCAGAACCTCCTGCACCGCATTGGTGTCCTGCCAGGTGATGGCGGGGTGTCCCGTCACCTGCTCAAGCAGATGGTCGTAATTCAGTGTGGCCAGCAATCCCGGCAAAGCGGCCAGATCCTGCAAAAGAGTTGCTTCCTGGCTCCTTAACTCGCCCACCGTGTCCGCCAGCCAGCCGCGGAAGATGCCCCCGCTGCGAGCTTTCAAGCGATCGGTGATGATTTCGGCGGCATTGATCATCAAATCGGGCTTGCCGCTGCCGATCCAGCCGCGCAGCAGCTCCGCATCCCCATCCTCCGCGCCGATTGCGCTCAACCGATCAACCCCATGCTCCAGCAGCCCCGTCCAGGTCGCCACCTTGTGCCCCTCTACCAGCTGCTGGCCGCAAGCCGCCACCGAGACGCCCGATCCCACCACCACAACCACCTGCCCGCTGGCGAGCTCCTTTTTGAGCTGCTCAATCTGGTTGGGCAATGGGCTCATCTGGCCGGGCTCAGAGCATGGGCTACTAAGTCAGCCATGGGGTGAGACCCTCATCGCCGGTCAGCGTGATGATAGGCAGCATTGCGGTCTCGCTTGCCTACCGCCAGGACCAGCACCAGCACCTGCTGATCTCGCACCTCATCAATCAGGCGTAATCCGGCGGCACGGAGCTTGATCTTGTAGCGGTTGGTGGATCCGCGCAGTTTGCTCCGCAGTGATTGCGGTTGAAAGGCCAGATCAAAGGGCATCAAGGCTGACCTGCAGCGGCTCCTGCCCATCCGCCAGCCGGGCATCGGAGATGCGGCCTAGCTCCAGGTCTTCCACGAGATCCATCAGCTCCTCGTAGGCCCGGGCCGGAACGCAGGTGAAGGCCGGCTCGTTACGGTTGAGCACCGCGACCGCCATCCCATCACCAGCCGCCACGGTGGCCATGGGGTTAGGCCACCTCTGCGGCAGCTTCAGCCTCCAGCTTGCGCGCTGCTTTCGCAAAGGCGTCATCCACCACGCAACGAGACCGTCGTGGCCACCTTCCGCGCCCGGAACAGACGTTCACCTCCTTCTGCTCCTCACCTCAGGGGGTACCCACACAAGCCTCGTTTCAGCCCTGATTCAGACCGGGCGCATTGGCCGCTTATCGATCACCTTATCGATCAGCCCATAGGCCACCGCTTCAGCCGGTGACATAAAGAAATCGCGATCGGTATCCTCCTGAATCCGCTCCAGAGGCTGACCGGTGCGTTCGGAGAGTTCACTGTTGAGCTTCTGTTTCAGGTAGAGGATTTCATCGGCCTGGATGCGGATGTCGCTGGCTTGGCCCCGAGCACCCCCAAGGGGCTGGTGAATCATGATCCGAGAGTGGGTGAGGCTGCTGCGTTTTCCTTTGGCTCCGGCACAGAGAAGAAAGGCGCCCATCGAGGCAGCCAGGCCAACACATACCGTTTGAACATCGGGCTTGATGTGCTGGATGGTGTCAAAGATGCCGAGACCATCATAGACGGATCCACCGGGGGAATTGATGTAAAGGAAGATATCCTTATCTGGGTCTTCAGCTTCGAGGAACAGGAGCTGGGCCACCACACGGTTCGCGGATTCAGCCGTGACCGGTTCACCCAGAAAAATGATCCGTTCGCGCAAGAGCCGCGAATAGATATCAAAGGCCCGTTCGCCACGCCCCGACTCCTCAATCACAATCGGGATCATGCTCGCCAACACCGGTTGAAGCGATTCTACCGAGCCGCTGCCGCCGCCGCCGGCGGCGCTAGGGTCGCTTGGCCCGTCCGCCCTGCCGCGTGAGCGCCCCCCAGACCGTTGCCGACAGCAAGCGTGCCTTCCACGCCGCCTTCCCCCATGTGATCGGACCGCTCTACCGGCGGATGGTGGATGAGCTGCTGGTGGAACTGCATCTGCTCAGTCACCAAAGGGGCTTCCAGGCCGATCCCCTCTTCGCGGTGGGAGTGGTGCAGGTGTTTCAGGCCTTCGCCAGGGGCTACAGGCCCGAAGCGCACCGCGAGCCGCTGTTTGAAGCCCTCTGCAAAGCCACGGATTTTGACGCCGCCGAACTGCGCAAGTTAAGTGACACCGCTCTCTCCGCCATGGGTGACCAGCGTGTGGAAACGGTGAAGGGCTGGATCGATACCGGTGGCAACGGCGCACCCGAGCCCCTGGCCCATGCCCTTCACCAGATCCGCCGCAGCGATTTTCACTACTCACGCCTGATGGCGGTGGGTCTGCTCACCCTGCTGGAGAAGGCCCAAGGCGCCAAGGACCTCGATGCGCCCACCCTCCGCTCCTATGCCCACGACCTGGGCGAGGCCATGGGTCTGCTCAAAGATCGGCTCGATAAGGATCTCAGCCTCTACGCCGGCAATCTCGAGAAAATGTCCCAGGCCGTGGAACTGATGGAGGAAACCCTCGCCGCCGAGAGGCGCCGCCGGGAGCGTCAAGGTGAGACAGCGGTCAGCGCTGCAGCTGAAGCCGCCCCGTTAGAAGGCTGATCCCATCCGCCGAAGCGGCTGGATCGTCAGGGTGGCTGTTGATCCAGACCTGGGACGCCCGGCGCGCCAGAGACGGCATCTCCTCCGGCAACAAGCCCAGGGCATCCAGGGCAGCGGGCCTCACCCTCAGGGCCAGCTCGGAGTGCTCAACCCGCTGACCCGGCACCATCGCCATGGGCAGCACAGCAGGGGGTGGGGGACCTAGAAACAGCAGGAGCTGGGGTTGGCCATCACGGCCCTGCAGCCAGCGCCAACCCCCAACCGCCGCGCCGTCCGGTCGCTTCCACACCGTTGCGGAGCTCCCATCCGCAGGCGGCGGCGAAGGGAGCGAACGATCGGGTTTCGGCTGGGAGGCTGGAGCCCCGGGGAGGGCGAGCGAGGCATCGACGTCGGTCACAAAACCCTGGGCCAACAGGCTGGACCTCACCCGCTCCAGCAGGGTGCTCCAGGCGCTGCGAGCTCCATCCACGCGCACCAGCAGATCGAGGGAAGCCTGGAAGGGCCCCTCGGGAAGAGGATGGAGCCTCAGCCGGAACGGTGCCTGCCTGGCGAGGGCCAACCTCGGCCCCTCCAGGCCATAGCGACTCGCCAGTGGATCCCGGATGATCTGGCGGGCCAGCAGGCCCTGAAGCAGCTGGTCGAGGGAGGATCCCTCTAGCTCAAGCAGCAGATCCTCCGGCAGGGGTGGCTGCTCAGGCAGGGCGGAGACCTCCGTGAGGGCAGGAGCGCTGACGATCCCGGCAGCCGCTCCCTTGGGAGAGCTGCCGGCCGCCTCGCGCGGCAGACGGCTGATCGACGGGAAGCCACTGGATTCAGCCGCCGCTTCCCCCTGCCAGCGAAGGCCGCGGGGCTCCAGGGCAAAACTCAGGCATCCCATCTGGTAGCGCTCCAGAAGGGGAGCCACCGGGCCAAGCAGGCTGCCGAGGGCGTCGGCCTGCCAGAACACCGCCTGACCAGCCTGGAGTCGTTGGCGGCAGCGCAGGGTGAGCCCGCGGCTGCGGCGTTGGAGGGGCCGCAGGGACGTGAGCAACTGCTGCCGCGCCGTTGGGTTTTCCGCGAAGACCAGCAGATCTCCCACCCTCAGGGCATTCGGGGGAAGCGAGGCGGCGCCGCTCCGGGAGGACTGCGCCGGGAAGGCAAGGAAAGGAGCCGACTCCGATTGGGTGGCCCAGAACTGCCACCACACCTTGTGCTGGGCGCGCCATCGATCACGGGCGATTTCAGGACCGAGCCTTTCGATCCAGAGGGCGGGAATGGGACGATCGGGGGTGGCGGCAAAGCTCTGCAGCAGGCTGGCCGCTCCCATGAGCTGCTCCACACCCTCGGCCCGGGGTCGGCTCCAGCGGCTGAGCAGAAGGGCGGGCAACCCCAGCAGCACCAACACAGCGGCGAGGGTGATGGGCAAGGGAAAGGGCCGCCGCGAAGGGCCAGGACCGGTGGACCCCTTCAGCGGTAAGCGCCATTGGGCCCATCGGAGTGGAACCTGCAGGCGCTGGATCGCGGGAAGGCTCAGATGCGGCGGACTGGGAAGACGCAGGGCGGCCAGGGCGATGGGAGTAGGCACGGTTGCGGCTGCTCAGGAGCGCGCTGCAGGGTTGCCCCGGCGGCGACGGTCCCGCCACTCGACCGTCGAGAGATAGATCACTCCCACACTCACAAACACCAACAGGGCCGTGGCCATCAAAGCAAGCACGTTGCCCAGGGTGAGCGGTGGGAGCGCCGGGGCGCCAGCCACAACGGAGGAGCCAGCCGCAGCGGTGGCGGTATCGGCGAGAAGGGACGCCACCATGGCTTGGTGCTCAGCCGGTCAGGGGGTTATCAAAGACCGACGCTGTTGTCGCCGTTGCGGCCCCACACCACCATGGCGATCGAGAAGCTGAAGATGGCGGCGAGAGAGGCCCAACCCAGGGTGATCAGCATCGGTTCAGATGAGTGCAGATGGGCGCATGTTACCTAGGGTGGGTGCGTCGTTGACTTCTGGAGCCATGCGCGCTGGGTCCGGTTCCTCCCCGTCACCGGGAGCCGCATCACCCTCGGCCGTACAGGAGCGCAGCCAGGTGCGGCTCCCCTATCCCCATTGCCGGGTGATCGTGCTCGACGACGAGGTGAACACCTTTCAACATGTGGTGGAATGCCTGGTGCGTCACATCCCTGGCATGCTTCCCGACCGGGCCTGGGAGCTGGCCCGCAGAATTGATGGCGAAGGTGCGGCGGTGGTGTGGTCAGGTCCGCAGGAGCAGGCGGAGCTGTACCACCAGCTGCTACAGAGCGAAGGCCTCACCATGGCTCCCTTGGAACTGCTCTGAAGGGGCTGCATGGGCCGCCTGGTGATCACCCACAGCACCTATATCGAAGGGCTGATCCCGCTGCTCAAACGGCTGGCCGAGGAGGTGGGGATCGAAACGGTGACCCCTGCGGTGATCTGCCGGGTTAGGGGTCGATGCGTGGGTCTGCGCCTGAGGATTTCCACCCCGATCACCGGTGGGTTCAAGCTGCTGGCCCGCAGGGGAACGTCGGCACAGGAGGTCTTCGTGGTCACCGGCTGGGAGCGCCAGAAGCTCCAGGACCACCTGGATCGCCTGTTGAACTGACCAGGGTGGTGGGCGTGGCCCGCTCGTAGACCGCTGGTTCGCTGAACCGGGCCCAGGGCCCCCCATCCCGGAACCAGGAGCCCGCCGTGATCAGCGTGAGGTCGTCGGGATGGAGCTGCCACTGGCGGGCCAGATAGGCCCCATAAACCTGGCGCTCGAGCTGGGGACCCTGCCAATGCACCACGGCGAAGCTGATGGCCCGGATTCGCACCGCGCCGCCGGCACTCTCCTGGATCTCCTCCTCCAGCAGGAAGGTGCGGAATGGGGTGGCCGGATCAGTCTCCAGGCTGTATTTGCGCAGATAGAGCTGGCGGGCCCGCGGAAACAAGGGGCCGGGGGCCCGGCTGAGCAGCCGTTCAAAGGCCTGCAGAAAGGGGGTGGGCACAGCAGCGGCTCAGTGCTCTTCCAGCATGGCTTCTAACTCTCCCAGCATGACCTCTGAAAGGGGTGGACCACCGTGCCGTCTTGCCCCGGTTTTCGACCTGGATGAACCAGAAGAGGGGTCAGAGGCGGGGCGTCGTTTCCGGCTACGAGGCCGGCTTACGTTGCCGTCGCTGAAGACCCCCCATGTCGAAGAGGGAGTCAGATCAGAAAACAGTGTAAGGCAGTCACCAACACGGCAGTCCAAGTTCATTCTAAGGGGTTTTTCGGGGGCTCGATCGCCTCCGGCAGCGGCCAGATCCGGCGGACCTCCGCCAACAGACGATCCCGCTCGCCCTGGCGATCGGCGGAGCTGCTTCCCGCCAGCACCAGGGTGAGGTGGCCGAGCTTGCGACCCGGCGCCGCCTGAGCCTTGCCATACCAATGGAGATGGGACCCGGGCAGGGCCGCCAGGGCCGCCAGGCGCTCGTGCTGCTCCTGCTCCGAGAGCTCCTGCTCCAGGCCGAGGAGGTTCACCATCAGGGCACCGGGCACCCGAGAATCGGTGCTGCCCATCGGTAGGCCTGCCACAATCCGCACCTGCTGGGCGAACTGGCTGCAGCAGCAGGCTTCGATTGTGACGTGGCCGGAATTGTGGGTGCGGGGGGCGATTTCATTCACCTGCAGACCGCCTGGTCCATAGAAGAACTCGATCGCCAGCACGCCCACGTAGTCCAGACCGGTCAGCAGGGAAGCCGCCACATTGCGCGCGAAGGCCTGCACGGCTTGGTTCACCGGGGCCGGCAGGAGAACCCAGTCGCAGATCTGCTGATGCTGGTGGGTCTGCACCAGGGGCCAGCAGGCCACGTTGCCCTGCCGATCACGGCAGGCCACCAGGGCGAGCTCCTGCTCAAAGGGCACCATCTCCTCCAGGATCCAGTCGGAGGGAAACACATGGTCGAGCAGGGCCTCCAGTGCCTGTTGATCGGGCACGGGCACGGTGCCCTTGCCGTCGTAGCCGCCGCGGCTGGCCTTGGCCATCAGGGGAAAGCGGAATCCGGGCGGCAGGGTGGGGCGCTGCTCCAGTTCGGGCGGGCGATACGGACTCGCGCTGCGCCAGAGCGGCGAGCCAGGCGCCGCCTGACTCTGGAGGAGTCCCACCGGGCTGGGCTCCGGAGGGGCAAACACCTGCTCAAGACCAAACCAACGCGGACAGGGCAGGTGGAACTGATCGAGCAACTGGCGCTGCCCCCGCTTGGAGATCAGCGGTGCCAGGGCATCGAGCCCTGGAATGAAGCTCACCCCCTCCTCGGCCAGGGGATAGAGGCGCTCCAGCGGCATCCACTCGTTCTCGAAACTGATTGCCCCGCAGCGATCGGCCAGCAGGCGGGTGGCCCGGTCGTCGTCGAGGGCGCCCTGCACCACTGTGGCTGCCCTTGGAACCGCCGGATCCCCGGCCCCCGGCGTTTGAATGTGAACGCTGATGCCGAGCTCAGCAGCCGCCTCCGCGAGCATCAGGGCCAACTGGCCGCCGCCCACGATGCCGATCGAGGAGAGGGGCTGAAAAGGCACGGGCAACGGCCGCCGGATCACCCAGATTGGCATTGGACCCGAGAGTGATGCTGGGCTGCGGCTGTTTCCGGACCCGCCTTGGGGCGCCAGGAAGACCTCTGGCGCTGCCGACCACGGCGGCTGGCTCTCAGGCCAGGGGCTGATCGGCGGCGAAGAGGAAGCGAATCAAACTGAGCAGCAGCACGATCAAGAACAGGGCCAGGCCCACGGTGCAGGCGTAGCTGATCTCCAGCTCGGAAAAGGCCTGGTCATACACGTAGTACACCAGGGTGCGGGTGGCATCGGCGGGGCCGCCCTGGGTCATCAGGAACACCTCCTCGAACACCTTGGTGGCGCCGATCGCCGAGATCACCGCCACCAGCGTGATGTAGGGGCGCAGCAGGGGCAGGGTGATGTCGAGGTGGCGGCGCAGGCCGGTGCTGCCATCGAGGGCCGCCGCTTCATAGAGCTCCGGTGAGATGCCCTGTAGGCCTCCCAGGAAGATCACCATGTAATAGCCAAGTCCCTTCCAGAGGGTCACGAGCATCACCGAGGGAAGGGCCAGCACCGGGTTGGTAAGAAAACCGATCGGGCGGAAGCCCGTGGCGGCAAAAAGGGCGGACAGCCAGCCATTGATCAACCCGTTCTCGGCGTAGAGCCAGCGAAAGGCGATCGCCGCCACCACCAGCGACACCAGCACCGGGGTATAGAAGGCGGCCCGAAACCAGGCGATCGCCGGCAACTTGCGGTTCACCAGCACGGCCAGGGCCAGCGATCCCAGCAGGATCGGGGGCACCACACCGATGAGATAGAGAAAAGTGGTGCCGCTCACCTTGAGCAGCATCGGATCAGCCAGCAGGCGGCGGAAATTGGCCAGCCCGATGAACTGCAGGGGTTCGCCCACATCCAGACCCGTGCGGCTGAAGCTGATCACCAGGGCCATGGCCCCGGGAATCAGCACCGAGATCGCCAGCAGCAGCAGGGCCGGTGCAAGGAAACCCCAGGCGGTGACACTGCCGGCACCGGAGCCGGCTGGGGATCGGGTGGGCTGGGATTCGGGCATCGAACCATTTTGGGCCCCTCGATCCCGGCGGAGAGGCTGTGGATCAGCGGGCTGGCCACAATGGTCAATCCAAGATCCACTGAACCGACCCCCCCGGGGGTCTGTCGTCTGAAGCCTCTTTGTCCACAGAAGCTTCAGCTCGCTCCGCCTTGCTCAGGAGGCCTCGCCCCTGCGATCAGGGTGAGGAAGGCTTGGAGCCGGGCTCGGTTGCTATCGCTGGGATCGAGGAGGACTCGGGCGGAAAGCAGAGCGCATCGATCGAGGCGAGCAGTTGCCTGCCCCTGGCGTTCTGCTGCCTCAGCTGCTCGGTTTCTTTCCTCAGCTGCTCGGTTTCTCTCTCGAGCCGCTTCATCCTCAGCTCGTGCTGAATCCTGCGCTGCTCGTATTGCAGCAATTGCTGCTCGTGCAGCACGATGCTCTGCTCGTAACCGGGATCCCGTCGCCAGTTCAGCATCGACAAAAACAATCGCCACCGAGGCAGCGATGAGGGGGATGCCCCACTGCTGGGAGATGGGGATGTTGCGCCCGGCGATGGTGAGGTGGTCATAGGAGGAGAACAGGGCGATCAGGCCAAGGGCGAGGCCGCCGACGGCCTGGGTGAGACCGAGCTGGTCAAGTCCGAGGGGCCGGGGCCAGTCCCGGGGATCAAAATATCCGTTAACTCTGGCGGAAGCGGGGGCGGTTCGCTGTCATCGGGCGCAGCGGCAGGCGGCGGAGGGGGGGGAGGTCACAAGGGGGAGGCGGCATCCGGGGGCGGGGGGAAGCCCCTACAGATCAATGCCACCCACTGCCACACTCCAGGCGCTGCAGGAGTTGTGCTGCCAAGCTGACGGCCTGGAGGCCCACGCCTCCGCCAAGTTGGCGATGTCAGGATCCCAGCATCTCTCGACTCAGGCGCTCGCCTGGCTTCCGCATAACAACGCCTCCCTGAATGCAGATAAGGCGCTGCTTGGCGAGCTGGCTGCTACTGGCACTGTATGAATCTAAAAAAGCCGAAGTTGATCCTGGAAAGGAGGATAGAAGACGCCAATGATCAGATAGGGATTGGGGCTGACCGCGTGATAACGCAGTGTCGTGCCAAGGAAAAAGTAGAGATCCTTGCCTGAAAAGCTATCAAGATATTTTGCGCGCACCTTGGCGATGGCAACCTTTTCGTTGTAGCCAGAATACTTCCTGAAGCATTTCCAGTAGAGAGCGCCAATCTCCCAGTCAATGATCTGGAGCTGGCTCTTCTTGCCAGCAGCATCGACAAATCGATAGGAGAACTTGTAGGGAAGCTTGTCGACCACCCTGAACGTCTGACGCCATTCATTGTCCTCTAGCAAGGAGAGCTGGTCGATATGGTGAGTCCTCATCGCGGCTAGTTTTTGAGGATCCCAATGGCGTGACTCCTCTGGCTCGCAGATAAAATCGAGGACCTTGGTGGGGCGAAAGACCGCTAAGGAAAAGGAATTGCGCTTGGCGCCATCAATGACATCTTCTAGCTTGTCAAAGACCTTGGCTGTTTCCAGCACAATTCGCCGTCGTTCCAACCATTGTTGTGAGGTATCGAGATGGCCAACGGGAGTGAGTTCTGAGAAGTCGAGCGGGCGATGGGATTCAGGCCTGCAGTCTGTGCTGTTGCGTTGAATGCGGCATTCCACCCAATCGTATTTATCGTAATCCACTTTTTCGCCGAGAGGGCGATAGGGAACGGGATAGAGCCGCACCCAGGAACCATCGGCACGCATGGCAGCTGTGCAGACGATTTCTCCATACTTGGTGGACAGGGTGGGGTAGGTTTTAGCCAGGATGAGTAAACGCTCTGGCTTTGTTTGTGCCGTCACAAGTGCTGAGGAATGAGCGTCGAGCAGGAATCAGCCGCCAGGGCCTGGGCAACACAGCCTCGATGGCACTGGTTGACATCGGCCTCGTAACAGGTGAGCGCGACGCGCTCACCGCTGTTGATCCACTGCTTGATGTTGGTGAGTGAAGGGATCTGGCTGGGGAGTTGTTGGTCGCGGTAATGGTGAAACAGAGCATCGTAGTCTGCCTGGTCAGCGAGATGACTGCGCTGATTGGAGGCGATACCAAGCTCAGGCATGTGCTTGTAGTCAATGCCGACAGCACTGCAGCCAGAGGCAAGGATCTTTTTGGAAAAGCCAAATTTGCGACTAAGGGGATTGCGACGGACATCGCAGAGCATCGTCACCCCGTGGTTCAGCAATGTATTAAGAAACCCTTCCAGAGAACGTCCTTCATAGCCAATCGTCGCCAGGCCTGGCGGGTGTTTGCTGTGCCCGAGAGCAATGGCCGTTGCTTGTTGCAGACGGAAAGTGGGCTGATCCTGATCAGTCGCCAGTTTTGCAGCCTCTGAGATGGCCTGAAGTGCCTCATTGACCAGATCACTGATGCTGCCGTCCAGCTTCTGCTTGTGGAATGCCGATGCAGCCATAAGATATTGATTGGCGGCAGTCATCATGCATCTGGCCGTGTCGCTCAGCTGCCACTCTTGGCCTTGGCTTGAGATCAAGCCTTTACGACACAACTTGAGCAGATCGGCATGACAGGTGAAGGATGTAAGACCCTTACCAGACAAGACAAACTCATAAGGTGGCTGATCTAATTGCTCCGTGAAGAGAAATAGAATTGATTGAAAGTCTGATTGAGAGCAGCTGCCTCCCAGGGCCTCCAACAGGGCAAGCAGATAGCGGTGTCTGTGGTACAACACGGGTGGGGAGAAGATGGCCAGAACCCCATGGGCACTGATTTCAGTAAATATAGTATAATGGTTATCGCTCTGATGCCAGGAAGTGAGGAGATCTGCAAAGATTCGATTTGCTGGGGCCTGTGTGCTGCGACGCAGATTGACGGAAACGACAATTGGCGCGATGGTTCGGAACGCCTTGGCGTGATGGTTCGGAACGACCAATGGAACTGCTGGGAAAGCCATTGCTCGGCCCGTAATGGGCGCTTTAGCGCATCGGCTGGAAAAATCGAAAGCCCCCGTTCACCGTTCCTCCAATTTGGCCAGGCCCGACGATCGGGGAGTGGACGCTGACGAGCTGTCAACTGAATCGATGATCAACTGGTGGACGAGACAAGCCTGAGCCTCCGATGTTTGCCCGCATTGCGCCGAGGTAGCTGGTCGCCCTGGCTACGTTCTATGTGGACCACGCAGGCCGTAAGTTATAGGGAAACTGGAATGATGAGATGGGCCATGATGAGCGTTAAGTAGGTACCTCCAGGATTGCATGATCGTGCAGGCTTTGTTGGCACGAAACAGATAGCCAAGGCTTCGGATCGACTGGGCAAGGTTATCGAGAGCGTAAGACCAGGTCGCCGTAGCGCTCGGCGCGGCGCCGAAATGCCTCCTCACCGCCCTCAAGGTATTGACAAACCAGAGTGCGAATATGGGGATCTTCAAGCCCACCTGCTTGGTACTTGAAATCTGGCAGCTCGCTGGTCTCGGAGCGCTCGGACGTTGCGACGATCACCTGATCGGCGTCGGTGTTTACCACGAGGTTGGCGTTGTGGGTCACCATGATGATCTGCCTGCGGTTTGCGGCCTCGATGAAGAATGGCACCAGCAAGCCGTTGATGGATTTGGGATCGAGGTTTTCCTCAGGTTGATCGATCACGAGTGGCCGATCATCTTGGTCGTCAATCGCCAGGAATAGTGTCAACAAGACAACGCCTCGGGCACCGGGTGACAGGTTTGTGATGTCGCGTCCCTCGTACTTGATGGCGTATCGGATCGAGATGTGGTCGGTGGAATAAAGCCACTGCCCGAGGTCGAGCATGGAGGCTCCCTGCCGAAGCTGTTGCGAGGCGTCCTTGAGGTGGTCGCCGCGAAACTTGTCGATGGCGGCGCGAACCTCAGCAGGGCTGCCGCTGCGCCACGCCGATTCGAGAGTGCCTTGTGCCGCTGTGAGAAGTTCACCGCGCCCACGAAAGGGTGGGCGGCGCAGATCAAAAATCCGCTCGCCTTCGTTCACCCATCTGGCGAGATCAACATGGCGTGACACCTCGAAGGAAAGCAGTCTAAGACGCTCGTCGGCAACCAGCTTCTGCTGAAGCGGCTGGTATAACTCGTTCAGAACGCTCACCTCAGCAGCGAGCGTCTGCAGAAGTTGTTCGTAAGCATCATTTCTGCTGGCAAGAGCTGCTGTAATCCGCTCATGCGCGCCCTCAGCATTGGTCAATGTCGTCTTTGCCGCCGCCTCGGTGGCCTTGGCTGCATCCAGTTTCCTGAGTAGTTCCGAGCGGCGTTTCGTCTTGGTTTCATCCTCCCCTAAGGTCTGCCGCGCGGCTTCAACACGATCGGCAAGAACCTTGAGCCCCTCAGGAGTACCATTTCCAGGCGATTTACCGAAATCTCGCAACTGCCGTTCGCGTTCAAGTGCCGAATTCCTGAGCGTCTCAAGTTGGGTGAGCGCAGCTGGATCAACCTCTGCTCGCAACCGCTCCCAGGTGGCCTCGTCGAGAAGGCCTGGGTAGCGACCGCGGAGTTCCTGGTGGGCAGCGTTCATGCGGGCTTGCTCTTGCAACAGTGCCGTGCGGAGCGAGTGAAGACGCTGGGCGCGGGATGCTTCCTGCTGGATAGCGTCCTGGAGAACCTTGTGGGCGGCTACAGCATCTGCGTGCGCCTGCAGGTGTTCGGCTGGAGCATTGGAAGGGAGCGTGGTGATCTCCTGCTCAATCGCCTTACGAACTCGTGTGGCTTCATCATGAGCTTTGTGGAAGCTCTCGATCGATTTCTTCTTCGCGTTCTCGGTTGCGATCGCTTCTGTCATCCGACGAATCGTGTCACGAGCGGTACGGCGAGATTCGATGTGATCACCGAGACGCGCGTCACGCAACGACGAAAAGCTGTCGGCTTCCATGCGGTCTTCGTTGGGAATCGCCTCAAACACGACCCGCTCGATCTCTTCAAGGAGCGGATCGGCAGGCGCGGCGGCATCGTCGCCCAACCAGAAGAGATCGCTGCGGTCACTGCCGAGAGGCCACGGGCGGGAGTTGTGGAGCCGTCGGCCCACTCCAGCTGCACCTCAATGTTGGAGAGGAGATCACCCGCCCGCTGGATGAAGGAGGCTGTCCCCGCCTCACGGTCACGGGCGTCGGCGGCGAGTGCCACCAGATCAGCGAGTGCTGTCTTTCCTGAACCGCGGGCGCCGATGATGGTCACCAGACCGTCGTTGAGCGGGAACTCGGTTGGCTCAAACCAGGGAGCGTGCAGAAGGCGCAGCTTGGCGATCACGTTCGCTCTGCTGCGCGTGCTGATGGGAGCCGGGCCGATGTGAACGCGGCGGCGGGGTTCGATCAGGGTCTGGCGGAGGCCGTCGAAGGTTGGGTTGGCTCTCACCCATGTTCGCCTGTCACCGACTGGAGCGAGGATGCGGTCGAAGGCATGGGCGTCGCTGCCATGGAGGCATGGTTTGACGCCGCTGATCCGATGGACGCGATCGGGGTGCTCGCCGAGCCAATAGCGGCGTTCGCTGGGGGAGCTGGAGAAGATCACGTCGGCGATGCGTCCCAGTTCTTCGCGGTGCGCTCCGAAGGCACCATCGGCTCTCAAGCCGGCAAGGCCATCGTTGCCGGCAGCCACGGCGAAAAGCACGTGCGGATGAATGCAAGGGTCGCGTTTGAGCTTGGCAAAAGGATCATGGTCGACGAGGAAATTGGCCGCTCCGGCGCGCAGGGCTTCTTCGTCGTTCAAGGATCGATCGCGCTGGATGGATCGCCCGAGACGCCGGAGGTCGTCTTCCGTACAGCGGAATTCCTCGCCGCCATAGGTGAAGGTGAGGGCGGCGAGCTTGCTTGTGATCACCGAGAGATGATCTTCCGGCTCCGGTGAGATGAGCAGGTGAACGTTGAGGGCGTTGCCCCGCTCGGTGCGGGTTTTGAGGCGCAGCTCAACGTTTGGGAAAACAAAGAGACCTGGCAACCGGGTGCGCCCGCCGCGTTCGAGAAAGAACCGATAGCCGCTGGGCACAAAGTAGTCGGTGATGCCGAGCGCCGAGCAGGAGGGCTGCGCCTGTTGGATCGTGGCGAAGTAGCGGTCCCAGACGGTATCGTCGTCATGGCGTCCGTATTGGTTCGCCTTCAGCGTGCCAGGGGCATGGATGTGGGGATCCCACCGATGCCACGTTGATCCAACGCTCCAGCTCATGGCTCCCACGCCAGCACGAACGGCAGCAGGAATTCTATCCACGATGGGCTGAGTTTTCTTGCTGCTACTGACCAGCTCCGCCAAGACGTGATGGGTACGCCCGTAAGTAGTGTGGCTAGGCTTCTTGTTTTCGATCTTTGTAAATGATTTCCTGGCGTGTCGTCTCTGCAGTGATGGCTGATCCAGAGTCAATCAGGCTTGTTCTAAGCGGTGACAAGGCAGTCAGGATCAATATGACGATCCAGCTGCGGACATTGGCATAGCCCGAACTGCTGGGGTCGAGAGCGCAGAGGGTATTATTGATTGCGGAGAATTCAGAGCCCGCAAGTGGAGATAGAGTACTGCTTTGCGAAGAGTTCGAGATTGGCCTCGACCTAGGGAAGCTCTGGATAACCGGGCGGAACCACGCGACAATGCCTCTGTGATCGCAGGAGGTGACTGGTTTCATGGGCGGCAAGCAGCTCGGCCACCGCTGCGCGGAATGCTTCGCCTACGGTGATTTCGAGCAGACCACCGCGAGGAAACGCACCCTTACATCGGCCGAAGGCCGATCGTGGCGGAGCCACTAGAGGGAGCGATTTCTGGCCCAGATGGAGGTTGTGGTGCCCTGGAAGGCCCTCATCGATCTGATCGAGCCCCACTATCCCAAGACTGGCTCCAAGGGAGGCCGTTCTCCCTACCCGTTGGAGACGATGCTGCGGATTCACCTGATGCAGCAGTGGTACGACCTCAGTGATCCAGCGATGGAGGATGCGCTGATCGAGGTGCCCACAATGCGTCGCTTTGTAGGCATCGACCTGATCAGCGAAAGGATCCCGGATGAGACCACGATTCTCGCCTTCCGCCACCTGCTGGAGAAGCCAATCTCCGCAAGCAGATCCACTGCTTCGCAGAAGACTACGTCTATGAGACGGTGAAGGCTCACCTCAAGGATCAGGGGATGTCGATGAAGCAGGGGACGATCATCGATGCCACCTTGATCGCAGCCCCGAGCTCTACCAAGAACAAGAAGGGTGAGAGGGATCCCGAGATGCACCAGACTCGCAAGGGGAAGCAGTGGTACTTCGGGATGAAACTCCATGTCGGCATGGACAAGGACAACGGCCTGATCCACTCGATCGAGACGACCTCTGCGAACGTGCATGACCTGACCCCAGCCGCAGATCTCCTGCACGGAGAGGGAACAGTGGTCTACGCCGATGGCGGCTACCAGGGGATTGAGAAGCGAGAGGACATGCAAGGCAAGGCGATCGGCTTCTATGTCGCGATGCGGCCGGGGAAGCGGCGGGCTCTACCCGATACATCGGAAGGGCGCCTGGATGATCTGATCGAGACAGCCAACGCTCACATCCGCGCCAAAGGTGAACATCCCTTCCGCGTGATCAGGCGGCAGTTCGGCTTTCAAAAGACACGCTTGCGCGGCATGCTCAAGAACAGCTGCAAGGTGAATGTGCTGGCAGCACTCGCGAATCTGTTCATGGCTCGCCATTTGTTGCTATGCAAAACATGAATATTGAGACGTGTACCTACCTGGGCCAATATTGCCCAAACTGGTAGAAGTCTCTGCCGAAAAGTGGCGAGATCTGGTCGAATGTTGCTTGATTCGCCCCGGGACTGTTCACTGCAAACGGATTGAGGTCCAAGCGCCGCTATGCGGGCTTGTTGCTCAGAGTTCCTAGCTGGAACTCTGCTTTCATTTAGAGCTTGGGATGGGGCATTTGGATGACCTGGCGAATAGCCGGGTTATCCAAATGAAAATAGCATACAGGAACTAGCGCGAGGCGTAGTTTGTATAAATCTATGGAGAGACCGGGACTAGCGGGGGAGAGACCGGGACTGGCGGGAGTGGATTATAAGGATGTCCTGGTGGGAATGGGTGATTGGCGTGTCCTGGTGGAAAGGGATGACCTGGTGGATAGCAAGGGTACCCAGGAACGCAATGCAAAGGTGGCTTGGCTGGTACCCATCCCCCTCCTGGTTCTTGAGGTTGACATGGAGAAAGCTGCGGGGGAGGGCAAGGAATCCTTTTCCAAACATGCACCCGTCTTAGCACCCATTGAAGAATTGGTGGATCACAGGGTGCCCAATGCCACGCTCCCCCTGCAACCGATGTTTGACACCAAGCGTTTTCCCAGCTCCCCCGTGTTTCCCAAGAAGACTCCCAACATTCCTGAAGCCCCCACGGATCCACTCTCCCCACCGGCCCATTCCCCACAAACCGATACCAGTTGTTATCCCCCGCGCTGAAGCCAATCGGATCAAGCATGATAAACCGCCCCAGCGCCGGCGAATAATCCCGGTTGCGCACATACCCCAGCCCCGTGGCTTCCGTGAACTTCAGCCCCTGGAACAGATGCTGCCAGGCCACCAGCGGCGCCCCAAGTTGCTCCGTCCAATCCGGGTTCAGCAGGAACACCTCGCCGTAGGGGTTGTACACCATCCGCTGGATCAGATCACCGGTCGCCTTGCCGGGCACGCCCGCTGCGGCGATCAGGGCGGTGGTGTTCCAGTTGCCATCTTGCAGCGCATACACCCGCTCGCTGCCGCGCTCGCGCAGCACCATCGCGTCCACATACACCGGGCTCCACACATAGCGCGCCTCTGCCGTGGCTCCCACCGCGCCGCCGCTGCGCAGCCGTTCCTCCAGCACCTGCCAATCGGCCGAATAGAAGAGATCGCGGATCGCCGCCGTGGCCGCATCGCCTGCCGCGCTGGCGGCCACCTGTTCGCTGATGCGGCGGTTCAGGCCGTCGTAGCCATAGGCCGCCTTGAGCACTCCGCCGCTGCTGCTCACCCTCACCAGTCGGTTCCAGGCGTCGTACACCAACTGGCGGCCCTCGGCGTCGCCGATCAGGTTGCCGTTGGCGCTGTAGCTCAGCGGCGTGCCGCCCACCGTGGTGTATTCGTTCTGGGCATTGGCGCTGCGGCTCTCGGGGGCGCCGTCCTTGGTGAAGGTGGTCCAGTTGCCCAACGCATCAAACTGCCACTGCTGGCTGCTCACGCCACCGCCGCGATCGAAGTTCGTCAGCTGGTTCAGGCCGTCGTAGCTGTAGCTCTCGCTCAGGCCGATCTGCAAGGCATTGCTGCGGGTCAGCCGGTTGCTGTTGCGGTCATACGTGTAGCCATAGCGATCCACATCCACCGCGCCGGTGCCGCTGCCGCTGAACCAGCGCTGATCCACCAGCCGGCCGAAGCGATCCAGGCCGGTGTACTGGTCGCCCCCATCGCCCGTGCTGCCGTTCTGGCTGATCATGCTCAGCGTGATCCCCACCTCCGGCCGGGCCCGTTCCACCACCTCGCTCGCCCCCAGATAGCGGTAGCTCTCCAAGGTGGTGGCGCCATTGCTCAGGCGGCTGAGGCGGCTGATCGCCGCATCGAGGCCGCTGTCGTAGCCGTAGCCCACCACGTAGCCATCGGGGTGGGTGAGGCTGGTGGGGCGGCTGTGGTTGCCGCCGCTGGTGAGGCTGTAGCCATAGCTCACCTTCGGGGTGCTGCTCAGATCGATCGCGCCCAGGTGGCTCTGCCATTCGATCGTGAGCTGCCCGAAACCGTTGAACACCCGCCCCACCTGGTTCAGCACCGCGCCGCCGCTGGCCGCGTCGTAGCTGCTGGTGAGGGCCGCCAGGCCAGCGCCGTCGTAACCCACCTCGATCCGCCGCACCGCTCCATCCACGCCCGCGCCCAAGGTGGTCACCGCATCGCTGATCCGGCGGCCCAGCACGTCGTAGCCATAGCTGTGCACCGTGCCATTGCGGTCGCTGCCGCTGAGCCGATCGCCGAGGGCATTGAGCTGATAGCTGTCCTTCTGGCTGGCGCTGGCCACTCCCGTGAGCGGATCGGGGTACAGCACCGCCGTGAGCAGGTCGTTGGAGTTGATCGCGCTGCCCGTGGCGGTGCGCGCCTCATAGAGGTATTGGGTGATCTGCGCTGGCGTGCCCGCCGGTTGCACCGCCTCGATGCTCACCACCTGGCCGTTGCCGTTGTAAGTGGTGCGGGTGGTCACATCCGTGGCGCTGCCCGGGGCGCCGCCGGTGTAAGTGGCGATGCTGGTGGTGCGGCGGCCGAGGGCGTCGTACAGGCTGCGCTGCACCCGGCCCATCGGATCGGTCACATCCCGCAGCCGCCCTGCGGCGTCGTAGCCGTAGAGGGTCACCAAGGCCGTATCGCTGGCGGCCGGCGGCGTGGCCGGGCGGCTGTAGGCGGTGCCGCCGTTGCTGCCAAGATCCACGCTGGCGGTGAGCCGATCCGCCGCGTCGTAATAGGCGGTGCTGCTGCTCACCCTCGCCCGGATGCCGCTGCTCGCCGTGCCCAAGGCGCCGGTGGCGGTTGGATCGGCGTCGTGGAAGCGCTGGCGCTGGCTGGTGAGGATCACATTGCCGTTGGCGTCGTAGCTGCTGTCTTGCTGCTCCAGCACCACGGAGTTGGCCAGGCTGGCCGCATCGGCCCAGCTGCCGCTGGGCAGGTTGCCGAGGCTGACGCTGCGGATCAGCCTGCCGGCGCCATCGAAGCTGCTCTGGCGCGCCGGGCCGTTGGGCAGCCGCGATTGGATCGTGTTGCCGCGCTGGTCAAACCAGCTGTCGCTCTGCAACTTCACGTCGTAGACGGCGCCGCTGCTTTGATCCACCAGATACTCCTGCCCGCGGAACATCCGGCCCTGGTTGTCATAAAAACTGCGCGAGAAACGGCGGCGCTTGGCCGGATCCGGCGCATCGGGCACGCCATCGTTGTCGGCATCGGCCGTGATCGCCACGCCGTCGCCGTCGTACTGGGCGCGGCTGATCACCTGGCCCAGGTTGTCGTAGCTCTGATAGACAACGGGTCGATTGGTGCTTTCCGCTTCTGTGGCCTCCACGCCGCTCTTGCTGGCCACCAGCCGGTCGCGCCAGTCGTAGGCGAAGGCGCTCACCCGGTTGGCGCCGATCCCCGGCAGGGCCACCGATTGGGTGAGGTTGCTGTTGCCCACGCCGTTGTCGTCATAGGTGTAGGCCGCCACTTGCACCAAGTTGCTGCTGCCGGTGTTGTTGGTGGGGCTCCACTTGAAGCCATTAGCCGTGGTGTCATCGGTGCCGATCCAGGTGCTGCTCAGCCGCTCCATGCCGTCATAGACGTTGAACGTGATCGTGCCGGTGGGCGCCTGGGTGCGATCGAGCAGGCCCTGCTTGTTGTAGCTGAAGCGCGTACGGTAGAAGTTCACATTTTCTATGCCCAGATTGGCAGCCGAGCTCCAGCTGATGCCGCTGAGGTCGAAATAGTCGTCGCGGTAGATCACCTGCCCGGCAGAGTTCAGATAGCTGCGGCTGAGGGATTCCAGATTGCTGATTGCTTCACCGCCGGTGGGCAGCCCACCGCTGGTGCTGGGCGTGGCGCTCATCGTGAGCGTTTCGCTGTAGGTGCCGGAGAGATCCATTCGGCTCACCCGGGTGGGGCCCGTGGCCTGGCCGGTGCCGCTGTTCCAACCGATGTAGGTGCGCTCGCTGTGGTTCACGTCGTTGTAGACGGTGACATCCACATTGCCGTTGGGGTCCGTTTCGCGGATTTGCCTGCCCAGGCTGTCGAGGGCGTAGGTGGTGGTGAGATTCAACCCACCCCCTGTGGGGGTGCTCCAGCCTGCGGGCAATCCGGTGTAAGTGCCTGTGAGGGCCGTGTTCACATCCTCGATGCGCTTCACCACCGAGCCGCTGGTGGGGTCGTAGGCGGTGTAGATGAGGAAGCCATCGGCATCCTTGCTCCAGGTTTCCTGGCCCACCTGGTTGAAGGCCCGGCTGCTCACCGCCGCGCTGCCCGGGCCGTTTTGATCCGCCCCCACCACCGGCAAGGTGGTGGTGATCAGCGAGGCCTGGGTGCTGTTCAGATACCACTGGTAGGAATAGGTGGTGGTCTGCGCTCCGGTGCCGTCGTCGTTGCGGTATTGGGTGAAGCTGGCGAGGGGATTCACTGTTTTGGTGCTGCCGCCCAGGCTCACGCTGCGGCTGAAGTAGGTGTAATCCATTTGTGGCACGGCACTACCCAGCTCGCCCCGTGTCAGCGCCACATCGCTGACGAAACCAGCCACATTGCCAGCACTTATTTCCGTAGCGCTGGTGCTGGTGCCGTAGGCGGTGCGTGTGATCGGCCCTTCCGTATCGGAGAGATATTCGTAGTTGCCATTCACCATGTGGAGCAGATCGGCGTATTGCTCAAGAGTGGCAAGGTTGGTTGGCAGTAGCACGCTTTCGGGCTTGGCCTGGAGCACCGTGAGGCCTGTGGTGGGATCAAACGCCGTGAACTCGCCCCATTGCTTGCCAACCAACGCCGGGTTAGCAGGATCCACCAGATCGCGGAACACCTTGAGCATCGTCTGCCCATAGGCATTGCTGTAGGTGATGGTCTCGTTGCCATCAGGCCCGAGGGCCGTGGTCTTGTACTTCCAGCTGTTGAAGCCCGCAGGGGCGTTGGCATTGGTGGCGTAGCTGTAGCTGGTGGTGCCAATGCCGCCGGTGCAGGTGCTGCATCCTGTGCCTTGCTCGGCACGGGAGATCATGCGGTTCTGGCTGTCGTAGCCGAAGCCATCGCGGGCGAAGGGGGCCAGTTGGGTGTTGCTGGCGGTGTCAATGTTCAGCCCAGCGGCGCTGATGCGCCGGGTGTCCTCGCTTCCGAACACATAGGCCAGCAAAGAGCGGCCTCGGCTGTCGGTGCTGTAGCGGAAGGCGCTCTGGTCGAGCAAGGCGCCACTGCCGTCGTAGTTCGCCACAGATTTGAGATCAGCCGCTCGGCCGATCACCACCCCTGCGGCGCTGGTAGTCGTCGTGAAGTAGGTGAATGTGCTGCGGCGCAAGAGAGTTCCATCCGATCGCTCCACCCGGATTTCACCCACCCTGCCTGGGCTTGTGGCGGTGCTGCCGATATAGCTGAATTTCTGTACCTCATCGGCGACGCTGCTGCCAGCCTGGTAGCTGCGCAGCTCAGCGATGCCGCCATTGGCATTGAGTGTGGCATCGATTCGGTTGCCCGCCGAGTCGCTTTCACCCAGGTACTGCCCCCGCTTGCTACTGGCGTTGGCTGCGCTGAAATCCACAAAGCGAATCGTGGTGCCTTCCAGCGTTTTGTAGTGCAGCTCGTTGCCCACCCTTACGATGGTGTCGGTAGGACCACTGCTCACCGCCCGCAGAAAAAGATTTGGATCCGTAGCCGAACGTTGGAAGGTGCGAACGTCGATACCGTTGAACGGCAGTGCGATCGAGGTGGGCCCCAGAAAATCGCTCTGGCGTAACACCAATTTGGAGGCTCCGTTCAGGCTCCAACCATTGCCGGCACTCACCCCCCCCACGGCTGCAGAATTGTTGGACCAGCGCAGATTGCCGGCCGTATCGAAGCCAGCGCCAGAAGGTACCTCGGCTGTGCGTAGAGGGGCCGTAAAATCAACCTTTCCGTCGCTACATGTTTTTACTTCATTACATTCGCACCCGCACTTCGTTGGCGAATCACATGGGGTGGGTGGAATTGGCGGACAAGGCACACAACCCACCCGGGTGCCGGGGTCGCCAAGGCTCCCTGCACTCCCAAACACGCCGATGCCTTCCTCCTGCAGACCTGTGATACTCACCCCAGCTTGCGGGTCAGTAGCTCTGCCCCAATCGAACAGTTGGTTCTCACTGATCACACCAGGAGTGATCGGGGCCCCTAGCGCCAACGCCCCCAGCTCTTGCTGCGTGAGCCCCACCCCGGTGGCCAGATAGTTTTCGAAGCCATAGGGCTGCTGTGTCGGGAGAACAGCTGGAGTGATACCAGCCCATGCGATGTCGTTGAAGCTGGAATCCATGGCTACGCAAGGCCCTACATAACAAGCTTTGCAGCCAAGCCACCTGAGATCACTAACCGAACCAAATATACTCAATATGATGTAACGTCTAAAGCGTTAAGGACAGTTAAGATTGCGACTGGCTTGCAATTCCGGGATTAACATGCAAAGATGGGCGAATTATTTTGATTATTCGCCATGTTCATCCACCGCTCTAGCAAGGTCACCATCTTGAGTGCCCTGGTTGTGGTTGGCTTTGGTCTTTCCCCTTTCCCTGTCAAGGCCCTGGTTGTGCAGGGATTCACCGGACCATTCGCTCCGGCGAACTGGAGTCTGGATCCTGCCGGCTCAAGCGTGGACACTACAGCCGCTCCCACCTCCATTGCCGTCAGTTCTCCGGATGATGGCAGTGGCAACCCTGGCGACAGCGGCTTCTTGATTCCACTGCCGGCGCAAAGCTATGCCCTCTCTTTCCTTTGGTCTTACTCCACCACCGACATCACCGCTGATCTCGATCTGTTCGGGTACTCCATCAACGGCGACTTCACCCCGCTTTCCGACCCCTTTGGCCCTACCAATCAACATGGTGGCATCGCCCTGAAATCCTTCGCCCCCAGTGATCTATTCGCCTTTACGATGAGAAGCACGGATAATCTCGGCGGGCCCGCTACTACCACCATCTACTCATTTGTTGCAGGACTACCGCCGGAAGTCCCCGACTGCCCCTGCGTACCCGGCCCACTGCCGTTACTAGGTGCGGTCACAAGCCTGGGATGGAGCCGCCGCCTTCGCCGCCGGATTCGACGTTCCGCTGCTGCTTAGGTTGGCTCTGAAAAACAAATTCCTGATAAGGCTGGCTCTACCAATTTAGACAGCCCATGCTCAATCATCTAATTCGCGACGTAATGTGAGGATGTCTTGTTATTGCTAGCGGAGCATCGCCGGAGACAGACCTGATGTGCTCACATTTGCTCGCTGGAATCATTGCTGAGCACTGAGTTTGGAATTCGAATCGCCGCTAGAAAGAAAAAAAACAAACCTAAGGGGCCTGTGGGAGGTGTGTGTGACATGGCAAAAAGGATTGCTGAAAGACCGAGCAGTGCCGTTGTCAGGCGATCCACTCCAGCCCTATGCAACGCGATTGCCGCTGCACTGACACCGATCAACCATCCTCCAGCCCCCAAAACACCCACCAAGGAAAGTGTGGTGCCACCAACCAGTGGATCAAAGAACAACTGATTGACTTGTTTGGATACGAACTGCTGAGCCGTGGCGGGCAGGTTGCGGGCACCGCGAATGAGCAAGCCACCGGCAATCCCGGTAATCGCATCCAAGGCGGTGTAAAAGATCCAGAACAGAGCAATTCCGATTTTGCTCAGCCTTGGCGCCAAGCCACGCAGATTGTTGACGAGAAGAATTACCGATAAACCCAACAAGCCAAACAGAGGAACCTGCATAAGATGGAGAGCAATCCACCAATCCACATGGGGCAAGATGGCGTCAAAGGCGCTTGTTTTCCCATCCCCTGTGGGATGCTTCATCTCCAGCAATGCCAAGATCAATGCTGGGGACACAATCAAGACCCTTTTGAAACCAAACCATTTGGAGTTGAGCATTGAAGTACAGGGTTAAGGTTCACAAATGTGGAAACGGGCATTGCTACGCAAGTTAAAACATGTATTGATGCCTAACTATTCTAGATCTTGACACAAAAAAGTCCTGCAAGGAGCAGGACTGAATGAAGATGCAAAGAAATGATCCGGCTTTGATCTTGTGATCAGCCTAGGAATTGGCGCTCTTGATCCTTTTGCGAATATTGCGGCTGAAGCCAAAAGCTGCTGCCGCACCCAAGATTGGTAATGGGCCTGGCACAGGAGGAGGGACTTGGATGACTATGTCAGAAGCAGACCGAGGTATGCTGTTTCTAAACTCCCTATTAATCATTATTGGCCCAGAAAGATCACCGATGCTCGGAAAATTATTTGGAAACAAAGAAGTTGCATAATTTATTTGTAGTGTATTAGGTCCCTGGCTAAAAATATACCTGTGTGTCTCAAAAGCGTTAATTGGTGGGTCAATGGGTGGATTTGTTTCTGCTGGCACAATGGATTGGCTGATAAAATCAGCAGTTGTGTAGGTAATTGGATTTATGAAGCCAGGGGTTTCGGTTGTAGTTGTGTTTAACAGTGAAGGGAACCTCGAAAATTCGGTGTTTGCGCTGGGAAAGCCTGAACACAAAAAGCCGCACAAGGGCGGTTTTGCACGAGTTTTCGAGTGAGTCTTTTGATCAGATCGTCAAGATAATCATGGGTTTCCCCCTAGGTATTATGCAGCCGCGCAGCCTGGCCATACGCTGAAGATACCGAAGAAAATTGAAAGTAAGATTCTTGAGCCCCCACCAGGCCTCGGTTCTTTCAAGCCCAATCTTTCGTGTCAGCTTTCCGCCCATGGACATGGTCATGCCGCCAAAGACGTGCTCAACGCAGGCCCTGATTGCTGATTTGATGCGATTCAGCTCCTTGGCAGCCTCACTAAGCGGATGATTGCGTGCCCCCTTTGCATGAATCAAGCTTTCAAAGCCACCAAGGCTCAACAAATCCTCGAAACATTCTCCTGAATACGCCGAATCAGCCCATACATAGTCGTGCTCATTCTCAGGATCCAGCAGACGCGGAAGCATTTGACTGTCATGGATATTGGCAGGCGTTACGGCGTACCTGCGGATGAAGCCATGGTCAACATCGATAGAGATACTGTTCTTGTATCCGTAATGGTTGACGCCATTTTTCTTAACCCAGCGAGCATCTAAGTCTTTCTGCCGCAGTCGCTCTGGGTTTTCGTCCCAACCTTCCGGCATCCGTCCTGCTTTGATTTCTGCGTTCTCTTCGCGGGTATTGCGTTGCTTGGGAACAGGCACAAGGGTTGCGTCAATGATCTGGCCACCTCGTGCTTGCAGGCCTTGAGAACGAAGATAAGTCTCAAACATCTCGAAAAGCTCCTCGATGACCTCAGCCTTTCGGAGCCTCTCTCTGAAGAAGGCGATCGTGGTGGCATCTGGAATATTGTTCATCACGCCAAGACCAACAAACTCTTCAAAGGATCTGCGGTCATTGACTTGGAATTCAAGCTCTTCATCGCTGAGGTTAAAAAGCTGCTGGAGAATCAACATCTTGAAGAGGATTATCGGGTCAATCCTCTTGCGACCTACGTTGCTCCTGCGCTCTTGCGTATAACCCCTTTCAAGCAGAGGCCGAAATGATTCCCATGGAATCGAATCAGACAGACGTTTGAGCACAGGCTTTTTGTCCTGAAGCTTGGCGACTCTTTGTTGTTCGTCCCAGAAGCCTCTCTGGCCCACGGTTCGCAAGTATCTGCAGAGCCAGATTATAGTCTGACAACGCACTAAATCAAGGCCTGTTGCGATTTTTCGAGGTGCCCTGAAATAAAATTTCTTGTTATATCATCCAGCTGGATAGTTCCCTTTACACTACCTCCATCTGCAAACATCCCACAGATAAAAAAGAAGGCAGCTGAAGCTGGTGTCGCCGCAAACGCTGCTGCTGCAGCAACTCCGGCGGCGGCCACCGTCAGGAGGTTTTTTCGGGAGTGGCGAGGGCTGTTGCCACCAAGATCATTGAATGTCCTTTTGCTAGGTGATACTGCAAAAGGGTTTATCTTAAATCGAGTTTCCAATCTGAACTGGAAATCAGAAAACAGTTTCATGGTCAAAAAGAAATACCCATTCTAAACTAGAGTAGATAGTTTATTAGAATTTAGTTAACGTGGCAGTTTACCAAGCGTCCCAGCAGTAAGGGTCGCGTTGTGCGATGCCCTGCGCGGATCAACTAACCCAACAAGAAGTAGCATAGGATGCAGATACACGGTCAATTGGGCGGCTTGCGTTCATGTTGCCGCTGCCCAGCTCGCTCGACAGGGGGATGGGCTGTTCCAGCAAAGTAGCGTTTTAAATGCGTTCTGCTGCTCTCTGCGCCAGCAAAAGCTAGGAACGGATTACGGGAGATGCAATCGGCTGAAAAGCTCTCCATCACTCTGCCGCCGGAAATGGCCAGCTTCATCCGCCAGAAGGTGGAATCCGGACCCTATGGTTCCAGCCTTCAGAACCGCAATCCATTTTTTAGGCAGTGGGCGTGATCACCCCGGGGTTCGGCCGTCACGCTGGATGCCAGGACCCCAGCCGTCAGGGTGGTGGAACTGCTGAGATGGCGCTCTGATCCGCCATCCCATGCCCCCCACCCCACTCCCCGATAGCGCCTCCAGCGCCACCACCACCCCCAACCCCGCCCAGGTGCTGCGCCAGGTGTTCGGCTACGGCGCCTTCCGCGGCCCCCAGCAGGAGATCGTGGAGCACGTGGTGGGCGGCGGCTCGGCCCTGGTGTTGATGCCCACCGGCGGTGGCAAATCGCTCTGTTATCAGATTCCGGCCCTCTGCCGCAGCGGGGTGGGGGTGGTGGTGTCGCCCCTGATCGCCCTGATGCAGGACCAGGTGGAGGGCCTGCGCCAGGCGGGCGTGCGGGCCGCCGCCCTCAACTCCTCGCTGGAAGCCTCGCAGGCGTCCGCCGTATGGCGGGCCCTTGAGCAGGGCGAGTTGGATCTGCTCTATGTGTCGCCAGAGCGGCTGCTGAGCCCGGGCTTTCTCGATCGACTAGAGACGCTGCCCCTGGCCCTGTTCGCCATCGACGAAGCCCATTGCGTGTCCCAGTGGGGCCACGACTTCCGGCCCGAATACCTGCAACTGGCCGTGCTGGCCGAGCGCTTCGCCGCTATCCCCCGCCTCGCCCTCACCGCCACCGCCGACCCCCGCACCCGCGAGGAGATCCGCGAGCGGCTGCAACTGCAACAAGACCGGGTGTTTCTGGCCAGCTTTGATCGGCCCAACATCCGCTATCTGCTGCGCGACAAAGACGAGGCCCGCAGCCAGCTGCTGGCCTTCCTGGCGGAACGGCGCGGCGAGGCCGGCATCGTGTATGCCCGCTCCCGCAGTCGGGTGGATCGCTTCGCCGCCGACCTGAGGGCCGCCGGTTTTGATGCGGTGGCCTACCACGCTGGCCTCAGCGCCGAGGCGCGCAGCTCAGCCCTGAATCGCTTCCGGCGCGAGAGCGGCGTGATCGTGGTGGCCACGATCGCCTTCGGCATGGGCATCGATAAGCCCGATGTGCGCTTCGTGGCCCACATCGACCTGCCCAAAAGCCTGGAGGCCTACTACCAGGAAACCGGCCGCGCCGGCCGTGATGGCCTGCCCTCTGTCGCCTGGATGGTGCATGGGGCCGGCGATGTGCCCCAGCTGCGCCGCTTCATCGACGACTCCGACGCCCCCGAGGCCCAAAAGCGGATCGAGCACGGCAAGCTCGATGCCCTGATCGGTTTCACCGAGGCGGCCGCTTGCCGCCGTCAGGCGCTGCTGCAGCACTTCGGCGAAACCCTGCCGGAACCCTGCGGCAACTGCGATGTCTGCCTGGAGCCCGATCGCGCCGTGGAGCTCACCGAGCCATGCCGCAAGGCGCTCTCGGGGGTGTTTCGCACCGGCCAACGGTTCGGTGCCGCCCATGTGATCGATGTGCTGCTGGGGGCCGACACCGCCCGGATCCGCGAGCTGGGCCACGGCTCCCTGAGCGTGTATGGCATCGGCAAGGAGCTCGACCGCGGCCAGTGGCGGGCCCTGTTCCGCCAGCTGGTGGCCCGGGGCTATCTGGTGAGCGACAGCGAGGCCCGCGGTGGGTTGCGCTTTGGGGAGGAGTCGCTGGTGAGGCCCCTGCTGCGCGGTGAGGTGGGCCTGGCCCTGCGGTTGCCGCCGCCAGCCAAGGAACGGCGCCGCGCCGCACCAGGGGAGCGGCAGCCCAGTGGGGCGGGGGTGGAGCTGGGAGAGGCGGGGCAAAGCCGCTTCGAGGCCCTCCGGAGCTGGCGGCTGCAGCAGGCCCGCGAGCAGGGCGTGCCTCCCTATGTGGTGTTCCACGACCGCACGTTGATCGAGATCGCCGCTCGCGAGCCGCTCAGCCTGGAGGCCCTGGGCAGCATTGCCGGGGTGGGCCAGGCCAAGCTGAATCGCTATGGAGAGGCTGTGCTCGCGCAGCTGAGGAACCTGGAGAGCGAATCCTGAAGGAGCCCAGGCTGGCGGATCCCTGGCTGGGGGTTCGGTGGGTCGGTCAGACTCGCCGCTGATCTAAGCAGGGAACACCATGGCTGTGGGCCAGCACCCGACCACCATCACGGTCCCCCTGGCGGCCCACGCCTACCCGATCGTGCTCGGAGAAGGCAGCCTGGCCAGCCTGGCAGAACTGCTCAGGGCCCAGGGAATCCGGGCGGACACCCGGGTGCTGCTGGTCACCAATCCCGAGGTGGAGCGGCACTACGGGGCCCCGTGCCGCCGCAGCCTCGAGGAGGCTGGCTTCCCGGTGCAAACCCTGGTGATCGAAGCCGGCGAAAACCAGAAAACCCCCGCCACGGTGGCCCTGATCCACGAAGCCGCCTTCCGCCACCGCCTGGAGCGGGGATCGCTGATCGTGGCCCTCGGCGGCGGCGTGGTGGGCGACATGGCCGGCTTCGCCGCCGCCACCTGGTTGCGGGGCATCGCCGTGGTGCAGGTGCCCACCACCCTGCTGGCGATGGTGGATGCCGCCATCGGCGGCAAGACCGGCGTGAACCATCCCGGCGGCAAGAATCTGATCGGCGCCTTTCATCAGCCGAAGCTGGTGCTGATCGATCCCGCCGTGCTCCACACCCTGCCGGAACGGGAGTTCCGGGCTGGAATGGCGGAGGTGATCAAATACGGGGTGATCGGCGATCCTGCCCTGTTTGGGGATCTCGAGGCCGCAGCGCAGCGCGATCCGCTCGGCGGCCTGGCCAATCGAGAGAGCGTTGGCACGGGGCTGCTGGAGCGGCTGCTGGAGCGATCCGCCTCGGCCAAGGCCCGGGTGGTGGCCGCCGATGAACGGGAGGGCGGCCTGCGGGCGATCCTCAACTACGGCCACACCCTCGGCCACTGCGTTGAAACCCTCAGCGGCTACGGCACCTACCTGCATGGAGAGGCGGTGGGGCTGGGGATGCTGGCGGCTGGTGAGATCAGCCTGGCCATGAGGCTGTGGCGCCCCGAGGACCAGCAGCGGCAACGAGCCGTGATCGCCGCCGCCGGGTTGCCGTTGACCTGGCCCGCCCTTGATCCCCAGGCCGTGCTCGCCTGCCTGCAGGGCGATAAAAAGGTGCGCAGCGGCAGGGTGCGGTTCGTGCTGCCCAGCGCCATCGGCGCGGTGGAGATCCGCGACGACGTGGAGCCGGAGATCATCGTGCTGGCACTCGAGCGCCTGAAATCTCCTCAGAGCGGAGCCTGAAACGGCGCCGCGGCTGGCCCAAACCGGCCTCCCGCCCGGCGAAGTGGTGGATGAACGCCTGCAGCGCCATCGGCCCGCAGCGCCGCTGCCAGCCGAGTCCCTGGGGATAGCAGCGCCAGCACTGCACCCCCAGGGCCGTACGGCCCCGCCCCCCCAGGGCCAGGCGATAGCGGTGGCTGCCCACCACGGCCGGCAACGGCTCCGCCCCAGCCGGGGGATGGGCGAGGGGGCGCCAGCTGGGCGAGCCGCTCCCCAGGCAGGAGGCGGCGAAGCGCTCCGGTGAGGGATCGAGCGCCAGGGCAGCAGCAAACCACTGCGCCACCCGCTGGGGAGAGCCCCCCGAGGCGATCCACACCACCAGCTCCCCGGAAGGGCCGGTGGTGGGCAACGCCGCAAACCCTCGGAACTCCACCAAGGCCGGCACCGAGCCTGCTGCGGAGCTGATCAGCGATGACATTTAAGGGGTAGCACTGCATCCAGCCAGTGCCACCGGCCGTCCCCCTGGCGGGACTCGGGCTCGTCGGGACTTGTTCGAATCGGATCTGGGACCGGCGCGGGCTGAAGATCGGAATTCAGGGTTCCTGGAGGAAGCGGGGAGGGGCTGCAGGCACCGCGGCCTCTGGACCCCGGGCCAGGGCGATCCAGCGGAACTCCCCCAGACCGGCCGGATCCACCAGCCGCAGCAGTGCCTCCCGGGCCGCCAGCCGGCCAGCGAGATCCTGCGGATGTGCCGGACTCTGCAGGCCGTGGAGGGCCTCGGCCAGGCCAAGGGCCAGCAGCGCCTGACCCTGCCGGCAACTGCCCTGCCAGCCCCAGCCCGTGGCGGCGGCCGAGCGCTCCAGACTCTCCAGGCAGAGATGGGCCGTGAGATCCCAGTGGCCGGGATCCAGCAGCGGATCGGGGCTGGCCCGCTGCTGGCGGTAAGCAAGCAGAGTGCCAGCCGAGCGCCAAGGGGCGTAGTAGCGATGTGCCTCCAGGGCGTAATCCACCACCAGCAGATGGCCCTCGATCAGGCCGGCGCCGGCCGCCTCCAGCCAAGGCGTACAGCCCGGATGGAGTTCGGTGCTCCAGCCGCTCGGCAGGCCCGAAGCGGCAGCATCCAGATCCAGATCAGCCAGCTCCTCAAGCGCCTGGGGTTCGAGAGCCGCCCCGGCGCGGAGCTCAAGCCCCCGATCCGCTACCAGGACCACCTCCTGCAGGCGCCACATGCCGCCATCCCAGATGATCCGCTCCACCGCGAGGGCATCGAGCACCTCATGGGCCAGCATCACGCCCCGCACCGGTCGGGCAGCTAGATCGGGCCAGGCCAGCCAGCGGCAGGGGAGGGGAGCAGCGGCCAGAAGCCGGCGCTGGCGCGTCTCCATGCCGGGGTTGGGCTCCACGAGCAGCAGCTCCAGCCGCGCCGCCAGATCGGGCCAGCCGGCCGCCAGGGCCGTGGCCAGCTGCAGGGCCAGCTCGCCCTCCCCGGAACCGGCCTCCACCAGGGCAAGGGGACCAGGACCAAGCTCCAGCAGCCAGTCCACCAGCTGGGGAGCCAGGAGGCCGGCAAAACTGGCCCCCAGGCTCGGGGAGGTGGCGAAGTCGCCGCGGGGACCAATCCGCAAACGCCCCGCTCCATAGGCGCCATGGACGGGATCATGGAGCGCCCACTCCATGTAGGTGCGGAAAGGCACGGCACCACCCGCCGCCAGGAGCCGCTCCACCAGCCAGGGGGGCGCCTCCGGTGGACCTGCCGCGCGTTGTGATCGCATGGCTCCGGAATCGGAGCCGGCGGCAAGCGGTGCTAGCGACTGCCCGCCAGCCTCGCGCCCGGCAGCAGCCAGGGAATCGGATCCTGAAACCACGCGGTGGGAACCCAGCAGCGGAGAGAATGCTCGCCCACGCCCCCACCACCATGCCGAGCCTGCCGGTCCGATTGCTGAAGCGGTGGGCCCTGCGCCTGGCCGGGGGCCTGCTCGCCCTCGGTTGCCTGCTCCTGCCCATCACCGCAGGCGGTGCCTGGGCCTACGACAACCCCGAGCTGCTGCCCGACCACCCCACGCCGGTGATCGATCTGGCCAAGGCCCTCACCGACCAGCAGCGGACCGCCCTGGAAAGCGAACTCGACGAGTTCGAGCGCACCAGCGGCTGGAAGCTGCGGGTGCTCACGCAATACGAACGCACCCCAGGCCTGGCGATTCGCGACTTCTGGAAGCTGGATCAGCGCAGCCTGGTGCTGGTGGCCGATCCCCGCGGCGGCAACCTGCTCAACTTCAACGTGGGCGATGCCCTCTTCTCCCTGATGCCCCGCACCTTCTGGGTGGAGCTGCAGACCCGCTATGGCAACCAGTACTACGTGCGCGACCACGGCGAGGACGGCTCCATCCTCGACTCCCTGCATGCGGTGAAGGGATGTCTGGCCATGGGCGGCTGCCAGGTGGTGCCGGGCCTGCCCCAGGAGCAATGGCTGCTCACCCTCTGCAGTTCGATTCTGGGCGGTCTGATCGTGGGCTTCGCGGCCTTTCCCCGCGACGCCGAGCGCACGGTGGAATGGGCCTGGGTGCTGCTGCTCTCACCCCTGTGGCTGATCCTGTTCGGGGTGTTCGGGGTGGCGCCGATCGTGACCCGCACCAGCGATCTCTTGCCTCTGGCCCGCAATGGCCTGGGCTTCCTTGCCGCCGCCGTAGTGGCTTATCTGATCGCCCAGCAGACCGTGGGCAAGGCCCGCCTGCAGGACAAAGGCGAGGGCTAAGCGGCAGCTGGAGCAGGGTTCCCAGCAAAAAAACCCCGATGTTCAGAACATCGGGGTTGCGATGGATCCGGCTACCAACGCGATCAAAAACGGCCAGAGGGATCCAAACGACCGGTGGATGACTCGAAGCTGTTGCTGGTGGAGGCTTCGGGCTGTTCCACCGGTTCCAGCTGTTCCGCCACTTCGGGTTGGATTGGAGCCACCGCGGGCTGCACTTGGCGGATGGCCACGGTCTGCCAGGCCGGTTCACCGGCCTGGCGCAACTGAGAGAGATTATCTTCATAGAAGCGCTTCAAATCATCGAAACGCTTCACGGGCTGGCCGTAGTAGCTGCTGCCGGCCAGGGTGGGGAAGGAGGCCCACTCCGGCGAAAGGCGGGCTGCCAGATCGCGGGTCATTTCGCCACGATCCACCAGGGAGAGGGCACCGCGGCGCTCAATCAGGAAGAGTGCGGCCTGATCCTGGGAATCGGGGCGGAAATCCTGCAGCCCCAGGACCCGGGAGGCCATGGACCAAGTGAAGGGCATGAACTGATACGCACCGGCTGCGGCGCTGGCGTAGCGCGTGGAGTACATCACCCTGTCGGGGTGGCGATGGAGGCTCGGGGTGTAAGAGCCGCCGAACAGCATCTGATAGCCCATCGGATGGCCGTTCACCCAGGTGCCTTCCGCGTAACGGATGGTGTTGAGCATGGCCCGGCGCTCCGCGGTCATGCCGAACACCCGAGGGGCGGCGGGCAGGGGCGGCAGGTAGGCCACCTCGTGGGGCTGGGAGGCCTGGGGAAGGGTGAGGACCCAGGACTTGGAAGGATCGGCTGCGTGGACAGGCGTGGCGACGCTCAAGGCGAGGCCGGCGGCAATCAATGCCAGTCGGGAACGCTGAGGAATCGGCAAAACAATGACTGCGGAGGACGGAACCGAACCAGACCCCGAAGCGGGAAGAGGATGCGGGATTTCCCTGGAGCGCCAGGGGTTGACAAGCGAAGCAAGTCGGTGTGAGGAATGACGCTCAGGAAATCGGATGCAGAATGGATCGGAAAGTTCGGCCAACAATGCCTATCGATCCCAACCGACGCGATCGTGACAGTGACGCTCGCACAACTGTCCACCTGTATCAGAAATTACGTCGCAGCTTCAAATCTCTGTGACTCGCTGCAATTCAGCCAGACGATTGAACAGAATTCCAAACCCTCTCCAGCGCATTGATCGGTACTGCTGATCGCGCTTCGGCGAGGTGCAGCAAGGCCTGGGCCGCAGCCCGAGCCCCATCCAGGGGCAGAGGTCCGTGGGTGGGCGGTCGCAGGGGCTGGTCCAGCTCCCAGTCCCCCCGCTCAAAGGCCGCGGGATCGATGATGCGGTTCTCGCCGTGGCGCTGCAGATCGCGCTCCAGCACGGGCGCCTCGGCAAAACCACTGCGGCGCACCAGGTGGATACCCACCCCCTGGCTGAAGGCCTCGCAGAAACTGCTATAGCCGGCCTTGGTGATCAACCGAGAGCACAGGGGCATCAGATCGATCGGGCGCAGCCCAGGTGGCAGCACCCGTCCATTGGCTTCACCCTCCAGGGCCCGGTCCGGCCCGATCAGAACGTGGTCTGGCCAGCGGCGCAGGAGGGCGGGGTCATAGGCCTTGCCAAGGCCTCCGAAGCTCACCAGCACGCAGCGCTCCCGATCGCGGGGCAGGCCCAGCCGCTGCGCCAGCTCGACCGAATCGAAGCGGGGCCGGGAACTGGTGATGCCGATCGCAACGCTGGGCACGCCCCAGTCCATCGGCAGCGAGAGGGGGCAGTGCAGCAGCAAATCCCCCTGGGCGTAGAGCTCCCGGCAGCGCTCGGCGCGCTCGAGGAAGGGGCCACCCATCGGGGCGTAGATGGCATCCCAGCCGAAGCTCGCCAACCACACCAGCGGCAGACCCAACCCCCTGGCCAGTTGCGCTGCGGCCGGAGGCACATCCCCGAGCACCAAAGCCGGTTCAGCCTGGGCCATGAGCCAGGCCGCCTCCTTCGCCAATCGCCCCGGCAGCTCGCGGTCGAGAACCTCCAGGGCTGCCAGAGTTCCAGGCTCATCGCTGCCGAGGGCATCGGCCTGCACCACCCCCACATCCCACTGACAGGGCCGGTGTTCGAACGGCACCGATCCAAAGGCCAGCTTGAGAAAGGAGGCCGGCAAACCGCTCGACACCACCAGGCGCCAATCGGGCCGGAGAGCGGCCAGTTCGATGAGCACTGATGCCGTGCGCGATCCATGGCCGAAGCCGTGGCTGCTCAGGGCCGCATAGATCAGCATCGCTCCAGCACCGGTGGCGAGGGGATGGAGGAGGAGCTCCGCGGGCTGAAGTCCAACACCTCTGAGCGCAGGGACGGCGGGACCTGCCGGGGCGCGGCGCACCAGAGTAACTCCTCATAGAGGAGTTCCCCGCCCAACCCATACCAACGATGGCTGGCCCGCTCCACTCCCTCTTGGCCCAGATGGATCCAGCTGAAGTGACGAAGCGGGCGGCCGTGCACATCCTCCCCATGGCGGGGCACGCAGGCGGCATTGAGATAGGCGGTGCCGCGGCGGTCCCGCAGGAAGGTGATGCGCTCCCCCTGCTGGCGGCGCAGGGTGTGGTGCATGTGGCCGAACACCACCAGGGGAACGCTCCGCTTGGCCCGGATGCGTTCGAGGGCCAGGGCAAGGTCGTGGTCCCCCCAGTCACAGGGCTGCCGCTTCCAGTCACGACCACAGGGGTCACGGGCCTCACTGCCCAGGCCCGTGGGCCCGCAATGGGCCAGGAGCACCAGGGGGAGCGCTGGATCGGCCGCCAGGGCGGCTCGCTGGATGCGGCCGGCCGAGTCTTCCAGATCCACCGGGCCGAACACGGCCGTGGCGGCCTGGGAAAGATGGTGCCCCCCCCCGGCAGTGGCGGGGCGTCCGCCCACCACCGCCAGACCGGGGGGGGTGAGGGTGCGCAGGGACCAGCCGCAATGGAGATCCCCGAGCAGGTCCAGCTGGTGACGCAGGCGGCCGCCACTGGAATCCCGGCCGGTGTCGTGGTTGCCCAGCACACAGGCCAGGGGAAGGCGAAGCTGCCGGAGCAGGCCGGGGATGCGCGTCCTGCCGTCGCTCAGGTCGCCCACCACCAGCAGGGCGTCTGGGCGGATTTCCTCCAGCACGGCATGGTCGCTGTGATCCCACTGGTCGTGGAGGTCACCGGCGATGGCTATCTGCAACACGCCCAAAGAAAGCCCTCCTTAGGCTGGACCCATCCTGCCCGACCCGAGGCCCCGGTTGAGCGTCGCCACACTTCAGCAGCTCCAGGCCCCCGGCGCGCCGCTGGCGCCCCCTGCTACGGCCGATCTCCCCGCCGCGATCGACGCCCTGCGCCGAGACCGCAACGCCGTGATCCTGGCGCACTACTACCAGGACGACGCCATTCAGGACATCGCCGATGTGATCGGTGATTCGCTCGAGCTCGCCCGCCGCGCCGCCAGCACCGAAGCCGATGTGATCGTGTTCTGCGGCGTTCACTTCATGGCCGAGACGGCGAAGATTCTCAATCCGGGCCGCATCGTGGTGCTCCCCGACCTGGCGGCGGGCTGCAGCCTCGCCGATGCCTGTCCTGCCGAGGAGTTCGCCGCCTTCCGGGCCCGCCACAGCGACCACATCGTGGTGAGTTATATCAATTGTTCTGCGGCGGTGAAGGCCCAGAGCGACCTGATCTGCACCAGCAGCAACGCGGTACAGCTGGTGCAACAACTGCCTAAGGATCGGCAAATCCTGTTCGCACCCGATGCCAACTTGGGCCGTTGGGTGGCCCGCCAGAGCGGCCGGGAGCTCACGCTCTGGCCCGGTAGCTGCATCGTGCACGAAACCTTCAGCGAGCAGGCATTGCTGCAGCTGAGGCTCGAACATCCCGAAGCCGAGGTGATCGCTCACCCCGAATGCCAGCAGCAGCTGCTCGATCTGGCCGATTTCATCGGCTCCACCAGCAAGCTGCTGCAGCGGGCCCAGACCAGCGAGGCCCCGGCCTTCATCGTGCTCACCGAGCCGGGCATCCTGCACCAGATGCAGCGGCGGGTGCCCGAAAAAGCCTTTTATCCCGTTCCAGGCAGCGATGGCTGCAGCTGCAACGCCTGCCCTTACATGCGCCTCAACACCCTGGAGAAGCTGTGGCACTGCCTGGCCACCCTGGAGCCGCGCATCGAACTCGACGAGGAGCTGCGGCTGCGGGCCCTCGCTCCGATCGAACGCATGCTCGCCATGAGCGCCTGAAACACGGCGCGAACGGCCCCGCCCCGATGGTTCTACCGCCCGATGGCCTGCTGCGGCTCACCCCCGAGGGTCTGTACTGCCCGGCCGCCGGGGCCTGGATCGATCCGGTTCGGCCGGTGCCCAGGGCCCTGCTCACCCACGCCCACGCCGACCATGCCCGCCCCGGCAGCGGTGCCTACTGGGCGATCGCCAGCAGCGAGGGAATCCTGCGCCGGCGCCTCGGGGCTGGTATTCAGCTGCATCCGCTGACCTACGGCCAGGACTTCCGGCTCGGGGATGCGCGGATCTCCTTCCATTCCGCCGGTCACGTGCTCGGCTCGGCCCAGATCCGGCTGGAGGCGGCCGGTGAAAGCTGGCTGGTGAGCGGTGATTACAAGCGCCAGGCCGACCCGAGCTGTGAACCCTTCGAGCCGGTGTGTGCCGATGGGCTGATCACCGAAGCCACCTTCGGGCTGCCGATCTATCGCTGGCGAACGGGCCGGCAGGTGGTGGCGGAGCTGCTGGAGTGGTGGAGGGAAGCTCCGACTCGGCCCTCGGTGCTCTTCTGCTACGCCTTTGGCAAGGCCCAGCGGGTGCTGGCGGAGCTGCGGCAGCTAGGGGTGGAGGAGGAGGTGCTCCTGCACGGGGCGGTACATGCGCTGATCGAGCCATACCGCCAAGCGGGCGTGGAGCTGCCCCCCACCCGGCCCCTGGCCGAGCTGGATCGAGGCACCAGCCTGGCCGGGCGCCTGGTGTTGGCCCCACCCGCCGCCGCCACGAGTAGCTGGATGAAACGGCTTGCCGGCGCCCAGACCGGCTTCGCCAGCGGCTGGATGGCCGTGCGGGGGGTGCGGCGTCGGCGGGGTTCCGGTCGGGGCTTCGTGCTCTCTGACCACGCCGACTGGGATGGACTGCTGCGCACGGTGCGCGAGAGCGGCGCCCGAAACGTGCTGGTGACCCACGGCCAGGGGGAGGTGCTGGCCCGCTATCTCCGGGAGGTGGAGGGAGTCGCCGCCGAACCCCTGGCGACAGGGCGGGCTGCTGAGGCCGAGGGGGAGTCTTCCGAGGATCAGGAGCTACCGAGCGACGCGGTGCCCATCCAGGAGGAGAGAGCCGGATAAGGAGCCAATGCGTTGGTGCCGCCATTGGCGGCAGCCCCTTGCGGGGAGCCAGCCCCTTGCGGGGAGAAGGTCCCTCGGGCGGATCCACCAGCGGCCAGCCAGTCGACTAGGGCAAGCTGGCGGGGCAGGCAGACGCCGTGCAGGTCGAAATGCTGTTCCACGGTGCGACGACCCTCCAGGGCGAGCGCACGGTACGCGGCGGGATCGGCAAGAACTTCGGCCACCCGCTCGGCGAGGGCTTCGGGCGAAAAGAAATCCACCAGCAGACCATTGACACCATGGCTGATCACCTCCGCCACGGGTGGGGTGTCTGAACCGATCACCACGGCCCCGCAGGCCATGGCCTCCAGCAGGCTCCAGCTCAGTACGAAGGGATAGGTGAGGTAAACATGGCAGGCGCACACCCGGAAAAGGTCGTGCAGCACAGGGTGGGGAACCTGGCCCACGAAATGAATGCGGCCCAGATCGAGCTGACCCTCCAGTTCGGCGAGCAGCACCTGCTTCCAGCTGCCACCCTGGGCAGGCGGAGGCCCATAGCTGACGCCCTCGCCCCCAACCAGGATCATGTGGGCCCGCGGCCGCAGCTTCTGCAGCAGCGGCAAGGCGCGCAGAAAGGTGTGAAATCCCCGATAGGGCTCCAGATTGCGGGCCACAAAACTCACCACCTCGTCGCCGGGCTCGAAGCGGAGCCCTCGCTTCTCCAGGTTCACGTGGGAACCCAGGCGGGGTGCAATCGCGGTGGTGTCGATGCCTTCGTGGATCACCGACACCCGATCCCGGAAGGCCGCAGGGGCGGTGGTGGCCTGCCAATGGGTGGGAGCCAGGGCCCAGTCGAGATCGTGGAAGGCCATCAACTGGGTGGCGCGCCGCAGCCGCAACCGGGTTTGGGAGCCAAGGGCGATGGGGAACTCGGGATCGAAACCGGTGTCGGCCCCCTGGAGCTGGTACACGAACTCCAGCTGATGGAGCACCGGAACATCGGCCCAGTGGTCCTTGATCCCCAGCAGTTCCCCCCAACCTGGATGGCCCAGGATCAGATCAGGCCTGACAATCTGGTCGGAACGTTCGCTCAGGAGCCTGAGCACGGCCTCGGCCCGGATCACCTTGACCTGAAAATCCTGGGCCCAGGGATGCACCGCCGGCACGGCGCCAACGGAAGGCAGCTGATAACGGAAGCAAGACACACCCGCCATCCCCGGGGCGTTGGGAGCGCCGATCGCCTGAACCTCGTCGCCGCGGGCGATGAGTGCTCCCACGAGGTGCCGGTATTGACCCGGGAAATTCTGATGGATGATCAGAATACGCATCAGTAGTCTTGAACTCCCAATGAATCGTAACCGCTGAGGAGATGCTGCGGATCGAGGCAAGCTCCAGGCACACGCGGTTCGGCAGAGGCCAAAGCGGATGCTGCAGTTAGCAGCCGAGGCGCCTCATCATTGTTGTGGGAAGGGCTTGAAAAGGATGATCATGCTTTGAATATGAGGGTGACTGCTCGTGGATTAACCACGCACTACACGCTGTACATGGGGTCCACATGAACGAACGACTACGCATCCTGCAACGTCAACCGCGCCGCATCTCGATCACCCTCAGTTTCCACGTGCACGAAGAATTGCTGAAACGTTCTGAGGAAGAGGGCCGCTCGATGTCCAACCTTTGTGCCTTTCTGCTTGAAGATGCTCTCCGCCATAGCAACGTTGCCCTGCCTGCAGCCATGGGGATCGGCGCCGTGAACGCCAACAACGAGCTGCGGCCCCGCCCTCGCTCACCCTTCTGAGCTGGGCGGTGAGAACGCGGGACTGAACCCTTCGCACAAGGGGGTGGGTGCAACCGAGTCGAAGCCGCTTCAAGCAACCTGGAATGGAGTAATAGTATGAACTAAGATTTGGCACAGGAGAATTGGACTTACCCCAAGATTTTAAGTTCTGTTTAAACCATCAATGCCCTCAAAAACCTTCTGATGCCCTCGGAAAGAGATGGGAATCTTTCTGGGATCGCGACGACCTGCTCACGCGTAGCCGTTGGGGTCTGAGACAGGCGCCATCACATAACCGCAAGCGAATAGCCGAGCTGGATTGGTGCCCTCACCTGGACAGCGCCGGGTCCGGTGAGGGCACAATGGACGCATGCGCCAGTTCTGCCAGCTGTTTCGGCAGCTTGATCGCAGCACGGGTAGCCATGAGCGGGTGGCTGCCCTCGTGGCCCATTTCGGCAGCGTGCCTCCCGAGGACGCCGCCTGGGCTCTCCACTGCCTCCTGGGCAAGCAGCGGCGCCGCCTGCTCACCGCCCGCAGGCTCCGCGAGATTGCCCTGGACGCCACCGCCATGCCGGAATGGCTGTTCCAGGCCAGCCATGCCCAGGTGGGAGACAGCGCTGAAACGATCGCGCTGCTGGTGAGTGGAAGCGCGGAGGCAGGCGCAGGGATAGAGGCACCCCCGCAGGAGGGGGAAGCCAGTGTCGGCGTCGACCTACCGCTGCATCAGTGGATGGAGCGGATCCTGCCAGGCCTTGCCGCCCTGCCGGAGGCAGAGCAGACGGAGGAGATCCAGCGGATCTGGAGGGCGCTTTCCGTGGAGGAGGTGCTGGTGATGGTGAAACTCCTCACTGGCGCCTTCCGTGTGGGGGTGGGTTCGGGGTTGGTCATCCGGGCCTTGGCGAGCCTGTCCGGGGTGGAGAGCGTTGAGCTGCAGCAGCGGCTGATGGGGCCCTTTGAACCGAGTGCAACGGCCTTTGTGGAGCTGCTGCAGCCCCAGGCCAGCCAAGAACGCCCCTCCAGCCGCCCCTATCCCTTCTTTCTGGCCAGTCCGCTCGATGCCGGGCGGCTCAGCGACCTCGATCCAGCCCAATGGCTGGTGGAATGGAAATGGGATGGCATCCGTGGCCAGCTGATCCGGCGCGGAGGTGCCGGCTTTCTCTGGAGCCGCGGCGAGGAGTTGATCAATGGGAGCTTCCCCGATCTGCTGGAGCAGGCCAACACCCTTCCCGATGGTCTGGTGCTGGATGGGGAGGTGCTGGTCTGGCACGCCGGGCAGGAACGGCCGGAGCCTTTTGCCGTGCTGCAGCGGCGCCTGGGCCGGCGCAGCCCCTCGGCGACCCTGCTGCGTTCCATGCCGGCCGCCTTCGTGGCCTACGACCTGCTGGAAAGCGAAGCGATCGACCGGCGCAAGGAGCCGCTACAGCGGCGCCGGGAGCGCCTCATGCAGCTGTTGGCCAGCGGGGTGCCCGGAGCGCTGCGGCTCTCCAATGACCTGCCGCTATCGGACTGGAACGACCTGGAGGGCTGGCGCGAGAAGGCCCGAGATGCCGGTGCCGAAGGGCTGATGCTGAAGCATCTGGCCTCGCCCTATGGGAGCGGGCGGCGGCGAGGCAGCTGGTGGAAACACAAACTTGAGCCGATGCGCCTCGATGCGGTGCTGCTCTATGCGCGCAACGGCAGTGGCCGCCGCGCCAATCTCTACACCGACTACACCTTCGGACTCTGGGCCGCGGCCGATTCCCCGGAGGCCGATGCTGCCCCCTTGGCTTCATCGCCCCTGGAGGGCACGGCGCCAGGCGATGGCACGGCCGCGGCAGGCCAGCAGCGACGGCTGGTGAGCTTCGCCAGCGCGTACTCCGGCCTCAGCGACGCCGAGATCCAGGAGCTGGATCGCTGGATCCGTCGCCACACCACCGAGCGGTTTGGACCGGTGCGGGCGGTGGCGCCGGAGTTGGTGTTCGAACTGGCCTTCGAAGCGGTGCAGCGCTCAAGCCGCCACCGCAGCGGGCTGGCGGTGCGCTTTCCCCGCATCAGCCGCTGGCGCCGCGACAAACCGGCCGCCGAAGCCGATACCCTCGCGGCGGCCTTGGCCCTGATCCCGCATTGACGCGCACCCGCCTGGCAGCCCCGATCTCCACCTCTGGCGCGGACCAGCGGCCTGTGCGGGCGCAGCTTTGAATCGCCCCAGCGCCCCGTCCAGCGCAGTGGCCCCACCGTCAGCCTCAGCAAGGGCTCGCGGCAAAGCCGAAGGACAGCTGCTGCCCCCAAAACTCCAGCAGGCCCCGACTGACCCGCAGGGTTGCGCCACCTCTGCCGCCGATCCCCTGGCACCGATCGAGGCCTGGTTCGAGCGCAAGGGCTGGACCCCGATGCCCTTCCAGCGCCGCTGCTGGCAGGCCTTCCTGGAGGGCCGAAGCGGCCTGGTGCAGGTGCCCACTGGCTCCGGCAAGACCTACGCGGCAGTGATGGGGCCAATCGCCGAGCTCCTGGCCGCTGCCCAGGAGCAGGGAACGATTTCGGCACCCCCTGTCAGCTGCGGGGAAAGCCCAGCCCAAGGGGAAGAGCAGAGAGCCGGCGGCGCCGCAGGGGAGGGCAGGGGCAAGAAGGGCAAGAAGGCCCAGACCGGGACGGGCGGCCTTGGCATCAACCTGCTGATCCTCACCCCGTTGCGGGCCCTCAGCCGCGACCTGGCCCTGGCGATCCGCGAACCGATCGAGGCGATGGGCTGGCCCCTGCGGGTGGGCCTGCGCAACGGCGACACCCCCAGCGCTGAGCGCAGCCGCCAGCTCAAGGCGCCCCCCGAGATCCTGATCACCACCCCGGAATCGCTCGCCCTGCTGCTGAGCGGCCCCCATGCCGAACGGCTGTTCAGCGGGCTGCGGGCCGTGGTGATCGATGAATGGCATGAACTGCTCGGCAGCAAGCGCGGCAGCCAGACCGAACTCTGCCTCGGGTGGCTGCGGCGTCTGCGGCCGGAACTGCGCACCTGGGCGATCAGCGCCACGATCGGCAACCTCGTGGAGGCGGCCCGTGCTGCCGTGGGCACGGACCGCGAACCAGACATCATCAGCGCCGCCCTGGAGCGCTCCACCTCGATCCGCAGCCTGCTGCCCGAGGCGATCGACGGCTTTCCCTGGGCCGGCCACCTAGGGCTGCGCATGCACGAGGTGCTGGTGGGAGCTCTCGATCCAGGGATCTCCACCCTGCTGTTCACCAACACCCGCAACCAGGCGGAACGCTGGTTCCAGTGCCTGCGCTGGGCCTGCCCGGAGATGGAGGGGGCCTTGGCCCTCCACCACAGCGCCATCGACCGGGCCGAGCGGGAGGCGATCGAGGCGGGGGTGAAGGAGGGATCGATCCGCTGGGTTGTGTGCACCAGCTCCCTGGATCTGGGGGTGGATTTCCAGCCGGTGGAGCGGGTAGTGCAGATCGGCAGCGCCAAGAACCTGGCGCGGCTGCTGCAGCGTTCCGGCCGCTCAGCCCACCGGCCGGGGGGCTGCAGCGAGGTGCTGTTCCTACCCACCAACGCCCTGGAACTGCTGGAAGTGAGCGCCATGCGGCGGGGATTGGCGGCAGGGCTGGTGGAACACCGCACACCGCCCCAGGCACCGCTGGATGTGCTGCTGCAGCACCTCACCGGTCTGGCCTGCGGACCCGGCTTCGAACCTGAGCTGGAATGGGAAACGGTGCGCCGCTGCTGGAACTTCCGCGAGCTGTCCCGCGCCGATTGGGACTGGTGTCTGCGATTTCTCGAGCACGGGGGCGATTGCCTCGGGGCCTACCCGCGCTTCCGCAAGCTGGAGCGGGAGCCAGCCCCCGTCACCCCCTTCCGCTACCGGGTCAAGGATCCCGCCATCGCCCGGCTCCACCGGCTCCAGATCGGCACAATCACCGCCGATCGCGCCGTCACGGTGCGCTACGTGCGCGGGGCGGTGCTTGGCCATGTGGAGGAGATGTTCGTGTCGCGGCTCAAGCCAGGCGACACCTTTTTCTTTGCGGGCCGGGGATTGGAGTTCGTGCGGCTGCGGGAGATGACCGCCCAGGTGAAGGCCTCCAGCAAGAAGAGCAGCACCGTGCCGGCCTGGGCCGGCGGCCAGCTGTCCCTCTCCGATCTGCTCAGCCACCACCTGCGCCAGGAGTTGAGCCGCTGCGCTGCCGGTCAGCTGGACAGTCCCGAGCTCCTGGCCCTGGCTCCTCTGCTCGATCGCCAGAGCGATCTCTCCCGCATCCCCGGGCCCGGCGAGCTGCTGGTGGAGGTCTGCCGCAGCCGCGAGGGCAGCCACCTCTACGCCTATCCCTTTGAGGGACGCTTCGTGCATGAGGGCATCGGCTTCCTCTGGGCCTGGCGTCTTGCGCGCCACCAGCGGGGCACGATCACGGTGTCGGTCAACGATTACGGCTTCGAGCTGCTGGCCCCCCGCGGCTACCCATTCGCCGAGCTGTTCAAGCAGCACGGCGAGGCCCTGCTGGCAGGAGAAGACCTGCTGGAGGATCTGGCGATGGCGATCAACCTGTCGGAGCTCTGTCGCCGCCGCTTCCGCGCCATCGCCCAGGTGGCGGGGCTGGTGAACAACGGCTATCCAGGCAAGGGCAAGAGCGGCGGCCAGCTGCAGATCAGCGCGGCCCTGCTCTTCGATGTATTCAATCGCCATGAACCCGGCAACCGCCTGCTGGCTCAGGCCAGGGCTGAGGTGCTGCGCGAACAGCTGGAGGTGGAGCGGATCGCGGCATCCCTGGAGCGTCTACGCGGCGCAATGGTGGTGCTGGAGCTCCCGCCAAGGCCTGGCCCCCTGGCCTTTCCGCTGCTGGCCGAGCGGCTCAACAACCGCATGAGCAATGAATCGGTGCTGGAGCGCCTGGCCCGGCTGCGGGCCGATGCAGAGCGGGCTGAGGGGCTCTGATGGCTGGATTCAGGCGCGCTCGAGCCGCTTCACGATGTAAGCCATCAGGGCCAGGGAACCGGCCAAGGCGATCAGCAGGGCGATGGTCATCGAAACCAGTGCAAACCTGTGCATTATCAACGGCCTGCCCATCAGCAGCTGCCGCCATCGCCCAGCCCGCCGATCACGATGATCCTGCGGCCTGCGGAGCGCCGAAAGTGAAAGGGGTGCAGCGGGACTGCACGAGCAGCCCCAGGATCCTGTGACCCACGGCGCGTTCGCTATGGCGCCTGGGGCATTGCCACAGGAACGTCAGCTCGTGTTCGTCTACGGCACCCTCAAACGCGGTGAAAAGAATCACCACTGGCTCGAGGGTGCCAGCTGGCAGGGCGAAGCGGAACTGAGCGGGGTGCTCCTGCACGACCTGGGCCCCTTCCCCATGGCGGTGATCGGTAAGGGCACGGCCATCGGGGAGGTGTATGGCGTTGAGGAGCACGGGCTGGCGCGGCTCGACGAGCTGGAGGGCTACCCCCGTCTCTACGACCGACAGATGCTCAGCCTGAACGACGGCCGGCAGGCTTGGGTGTACCTGGGCCGCCTCCGCCAGGTGCGTCATGCGCCGCTGGTGGTCGGCGGCAGCTGGCATGCCACCAAAACCTGAGCCTTACCCCATAACCCTGAGCAATACCCCATAACCAGGGGAGATCGCGGACATGCGGCCAATGCGTTAGAAATCGCAAAGTTGCAGCTGTTCCATGGCCCAGTCCCCCGCCGCCCAGACCTCCCGGGTCAGCCGCCAAGCCGATGAGGCCAATGACCGTCAGGTACACCTCGCCCAGCTCCGCCAGGTTGAATTGATCAACGGCCGCGCTGCCATGGTGGGCCTGGTGATCGGCGTCGTGGTCGAAGGCCTCACCGGCTTCGGCATCCTCCACCAGATCGGCCTCGGTGCCCTGGTGGATGGCTACACCGCCTGCCGCACCCAATACCTGCCCTTCTGCTTCTGATCCCAGCGCACTCAGATCAAGGCCTATTTCCAATCAACGGCCCATGCCGGCTAGATCGAGATTGCCGCTGTAGCAGCATGTCTCGATCGTGGCCTGGTTGATCTCCGGGTCGGGTGCCTTGCCATCGCTCACACAAGCTCAACCCTCGCCCAACAGCCAACGCCCGGCAGCAGCCACGATCAGCGTGCTTCCTGCCTGCAGCAGCCAGCTGATTCGATCAGGCAGCAGCAGGCGGCGCAGCAGCACCACCGAACCGATCAGGCCCAGACCCACGGCCAGGGTCTGACAAAAGCCGATGACATGGGGATCGGCAGTCCAAGCCGGCAACCCCGCTAGGACGGCGGCCAGGGAGCCGGGCCCTTTGCCGAGGCGGGATTCGGCCAGCAGCGGTGCTGCGCTCACCGGCAGCACCTTGCCCGCCTCGGCCATGCCTAGTGCCAGGTGATGGGCCAGCATCAAGCCCCAAAGCAGGGGAAGCAGGGCATACAGCAGCAGCCAGGGTCGTCCCCGGCCTGGCAGCAGGCGGGCGGCGGCGTTGCGCGCTACCAGCCAGAGGCCGGCGGGCAGGGCCAGTGCCAGACATCCGATCGCCAGTCGGGGCAGCAGGGGGCCTTCGCTCAAGGCGAATGCCTCCTGAGCCTGTGAACCCAAACTGCCGGCGGAGGTCGTCACAGGCCACCCATGGCCGCTCGCCAACGCCGCCACCTTTCCGGGCAGCCACCCCAGCAGCCGCTCCCAGTGGTGCAGGCAGAGCCCCCCCGCCAGCACCAGGATCAACCCCGCCTCACCGGCCGGAGGGTCCATCGACCGCTGCAGGTCAGCGGCCGGGGGGCGCAGAAGCACGGTCACAGAGCGGTGGGGGCAGGCCTGGGCGCAGGTGAGGCAGAGCACGCAGTTGCGGTTGTCGGCTAGGTGGGCCGGATGGGTGCCCACCGGGCAGCCCGCCGTGGCGTAGCCCTCCCCCTCGGCCGGCCCTCCCTTGAAGCAGGCAAAGCTGGTGCAGCTACCGCTGCAGGTGCCGATCTGGGCCCGCAGCTCACTGATGGCCAACTTGGCGAACAGACCGTTCATGCCGCCCACGGGGCAGAGATAGCGGCACCAGAAGCGCTTCTCAAAAGCCAGCGACCCCACCACGGCGCCGGCGGTGATCAGCAACAACAGGCAGCTGCTCAGCCAGGCGGTGTTCTCGAGGTTGCCCACCGCCTCCCAGAGGAGGATCGCAGCGAAACCGGCAGCGAGCAGGGGGGCAGCCCAGCGGTCGCTGTCGCCGCGAGGCCAGCGCTGCGGTTGCCAGCCCAGCAGTCGCGCCAGCCGCTGGACGATCTCCCCCCACACCATGAAGGGGCAAAAGGAACACCACAGCCGTCCCACCAGGGGATAGGTGAGCAGGATCAGCGGCCACCACCAGGCCCAAAAGAGGTTGAGGCCGCCGTTGTGGGCCCGGTCCTGGGGACCCAGCCAAAGCCAGAGGTTCACCAGCACGAACACCCAGCTCACGACCCCGAACAGCAGGGTGTTCCACAGGCGGGGTGAGCGCATCAGGTTGCGCAGCTGCGGTTTCCAGCGCCACAGCTCGAAGCGAGCGCGGACCTGCTGGCGCCGCTCGGTCCAAAACACATCCTCCGGCAACACCGGCGGCCGGCTGGCGGCGCACTGGCGCAGCGCCCGGTCGATCAGCTGGCTGAGTTCGCGAATGTTGCCGGGGAAGTCGTAGGTCTGCAGCCGTTTCACCAGGGCCGCACTCACCTGGGGCGGGGGGCTCCAGCCCAGGCTGCGCGCCTTCTGGCGCACGCCATAGCGCAACCATTCGCCCAAGTCCTGGCGGCGCACCCGTAGCGGCGGCACCCGAATCGGCCGATCGATCGCCTCGAAGCCGTCGAGGTGAGTTTCGGAGGTGAGATAGATCCTGCCGCGGAAATCGTGCTCCAGCCCGTCGGGCCCCTGCCAGCGACGCTCCAGGGCCAGCTCTCGCAGGCGGGGAAGCAGGACCGGGTCCACCAGATCAACCTGGTCGATCAGCAGCGCGCCGGCGCCGAGGATCTCCAGGAGAGCCTTGCAGTCGGGCCCCGGTGCGAACAGCTCGGCGCCATCGGGACGCAGCAGGGCGCCATTGAGACGCACCAGCAATTGCTTGCGGGTCGCGGAGCCGTAGTGAATCAGGGCGGCAATATTGTCCTTCTCCAGGCCGGGCTCGCCGCTGATCAGCACCGGTGCGCCGCTGGGATCGGCGGCGGCCAACCGGATCGCATCACGAAGTTTCTGGGCGTAGCGGCTGCTCCCCACGATCCCCCGCCGCACCCGGCCCAGCAGCAAGGGGGCAAGGCGGCGCAGGTCGGCCGCCGTGGGGTTGGCATCCATGAGCATCAGCCGGGCCCTGAGAACTGAATTCTGATCGCAGACCCTGGCTCAAGAGAGCCAGGCCGGCAGGATCGGCACTGGCCGCTGCATCGGCTGCGCCTCGATGCCGCCACCCCGGCGGACTCCGCTTCCCTCCAGATCCTGACGCTCGATGCCAGTCTGGCGATGATGAACAGGCCTCCCCCACCGACCCCATGACCCTCACCCTCTACGGCGCCGCCCGCAGCCGGGCCTCGATGGTGCGCTGGTACCTGGAGGAGAAGGCGATCCCCTACGCGTTCGTGCAGCTCGACCTCAAGAGCGGCGAACACCGCCACGAGCCCTTCACCACCATCAATCCCTTCGGCAAGGTGCCAGCCCTGGTGGATGACGCCCTCGCCAGCCCCGATGGAGGCCCCCTGAAGCTGTTCGAGAGCGGCGCCATCCTCTTCCACCTGGCCGAGCATTACGGCGAGGAGTTCGACCCCCAGGAGCCCGGCGGGGCTGAGGCGGCCGCCGCCCGGAGATCCTTGACGGCCCAGTGGCTCCTGTTCGCCAATGCCAGCCTCGGTCCGGCGATGTTCCAACTGGAAGCGCGGCCGGATGAGTTCGCCCGCCAGCTCGCCACGGTCGATGGGCTGCTGGCGGCAGGCCCCCATCTGCTCGCCGGCGTCTGGGGTGATCCCGGCTGGGGAGCGGCCGACTGCGTGCTGCAGTCGTACCTGGCCTATATCCCTCTCTTCTGCCCCCAGGTGGACCTCAGCCCCTATCCGGCGGTGCAGGCAGCGATTGAGGCCACGCGCAACCGGCCCACTTACCAGAGGGCGATGGGGGTGGCTTGAGCATCGGCTCCGGCCAGCACCCCTGGATCTGGCACGGTCACCGCCTCGATCTGCTCGCCGAGCGGGCCGTGTGGGATCCGCAACAGGGCACCCTGCTGGTGGCCGATCTCCATCTCGGCAAAGCCGAGCTGTTCCAGGCCCATGGCGTGGCCCTGCCCAGCGATGGGGATGCCGCCAGCCTCAATGCCCTGCTGGAGCTGGCCCACCGCTTCCTTCCCGAGCAGGTGGTGGTGCTCGGTGATCTGATCCATGGTCGGGTGGGCATCACCGCCGAACTGCGGCAGAAGCTGGTGGCCCTTCCCGAACTGCTGGGTTGCCCGCTGCGGTTGATCGATGGCAATCACGAGCGGGGCAGCTGGCTGGAGGGGCTGCGGCGGGAACCCTCCTGCGCCCTCGGTCCCCTTTGGCTCAGCCATGGCCCCGAACCACGGCCCGGCTATCTCAATCTTTGCGGCCACCTGCATCCTGTGGCGGTGGTGGGCCATGGGGCCGACCGGCTGCGGCTGCCCTGTTTCGCCCATCGGCGAGGGGGCGATCGTGGAAACCATGGCCCGAACGGCGAACAACTGGTGCTGCCTGCCTTCGGTTCCTTGACGGGAGGCCATCCCTACTCCGGAGCCGATGGGCTCTGGCTGGTGGCTGAGGGGAACGTGGTTCCCTGGCGCACCCCACGGCCCAACAATGGGCCTGCCTGCCAAGCCGACGCCCGACCATAGGGCTTGAGCCCTGATTCCACCCAAGCCCCCGAATCTCTTCTGCAGCGGATCCACTAGCCCAGACCCCAGCAGGGGAAAGCCACCTCGTAGTGCCGTGGCAGACCTGCTGGCGATCGCAGCACCGCGGTGCCTTCCCCGATGCCCAAACGCCGAGGCCTTCAGCCTCGACCTCAATCCCCGCGCCGTGCAGTTCGATCTGCTGGCCCCGCCGCCGCTCCGCTCACCGCCGCCCATGCACTGATCGGCGGGCTGGAGGTCTTACCCCGCAGCCGCCAAGGCCCGCACCACATCACCGCGGGTGAGCACCCCCAGCGGGCGCCGCTCAGCATCCAACACAAACAATCTCTGAGTGGAGCGATCGTGCAACAGCTTTGCCGCTGCCGGCAACTGGGTTGTGGCTTCACAGGCATGGGGTTGAGACCCCATCACATCGGCCACAGTGCTGCCCAGCACCTGGTGCACCTGGCGGTCCCACGCCAGCGGATTGCGCAGGTAGATCACCGCATCGAGCAGCATCACGTAGGGGCCGGCATCGAAACCGCTTTCGCGCACCATCAGGTCGGTTTCGGTGAGCTCACCCACCAACTCACCCGCTTCGCCAACCACCGCCAGACCGCTCACGTGGTGCTCGCTCATCAACTTCACCGCCTCCTGAAGGGGCGTCGCTCTCTGCACGCTGAGCACCGGGCTGGTCATCACCTCCGCCACCGACCGTTCCACCACCATCCCCGGATCCTGCCGTTGCAATCTCCCTATTGTGCCGGCGCGACTCCGGACCTGAAAGGCCAGCGGGCAGGATGGTCACACGCCTGAATCCGGTGGCCCCGCCGCCCGCTGTGCCCTTGGGAGTGCCCGTGCTGCGCCGTCTCGCCGACCTGCTCACCATCGGCCGGGCCCTGCTGGGCCTGCCGCTGCTTCTAGCTCTTTCGGCCGGATATTCCGGCCTGGCCTGGGGGCTGCTGCTGCTAGGGGGCCTGAGCGACGCTGCCGATGGGGCCCTGGCCCGCAGCGCCGGCGGTGGCTCGGTCTGGGGTGCCCGCCTCGATCCCCTCACCGACAAGATCCTGATCAGTGCGCCGTTGATCTGGCTGGCGGCTCTGGGGGTGCTGCCCATCTGGGCGGTGTGGCTGTTGCTGGCCCGGGAGCTGCTGATCTCCGGCTGGCGCGCCGGCCAGGGCAGCGGCGGTCCCGCCTCCGTGGCGGGCAAGGCGAAAACGATCCTCCAGTTTCTTGCCCTGCTGTTGTTGCTGTGGCCCGCTGACTGGACCCTCGGGGTGCCGGCCGGAGCAGCAGGGGGCTTCGGACTACCGGTGCTGATGCAGGTGATCGGATGGTGGCTGTTCTGGCCCTCGCTGCTCCTGGCACTCAGTTCGGCTTGGGGCTACCTGCGGCAGGGACGGCTTGGGGAAGGAATCTGATGGCGGGAGAAGAGGGAGCGTCTCTGCAACACCAATCAGCACCCTTCTTTACCGATCGATTCACCGCAATCTCAAACTCCATGCACAGGGTCGGCGTGATCGCGATTGGGGCTCTGCAGGTATCGCGATTAACCGGCCAGCAGGGCCTCGTCAGCTGAGAAATCGGGGCTGGTGGGCAGCCGCAGCGCGTAATCGTTGGTGTAACTGTCCACCAGGGTGGCCTCCAGATCGAAGCCCGGCTCCCAGGCCAGCTCGCGCCGCACCCGGGTGATGTCGGTGAGGAAGTGGGCCAGGCGCAACGGAAAGGCCTTGCGGGCTTTCTTGTCGAGCGCGGCGGGATCGAAGCTGCGGATCTCCACAGCGGCAGGATCCTTGCCGGCGGCCCGAGCGGCGGCCTGAACCAGGCCACGGAAGGTGATGCCCTGGCGGCCGCTGCAGTTGTAGATGCGGTTGGCGGCGGCCTCAACCTCGATCGAGCGAGCCATCGCCGCCGCCAGATCGTTCACGTGACCCAGTTGGGTGATCGTGCTGCCATCCCCTGGCAGGGGCACAGGCCGGTCATGCACGATGCGGTCGAAGAACCAGCTCTCCACGGGGTTGTAGTTGCCCGGACCCACGATGTAAGTGGGCCGGAAGCTGGTGAAGGGGATGCCCTGGCTGCGCAGCCAATCCTCGGTTTCGGCCTTGCCGGCGTGGCGGCTGGCCGGATCGGTGGGGCTGTCCTCATCGAGGGGCCAGAGCTCACTGTCGGCGTAGACGCCAGCTGAACTCACATACACGAAGCGATGGCTCGGCGCCCCGGTGCGCGCGATCACGGCGCTGGAATCCTCCTGGGTGCGGCCGGAGCTATCCACGATCACATCGAAGCGACGCCCTTCCAGGAGCTGCAGACCCTCCGGGGTGCTGCGGTCACCCACCAGGTGCTCCACCCCGGCGGGCACGGGCTGATTACCGCGGCTGAACAGGGTGAGGGATTGGCCGGCGTCCTGCAGCAGCCGCACCAGCGGCTTGCCCACGAAGCGGGTACCGCCCATCACCAGGATGTCCATGCCGAAACCCGCGGGCGGGCCGTGAAACCGGCCGCCATTCAAACCCCCTGTCGGCTGGATGGGCGGTGGCCCGGCCCGGATGGGGACCTTGGTGGCCCGGCTCCCATCACCGGGGTCATGCTGGTGTCGAACCGCCCGAAGGTGGGCCCCATGCCGATCGGAATCGCCTGGACCGCCCAGCCGGCCGCGCTGGCGAGCAGCGGGGGCTACCGCCATTTCGCGCTGATCGGTGAGCGGGGCAAGGGGGGCGAACGGGCGGTGGAGCTGGCGGCGGTGCTGGAGCGCTCCTTCCGGCTAGTGGTGCCGCTGCGGAGCCTGCGCGACCGGCAGCTCTGGCAGCCTGGCTGGCAGTCTCTGCGCCCCGCCATGCAGATCATCCCCGCCATCGACCTGCTGGACGGCCAGTGCGTGCGGCTGCACCAGGGCGACTTCGACCAGGTGACCCGCTTCTCAGGCGATCCGGTGGCCCAGGCCCTGGCCTGGCAACGGCAGGGAGCCGAACGGCTCCACCTGGTGGATCTCGACGGAGCCCGCAGTGGCGAACCGGTGAACGATGCCGTGGTGCGGGCGATCGTGGCGGCGCTCGCCATCCCGGTTCAGCTCGGCGGCGGGGTGCGGAGCCTGGAGCGGGCCGAGGCCCTGCTGGCGATCGGCCTCGACCGGGTGATCCTCGGCACCGTGGCGATCGAGCAACCGGCCCTGGTTCGGGAACTGGCCGGCCGCCATCCGGGACGCATCGTGGTGGGCATCGACGCCCGCAACGGCCGGGTGGCCACCCGCGGCTGGCTGGAGGCAAGCGATGTGGAAGCCGAGGACCTGGCGGCGAGCTTCGAAGGCAGCGGCGTCGCCGCCCTGATCACCACCGACATCGCCACCGACGGCACCCTGGCCGGACCGAACCTCCCCTTTCTGCGGCGGATGGCTCAGGCCAGCTCCATTCCGGTGATCGCCTCCGGCGGCATCGGCGATCTCACGGATCTGCTCAGCCTCCTCTCCCTGGCGCCCCTCGGGGTGGAAGGAGTGATCGTGGGCCGAGCCCTCTACGACGGTCGGGTGGATCTGGCCGAAGCCCTGCAGGCGATCGGTCCGGCCCGCCTGCAGGATCCGGACAGCCTGCCGATCTGCTGACCTCCACGGGCTGGCGGGTTGTCCGACGGAAGGAATCGGAGCCAACCCCGCAAGCCTAGGGCCATGACTTGACAAGCGGACACAAAACAGTTCCTGGATCAGCTGACCTATAACAGAGCAACGCACGAAATCCAATCAGCGTGGCCTTCGCCACTTTTCCTGTTGGGGCAGCCCCCTCCAAGGTCATCCAGATCAGCTCCGGCGGGCCCGCCCACAACGACGACGGTCGACCCGCCAACGTGGATGACGTGTACCAGCGTTGCCGCCACCTCGGCATGCGCCTCAGCCGGCAGCGCCGCATGGTGCTCGATCTGCTCTGGGCCGAGCGCAGTCATCTCAGCGCCCGCGACATCTTCGAGAAGCTCAACGATCTGGGTCGCAATATCGGCCATACCTCCGTCTATCAGAACCTTGAGGCCCTGCAGTCGGCCGGGGTGATCGAATGCATCGATCGGGCCAGCGGCCGCCTCTACGGCTACCGGGCCGATCCCCACAGCCACCTGACCTGCGTGGAGTCCGGATCCATCACCGACCTCGATGTGGAGCTGCCCGACGACCTGCTCCGCCAGATCGAGGCCGCCACGGGCTTCGCCATCGAGAGCTACACCCTCCATCTCAGTGGCCGGCGCCGCCCCTGAGCCGCCACGCAAGGATTCAGGCCTGGATGGAACGCCAGCCGCTCGTTACGGTGTGGGTCAACCCGCACTCCCGACCGTGAGCCGCCGCAAGGCTGAGCCCGGCCCATGGCTTCTTCTCTTCGCCGAGCCCCTGCAGCGTGAGGGGTTGCGGCGCTGGCTCGAGGACGACCCAGCGGGTTATCGCGTCACGGCGGATCCCGCCCAGGAGGGTCTTTCACCACGGCTACTGATCTGGAGCGTCACCAGCCCACCGCCAGCCGAGCGACTCGAGGCCGAAGCCCGCCAACTGCTCGATCGCTGGCAGCCCGCGCCGCTGCTGCTCCTGCTCCCGGAGGGCCACCGCTACCCCCAGCGACTGCTCCTGAGTTTGCCGGTGCAGGGCCTGCTGGAGCAGCCTGAGCCCAGCCTGCTGCGCCAGAGCGTGGCCACCCTCCTGGCCGGTGGCCGAGTGGTGGAGATCGCCCCGGCCTCGGGACCAGCACCGCCGCCGCCTGTGCGGCCACCCCTGGGTCTGGAGGAATGGTTGCTGGTGAGTGGCCTCCAACAGATCGATGCGGAACTGCGCACCTGTTCAGCTCTGCTCGACCCGCTGCCCGCCAACCCCCTGGCCCAGCTGCTGCTGGAGGGCCGGCGCCGGGAACTGCGGGCGGCCCGCTCCCTGCTGCTCTGGCTCTGGGGGCCCCTGCAGATGGCCTGGAGCCCCGGGGAGGGCGCCTGGGAGCCGGCGGCGCCTGGTGCAGGATCCGCTGCTGCAGCCCGGCTTGAGCTTCGCGGCTCCCCTGGTTCCAAGGACAGCGCCGGCGTGGGCCAGCCGGTGCTCCACAGCGAAGCGACGCCTGGCCAGGGAGGGGTGAGCCTCACCCTGCGCCAACGCACCGCCGACGGCATCTGGCAAGCCCTGCGGGAGCGTCTCAGCAAGGCGGCCAGCCTGGGGCCCGCCAATCGCAGTGGCGAGCTGCTGGCCTTTGATGGTCTTCATCCCGACCGTCGCAGCGATCTGCTGCTGGCCCTGCTTGAACAGTTCGAACTGCTGCGCCGGCGGCTGCAACACCAGGAGATCGGGGGCGACGCGCTGATCCTGGCCTGGAACGAGCTGCAGCCGGAGCTACGGCGCCAAGCCCTGCGCCGGATGGCCGGCTCCTACGTGCAACTGCCGAACGAGGGAAAACTCCGACCCGTGGCCGACACCCTGGTGGGAGCGGCTGATTTTGACGTGATGGATCCGGAACTCCCCAATCCCAGGGCCATGCTCACCACCCTCCTGCAGGCCCGTCCGCTGCTGGTGGAGGGGCGGCTGCTGGGCCCCGATGAACCCCAGGCGGTGCTGTATCTGGAGATGTTGCTGGCCAACTGGCTGGTGCGCAGTGCCGAGCTGATCAGCGCCGAGGTGCTCGCCGCCTGTGCCGAGTGGCCCGAGCTGCGGCGCTACCTGCTGCGGCCCGACCTGCTGGCCACCCGCAACCTCGAACGGCTGCGAAACCAGCTCAACAGCCAGCAGCGCTGGAGCAGCTGGATCACCCGCCCTGTTCAGCTCTACGAAAGCCGGCGGCCGCTCTTCCGTCTCGAAGCCGGGGCGATCGACACCATCACCCTCACCGAGCCGAGGGACCGGGAATTGCGGCAGTTGCCCTGGCTCCAACAACTGGTGACCCTGGCCTTGGAGGCCCGCGACGCCCTTGCCCCCCAGCTGCAGAGCCTCATCCGGGCCTTCGGCGACCTCGTGGTGGTGGTGCTCACCCAGGTGGTGGGCCGGGCGATCGGACTGGTGGGGCGCGGCATCGCCCAGGGGATGGGACGCAGCCTCGGCCGAACCGAACGCAGCTGAAAGACGACGGGCACAATGGTGCCCAGCCGTCAGCGGGACTTGCCCCACACCAACGATCAGCGCCGCCCAGCGCCCCCGATGGTCCCGGAGATCCAGGCATTCCTGGTCAACGATGGGATCGCCGCTTCAGGGGCATCATCGCGGCGGCTGCTGCAGGCAAGCTGGCGGCGCACCATCGGGGCGTTCGCCGCACTGCTGTTGCTCCTGGCGGTGAGCCTGGGGTTCGGCTCTGCCGCCAAAGCCAGCCTGAACGACGACCGTTATGACGGCAACATCTTCGCCCTCTACGCCGGCAACGGCTCGCTGGTACCGCCGCGCAGCAGCCTGGCCTTGGCCCTGGAGCAGCACCGTGTGGCTGTGGTGGTGTATTACCTCGATGACAGCAGCGTGAGCAAGCGATTCGCTCCGGTGGTGTCGGAGCTGCAGCGGCTCTGGGGTAACAACGTCGAGCTGATCCCCCTGGTCACCGACCCCCTGCAACCGGGCGGCAAGGCCGCCGCCGGTGCCCTGCCCGTTGGGGATCCCTCCCGCTACTGGAGCGGTCTGATCCCCCAGGTGGTGGTGTTCGACCGCCAAGGCCAGGTGGTGTTCGATGCCAGCGGCCAGGTGGAGGTGGATGCGATCAATGGGGCGGTGAGCCAGGCCACGGGTCTGCCGCTGCCGGCCCCCTCGGGCCTGGGCAGCACCCGCAGCTTCAATGAGCTCAACAGCGAAGTGGTGAGCGGCGGCCGATGACCCCTTCCTCCAGCGGCGATCCCGCGCCGGCCAGCCCCCTGGCCCCGGAGTCAGGGGGGGAAGCCCGCTCGGCGGGGCCTGAGCGCCGCGAGAGCGACAGCCTCGGGGCCGTGATGGTGCCGGCGGATCAGTACTGGGGCGCCCAGACCCAGCGCTCGATCCATTTCTTTCCCTTCGGCCAGCCGATGCCCCTGGCGGTGGTGCATGCCTTCGGCGAGCTCAAGGCCGCCTGCGCTGAAGTGAACCGCGATCTGGGCCGCCTGGATCCCGCCCTGGCCGCCGCGATCGTGGCGGCGGCGGAGCAGGTGGCCAGCGGCGAGCTGGATGGCGAATTCCCGCTCAAGGTCTGGCAGACGGGCTCCGGCACCCAAACCAACATGAACGCCAATGAGGTGATCGCCAACCGCGCGATTGAGGCCCTCGGAGGGGAGTTGGGCAGCAAGCAGCCGGTGCATCCGAACGATCATGTGAACCTGAGCCAGTCGAGCAACGACACCTTCCCCACCGCGCTGCATGTGGCCGTGGCGCTCGAACTGCAGCAGCGGCTGATCCCCGCGCTGGAGGCCCTTCGGGCCCTGCTGGCCCAGCGGGCGGAGCAATGGGCGGAGGTGATCAAAATCGGCCGCACCCACCTCCAGGATGCGGTTCCCCTGCGGCTGGGCCAGGAATTCGGCGGCTACGCGGCCCAACTCGAGCTGGGCCTCGACACCCTCCGCGCCAGTCTGCCCCAGGTGATGCAGCTGGCGATCGGCGGCACGGCGGTGGGCACCGGGCTCAATGCACCACCGGGCTTCGGCGAAGCGGTGGCGGCCCGGCTGGCGGAGCGGCTGGAGCTGCCCTTCACCAGCGCCCCGAACAAGTTCCAGGCCCTGGCAGGGCATGAGCCCCTGGCGGCGGCCCATGGGGCCCTCACGGTGCTGGCGGGGAGCCTGATGAAGATCGCCAATGACATCCGCTGGCTGGGCAGCGGGCCCCGTTGCGGCCTGGGTGAGCTGAAGCTGCCAGAGAACGAACCGGGCTCCTCGATCATGCCGGGCAAGGTGAATCCCACCCAGTGCGAGAGCCTCACGATGGTGGCCCTGCAGGTGATGGGTAACAACACCGCCGTGCAGATGGCCGCCAGCCAGGGCAACTTCGAGCTGAATGTCTTTAAGCCCCTGATCGCCCACAACCTGCTCGAAAGCATCGAGCTGCTGGCTGGGGGCTGTGAGGGGTTCCGGCGCTTCTGCATCGAGGGGATCGAACCCGACCGAGCACGGATCGAGGCGCTGCTGGCCGGCAGCCTGATGCTGGTCACCGCCCTCACCCCCGCGATCGGCTACGACCGGGCCGCCGCCATCGCCGAACACGCGCACCACAAGGGCCTCAGCCTGCGGGAGGCCGCCTTGGGGCTAGGGCACCTGAGCGGTGAGGAATTTGATTCGCTGGTGCGCCCGGAGCGGATGGTGAATGGATGAGGGTGGCTTGCGGCCAGGAGCGGCAATCCAGGGGTGACGGCTCAAAGCCGGCAGCATCAGCCTGGGTGGCCTGCTTCTGGGATCCTCAGGGGTGGCAGTAGGCCCAAAACGCCGGCCATGGACCAAGGGATTCGATGGCCTTCAGCACCATCCTGAAAAACTCGTCCGCGCGCAGGTCTTGGCGGGCAGGCTTCAAAGGCTCTGGAGCGAGGTGGCCGGCTGAGCCAGGGCCTGGCGAGAGGTCATGATAAGCCTATGGACCTTTGCAGCTCCTGTGACAAAGAATAGGATACTTATCATCCACAGAATCGGACCTTGCCCAGGAACAACTAAATTCAAGGCATACCAATAAAAGAAGAAAGCATAGAAGATGACAGGCGCAAGAAGAAGCGTTGCGGCAATGGCAATAGCAGGCCGCTTTAATTGAGAGTGAAAGCGTTTTATGCCGATTGCCACAAATGGAAGCACAGCATGAAACAAGGAGCTAATTACACCATAGACGGATAACCATAGAAATGCGTAGTACACACAACAAATAACACCAATAAGAAAATAAGCATACGAGAGCTTCTCAACCCAATGCCGCCTGAAGTTCTGGCCACTGACAAACGCCGTGAATGGCGTCGTCCATAACAACCACTGAACCCAGGGCCTCAACGTTGCCATCGTCTCGCGTTCTGCTGTGGCGATCATCGGCGTAGGCACGGCTTTCACCCTTGCCGCCTGAGGCGTTGCGATCAGCCGTCTGGGGGTTCGGGAGGGGAGAAGAGTCTGGTCAATATCGTCCGCAATCTTGGCGAACAGGTCATGGCGACCTCGCAGGCGCTTGAGCAACAGCTGGGCATCGAGCGCTGTGGCCGGATCCCTGAGGCTGCTCTTCAGCTCGATCACGATTCGGCTCTGGGTATCAAGATCCAGAAACGAGGCGAGATCGATTTGATGGCTGAGGCTGGCCAGATAGGAAATCGGTGGCTCCGGAGCCGTTGGCAACGGCTCGGGAAGCTCCTTGCCGAGCGGTAAGGCCTGGAGAGCGCGCGCCAATGCCTTGATGCTGTTGATGTCGCGGTGCTGATAGTTGACGAGTTGAACTTTTTGCAGCTGCGCAGGAAGCAGCGACACCGACCCATCCTCAGCGACCAGAACCGGCAGGATCGGCTTCTGCAGATCAGCTGCATACTGGAATTCACGCTTGCATGCCAGCGAATCAACCACGGACGCCTTGCTCATCACCACCACAAAGATCTCGCAACCGCGGATTTCATTAAGGATTTGCTCCCACCAGAGCTGCCCTCCTGCCAGTTCAGCATCTAGCCAGACGGAGTGGCTCAGATCTTCCAGATCAGCGGCGAGTAATCTGGCCTGGACTTGATCGCTTCGGCTATAGCTAATAAACAATTTCGCCATTGACTACAACTATTTAACCCTAAACCTTATAGATAAAAGAGTTAGGTGTCAACCGCGGCTTGAGCACATCAGATCAAAGCTGAACTTTCAAAGTCCAGCGTTCGGCGACTGAACCGCAATGTTCCAGCTCCCTCCCTCACCCCCCCGCATACAACCCCGACCCCACGATCAGCACCTCCCCACCCGGCGCCACCACCCGGCGGAGATAGGTGGTTTTGCGCTCCGGCAGTTTTGAAGCCGAGGGGCGCGGCCAGCTGTAGGTGGTCCAGGTGGATCCATCCCTGAGCACCGCCTTGAGAGAAGCGGCGGCAATGGCGCGTTCGGCTGGGTCAGGCCAGCTGAGCAGGCTGCGGCCCTCCAGGGCCGGGAAGGCGGGGTTGAGCAGCAGGGTGCCGTTGCGATCGAGCACGAACACGTAGGTATCCTGGTAGAAGAAGGGTCCGAGCGGATCGCGCAGCGCCTCGAAGGCCGCTCGACCCTGCCGTTGCAGCAGCGCCGCGGCGCTCTCCACCGCATCCACCACGAAGGCCTTCACCATCGGCAGTTCATACAGGCCCGAGAGCACCAGGTAGGGGCGGCCCGAAGGCGCCGTGACCCGCTCCACGTAGGTGGCCTTCCACACCGGCCGGCGGTCACCGGCGATCGGACGGCGCCACTGGTAATGCACCCAGCCCCGGCCGCTCGGGGATTCGGCCACGGCCAGGATCTGGCGGCCGAAGGGCTTGCCGCCCAGATCCTGAAATTCGCGATAGTTCAGCCCCTCGCCACGCAGATCGGGGGGATACACCACGCTCCTGCCATCGCTGCCGAGCACCACGATGTAGGACTCACCCTCGAACCAGGGGGCGCCCCGCCGCCGGAAGGTTGCAAAGGCCTCCTCTCCACGCTTGCGCACCTCGGCGGCTGCCGCCTCCACCCGGCTCACCAACGCCTTCACCTGGGTATCGTCAGCGAAAGTATCGCCAGCGCCAGCGGCCGAGTCGGGAGCCGCGGGATTGGGGGCTGCGGGGGCTTGAGCAGGGGCCTGGGCGAGAACGGCAGAGGCGGGCCAAAGAGCGGTTGGCTGGCCTTGCCTCGAAGCCGCGGCCAGTGCCAAGCGAGGGCCCTGCAAGCCTTGCTGCGACGCCGTGGAAGCAGCGAAGGCTGTCTGTTGCCCGGGGCTGGCGACGATCAGAAGGGCAAAGATCCCAGCGGCTACGGGCGTCGATACCCTCCAGCCCGGCGCCAGCAGCTCCTGGTGGGCCTGCCCCGACTGCCGCCCAGCACGGTTCGATTCCCCCATCCCGCGGCCATCCCGGCATTCGCTCCGCAGAATGCCACGCTCCCGCCAAACCGCCACCGGCCGTCCCCAGCCCGTTCCGCTCCAAAGTCAGCTCCGGAGCGCCGCGGGGCTCAGAGCAGATTCGCCGCCAGCTCCGCCAGCTCGGAGCGCTCGCCCCGCAGCAGGCTCACGTGGCCAGCCAGCGGTTGGCCCTTGAAACGCTCCACCAGCCAGGTGAGTCCGTTGCTCTCGGCATCCACATAAGGATTATCGATCTGGTAAGGATCACCGGTGAACACGATCTTGGTGCCCTCGCCCACCCGGGTCACGATGGTCTTCACCTCATGGGGCGTGAGGTTCTGCGATTCATCCACCACCATGAATTGCCGCGGAATCGAGCGACCGCGGATGTAGCTGATCGCCTCCACCTCCAACAGACCCATGCCCTTGAGATCGGCCCAGCTGTTGCGGGGCCCCCGCTGGCCGCCCCGACCCCCCTGGTGGCCACCGCCCTCCTCGCCGCCGAGCAGAAAATCGAGGTTGTCGATGATCGGCTGCATCCAGGGGGCCATTTTTTCCTCGAGATCGCCCGGCAGAAAGCCCATCTCCTTGCCCAGCGAAATCACCGGCCGGGTCACCAGCAGCCGCTCATAGAGGCGTTCATCAGCCACCTGGTGCAGGCCGGCCGCCAAGGCGAGCAGGGTCTTGCCGGTGCCCGCCTTGCCCACCAGGGTGACCAGGGGCACAGAGGCATCGAGCAGTAGATCGAGAGCAAAGGTCTGCTCCCGGTTGCGGGGCTGGATCCGACCCAGTCGCACCTTCGGAGCCCGCTGGAGCGGTAACAAGACGGCCTGGCTGGCCTGGAAGCGGCACAACAGGGTGTGATTGGGCTGGGCCCGATCCACCAGGGTCACCCCTTCGTTGGCCTGCAGCAGGGGCCGGCTGCCATCAGCTGCTGGGGGGAGCTCATCGAGGGGCAGGCCTCCGGTCTTGACCCGGTCCATCTGGTCGGCACTCACCCAGAGCTCGCAGACCCCGGAGTAGAGGTCGGCGATGTCCACCTTGTCGGTGGTGTAGTCCTGGGCGATCAGGCCCACCGCATCGGCCTTGATCCGCAGGTTGGTGTCTTTGGTGACGAGCACCACCGGCGGCCGGGTGCCCACCACCTGCTCCAGCCGCTGCTCGAGCGCTACCGCGAGGATGTTGTTATCGCCATTGCCGCCCCGCAGCTCAGGCGGCAGCTGGGCCAAGGTCTCATTGCGGCAGAACACCACCTTGAGGGTGCCGCCACTGGCTGCATTGCCGCCACTGGCATCGATCGTCACCCCATCGGCCAGGTTGCCCTTCTCACGCAGCTCATCCAGCAGCCGCGACACCAGGCGAGCATTGCGGCCCTTCTCCGAGGGATCCCGCTTGAAGCGGTCGATCTCCTCCACCACCTCGATCGGCACCACCACGTTGTTGTCCTCGAAGCGGGTCAGCGCCGAGGGGTCATGCAGCAAAACGTTGGTGTCGAGAACGAAGGTCTTGCGCATGCCAGTGACCAGGCCGGATCGGCGGACTCGAACCTAGGGCCACCCCCCCATCTACGCTCCGCCCGTTCGTACCCCGACGGGTGATCGGCTTGCCGCTCCTCTCCACACTCCTGGTTCTGCTCCTCCTCTTCGGCCTCAGCCTGCTTTGGCTGGAGCTGCGCCATCGGCTGCGGCCCGCCTCGCCCCTGCGCCTAAGGCCCGGCAACTTCGATGTGCGCCGCAGCGGCGAATCCGTGGAGGTGAGCGGCCAGATCACAATCGAAAACCCTCATGGCCGCATGGAGGTGTTCGTGCCGGAGATCGCGGTGGAGCCGGTACTTCTCGGCAAGGGAAGCCTGGTCGAGGTGAAGCGCAGCGTGTCGATCACGCCGCTCCATCCCGATGAGGAGGCCAGAGCTGATGGCTACTGGTTCGCTTACATCGTGAAGGGCCATAAGCGCACCGCCGCCCGCATCGATCTCCGTTTCACCGCCCCCCCCGGGGTGAACGTGGCCGAGCTGCTCGACACCCTCTGGCTCGACATCCGCTGGATCAACTACGGCCCCTTCGGTCGGCTCGTGCGACGCGACGGCATTCTGGTGGCCTTGCAACGTCCGCAACCGATCCTGCCGGAGCAAGCAACCTGGCGCGTCGGCGAGGGCTGCCGGGTGCTTCCCCTGCGCACCCATCTGCTCGGGGTTCTGGACAACCCAAAGGAGGTGCTGGAGCGCTACGCCGGCACTCTGATCCAACCTGGTGATGTGCTCACGATCGGTGAGACCCCCCTGGCGGTGATCCAGGGCCGCTACCACCATCCCGCCAACGTCGAGCCCTCCCTGCTGGCCCGCCAGCTTTGCCGCGTGTTCCACCCCACCAGCAGCCTGGCCACCGCCTGCGGTCTCCAGTCGCTGATCGATGTGGTGGGCCCCGCCCGGGTGCTCTGCGCCTGGCTGGTGGGCACAGCCCTCAAGGCGGTGGGCAGCAAGGGCTGGTTCTACCGACTCGCCGGCGATCAGGCCCGTCTGATCGATGACGTGACCGGCACGACCCCGCCCTATGACCAGACGATCGTGCTGGGGCCCCAGGACCCCCAGGCCTTCTGCGAGGCGATGGCCCGCAGCCTCGGGGTGGGCGTTGCCGTGGTGGATGTGAACGACCTGGGCCGGGTGAAGGTGTTGGCCTCCAACAGCGGCTGCGATGAGGCCCTGCTCCATCGCGCCCTGCGGCCCAACCCGGCCGGCAACGCCAATGAACGCACCCCCCTGGTGCTGGTGCGGCCGGCTTAGCCCGTGGCCAGCCCGCTAAAGTGACAAAGGATTCCTTAGCCCCGCACCACGTCCGGAACCTGCCGTGTTACCTCCCGTCAGGACCGACCCCCCAGCTGTGAGGCTCGACCCGCTCTCCTCCGAGCCTTCCTGCATCGTGGAGCGGCTCCAGGGATGGCACCTGCCCCATCTGGACGATCCGGCCTTTCTGCCCCTGCACCCCCTCCTGCAGCGCAACCTGCTGCTTTCGGTGCCCCGGGGCCTCGCCTCGGCACTGGGCCGCCGTCAGTCGATGGGCTCCCTGGTTCTCGTCGCCCGGGAAAAGGGGCCCGGCAGCAAGCCCACCATCCTGGGTCTGATCGTGGCCCGGCCCCTCAACCGCCGCGGCAGCTGTTGGGAAGTGCAGCATCTCCGCCTAGCCCTGGCCGCCGCCGAGCTCCCCTCCAGTCCAGCCCGGGGCCACACCGCATCATCCCTGCTGCGGGAGGCGATCCAGCAGGCCCCTGGCGCTGTGAGCTGGATCGCCTCCGCCTCCAGCCTCGATCACACCCGCCTGGCCCTGCTCCGGGAAAACGGCTTCCAGCCCCAGCGCACCGAGCGGCTCTGGCGCTGGTCGATCGGCGACGCTGCGGCCCTGGCCTCCCTGCCAGCCCCCCTGCAACTGCGGCCGCTGCATCGGCGCAACGCTCCCCTCCTCTGGCATCTGGAGCAGGCCACCTGCCCGGCACCGCTGCGCCAGGTGCTCGACCGCCGCATCGAGGACCTGCTGGAACGCAGCGGTGGCCATGGCTGGCTGCTGATCGATCCCGACCGCAACGAAGCCGTGGCGGGGGCCCGCTGGATCGCCGATCACCCGGGCGGTGGTCACCAGGTCGAGCTGAGCGTGCATCCCGGCTGGAACCACCTGCTGGGTTCAGCCACCGAAGTGCTGCTCCGCCGTCTCGCCCCGAAGGGCGACCAGCTCTGGCTGCTCAGCGACACCGACGATGGGGCCCGCCAGCAATGGCTGGCGCAGCTGGGGGCTGAGGAACACGGCGACGTGGTGTTGATGGCCCGCAGCCTCTGGCGCCGTCAGGACGCCCCGGCGGTGCGGGGGGCGGCCCAGCGCATCAGTGCGGTCCTTGAGCAGCTCCAACCCCGCCTTCAACCCCGCCGCCGCAGCGTGCCCACCCCCTTGGTCAGGCCCTGAGTGGCCCGGCCCCGGCCGCGATCGGCCCTGGCCCTCGATGTGGGACGTCGGAGGATCGGCCTGGCCGGCTGCGATCCACTCGGCATCACCGTGACCCCCCTGCAGGCCCTAGCCCGCGGCGATCTGCCCTCCGATCTCGCCCGGCTCCTGCCGCTGGTGCTGGAGCGAAGGGTGGAAGTGCTGGTTGTGGGCCTGCCGCTCGACGCCGACCAGCAGCCGACCCGGCAGGCCCTGCATTGCCGCCGTTACGGCATCAAGCTGCAGGGGGCCCTGAGGGAGGCCGGTCACCCATTGCCGCTGGCCTGGGTGGATGAACATGCCAGCAGCTGGATGGCCGCCGAGGCCTATGGCCTTCACGGCGACCGCAGCGGGCGGCTCGACAGCGCAGCCGCTGCCCTCCTGCTGGAACAATGGCTGCGGGATGGACCCGAGCCCTAAACCCGACCATCCTGATCCCAACGCCCTCCCCCACCCGCCATGCCACCCGAGTCCCCTTCGATGACGGGTTCAGGAGACGTGCCCACCCTGCTCGTCCATGACGGCAACGGTCGTCAGCTGCTGTGCTACCTCGAGCAGCTGATCCCGCTCGATGGCCACGATTACGGCCTGTTCACGCCGGTGGACACCCCGGTGTGCCTGTTCCGGCTCCACGGCGATGAGGATCCCGAACTGATCGAAACCCTCGATGCCACCGAGCCGATCCTCTCGGTGGCCGATGTGGTGCTCCAGGAGCACGACCTCACCCTGATCCGTTCCGCCGTGACCCTCACCGTGAACGGCGAGCTTGACGAACCGGATCCGGATGAGCTCGACGACGACGACGAGGCCGATGATGAAAGTGAGACCTATGAACTCCTGGTGAGTTTTCTGGTCGATGAGGTGGAATACGGCCTTTACATTCCCCTCGATCCCTTCTTTGTGGTCGCCCGCATCAATGGCTCTGAAGCCAGATTGGTGGAAGGGGAGGAATTCGAACGCATCCAGCCCCGGATCGAGGCGGAGATCGAGGATCGGGAGCCGGAAGACTGATGCTGGCCTCCCTGCTCAGCCCGGACTGGACCGCTGGCACCACCCTGGCCCACCTGCCCCTCCAGGCGCTGCTGGAGCGGCCGCAGGGACCGATTCGGGCCCTGGTGCTGGATGTGGATCGCACCCTGCTGCCCCGCCGCAGCGCCACGCTGCCGCCGAGCGTCGAACAGTGGCTGCGCCATGCCCAGTCGCTCATGCCGCTTCACCTGCTGAGCAACAATCCCTCCCGCCGCCGGATCGGCTCGGTGGCCGCCCAGCTCGGCCTGCCCTTCACCACCTCGGCGGGCAAGCCGCGCCGCGCCGCCCTGCGGCGCGTGGTGGTGGAACTGGGCCTGGAACCCGATCAGATCGCCCTGGTAGGCGACCGCCTCTTCACCGATGTGCTCGCCGGCAACCGCCTCGGGCTGTTCACGGTGCTGGTGCGGCCGATCGGCCCGAATGGGGATCCCTGCCCCCATGACCAGGTGCAGAGCCTGGAGATCCGCATGTCCCGCTGGTTGGGAGCCCTGGTCGAAGGATGACCGTAGGCAGCGCCTCGCAAGGCCTCTCTCAGGCCGGCAGCGGCCTGCGGCGGGTGATCAAGGTGGGCACCAGCCTGCTGCGCGGCCAACCCGGCCGCTCCACCACCGCGGTGATCACCGACCTGGCGACCAGCCTGGCCCGGGCTCGCCAGCGTGGTGACTCCGTCGCCCTCGTGACCAGCGGTGCCGTGGGACTCGGCTGCACGGCCCTGGGCATCGAGCGGCGACCCAGCGAGGTGGTGGCTTTGCAGGCCGCCGCCGCCGTGGGCCAGGGGCGCCTGATGGCTCTCTACCAGGACGCTTTCGCCATCCGCGGTCTGGCCGTGGCCCAAGTGCTGCTCACCCGAGGCGACCTGGCCTCCCGCCGCCGCTATCAGAACGCCTGCCGCACCCTTGAACAACTGCTGGCCTGGGGCGTGGTGCCGATCGTGAACGAGAACGACACCCTCGCCACCGACGAGTTGCGTTTCGGCGACAACGACACCCTCTCCGCCCTGGTGGCCGTGGCGATCGGCGCCCAGGAGCTGGTGCTGCTCACCGATATCGATCGCCTGTATTCGGGTGATCCCCGCCACGACCCCGAGGCCCGTCCGATCGACGAGGTGCGCGATCTCGCCGAACTGGAGCAGGTCGGGCGTGGCGCGGGCGGCGGCGGCCGCTGGGGCACCGGCGGAATGGGTACCAAGATCACCGCAGCCCGGATCGCCACCACCAGCGGCGTGCGTGTGCGTCTGGCCGATGGCCGGGATCCGGCGGTGCTGGAGGCCCTGCTGGCTGGTGAGCGGGTCGGCACCCTGTTCCATCCCAGCAGCTCCCCGCTCGGGAACCGCAAGGGCTGGCTGGCCCATGCGGTGCTGCCCCAGGGAACCCTCCAGGTGGATGACGGCGCCGCCCAGGCCCTGATCCACCGCGGTGCCTCCCTGCTGGCGGTGGGCATCCGGGCCGTGGAGGGCCGGTTCGAGCGGCATCAGCCCGTGCGGGTGCTGGGCGGTGATGGCCGCGAGATCGGACGCGGCCTGGTGACACTCGGCAGCGAGGAGCTTGAGGGGATCCTGGGCCTCGACCGAGCCGCGATCCATCGCAAGCTTGGCGAGGCCGGCGACACCGTGATCCACCGCGACCACTTTGTGCTCACCCCGGCGGTACCCGACCCCACCTCCCCCTGACAACGCTTGCCCCCCGTCGGGCAGGTCGGACCGGGGCGAACCCCATGGGCCCTACGATCCGCCCACCGGCCCTCGGCCCATGCGCTTCAGCAGCCTGCTCAGCCACCTCAGCGCGGTGGACGCGGCATCCCCCCGCCATCTGGGCTCCGATCCGGAGATCCACGGTGCCCAGGCGATCGACCTGGCCGGCGAGGGCCAGCTCTGCTTCCTGGAGAGCGGCAGCGGCCTCACCGCCGCCCTGGCCGAAACGGGGGGATCCGCCGTGCTCCTCCCCTGCGACGAACCTTTGCAGCAACAAGCCACGGAGCGGGGCCTGGCCTGGGTGGCCCTGAAGGATCCTCGGCTCGCCTTCGCCGAAGCCCTAGACGCTCTCCACCCCCGCGTCCGTCCGCAACCCGGCATCCATCCCACCGCGGTGATCGATCCCTCCGCCCGGATCGGCGCCGGCGTGCATGTGGGTGCTCACGCCGTGGTGGGTGCCGCCGCCGTGATCGGCGACGGCTGCATCCTCCATCCGGGGATCGTGCTTTATCACGACGTCCAACTCGCCGAGGATTGTGAGGTGCATGCCCAGGCTGTGCTGCAACCGGGCAGCCGGTTGGGCCGGGGCTGTGTGGTGCATTCCGGTGCGGTGATCGGATCGGAGGGCTTCGGTTTCGTGCCCACCTCCAGCGGTTGGCGCAAGATGCCCCAGACCGGCCAGGTGGTGTTGGAGGACGGCGTGGAGGTGGGTTGCGGCTCCACGATCGATCGCCCTTCGGTGGGGGAAACACGCATCGGCGCCGGCACCAAGATCGACAACCTGGTGCACATCGGCCACGGTGTCACCACCGGGCGCGGCTGTGCCCTGGCCGCCCAGGTGGGCATCGCCGGTGGTGCCCGCCTCGGCAACGGCGTGATCCTGGCCGGCCAGGTGGGCGTAGCGAACCGGGCCACGATCGGCGACCGGGCGATCGCCTCCTCTAAATCAGGCATCCACGGCGAAGTCGCCGCCGGCGAGGTTGTGAGCGGCTACCCCGCCATCCCCAACCGGCTGTGGTTGCGCTGCTCCGCCGCCTTCAACAAGCTGCCGGAGATGGCGCGCACCCTGCGCAAGCTGCAGGCCGCTCAGGACTGATTCAGCCGGGGCCGCCTCTACAGCACCACCGTCACCACCTCCCCACCTCCTCCGCACTGTCAATCGGTACCGCCCTCGGCGCCACTCCTTCCAGCCATCACAGCTCCCTGCGCTGGCCAGAGTTCCTGCGGCGATTCAGCCCACCGCTTCCGTCCCTGGCGCCCAGGACAGTGGGCCACCGGCTGCGACCTAGCCTCGGGCTCTCCACCTGTGCCCTGCCGGAGCGCCGCCTGTCATGACCAGCCACCGGATCACCCTGCTCGCCGGCGACGGCATCGGTCCGGAGATCACGGCAGTGGCCAGAGAGCTGCTGGATGCGGTAAGCCGCCGCCATGGTTTCGAACTCCTCTACGACGAGCAGCCGATCGGGGGCGCCGCCATCGATGCCACCGGCGAACCTCTTCCCCCAAGCACCCTGGAGGCCTGCCGGGAGGCCGATGCGGTGCTGCTCGCCGCCATCGGCAGCCCGCAATACGACAGCCTGCCCCGCGAGAAACGGCCCGAATCGGGGCTGCTGGGCCTGAGGGCTGGCCTAGGTCTGTTTGCCAATCTGCGGCCGGTGAAGATCATCCCTGCCCTTGCCGGCGCCAGCAGCCTCAAACCCGAGGTGATTGAGGGGGTGGATCTACTGGTGGTGCGCGAGCTCACCGGCGGCGTGTACTTCGGAACCCCCAAGGGCCGGGTGGAGGCCGATGGCCACGTGCGGGCGTTCAACACGATGGCCTACAGCGACTTCGAGATCGATCGCATCGCCAGGGTGGGCTTCGATCTGGCCCTCCAGCGCGGCGGCAGGCTCTGCTCGGTCGACAAGGCCAATGTGCTGGATGTGAGCCAGCTCTGGCGCGACCGGGTCGAGGCGATCGCCACCGACTACCCCGATGTTGCCCTCAGCCACATGTACGTGGACAACGCCGCCATGCAGCTGGTGCGAGCGCCGAAGCAGTTCGACGTGATCCTCACCAGCAACCTCTTCGGCGACATCCTCAGCGATGAGGCCGCCATGCTCACCGGCTCGATCGGCATGCTGCCCTCAGCCTCACTTGGCTCCAGCGGACCGGGTCTGTTCGAGCCGATCCACGGCTCCGCCCCAGACATCGCCGGCCAGGACCTGGCCAATCCCATGGCCATGGTGCTCAGCGCCGCCATGCTGCTGCGCATCGGCCTTAAGCAAAACGCCGCCGCCGCCGATCTGGAGGCCGCTGTGGAGCGCACCCTGGAGGCCGGCTTCCGCACCGGCGATCTGATGGCCGAAGGGTGCCGCCGGCTCGGTTGCCGGGCGATGGGCGAGCAGCTGTTATCGGCCCTGGAGGGCTGAGGCCGGCGGAAGGTCGAGCCGGCGATCTGCGAAACTCTCAGACTCCATCCCTCCCAGGTTCGATGTCGAAGCGTCACCCGGTTGTCTCTGTCACCGGCTCCTCCGGCGCTGGAACCAGCACCGTGAAGCGCGCCTTCGAGCACATCTTCAAGCGCGAGGGGATCACGCCGGCGGTGGTCGAGGGCGATAGCTACCACCGCTACGAGCGGGGTCCGATGAAGGAGGCGATGGCCGCGGCCCTTTCCAAGGGCGAGAACTTCTCCCACTTCGGTCCCGAAGCCAACCTGTTCGAAAAGCTCGAGGAGCTGTTCAGGACCTACGGAGAGACCGGCAGCGGTCAAAGGCGCTACTACCTGCACTCCGTTGAAGAGGCCGCCGAGCACAACTCTCGCCTCGGCACCAATCTGGAGCCAGGCCAGTTCACCCCTTGGGAAACCATTCCCACAGGTACCGACCTCCTCTTCTACGAAGGCCTGCACGGCGGCGTGAAGGGTGAGGGCTACGACGTGGCCGCTCTGGCCGACCTGCTGGTGGGCGTGGTGCCTGTCGTGAACCTGGAGTGGATTCAGAAGATCGCCCGCGACAACAAGGAGCGCGGCTACTCGGCTGAGGCCACGGTGGACACGATCTTGCGGCGGATGCCCGACTACATCAACCACATCTGCCCCCAGTTCAGCCAGACGGACATCAACTTCCAACGGGTCTCGACTGTGGACACCTCCAACCCGTTCATGATCCGCGATATCCCAACGCCGGATGAGTCGTTCGTGATCTGCCACTTCCGCAAGGGGGCTCGCGCCAAATGGGGGATCGACTTCACCTATCTTCTCGACATGATCAATGGCTCCTTCATGTCCAGTCCCACGAGCATCGTTGTGGACGGCGGCAAGATGGGCTTCGCGATGGAACTGATCCTCACCCCGACCATCCACCGCATGATTGAGGAGAAGAAAAATCTCGCCTGATAGCAGCGACAGCCCTACACTTCCAGCAGTGCAACGGGTACTTCCCCCTGCGCGTCGTTCCGCTGCAGCCGCGTCATCAGCGCCGACATCGCCACTGACATCGCCACTGATGGGCCCCTCGATCGGATCGGGGATCCGGCCCCACCGCCAGCGCGGGCTCCCGGCCCGCGCCAAGGTCCTTCCTTCGAGATCCGGTCGGCTTCGGGTTCGCTGAGCGCCAACACACCGCTGGCCGGGTTCCAGGGATTGCGCCTGGATCGCATCAACAGTTCCGTGGTGCTGCAACTAGCGCGTCAGGTGTATTTCCGCTTCCTCTCCTCCGGTCCCGGCGGAATCGAGCCAGCTGGAATCGTGCTCAAGGTCGCGGCCACCGAGGGTCGGGTGGTGTTTGAGGCGCCGGTGCTGCTCCCCGACGAGCACTTCGTGCCAATCGAGTGGCTGCGCAACCGCAGCGTCGGTCGCAACCGGCCCGGACGCCCGGCGCCATCCCGCGGTCCGCTCTGAGGTTTCCGCCCAGGCCTGCCGATTCCATGTCCTCTCCCTCCGACCCCATCCAGTCCCTGATCCCGCTGCTGGCGACCCCGGTGGCCCTGATCGGAGCCTGCATCGGCAGTTTCATCAACGTCGTGGCTTGGCGGTTGCCGCGGGAGGAATCCCTGATCTGGCCTGGAAGCCATTGCCCCCGCTGCGGCACTCCCCTCGCCTGGTTCGAAAACATTCCCGTTCTGGCCTGGCTGATGCTGCGGGGCCGGTGCCGTCACTGCCATCAGCCGATCGCGGCCCGCTACCCCTTCGTGGAGAGCCTCTGCGCCGGCCTCTGGGTGGCGGTGTTGCTGGCCAGGCCCGATCGGATGGGCGCCGGGGCCGAGCCCGTTCTCCTGCTGGTGGCCGGGTGGTTTCTGGTCAGCTGGCTGCTCCCCATGGTGCTGATCGATCTCGACCGCCTCTGGCTTCCCGAACCGATGCTGCGCTGGGGGGTGCTGCTCGGACTGGCCTTCACTGCCCTGCTGGGATTCCTTCAGGATCCGGCCACCGGTCGCCGACTCCTGCTTGAGCATCTGGTGGCAACGGCGCTGGGACTGCTGGGTTTCGAAGCGGTGAGCGCCCTGGCCGAGCGGGCCCTCGGCCGGCCAGCCCTTGGCCTGGGAGACGCCAAACTCGCGGCCCTGATGGGCGCCTGGCTCGGGCCCGGCGGGCTCGGCGTGGCGGTAGCCCTTGCAGTGTTCGGGGGGGCGCTGGTGGGAGGAGTGGCCAGGATTCTCGGCCGGCTGGGTCCGAACCAGCCCTTTCCCTTCGGCCCCTTCCTCGCCGCGGGCACCGTGCTGGTGTGGTTGGTGGGGCCCCAGCCCTGGCTGCGGCTGATGCTCCCCGCTCTGGTGCCGTGAAGCCCCGTCTGAAGCGTGCTGCCAGGCCCAATCCCTCCGTAGCGCGGCAGCGTTAAATAGGTTTCCACTAGGTCGTCGCCCGATCCGCACCGAGCTTCTTCCCACCCATGTCCCTGTTCGACTGGTTCGCCGATCGCCGCAAGAACGCTCCTGTGGTGCGATCCAGCCAGGGTCCAGAACCCGATGAGGGGGACGGCCTCTGGAGCAAATGCCCCGAGTGCGACCTGGTGGTCTACCGGAAGGATCTGGTGGCCAATGCCCACGTTTGCAAGGGCTGTGGCTATCACCAGCGGATCGACAGCGAGGAGAGAATCCGCCTGATCGCCGATGAGGGGAGCTTCGAAGCCCATGATGCCGATCTGTCCCCAACCGATCCGCTCGCCTTCAAAGACCGCCGCTCCTATGCCGATCGCCTGCGGGATAGCCAGCAGAGCACCGGCCTCCGGGATGCGGTGGTCACCGGGCTCTGCCGCCTGGAGGGCATGCCCCTGGCCCTCGGGGTGATGGACTTCCGCTTCATGGGCGGCTCGATGGGTTCGGTGGTGGGGGAAAAACTCACCCGCCTGATCGAGGAGGCCACGGCCCGGCGCTGCCCCGTGGTGATCGTGTGCGCCTCTGGCGGAGCCCGCATGCAGGAGGGCATGCTGAGCCTGATGCAGATGGCCAAGATCTCCGGCGCCCTCGAACGGCACCGCCAGGCTGAACTGCTCTATGTCCCCTTGCTCACCCACCCCACCACCGGCGGTGTGACGGCCAGCTTCGCCATGCTCGGCGATCTGATCCTGGCCGAACCGAAGGCCCTGATCGGCTTCGCCGGACGCCGGGTGATCGAGCAGACCCTGCGCGAGAAGCTTCCAGACAATTTCCAGACCGCCGAGTACCTGCAGGAGCATGGATTCGTCGACAAGATCGTTCCCCGCACCGAGCTGCGCGCCACCCTGGCCCTCCTGCTGCGGCTGCATGCCCCATCCCGTCGCGGGCAGCCGGTGACCCCATGAAGCGTCAGCCCTCCGGCTCCCAATGGCCTCTCCGGCTTGAAGGGCGACGCCGGCTGAGATGGCTCCAGGCCATCCTGCCCTTGGCCCTGCTTCTGGTGGGCCTGGCCCTGCCCCCGGGGCCGACTCCGCTGCTGCTTGGCTTGAAGCCCGCCTGGGCCGGGCCGGTGGACTGGCGAGAGGTTCCGGCCTCCGCCACGGGGCGTCAGTGGTGGGATGCCGGCAGCCTGCGGCGTGATCGCCGCGGCACCCTGTCGGTGCTGAGTCGCTTTCAGCCCCTTTCCGAGCCGGAAGGGATCGAAGCTCCGCAGCGCTCCCCCGCCACTGGAAGCTTGGAAGCGAAACCGCGTAGCGCTCGCCAACCCCTGGGAACTCTGGTGGTGATGGAACTCGACTGCGATCTCCGGCTCTACCGAGACGTGTCCGTGAACGGCTTACCCCGCTTCAACGCCACCTGGCAGCCCACCGGCGGCGATCCACTCGTGGCGGCCACGCTTCAGCAGGCCTGCGCCGCAGCTGCAGGGCCCGCCATCAGCCGGGAACCGACGGCCTGAACGCTCGCCAGCTCCCTCCACCCCCAAGCCTTTGCTCCCCTCCATGGCTGCGCCCACCAACCGTCCCCTCGGCGTCGCCATCGCCGGCCTCGGATTTGGTGAGGCGGTGCACCTTCCGGCCCTGCGGGAATGCCCAGGAACCGAACCGGTGGCTCTCTGGCATCCCCGTGCTGAACGACTGGAACGGGCCTGCCGGGCGGCCGAGCTCGGCGGCAGCACCGATTTCAGCGCCGTCCTCGCCGACCCGCGGGTGGAGGCCGTGGTGATCGCCACCCCACCGGCCCCCCGCTTCGAGCTGGCCCGCCAGGCCCTTGAAGCCGGCAAGCACCTGCTGCTCGAGAAGCCGGTGGCCCTCGAGGCCGCCGCCATCGAGGAGCTGCAGCGGCTGGCCATCCGCAACAAACTGTCTGTGGCGGTGGATTTCGAATACCGCGCCGTGCCCGTGTTCCAGCAGCTCGCTGCGCTCTTGGCCGAGGGGGTTCTGGGAGAACCCTGGCTAGTGAAACTCGACTGGCTGATGGCCAGCCGCGCCGACGCGAGCCGTCCCTGGACCTGGTACTCCCAGGCGGCCGAGGGAGGGGGGGTGCTGGGCGCCCTCGGCACCCATGCCTTCGACATCCTGAACTGGCTCGTGGGACCCGCTGAGCTCCACGCCGCCCGATTGAGCACGGCGATCCGGGAGCGACCCCTGGCCGGAGCCATGGGCGCCGGCGCCTCCGCCATGGGCGCGGTGGATGCCGAGGACATCGCCCTGATCCAGCTCGATCTCAGCGACTCCCTGGGCCGGCGGGTGCCGGCCCAGGTGAACCTGTCCTCGGTGACCCGGGCGGGCCGGGGCTGCTGGCTCGAGCTCTACGGCCGTGAGGCCACCCTGGTGCTCGGGTCAGCCAACCAGGCCGATTATGTGCACGGTTTTCAACTGGCGATCTCCCGACCAGGCGAGCCCCTGCGACCGGTACCCGCCGATCCCGCTCTGGCCTTCGGACGCACCTGGGAGGATGGCCGGATCGCGCCAGTGTGCCGGCTGATCGGCTGGTGGGCCCAGGCCACCCGGGAGGGACGGCCCATGGTGCCGGGCCTGGCGGAGGCCGCAGCCAGCCAGGGCCTGTGTGATGCTGCCCGGCGGCATCAGCCGATCGGGCACCCCTGAAGCTTCAGGACCCTGTTTCGGCATCCCCTAGACTCGCCGCCAGGCACGGCGGGGGATCCCGCCAGTCGTCGCTTTCCCCCCATTCTCGAGGTTTCCCATGGCGCTCGTTCCGCTTCGGCTGCTGCTCGACCACGCCGCCGAAAACGGCTACGGCATTCCCGCCTTCAACGTGAACAACCTGGAGCAGGTCCAGTCGATCATGGAGGCGGCCCACGAGACCGACAGCCCGGTGATTCTGCAGGCCTCTCGCGGCGCCCGTCAGTACGCCGGTGAGAGCTTCCTGCGCCATCTGATCCTGGCCGCCGTGGAAACCTACCCCGACATCCCGGTGGTGATGCACCAGGACCATGGCAACAGCCCCGCCACCTGCTACGGCGCAGCCGCCAACGGCTTCACCTCCGTGATGATGGACGGCTCCCTTGAAGCCGACGCCAAGACCCCGGCCTCTTATGAGTACAACGTGCGCGTCACCAAGGAAGTGGTGGACGTGGCCCACGCCATCGGCGTGAGCGTGGAGGGCGAGCTGGGCTGCCTGGGCTCCCTTGAGACCGGCCAGGGTGAGGCCGAGGACGGCCATGGCTTTGAGGGCACCCTCGACCACTCCCAGCTGCTCACCGACCCCGCCGAAGCCGCCGACTTCGTGGCCAAGACCAACGTGGATGCGCTGGCGATCGCCATCGGCACCAGCCATGGCGCCTACAAGTTCACCCGCAAACCCACCGGTGAGGTGCTGGCGATCAGCCGCATCGCCGAGATCCACAAGGCCATCCCCAACACCCATCTGGTGATGCACGGCTCCTCCTCGGTGCCCCAGGAGTGGTTGGACATGATCAACAAGTATGGCGGTGCCATCCCCGAGACCTATGGCGTGCCCGTGGAAGAAATCCAGGAAGGCATCCGCAACGGCGTGCGCAAGGTGAACATTGACACCGACAACCGCCTGGCCTTCACCGCCGCGGTGCGCGAGGCGGCCTTCAAGGATCCCGCCAACTTCGATCCCCGCCACTTCAATAAGCCCGCCCGCCAGTACATGAAGCAGGTGTGCCTCGACCGCTATCAGCAGTTCTGGTGCGCCGGCAATGCCAGCAAGATCAAGCAGCGCGACATCAACTACTACGCCGGCCTCTACGCCAAGGGCGCTCTCGATCCGAAGACCGCGGTGGCCGTTTGAGTCGGAAACCAGTTCCCAGCGTTCCAGGGGCCTTCGGGCCCCTTTTTCATGGCGCCCGCAGGGCGACGTCTCAGGGCGCAGGATTGAGGGGTGTGGCCGCCTGCTCCAGGGCTGCAATACCTTGGGCACCCTGGTCCTTGAGCCCCACCAAGCGGGCGAGGGCGACCTCCAAACTGCGCTCCATCACGAAACGGCGGCCATCGGTCACCACCACTCTCACCAGGGTGGGGAAATTCGTGGATTTGGAGCGGAGATAGATCGGCTCGACGTAGAGCAAGCCTTCGCCCACCGGCAACACAAGAATGTTGCCGCGGACCAGCTGGGAGCCGCCGACCCTACCCCAGAGGCCAAACTGAAAGCTGATCTGTGGGTCCTGGGCGATCAGGGAGGTGATCTGCTCCGGGCCCAGCAGCAGACGTTGCTGCGGGAACCGCACCAGCACCAGTTGGTCGTAGTTCGGGGGATCATTGCGAGCGGCCAGCCAGCCCACCAGGTTTGAGCGCTTCACCGGTGAGAAGGGGAGCAGCAACACGAACTCCGGCTTCACTTCCCCCGGCAGTTGCAAGGTGGCGTGATACGGCTGTACCGGCACGGTCTTGGAGTCATAGATCTCCGAGGGCACTGCCCATTCATCCTCGCGGTTGTAGAAGGTCCGCACGTCGGTGACGTGATAGCGGAGCAGCCGCTCCGATTGAATCGAGAACTGGCTGATCGGCACCCGGATGTGCTTCAGCAAGGGCTTGGGCATCGCCTCCAATGGCCGGAACAGCTCGGGAAAGACCCTCTGCCAGGTGCGAAGAATCGGATCAGAAGCATCGCTCACGTAGAGCCAGACCCGTCCGTCGTGGGCGTCTACCACGGCCTTGACCGGATTGCGGAAGTAGCGAATCCCATTGGCGTTGGCCTCGCTGTAGGGGTAGCTGCGGCTGGTGGTGAAACCGTCGAGCATCCAGTACTGGTGCTGTCCGGGACGATGGCCCGGGCTGTCCTTCAGCTCAGCGGTGACCAGATACGGCTCGCTTTCGAAACCCAGGAATGGGGCCAGGGCCCGGAGGCGCTCCTTCACCTGCCGCCTCAGCAGCAGTAGCGATCGGGAAGTGAAGGATCCGCTGAACAGCACACGGGGCTCCCCCAGGTACGCGGCGGCCTTGAAGCGTTGCCAGGCATTGCCCAGTCCGACTCCCAATTCCCCTTCGAAGTGGTTCCAGAAGTTCAGTTCCCCGTCGGGGTAGTCGAACTCCTCCACCTTGGTGGGCGCAATCGCGTAGGGAGCGGGAGCCGATCCGTAATAGAGGCGGGGGCGGCCCACCGGGAATGCCCCTTTGGCACTGGCGTTACTGATGTCCAGCGCAGCGTTCCCCTGCACCCGCAGGTTCCGGCCCAGATCCTTCACGAAGAACGAGGGCAGGCCATCGGAGCCGAAGGTGTTCACCGGGGACACCGTGAAGCCGTAGCCATGGGTGAAGACCAGATGGCGGTTCAACCAGGTGCGGGACCTTGTCGGCAGTGCGCTGGGGTCGATCTCCCGGGCGGCGATCAGCACCTGCTGGGACGCCGTGCTCCGGGCTGGATCGCCCAGCAGGTAGCGATCCACAGCCGCGGAGGGGAAGCTGTAGTAGAGCCGCAATTGCTGGAGCTGGCGGTTGGCGGCCAGCAGGGGCCTGCTGTCCCAGAGGCGAATGTTGGCCAGGGTGCCCGGGGCCTTGGCCACGTCTGCGGCGGTGAGGGCCTGGCGCGGGGCCAGGGTCATCTCCCTCAGCCGCTCAAGACCGAAGGCACGGCGTGTGGCGCGGATGCTGCGGGCCAGATAGGGCGTCTCCACCTGCAGCTCCCGGGGTTCCACCCAGAGGCGCTGGACCAGCGGTGCCACCAGAAACTCTGCGATCGGCAGCAGCAGGGCCGTCCCCACCAAGGGCAACAGGATGAGCCGCCGCAGCCAGTGCCGGCGCATCGGCACCACCAGCCCGAGAGCCGTGAACAGCAGCAACAGGGAAAGCAGCAGCCGCAGGGGGAGGCGCACATGCAGGTCGACAAAGCCGGCACCGGCGGCCACGCCGCTGCCCTGCACCATCAGATCGAAGGGGCTGAGCGCCGCACTGATCGCTGCCACCACGGCCAGCACGGCGACCTGGGGCTGGAGCACCGCCTTCTGCTCCAGGCTCAGTCCAACGAAGCGCAGATCACTAACGGTGGTGCCCTCGGTGAAGGTCAGCCAGAGGCAGCCCGCCAGACCCACGGTCGCCTGGGCGAAGAGAACGCTGAGCAAGAGTTTCACGGCTGGCAGCTGCAGCACCGTGAAGCTGAGTTCGAATCCCGTGAGCGGATCCCCTTCTCCAAAGGGCGCCGCCAGCAGGGCGGGAACCCAGAGGCTCCAGCCCCGGGCCAGGGCCGTCGCCGACCCCACCAGGGCCGCGCCCAGGAGCAGCCGCAGGGTGGTGAGGGGCCAGACGAGCAGTGGGATCAGCAGGGCAGCACCAAGCCCGACCATCAGCAGAGGGGAAAGATCGGCGAAGACGGGAAATCCACTGATCACATCCCCACTGAACGGTGCCGCGATCAACCCCCTGGCCTGGACCTCCAGATAGGCGAGGCCACCGACCAGCAGGATCAGCAGCACGGCCTGAACGGCCACCAGGGGGCCTGGATTGAGCCGGAACAGGGAATCGGGGGGCAGGATTTTCGAGCCCGCCCGCTGGCGGAGATTCCAGCAGCGCTGGAGTTGCTGGAGTTGGAGGGGGATCCCCAGCCCCATCACCACCAGAAAGGCGGTCAGCTGCAGCAGCCACCGGCGCAGCACCACCGATTCGAAGCCGAATTGGCCGAACCACTCCCACTCGACCCCCAGGCGTGGAACAGCCACCCCCAGCAGGATGGCCGCAGGGATCAGGAAAGCCGCGGCCTTAACCAACAGCGGCGGAGCCGGAGAACGCAATGCCACAGGCTGAGACTAGGCAGTGGACGGTCGCAGGAGCCAGGAATGCGGCAGCAACCCAGGTCCTTCTTTATTCCGACCCTTTGGGTCGGGTATTCGTTCTCATTTCGGACCGCACTGCTAGCGTCGTTCTCTCCTGCGATCGGGCTATGACCGCAACCATCTCCCGCGCCACCTTCACGGGCCTGCGCTGCAAGGAATGCGGCCATCCCTATGAGGCCGGGGCCCGTCACGTCTGCGAGGACGTCTGTTTTGGCCCCCTCGAGGTCGTCTACGACTACGACGCCATCCGCAGCCGGGTGAGCCGCGCCACGATCGAGGCCGGCCCCACCTCCATCTGGCGCTACCGAGAATTCCTCCCCATCGAAGGGGACCCGATCGATGTGGGCACCGGCTTCACGCCCCTGCTGCGGGCCAATCGGCTGGCCCGCCGCCTTGGCCTCAAGGATCTCTACATCAAGAACGACGGTGTGAACATGCCGACGCTCTCCTTCAAGGACCGGGTGGTGTCCGTGGCCCTCACCCGCGCCCGCGAACTCGGCTTCACCACCGTGAGCTGCGCTTCCACCGGCAACCTGGCCAATTCCACCGCCGCCATCGCCGCCCATGCCGGTATGGAGTGCTGCGTCTTCATCCCCAGCGACCTGGAGCTGGGCAAGGTGCTCGGCACCCTGGTCTACAACCCCACACTGATGGCGGTGAAGGGCAACTACGACCAGGTGAACCGCCTCTGCTCGGAAGTGGCTAACACCTACGGCTGGGGCTTCGTGAACATCAACCTCCGCCCTTATTACTCCGAAGGATCGAAAACCCTCGGCTACGAGGTGATCGAACAGCTCGGCTGGCGCCTGCCTGACCACATCGTGGCCCCCCTGGCCTCCGGCTCCCTGTTCACCAAGATCCGCAAGGGTTTTGACGAATTCATCAAGGTCGGGCTGGTGGAGGAGAAGGCGGTGCGCTTCAGCGGCGCCCAGGCCGAGGGCTGCAGCCCGATCGCCCAGGCCTTCGCCGAGGGCCGCGACTTCATCACCCCGGTCAAGCCCCACACCATCGCCAAGTCGATCGCCATCGGCAATCCGGCCGACGGCCCTTACGCCATCGACATCGCCAACCGCACCGGCGGCAGCATCGCCGCGGTGAGCGATGCCGAGATCATCGAGGGCATCAAGCTGCTGGCCGAAACCGAGGGCGTCTTCACCGAGACCGCCGGGGGCACCACGATCGCGGTGCTCAAGAAGCTGGTGGAGCAGGGCAAGATCGATCCCAGCGAAACCACCGTGGCCTACATCACCGGCAACGGCCTCAAGACCACCGAAGCCATTGCCTCCTCGATCGGCGAGCCCTTCGTGATCGAGGCCCAGCTCGACAGCTTCAACAGCGCCTGGGAGCGGGCCCAGTCGCTGCACCGCGCCACCTGGGAAACGGTGGGCTGAACCGCGCAGCCCCTGCCGCAAGCTCTCGGCGTTCCCGATCGGCGGATTGCAATCGGCGGATTCCAAACAGTCACCTCTGATCCCTTCCCTACCCCCACCAGCCGATCGACACCATGGCCGTTCAGGTTCTGATCCCTACCCCCCTGCAGAAGTTCACCAACGACGAAGCCAGCGTGAGCCTCGAGGCCGGCAGCGTCGACGAACTGCTGCAGGCCATGGAGGCTCGCTTCCCCGGCATCCTGGCCCGCCTCTGCGATGACGGCGGCAAGCTGCGGCGCTTCCTCAACGTGTATGTGAACAGCGAGGACATCCGCTTCCTCAATCACCAGGCCACCAGCTTGGCCGATGGCGATGAGGTGAGCATCGTTCCCGCCGTGGCGGGCGGCTGAACCTCGCCGGCTGATCGCCGCCATCAGCGATCCGGAAGCAACGCTGGCACCAGCATCTGCTTCGCGCCCATAAGGTATTGGCCCATCGTCGTTTCGGAGGCTCGGAATCCATGGCCAGCGCTGCGACCCCCACCCCCACAGGCTCCCTGCCGGCCGGGGTCCAATGCCAGAGTGCCACGGATCCAGGCGGCGGGCTGATCGAAAGGGCACCCGCAGCCAGCGAGTTGCTGCCTAGCGAGCACGGGCTGAAGGCGGGCGAAGGCTTGGAAGCAGCTGCTCTCTGGTTCGACTATCGAGAAGCGGCCAACCCGGTGCGCCCCGGCCTCACCGAGCCGATCGGCCTGCACCAGTGGGGCGCCGAGCTGCACGCCTGCGGACCCACGGCCATCCTGCCACTTGACCTCAGCCTCGAGTTGGGTTGCCAGGGACCGGCCACCAGTCCCGCCCTCGCCGCCCACTTCCTGCGGATTCTTCCTGGCGAAGGCCTCACAGCCGCCGCCGTGGCAACCACCTCCCTGTTCGCCGTGCTGAGGGGCGGCGGGTCCCTGACCCGCCCCGGCGACCAACACGCCGGCCCGCTCTCCCTGGCCTGGGAGAGCGGTGACGTCTTCGTGCTGCCGGCGGGGCAGGCTCCCCAGCTCAAGGCTCGGGAGGAAAGCGTTCTCTACTGGGTGCACGACGGCCCCCTGCTCCGCTACCTGGGCGTCGAGCCGAGCCTGCCCCGCTTTCGTGCCTGTCACTATCCAGCCACCAGGCTGCAGCGGGAACTGGAGACCCTGCTCAACGACCCATCAGCCAGTAAGGCGAATCGGCTCAGCCTGCTGCTGGGCAACGCCGATCTGCCGGCCACCCGCACCGTGTCCCACACCCTGTGGGCAATGCAAGGGGTTCTGCCGGCGGGGTCCGTGCAATCAGCTCACAAGCACCAGTCGGTGGCCCTCGATCTGATCCTCGACTGCGACCCCGGTTGCTACACCTTGGTGGGCAGCTCCTGCGACAGCGAGGGGCAGATCCGTGATCCCCGGCGCATCGACTGGCAAAGCGGCGGCGCCTTCATCACTCCACCAGGCCTCTGGCATGCCCACGTGAATGAAAGCGGCCGGGCCGCCAGGCTGCTGCCAATTCAGGATGCCGGCTTACACACCTACCTTCGCAGCCTCGACATCCGCTTCCGGGGAGGCCTCCGGGGTGAGGAGTGAGGAGAGCTGAGCGGGCACCCTGGAAAGCTGAGGATTCTCCGACTCCCACTCGGCCACCAAGGCGCGGAACTCTTCGCCATTGATGGTTTCCTCGGCAATCAGGTGCTCCACCAGCCGATCGAGCAGCTGCCGGCGCGGCCGCAGAACGGCAAGGGCCTGATCCAGGGCAGCCGCGGCCAGCTTCCTCACCTGAGCATCGATCTGGCTGCCGGTGCGGCTGGAGTAGGGCGGAGCCTCGGGGCGGATCCAGTCGCGACCCAGGAACACCTGGCCAGCATCCGATTCCAAAGCCACCGGGCCGAGGCTGGAGAAGCCGTAGCGGGTCACCATCTCGCGGCAGATGCGGCTCACCATCTGCAGATCGCCAGCGGCACCCTGGGTCACTTCGCTCGGACCGAAGACCACGATCTCGGCAGCCCGACCGCCCAGCACCACCACCAGCCGCGAATGGAGATAGGCCTTGCTGATCAGGCCTGAATCGATGATGTCCTCATCCGGCATGGTGCGGGCGAAGCCACCGACACCGCCCGCCCGCGGCAGCAGGGTCACCTTGTCGAGCTTGTCAGCGTTGGGCAGCAGGGTGGTTAGCAGGGCATGACCCACCTCGTGATAGGCGATCAGGCGCTTCTTGGCACTGTCCTGGAGGGGGGCCGCCGTGAGGCCCATGGTGATGCGCTCAAGGGCATCGCCGATGGCGGCATCATCGATGCGGTTCTGCTGGCGGCGGGCCGTGAGGATGGCGGCCTCATTGAGCAGGTTGGAAAGGTCGGCCCCGGAGAATCCCGGCGTGCGGGACGCCCAGTCGGCGAGGGAGACGGAATCGGCAAGCGGACGGCTGCGGGCATGAACCGAGAGGATGTCCTCGCGTCCCTTGCGGTCGGGCAGGTCGACGGTGATGCGGCGATCAAAACGACCGGGGCGCATCAAGGCGGAATCCAGAACATCCGGCCGGTTGGTGGCGGCCAGCAGAATCACGCCGGAGTTCTCCTCGAAACCATCCATCTCGGTGAGCAGCTGATTGAGGGTTTGCTCCCGCTCATCGTTGCCGCCGCCGATGCCCGCGCCCCGCTGACGGCCGACGGCATCGATCTCGTCGATAAAGATGATGCAGGGCGCCTTGGCCTTGGCCTGACGGAACAGATCCCGCACCCGACTGGCACCCACCCCCACGAACATCTCCACGAATTCAGAGGCGGCCATCGAGAAGAAGGGCACTCCGGCCTCGCCGGCGATGGCCTTGGCCAGCAGGGTCTTGCCGGTACCCGGTGGACCCACCAGCAACACGCCCTTGGGAATCTTGGCGCCCACGGAGGTGAACCGCTCCGGAGAGCGCAGGAAGGTGACCACCTCCTGGAGCTCCTCCTTGGCCTCGCCGATCCCGGCCACATCCTCGAAATGCACCGCCACCGAACCCTCGGCCTGAAGACGAGGCTGGCTGCGGCCGAAGCCGAGGGCTCGGTTCGCCACCTGGCTCGAACGGCGGATCAGCAGGGTGAGGCCAGTGAGGAGCAGCATCACCAGTAGAAGATTGCCCAGCAGTCCGGCCATCGCCTCATCGCGCTGCTCATCGCGCACGGTGAGGGGCACTTGGGCCTGGGTGGCGGTGCGGATCAGGAGCTGGTTGTCGTTGAACACCGGCACCTGAACATTGCGACCATCTCGGTAGGTGGCATCCACCACCCCCTGGCGCGGGGAGAGCAGCAGATCCTTCACCCTGCCCGACGACAGATCCTGAAGAAGCTGGCTGTAGGAGGGGGTAGCGCCGCCACCACCGCCGATGCTGAAGGGCTGCTGGCGCACATCCTCTTTGCCGGCGGGCAGGGCCCCGGTCTTGGCATCGCCGCTCCGGGGGGACGCGTTAATGGCGCCGGGCTTCGCCGCTGTGGGGTCGGTAGCGGGGTCCGCGGGACGCACCCCCTGAACCTGAACCTTCTGGGCCGTCCCCTCGGGCGTGGGAGACGGCTGGGGCTGAGTCGACGTCGTTGCCACAGGCCTGCGAGGCGAGACACGACTCTAGCGATTTGACGAAAGGACGGTTCGCAACGGATGATCTTCGTTTGGCTGCACCAACGAAGGAATGGCTGTTCCTAAGAAGAAAACCTCCAAAGGCAAGCGCAATCAGCGTCATGCCCATTGGAAGGCGAAGGCCGGTGTCGCAGCCGCCAAGGCCCTTTCGATCGGCAAGGCCGTGCTGAGTGGCAAGGCCCAAGGTTTCGTTTATCCGATCGCCGAGGACGAGGAAGACGGCAACAGCTGAGCGGGATGATTCAACGGCTCCCAGCGGCGCCGACCATCCAGCTGGGTGACCCCAACAAGCGGCAGTTCTCCAGCCAGGTCGGTTGCATAGGGCGAGAAATTCCCTTCCCGATCCCCATCGGCCTCGATTGCGCCGTCGAACCCTGCCACCAGCGGGTCTTGGTAGAGGGGAGGCGGGAGCGAATGCAGGCTGGAGCGCACCAGGCGCTCCAGTTCTTCGGGAGCGAGCCAGGAGCTGCCGGCACGCCGCTGACGCGCCTCCGCCTGGAATCTCCAGCGCCGGGCCAGACACCAGCGGCGGGGCCGCAGCACCCAGAGTCCATCCGCAATTCGCCAGAGCGGTTCGTAGCTCTCGAGTTCCCGATCCCAGCGGGGCAGCCAGTTCCGTTCGGCTTCGCTGAGATTCCAGTCTTGCAGTCGTGCCAGGCCCGCGGCAACCGCATCCTCTCCGAGCGGCCGGCACCCCATCAACCAACCCTCCAGCACCAGCGCATCGGCCGTTTCCTCGCTGGCAGCGCAACGATCACCCTGGCCGGCCGCCAGGGTCTTGTCGAAACGGGGTAGTCGCAGGCAGGCACCGCCGCGCCAGGCCTCGATCCGTTCCACCAGCAGATCCACATCGTGGCTGCCCGGTGGGACCCTGGTCACGCCGAAGGGATTGCCAGCCAGACGGTTCAACCGCTCAGGGAGGGGGAGGTAGGCGTCATCGATGGAGGCCACGGCTAGGCGCAATCCATGGGCCGGCGCCAGGCTGGCCAGTTGCCTAACCAGGGTGGACTTGCCGACGCCCACCGGTCCGTTAAGGAGCAGCACAGGCCGGCGCCGGTTGGGGTGGCTCCGCAGCTCAGTCAGGTGAGCCAGTAGCGGCAGACCAACATGCTGCAGCAATCCGTCCGCCGCAGCGATGGGCGAGGGGCCTTTAGGTTCCAAGCTTGAAGGCCTCCAGCACCGCCGAGTAGGTGGTCCCGAGGCGCAGGTTGTCGAGCATCACCCAGACCAGCGGCGTCTCCTCGCCGCGCACCGCCCGGGTGCGCAGCCGCACGAGCAACTCCATGGCGAGAACCAGCGTGAAGACCACGGCCGACCGGCCACCCGGCACCCGCACCAGCAGCAGAGACATCAGGTTCTGGCTCAGGAAATAACCCACCAGCAACGAGAGCAGCGCCAAGCTGGCGTGGCGCCAGCTGCGCCGCAGCTGGCCCAGCAGGGAGCGGCCGAGGCGCCGTTCGAAGGCGGCATAGCGGGTGCGCTGCTGAGGAATCGTCATGGGGCAGGAAGCAGCCGCTCCAGCCAGCTCAGCGTGACCTGGCCCTCCGGACAGGCCGGACCGTGCAGCAGGGCGAGGGGCCGATCCGGACCTCCCAGGCCATCCACCACGGCGGCGGCAGCGGCAAAGACACCGACCCCGTCATGGCGGGACAGGGAGCTGAGGGTCACGAGGGTGGTGAGACCGGCCCCCCGGGCCGACGCCAGACCCTGGGCCGAATCCTCCACCACCACCACCCGCTGCGGATCCAGGCCTGCCCTGGCCAAGGCCAACCGGTAGCCCTGGGGATCGGGTTTCTTGCGGCTCACGTCATCGCCGCTGATCAAGCCGCGGAAGGCCCCGGCCACCTCCGCGAGACTGCCGGCCATGAGGGCCTCCACCGCGGCCCGGGAACTGGTGGTCACGATGATCTGGGTGAGACCGGCGGCGGCGGCGGCGCCAATCAATCGCGCCACCCCCTCCCGCAGCGGGATCGAGCCGTTGTGCATCAGCTCGGTGTAGTGGCGCTTCTTGGCTGCCACCAGAGCGTCGAGAAGGGTCTCGGAAGGCGGGCGGCCTTCGAGGTCTGTGAGGAAGAGGGCGATCCGCTCCCGGCCCCCGGTAAGCCGCAGATCGTTGAGATAGCGGCTCCGATCCCAGCGCCAGGGCAGACCCGCCTCGGCAAGGGCTTGGTTGTAGGCCACGCGATGGCCCTCGAGTTCCGTCTCAGCGAGGGTGCCATCCACATCCCAAAAAATCGCCTCAAGGAAAGGAGCCACTGCGCCAACGGTCCTATCACTGCAGGTTAGGGCTGGCGACACCGGTGGCCGGCAGCACAATGCGGAGGTGCCTGACCCTCACCTTGCCCTTCCTCGACACGCAACCCTGGGTTCTCCCACCACCATTGGCACGGCGAGATCCCCCAACTGGGGTTGATCCCGGGCCTGGAGTTTCCCTGGATTGCCCCGCGGTCGATCTGCCGGAGGAGCTGTTGGCGGTGCTGCGACGCCGGGGCCACCTCAGCGAGAGCAGCCTCAGCAGCCTCCTGGATCCCCCCCCGGCCCCCGATCCCCATCACCACTTCCCCGACCTCGACAGGGCGGTGGAGCGGTTGGAGCGGGCCTGCCGCTCTGGCGAAAGCCTGGCCGTCTGCGGCGACTATGACGCCGATGGCATGACCAGCACGGCCCTGTTGGTGGGCGTGCTGCAGCGGCTCGGGGCACGGCCAAGGGCCGCCATCCCGAGCCGGGCCAACGATGGCTACGGCCTCAATGCCGGCATGGTCGAGGCTCTGGCGGCCGATGGCGTGGGCCTGATCATCACGGTGGATAACGGCGTGGCGGCCCGGGAGGCCCTGGACCGGGCGGCCGCCCTGGCTGTGGATGTGATCCTCACCGATCACCACACCTTGCCGACCGAACGGCCGCCCCACCTGGCCCTGCTCCATCCGGCCGTCACCCCGCTGGATTCCCCCTACAGGGGCCTGGCCGGCGTGGGCCTGGCCCATGTGCTGGCCAGCGCCCTCTGCCGCCGGGTGGGCCGCCAGGACGGTGAAGCGATCGCTCTCGACCTGTTCTGCATCGGCACCATCGCCGACATGGCCCCCCTGGTGGGGGTGAACCGGCGCTGGCTGCTCGACGGCCTGCCCCGCCTGGGCCGAACCCAACTGCAGGGGCTGCGAGCCCTGCAGCGCCTGGCGGGCCTTGAGGATCCGCAGCTCAATGCCGAAGCCGTGGGCTTCCAGATCGCCCCGCGGATCAACGCCGTGGGACGGCTGGGCGATCCACTCCTGGTGGTGGACCTGCTCACCACCGATGAACCGGAGCGGGCCCTCGAATTGGCGCGGCAATGCGATGGGCTGAACCGGCAACGGCGCGAGCTTTGCAGCGCCATCGAGGCGGAGGCGGTGGCCCTGCTGGAGGCCGATGGCCGAGCGACTCCGCCGTTCGTGCTGCTGGCCCAGACCCATTGGCACCATGGCGTGATTGGCATCGTGGCCGCCCGGCTGATGGAGCGCTGCGGTCGTCCAGTGGCGCTCCTGGCCGATGAAGGGAACGGAAGGCTGCGGGCTTCGGTGCGGGCGCCGCGCGGCTTCGCCGTGGACCAGGCCCTCCAAGCCTGCGCTGATCTGCTGTTGCGCCACGGCGGCCATCCGGCCGCCGGCGGCTTCACCGTGCTGGCGGAACGGGTGGGAGAGCTTCAGGAACGCCTTCAAGAGTTGGCCCAGGCCTGGCTTGATGGGGCCGGCCAGGCCATGACCGTGGAGCCCGAAGCCCTGCTGCGCTTCGAGCGGATCGACCGCGAGTTCTGGGAGCAGCTCCGGCGCCTGGAGCCCTTCGGAATCGGCCATCCGGCCCCCGTGTTCTGGAGCAGCGGCTGCCAGGTTCTCGAGCAGCGGCTGCTGCGGGGTGGCCACCTGCAGCTCCAGCTCGAGCAGAACGGGCTACACCGCCGCGCCATGGCCTGGCGCTGGCAGGGGGGGGCTGAGCTGCCCGCCCAGGTGGATGTGGCTTACCGCCTCAGGATGGATCGCTGGCAAGGGGAGGAGAGGCTGCAACTGGAGCTAGTAGGCGTACGGCCTGCTGGCTGCGCCGGCTTGGTGCTGCGACGACGCGATCGCACCTACTGGTGCTCCCGCCACGCCGATGGGCTGATCATTCGCAATGCCGCCGGCGAGGAGGTGCGCAGCGGCCTCCACGACGAGCATTCCCACCCCTACCTACGCGCCCTGGTTCAGGAGGCCGCCATGGCCCTGGGTCTGACGGCCTAATGGGGGCACCGGGTCGCGCCGAGGGCGGGAGAAGTGCGAGCGGCTGGCAGTTTCAGGGCTGCGCCATGGCAGGGGTGGGCCTGGCCGTTGGTCTGGCCTGCTGGCCCCTGAACGCCATCGACCGGCTTCAGGACGCCCTGATCGGCCGATTTCCCGCCTATGGCGGTAGCTGGACGCTCCCTGCCCTGCTCCTGGCTCTGGCGCCGATCGCGACCGTGCCCCTGCTGCTGGTGCTCCAGGCCGGTGTGCTGCACCGTTCCGCAGGTTCGGGTTTACCCCAGCTCTTGGAGGCCCTCCAACGGCCGGAACGGCGGGACTTACAGCTGGCGGCAGGAACGACGGCCGGGAGACTCGCACTCTGGGGAGCGGCCAGCCTGGCCCTGCTGCCGATCGGCAGGGAAGGTCCCGCCGCCCAGCTCGGGGCCGCCGTGGCCCACGGGCTGGGCCGGGGCCGCCTCAGCAGCGAGTTGCTGGCCGCCGCAGCCGGGGCAGGCCTGGCCGGTGCCTTCAACACCCCCCTGATGGGGGTGATCTTCGTGGCCGAGGAACTGAGCCGCCGCTTCCAGCCGAACCTGATCTGGCCTTCGCTACTGATGGCCGGCGTAGCGGCCGAGGTAGCTGGCCTGGGCCGCCAACCTCTGTTCGCGCTCGGCATCCAGGCCACGCCGTGGGCGGAAGTCTTTCAGGCCTTCTGGGCCCTTCCGGTAGGCCTGGGAGCAGGACTTCTCGGAGCCTTGATGGCCAAGTTGCTGGTGTTCGGCACCGCCTTGATCCTGCCCCGGGCCCGGGCCCATCTCCTGGCCACAGGGCTGGCGGTGGGCACGGCCCTCACCGCCCTCACCCTGATCAGTGGAGGGCAAAGCTGTGGGGATGGTGAAACCCTGCTGCGCCAAACGCTGAGCCTGGCCGACCTGGAAGGATCCGGTGCCGTGGCCCTGGGCTGGGCAGGCGCCGCTCGCTGGGGCGCCCTTGTGGTGATGCGCCTGATCGGCCCCGTGCTCGCCCTGGCGGCCGGGATCCCTGGAGGGGTGATCGATCCAGCCTTTGCCGTGGGTGGCAGCTTCGGTGGAGGGCTGCTGGAACTCCTGAACGGGCCGAGCGGGCTGGGGGTGTTGCTGGGGATGGCGGCGGGGCTAGCCGGAGCCACACAGCTGCCGGTGATGAGCCTGGCGTTCGCGATTAGGATTACCGGATCGCAACAACTCTTACCTGGACTGCTCCTGGCGGCCCTGCTGGGTGCGGTGGTCGGGCGATGGCTGATGCCGCTACCGCTCTACCGGGCGCTGGAAAAACTTGCTTCCGATCAGCAGATCAACACATCCAAACAATAGTCGAACGGTGATCTTGCGGAGTGGGAGGAATGAAAAAAAGCTGAAAATACAGGTTCTCCGAAGCGCACCTCTCTCGCCGCCCATCACCCCTAGACAATCAGCAAGATTATTGGGGCGAGGCCCGCGGAGGCATAGGCGGGTAGTGGAGGCCTAGGGCAGAAGCGTCAGAGGGCGCCGCGGCGATAAAAGAGGATGAAAATCACCGCCGGGCCCGCCAAGGTGATCAACGCCAGGGCAGCGAAATTGGAGATCAGGTGGAAGTCGATGCCCATGAACGGCTCTCGCAAATGTCATTCACTACAAAATCCTAACCGCCAGGGGATGGGATTCGGCCCGCCGGGATGCCACTGTGATGCCTTGTCATGGGCGAACGCCATGACCCGGTGCGAGAATCCCAGCAGCAGCAGCCTTGATGGCACCAAGAATGGCGGCTCCGGCCCCAGGGAGGTGTGGCGGTGCATCCCGGGCTGCGGCTCCTGCTGCCGCCTTGATCCCGCCCTGCGGGCCGAAGCCATCGAAGCCCTCAGCCCCCAGCAGCGGAGCACCTATCTGAAGATGGTGGGCAGCGATGGCTGGTGCATCCATTTCGACACCGGCGGCTGTCGTTGCCGCATCTACGAAGAGCGACCCGACTTCTGCCGCATCAGCTCCCTGGTCGGCCTTTTCGGCAACGACGGCGAGTCGGGTGATGCCCTGGCAATCGCCTGCTGCAAACAACAGATCCGCAGTGAGCATGGCGGGCATGGCAGGGTAATGCGACGCTTTCTGAGGGCGATCCGGAAGCCACGATGAACAGCCCCACCAATCCAGGGCCCGATCCCGCTCTCCCTCCAGAACCGATCGGCTCCGACAGCGGAAGCAGCACCGCTGCGTCTCCATCCTCCGCCGCCCCAAACGGCCAGGCCCAAGCAGCAGAGCCCGGAATATCCACCACGTGGCTCGGGGTGTTCCTCACCACCGCCACCACGGTCTTTCTCGCCGAACTCGGCGACAAGACCCAGCTCGCCGCTCTGCTGCTCTCGGCGGAGTCCGGACGGCCGGTGGTGGTGTTCGTGGGGGCGTCCCTGGCCCTGATCTGCTCCAGCCTCGTGGGCGTGTTGCTGGGGCGCTGGCTGTCCACGGTGATGGCGCCGGAACAACTGGAGCGGGCCGCCGGCGTGCTGATGGTGGCCCTCGGCCTCTGGCTCGGCCGCCAGGCCGTGCTCAACCTCGCCCCCCTGCACCTGCTTCAACCCGGCCTGGCCGGTCTCGTCCGCTAGTACCTCTCGCCTTTGTCTTCCATGCTGGCTCTGCTCGGATCCACGTTCATCACCGTGTTCCTGGCCGAACTGGGAGATAAGACCCAGCTGGCGATCGTGAGCATCAGCGGCACCACCAGCCGCCCCGGCGCTGTCTTCGCCGGCAGTGCTGCGGCCCTGGTGCTGGCGAGCATGGTCGGGGCCGCGGCGGGAGGATCCCTCTCGAGCGTGATCCCACCGGACGCCCTGCAGCTCCTTGCCTCGGTGGGCTTCCTGATCCTGGGGAGCCGGCTGATCCTGCGGTCCTCCCGCAGCGGCGATGGCGAGAACGGCGAGACCACCACTCCCTAGAGTGAACAAAGGTTCGGCAGGGGGACCTCCGGGCCTGGACGCCGAATCCCCACACCGCCGGTACCCGGTCTGCCGGTTTTCAGGCAACCCCCCACTCCAGGCACCCGTTCCTTCTCCGACCGATCGCCGCCTGGGGCGCCCCTGGCCATGCCTCCCCAGCGCCGGCCAGGCGTTGAGAACCGGCCCGCTCGACCGGCTCCACACCCAGGCCCGGGATCTCCACCGCGATGGCCCGCGGCAGGTCGTCCTTCCATCCCGCACCCCAAGCGCGTGCGCCCGCTCCCCGCATCCACCTCAAGATGAAGTTCACGGTCGCTGACCTGCTTGACCAGCTGTCGAACACAGAGCCCATGCCCCTGCAGGACCTGGAAAAGGCCCTCACCCTGGGCAGCGAGGAGGAGCGCCAGCAGTTGCGCATCGGCCTTGATGCTCTAGTGCGCCTGGCGGTGGTGGCGGAATCGGACGCCGGACTCCAGCGACTGGACCCCACCGATCTGGTGCCGGCCCGACTGCGCTGCTCCAGCAAGGGCTTTTGTTTCGCCCTGCGGGACGACGGTGGCGAAGACATCTACATCCGCGACCACCAGCTCAATCACGCCTGGAACGGCGACCGGGTCTTGGTGAAGATCACCCGGGAGGGGGGTCGCCGCCGTTCCCCCGAGGGAGGGGTTCAGTGCATCCTGGCCCGGGACACCACGAGCCTGCTAGCGCAAGTGGAAGCGCGCGACGAAGACCGCCTCCTGGCCATTCCCCTCGACGACCGGCTGCTCACCAGCATCGAACTGCCGTTCGACGACCGCAGCCATGCGGACGCTGCCGGGGAGACGGTGGTGGAGGTCAGCATCGACCGCTTCCCGGTGGGTCAGTTCGCCGCCCGTGGGCATGTGGCCCGCAGCCTCCCAGTGAGGGGTGGTCCCGATGCCGACCGGGATCTCCTGCTGACCAAACATCACCTTCAGGGACGGCCACCGGCACCCCGCGCCAGCCTCCGCCATCTGGATGAGAAAGAACGCCGCGATCTAACGGCCTTGGCGGTGCTGCTGCCGGCAAGCTGGAGCGGCGTGGATGCGCCCTCCCTACCGGGCCTCTCTCTCGAAGCCCGGGAAGAAGGGGGCTGGCGCCTCTGGGTCCATGCCCCGGCAGTGGCCGAGCGCATCAGCCCTGGCAGCGCCCTGGACACCTGGCTATACCAGCAAGCCGGGGCCAACTGTGCCGGCACCCAATGGCTCCCTCTGCTGCCCCCCGCCCTCGACAAGGCTTCGGCATTGCGGGTCGGCGAACGGAATGAGGCCGTTTCCGTGGCCCTGGAGCTGAGCAGCGAAGGGGTGCTGGAGCACTTCCGCTTCTGCCTGAGTTTGGTCAAACCCGCTGCCCGCCTGGATTCTGCCGCCCTGGTGGCGCTGGCGGAACGCAAGCCCAAGGCCCGCACGGTGCCCGCTGCCCTCAAACCGCTCAAGGAGCATCTGCCGCTGGTGGAGAGCCTGCTCACTGTGGTGAGCCTGCTGCGCAGCCGCCGGCTTGAGGCCGGATCGCTGGATCTGGATCTTGCCACTCCGGCCATCGAAAGCCTCGGCGATCTGCGGATCCCGCTCCCCGATGCCTCCCGGGAGGGCTGGCTGGTGCAGCTTCCAGGCAGCGAGCCCATGGGCCTGTTGCGGGAGGCCGTGATGGTGGCCCATCGCGCCCTGGGGCGCCACCTCGCCGCCCTCCAGCTGCCGGGGCTGTTTGCTCGCAACAACGCCCCTGAAACCGATGACCTCAATGAGGTCGCCAAGGCGGCCCTCGCCCTGGAGATCCCCCTGGAGCTGAGTGCTGAAGGCAACGCCGATGCCGCCGAACTCGCCGCCGCCTTCGCCGCGACGGACCGCAGCCGCGCCCTTCAGAACCTGCTCCGGGGCACCATGCAGCCCGTGGAGCTCGACAGCCAAAGCGGAGCGCATGCCTTGGCGGGCGAAGCCGAGGCCTTTGCCTCTTGGTGCTGCCCCGCACTCCACTACGCCGACCTCTGGAACCAGCAACTGCTGGCCACCCTGCTCTCCCAGGGGAAGGACCGGCCCAGCGTGCGCCACAAGACGGGCATCGATCTGGCCAGCGACGCCTGCCATGGCAGCACCGACTGGTCGATTCTCACCCCATCCCAGCTGGCGCCCTTCCAGGAAGCCCTTGCCCATGGGCTGGCCAAACGGCTCAACGCCCGCAACCGATTCCTGCTTGAGTTCCAGGCGGATGTGTTGGCCATGGCCCAGTCTCGCTACGCCGAACCCCTGGTAGGCCAGACCCTGACCGGTGTGATCAGCGGTGTGCAGAGCTATGGCTTCTTCGTGGAGGTTCCCCCCTCCCAGGTGGAGGGGCTGGTGCACGTGAGCTCCCTCAAGGACGACTGGTACGAATACCGCTCGCGCCAAAACCGCCTGGTGGGTAGGAAAAACCGCCGCGTCTACATGGTGGGCGACCGGGTTGAGGTGGAGATCCAGAAGGTGGACGCCCTGCGTCACCAGATCGATCTGGCGGTGGTGCTGCCCGAGTCGGGTGAGGAAGCCCTCGCCGCGACGAACGGCGTGCTGGATGGCGCGGAAGCGCTGGTTCTCGCACCCCTCTGACCGGGCGTCCCAGCCCCCACCTTCCGGCATGCCTACCTTCAACCCCGCTTCACCACCGGTGGTCCTCGCCGTCTCCGGTGCGTCGGCACAACCGCTGGCCCAGCGGGCCCTGCAGCTGCTCCTGGAGGCGGATGTGGCGGTGGAAATGGTCACCAGCCGTGGTGCGATCGGTGTCTGGCAGGCGGAACTGGGATTGAGGGTTCCCTCAGAACCGGAGGCTCAGGAGCAGTTCTGGCGTGAACGCACCGGCTGCGGCAGCGGTCAGCTGCGCTGCCATCGCTGGAACGACCAGGCGGCCGCGATCGCCAGCGGCAGCCACCGCACCCGGGGGATGGTGATCCTCCCCGCCAGCATGGGAACGGTGGGCCGTATTGCCTCCGGCGTGGCGCTGGATCTGATTGAACGCGCCGCCGATGTGCACCTCAAGGAGGGACGACCCTTGGTGATCGCCCCGCGGGAGCTGCCCTGGAATCTCGTGCATCTGCGCAACCTCACCCGGTTGGCCGAGGCCGGTGCCCGCATCGCACCGCCGGTGCCGGCCTGGTATCACCAGCCGCGCACGATCGAGGAGATGGTGGACTTTCTGGTGATCCGCGTCTTCGATGGCCTCGACCTCGAACTGGGCTCGCTGAACCGCTGGCAGGGAGCTCCCCTGGGAGCCCACCCCACAGGCCAGGATCGGCAGCAGCCCAGCTCCCTGCCCCCCGCCGAACCCTGAACCTGATCCGACGCTTGCTGCTGCTTCCCCTGCTGGCGCCCCTGCTCGCCCTGCTGCTGACCGGTGCGCTCAACACCAGGCCCAAGGTGACGTTGCGGCTGCTCACCTGGCAGAGCCCTTCGCTGCCCCTCGGGGCCTGGATCGCGGCGGCGGCGGCCGGCGGCGGCGCCCTCAGCGCCGGGGGCACCGCCCTGGCCCTGAGGGATCCAGGCCCGGGACTGCGACGCCGGGTGCGTCGGGAGCCGGAGCGAGTGGAACCATGGGAAGGTTCTGCCGGCATCCCCTGGGGACGGCCCTGGAGCGGCGAGCGGCCTGCATCGGCGAGCTGGCGAGCCGGCAACGACCAGGGCAACCGGACCACGGGATCCCAAGGAATCGAGAACCTCGCTGAGATCGAGCCAACCCAGGCCTGGCGGCCGGCAGCCACAGCCGGTCCCGACAGGACACCCGGCGAGCCGCCGCCCACCCTCTCGGTTCCCTACCGGGTGATCCGGCGCGCCCGGTCTGAATCCCCCTTCGAACCCATGGGCTCCGGGGCGCCCGGGCGTCAGGCTCGCAACGATCGCGGCGGCTGGTCCCGGCAGGGAGAGGAAGGACGCAGCGCCGACCCCGTGCCCGTTAGCGATGACTGGGGAAGCGACACGCTGGAGGATTGGTGAGGAGGATTGGTGAACGAACCCCGGGCGAAGATAGTCGTTGGAATCCCTAGAGTTCCCTTCAGATACCGCCGACAAGCGAACCGGTGACCGAGAGCCCCAGCCCCGCCAACCCCGGCCCCAGCACCCCAGCGCCGGCATCCGCAGCCCAAGCCAGCGAACCGACAACACCCGCAGCCACGGCAAGCGAAAGCGCGGCTCCGGTCCGTGCGCAGGCGGGCGCCGCCCCAAAGGCGGCTTCCCTCGCGCCTGGCGCCGCTGCCAAGCCTGCCGCCGATGCCAAGCCTGCGGCCAAGGCGAAGCCACCGGCGCCGGAGGAGCAGCCGTTCGAGCGCTTCGTGCCCGATCTGCTGCTGCCCGCCATCGCCGCGGAATGCCGCACTTACGGCGGTCCTGCACCGGAGCTGAGCTTCCTGCAGGGTCCGATGCCGGTGGTGGGAAGCGATTGCTGGATGGTGAAGGGCCAATTGCCCGGAGAACGCCGCTTCTGGCTCTGCTTCACCAGCCCCGACATCCAGGCGTCGAAGACCGTGGCCCTGGCGGAAGCGGGAGCCGAGCCGAGCCTGCTGGAATCCTTCCTGATCGATGAGCGCAAGACCACGCTGGCGCTGCTGGTCTCTCGACTGGTGCAACGGCTGAACGGTCAGAAATGGCTGGGGCCCAACTGAGGCAGGGCCTTCACAACCAGCCGGAAACGGTGGGAGGCCCCCTACGATGAGTTTCATAGAAGTCCCTTCCACGCTCGATGGTGCCTCCCGCCGCCACAGCCTCCACCAGCCTCCAAGGCTCGCCCCAAGCCCCAGGGTCGCTCGGCAGCCCTCCGGCTCCCGCCGTGAAGGATCCCGCCAAGGACACGATCCTCACACCGCGCTTCTACACCACAGATTTCGAAGCCATGGCGGCAATGGATCTGCGCCCGAACGAAGCAGAATTGGAGGCGATCTGCGAGGAATTTCGGAAAGACTACAACCGTCACCATTTTGTTCGCAACGAAGAATTTGAAGGCGCTGCCGATAAGCTGGATCCCCAGACCCGCAAAGTGTTCGTCGAGTTTCTCGAGCAGAGTTGCACCTCAGAATTTTCCGGCTTTCTCCTCTACAAGGAGCTCAGTCGTCGGATCAAAGAGAAGAATCCCCTACTGGCCGAGTGCTTCGCCCACATGGCCCGCGACGAAGCCCGCCACGCCGGCTTCCTGAATAAGTCGATGGCCGATTTCGGCCTGCAGCTCGATCTCGGTTTTCTGACAGCCAACAAGGCCTACACCTACTTCAAGCCCAAGTTCATCTTCTACGCCACCTATCTCTCGGAGAAAATAGGCTACTGGCGCTACATCGCCATCTATCGCCACCTCGAGAAACATCCCGAAAGCAAAATTTTCCCGATCTTCAATTTCTTCGAAAACTGGTGTCAGGATGAAAATCGCCACGGCGATTTTTTCGATGCCCTGATGAAGGCCCAGCCCGACACAGTCCGGGGCTTCACCGCCAGACTTTGGTGTCGCTTCTTTCTGCTAGCCGTATTCGCCACAATGTACGTTCGCGATGTGGCACGCAAAGAGTTCTACGAAGCCCTCGGCCTTGATGCTCGTGAGTACGACAAAGAGGTGATCATCAAGACCAACGAAACGTCGGCCCGCGTCTTCCCCGTGGTGCTTGATGTGGAAAATCCCCGCTTTTGGATCCGCCTGGAACGGCTCGTCCGCAACAACGAGGCACTCAACACCGTCGAGGCTGGTGACGGCCCTGCTCCGATGAAGGCCCTGCGCAAGCTGCCCTTCTGGGGAGCCAATGCGCTCGAAATGGCCAAGCTCTTCCTGATGGCGCCGATCCGCAGCGAAGCCTTCCAGCCATCGGTGCGCTGAGCTTTGGCCACCTCCACCCTCAGCCCCTCGGCTCCCTTCCACGACGAAGGTTGGATTCGACGCCTTGAACCTCTGCTTGCGGCCGGCACAGCCGCAGGCGCCGATCTGGTGGAGGTGTTCCTGGAGCGCACCGACCACCTAGGCGTGCTGGCCGAACAGGACACCATCACCAGCGTGAGCCCCGCCTTCGGCATGGGCGCAGGCGTTCGGGTGTTCCGGGGCGGCCGCGACGGCTTCGTGTCGACCAACGACCTGGGCGAAAGCTCACTGCATGCGGCCCTCGATGAGGCCTTGGCGATGCTGGAACTGCGCCGCAGCTCGTCCACCGGACCCGGATCCTTCCAGGGGCTGACAAGCCTGCGGGATTTCGCGCTGGCCAAACAACCCTGGCTGGACTACTGCCCGGATCTCACCGAAGCCACCGCCAGGCTGCTGCAGGGCACCCATCATCTTGAGCAGCACGGCAGCCATCTGCAGGCCCGACGCGGTAGCTATGCCCGCAACTGGCAGGAGGTTCTGGTCGTCGCCAGCGACGGCACCCAGGCCCGTGATATTCGACTGCATCAGACGGTGGGCCTCTCCGTGCTGGCCGCCGATGGCGATCACCGGGCGAGCCTGAGCCGTCGCTATGGCACCACCGATAACCCCGACGATCTGCGCCATTGGGATATGGAGTCCTCCGCCATCGACCTCTGCGCCAGTGCGGCCACCATGCTGTACGCGGATTACGTCGAAGCGGGACAGTTCCCGGTGGTGCTGGCCAACCGGTTCGGCGGTGTGATTTTCCACGAAGCCTGCGGCCATCTCCTGGAAACCACCCAGGTGGAGCGGGGCACCACCCCCTTCGCCGACAAGGTGGGCGAGCTGATCGCCCATCCCGCCGTGACCGCCATCGATGAAGGAGTCAGCAACAGAGCCTTCGGATCCCTGGCCATGGACGATGAGGGCATGGAACCCCAGCGCAGCGTGCTGATCGAGAACGGCGTTCTGAAGCGCTTCCTCAGTGACCGCGCCGGCGAATTGCGCACCGGCCATCGGCGCACCGGCAGCGGTCGCCGCCAAAGCCATGCCTTCCCCGCCGCCAGCCGCATGCGCAACACTTACATCGCCGCCGGGCCCCACACTCCGGAGGAGTTGATTGCTTCCGTCGACCGGGGGCTCTACTGCAAATCGATGGGTGGCGGCAGCGTCGGCCCCACCGGCCAGTTCAACTTCGCGGTGGAGGAGGGCTATCTGATCGAGGACGGCCAGCTCACCCGGCCGGTGAAGGGAGCCACCCTGATCGGTGAGGCCAGGGAGGTGATGCCCCGGATCTCGATGTGCGCCAACGACCTCGAACTGGCGGCAGGGTTCTGTGGATCGGTGAGCGGCAGTGTCAATGTCACGGTGGGGCAGCCGCACATCAAGGTGGATGCGATCACGGTGGGGGGGCGTTGACCATGGAGTCGGAGCGTTCAAACCTCGACAGGGCGTCCTCCAACCGGGTTGAACTCACCGGAGGGCAGCCGACGGCAGACCTAGAGGACGGCCACCTCGAAGCCCCCCGGTTGCAGGAGAGCGTGGCGGCCATGGCCCGCCGGGCCGGCATCCACCAGTGGGACCTTGGTGCCGCGTGCAGCAGCGACCGCTCCGTGCAGGTCGATCGCGGCGAGGCCAAACAGCTCAAGGCCGCTCAGCGTCGTTCGATCACCGTGCGGGTGTGGAACGATGCCAACCGGATCGGCATCACCAGCACCTCCGACCTCTCCGAAGCCGGGCTGGCCCGCGCCCTCGAAGGGGCCAAGGCCGCCAGTGCCTTTGGCAACGAGGACGAGACCCCGGCCTTCTCCCCCCTGGCCACCGCTCCCCTGCCAACACTGGAGCAGCCCCTGCACCCCTCCCTCGGCATACTGAAACTGCTGGCCACCCTCAAGGAGGCGGAAGCCGATCTGCTCGGCCGCCACCCCGCCATTGCCACCGTGCCCTACAACGGCCTGGCAGAGCGCAGCAGCGAGCGGATCTACCTCAACAGCGATGGGGCCTGCCGGCAGCAGAGGCTCACCACCGCCAGCGTCTATCTCTACGCCCGGGCTGAGGAAAGCGGCCGCAAACCCCGCAGCAGTGGTGCCGTGAGGCTGGCCTACGGCGCCGATGGCCTGGATGTGGCGGGCTGCATCGAAGAAGCGGCCGAGCGCACGATCGCCCATCTCAACTATGGCCCGATCCCCACGGGGCAGTACACCTGCGTGTTCAGCCCCGAAGCCTTTCTCGACCTGATCGGGGCCTTCAGCAGCCTGTTTAATGCCCGCGCCGTGCTGGATGGCGTGAGCCTCTCAAGCCGCGATTCCATCGGCCAAGCCCTGGCTGTTCCCTTCCTGGCCATCCACGACAACGGCCTGCATCCCGGCAATGTCGGAGCGTCCGCCTTCGATGGAGAAGGCACGCCCACTCGGCGCCTGAGTCTGGTGGAGGGTGGAATGCTCCGGAATTTTCTCCACTCGGAAGCGACTGCCCGGGCCTTCGGGGTTGAACCCACGGGCCATGCCGGGATGGGAGCCAAGGCCAGCGTCGGGGCGAACTGGTTCGAAGTGGGGCCCTCACCGGAGAGCGGTGGCGGAGCCGGCGGCCTCGACCGTTTCCTGGCCAGCCGGAACGGTGGCCAGGGCTTGGTGGTGATCGACTCTCTCTCCGCGCTCCACGCCGGTGTGAAGGCGAGTCAGGGATCCTTTTCGCTCCCGTTCGACGGCTGGTGGATCCGCGATGGTGAACAGCGCTCGATCGACGCAGCAACGGTAGCCGGCGATATCCGCACCGTGCTCCACTCCCTGCTGGGCTTCGAGGGAGAAGCGAAGATCACCCCCGATGGCCTCTGCCCGTGGGTCTGGGTGGAAGGGCTCGCCGTGACCGGCGACGCCTGAGCTGTCGGCCGCCGTCCCCCCCGGGGCTGCGGCTATCGCTGCTTAGCCACCCGCCAGGCTGCAGCCTGGAACCAGCATCCAAGCGGTCATGAAAATCCTGTTCTGGGGCACCCCCGCCTACGCCCTGCCGAGCCTGGAGGCCCTGCTGGCGGCAGGCCATCAGGTGGTGGGGGTGGTGAGCCAGCCCGACCGACGCCGCGGACGGGGCAAAGCCCTGATGGCCTCGCCGGTGAAGGCCCGGGCCCTTGAACTGGATCTGCCGGTGTTCACGCCGGAGCGGATCCGCAGAGAACCCGATTGCCAGAGCGAGCTGGCCGCCCTGGCAGCCGATCTCTCGGTGGTGGTGGCCTTCGGCCAGATCCTGCCGCCCCAGGTGCTGAACCAGCCCCCCCTGGGCTGCTGGAATGCCCATGGCTCCCTGCTCCCCCGCTGGCGGGGGGCGGCCCCGATTCAGTGGTGTCTCCTGGAGGGAGACCCCGAAACCGGGGTGGGAATCATGGCCATGGAAGAGGGCCTCGATACGGGCCCCGTGCTGCTGGAGCGTCGCCTTGCTGTGGGCCTGCTGGAGAATGCCGCCCAACTAGGAGATCGACTGGCCTGGCTCAGCGGCGATCTGCTGGTGGAAGCGATTGATCGGATCGCCGCAGTGGGCGAAGGCACTCAGAGCGAACGGCTGGAACGGCTAGGAGTGCGCACCCAGTCCAACGAGGGAGCGAGCTACGCCCGCCTTCTGACGAAGGAGGACACCATCGTGGACTGGAGCGCTTCAGCCTTGGCGGTGCACCGCCGCGTCATGGGGCTGTATCCCGGCGCCCAGACCCGCTGGCGGGGCCAAAGGCTGAAACTGCTGGCCAGCGAGCCGCTGGTGCAGAGGCTGCGGGAGCAACTCACCCCCGAGGGCCTCAGGCTGGCGGATCTCTGGGGCGGTCCCCATGGCCAGGAGCCTGGCACCCTGCTGGCCCTGGCCGAGGGGGTCGGAGCGGTGGTGGCCACCGGCGGCTGTCCGGTGCTGATCAGGAAAGCACAACTGGAAGGCAAGGCAGCCGTGGAGGGTTCGGCCCTTCTCCAGCAGCTGAATCTTCGCGTCGGCGGCAGCCTCGGACCCTGAGCCCGCGAGTCAGTGGCACCTGATCATGACAACCCGATCGCCCTGCCCGGGATTCGATCGAGAGCTGCACCGTGGAGCTCTGCACCGGGGAGCGTTGCACCGGGGAGCTCTCGCACGGAATCGGCTTCTCTGATCCGCCGCGAAAGGTCTGGCCGCTCCGTGGTGAACCATGCTGCAGTTCCCGAAGCCCCGTTACGCCCCATGCATTTCGGGGGCCTACGGGGCCTGCCGGGGCTGGGATGCCGTGCCTTAGCGGCAGACGACCTCAGAGGGCTGAGACGCCCAAAACGGAGTCCTGGCCTTGGCTACGGTGCAATTCATGGAGACCCTCTAGCTGGTTGTAGACAGCCACCAGCTGGTCACGGATGTGGCGACTGTTGTCGATTTTCTCGAGCGAAAGAAGCATGGTTTCGATCTGACCCTTGCAATCGATCAGCACGCGGCATTCGGTGGAACCGGGTTCGTAGGGCATGGCATCAATGGCAGTGAGTTCAGTTCAATCGAGCCATGGTCTCCAGACTGTCGCTTTCACTGCCATTTGGCAGGGTCGCAGCGGGTTGGCAAGAAAGCAATCAGCGGGAGCGGGGGCGGCGCCCCGGGGTCCGCTGGGGCTGCCCAGGGCCGTCGCGGCGGCGGCCGCGGCCGCCGCTGAGGTCGAGGGGAGGAGCGGAGAGCACGGTGGGCTCGAAGCCGGGCACCTCCTGCCGGGGCAGGGGCGAAGCGACCAGCCGCTCAATGGCGCGCAGGAGCTCATGTTCCTCGGCCGCCACCAGGGAGATGGCGTGACCGTTTTGGCCGGCCCGGCCGGTGCGGCCGATGCGGTGCACGTAGTCCTCAGCCACGTTGGGCAGATCAAGGTTCACCACGTGGGGCAGCTGGTGGATATCGATGCCGCGGGCGGCGATGTCGGTGGCCACCAGCACACGCACCTCCCCGCTCTTGAAGCCGGCCAGGGCGCGGGTGCGGGCTCCCTGACTCTTGTTGCCGTGGATGGCGGCGGCGGAGAGACCCTCCTTCTCGAGCCGTTCGGCCACCTTGTTGGCGCCATGTTTAGTGCGGGAGAACACCAGCACCTGCTGCCAGTCATTGCTGCGGATCAGGTGGCTGAGCAGATCCGCCTTGCGAGCCATGTCGCAGGGATGGAGCACCTGCTCCACCAGCGGCGCCGCCTGGTTCTCCGGGGTGGCCTGCAGCAGAACCGGATTCTGGAGCAAACCCTGGGCAAGCCTGCGGATCTCGGGGGAGAAGGTGGCGGAGAAGAGCAGGTTCTGACGCTTGGCTGGCATCAGGCTGATGATGCGGCGGATGTCGCGGATGAAGCCCATGTCGAGCATCCGGTCGGCCTCATCCAGAACCAGGATCTCCACCTGATCAAGCCGAAGCGCACGCTGCTGATGGAGATCCATCAGGCGGCCTGGGGTGGCCACCAGAACATCGGTGCCGTGGCGGAGGCGATTGATCTGGGGGTTGGGACTGACGCCGCCGAACACCACATCGGAGCGCAGATCGAGGTAGCGGCCATAGGCCACAACGCTCTCGGCCACCTGGGCAGCCAGTTCGCGGGTGGGGGTGAGGACAAGGGCCCTCACCTGGCCGGCGCGGGCACGGGGGCCATGGCGGAGGCGCTCCAGCATCGGCAGGGTGAATCCGGCCGTCTTGCCGGTGCCGGTCTGGGCCGCGGCCATCACATCGTGGCCCTCAAGCACGGCCGGGATGCAGGTCAGCTGGATGGGGGAAGGGGTGCGGTAGCCCTTGGCCGCCACGGCCTTGAGCAAGGGTTCAGAAAGACCGAGCTGCTCAAACTGCACGGCGAGGGCCGCCACCGGGGCGGTGAGGTTCGTGGGCGCATCGGGGGCTCCGCTCCTCACTTGGGGTCCTGCACCGGATCCGGAACGGCTCTCGGCGACGGCGGCCAACGCCACTGCAGGGGCGGCGGGATCGAGGATCGCGCCTGCGCTGCGCGGTGCGGCTCGCCGGCGGCGAACGGATTCGGAAGAGGAGGAAGTGATCGCGATGCGGCATCAGGGACTCCACCCTAAGCAGGGGCCTCAGCGGGGTTGATGGGAGCCGCAGCGCTCACACGGACCTTCCGGAAGCACGGCGCAGCGCAGCAGAGGGGAGAGGGCATTGAAGCGGCAGGAGGGATCGCCGATCACCCAGCCCCCCTTCCAGGGTCCGGCATCGGCGGGCCGCTGCTGGGGCTTCACGTCAAGGGCCACGGAAACCAGCTCGTAGCGGCCATCTCGAAGGCGGTAGCGGTGGGAGCGCTGCAGCACGAGGAAGCTGCGCCCACCGTGCTCAAGCCAGCGGCCGGGCTGGGGAGCGTCGGCTAGATCATCAAGATCGAGTTCATCGAGCAGAACCAGGCTGTGGGGATCGCGCAGCTGAACTCGCATCAATCCACCTGGGACACTTCAGCCACAGCGCCAGTCCCCGGCAGAGGTGGCGCTCCCTGAGCAGGCACGTCCGGGGCAAAGGCGGAGCCAGCCACCGGTGCATCAGGGGTCGGTGGGTCGTTGCGGGCGGAGAATCCCCAGGCAAAAATCACGGCAACGCTCAGCAGCACAGCCCACTCCGGCAAGACCAGATCCGGATTGATCAATCGCACCAGCAGGCGGATGCCCACCAGGGCCACGGCCAGATAGCCCGAGGTTTCCAGGTGACGGAACTCATCCAGCCAGCGGATGAACAGTTCGGCCGTGAGGCGTAGGGCCACCACCCCGATCACCCCGCCGGCCATCACGAGCACCAGCCGGTCGGTAACGGCCACTGCTGCAGCCACGCTGTCGAGGGAGAAGGCCAGATCGGTGAGCCCGAGGGTGACCACCACCCCCACCAGCCTGCGGATCTGGCCGCCGGCATCAGGCACCTCCGCTGAGGGCGACGGAATCAGGCCGTCAACGACGGCGGCGGCCGGGGTGTCAGCCGGGGTGTGATCGGTGGCCGGTTCGGTCCCGGGGGCCTGATCCGCGGCCAGTAGGTGCGAGCCGGACAACCAGAGCAGGTAGGCGGCGGCCAGCAACTGAAGGGGCCAAAAGCGCAGCACCCAGCGGGCCGCGATGATCAGCAGGATCCGGAAGCCCAGGGCCAGCAGCAGGCCGAAATTCAGAGCCTGGCGCTGTTTCTGCGGGTCATGCAGCCGCCTGGAGATCGCCGCCAGAGCGATCGCGTTGTCGGCGGAGAGCACCACCTCCAGCGCCACCAACAGGGGCAGCACCCAAAGCACCTCCCCCCACTGATCCACGCCCTGGAGGAGGCTTGAGAGAGTAGGCAGCGTCTCCGCTTCCATGGGGCACCGTTGATAGGGATATGGGCCTCGGCGCGACCAGGCCGGGGGCGAAGGGGCGGCCCTCCGGACCATCGGCGCGAACCCGGTGACTGGAATCGGGAGTCGCGGACGGGACAATGAAATGAACCTAGGAAAGCCGGATCGCTGCCTGTGTTCCAACCGATCCAGTTCCAGGTGCGCCTTGTCCACGCCGAGTCCGGCAACCGGGTGGTGGAGGTCAGGGCGCTACGGGGAAGCACCCCCCTCGGCAGCGCCCTCGGCGAGGCCGCCAACGCCGAGGAAGCGGAGCAACGCGCCCTTGATCGGTTGCTGAGCCGGCTTGGGCCGCTCGAGGAGCTGTCGACCTCCAACACCCCGATTCCGGCGGACACGATTGCGCCAGCACCGGTGACGACGCCAGCGGCTGAGGCCCCAGCGAGCGGCCAGAGCACAAGGCTGCCGTCCGCTCCGGTTCTGAGGCACGCCACCAACAGCCCGCCCCGGGCCGGCCCCGCCACCACCACGCCGGCAGCCCCACCGCCCGCGGCGGCCGCCCCCCCCGCAGATCCGGAAGACTGGAGCAGCGAACTGGCGCGCCTGGATCTGGAACTGCGGCGGCTGGGCTGGAGCCGCGAGCAGGAGGGGGAGTATCTGCAACGGGCCTTCAGCCACCCCAGCCGCAGCCGGATCACCAGCTACACCGATCTCAAGTCCTATCTCGATGTCCTGGAGGGTCTGCCCCCCGGCGCCGAGCCGGCCCGCAGCCCCGTGCCGCTGCGGCGGCGGGATCTGCTCGTCCAGTCCGATCAGCTGCTGGTGGCCCTGGGCTGGCAGGGCGAGCAGGCCCGCCAGTTCCTGGAGCAGCAGCTGGGGGCCAGCAGCCGTCAGCAGCTCAACGACAGCAAACTCCTGCACTTCAACATGCTTCTCGAAGGTGAGCTCCTGGAGCGGGACCCCACCGGTGGGAGGATGAATAACCCTCCAGCACCACCCCCATGACGATCAGGGTCGGCATTAATGGATTCGGCCGCATCGGCCGCCTGGTCTTCCGCCGCGCCGTGAGCCAGGAGGGGATCGAGGTGGTAGCGATCAACGACCTGATCGATGTCGATTACATCGCCTACATGCTGCGTCACGATTCCACCCACGGCCGCTTTCAGGGCACGGTGGAGGTGAACAACGGCGCCCTGGTGGTGAACGGCAAGCCGATCCGCATCAGCGCCCAACGCAGTCCGGCCGATCTGCGCTGGGATGAGGTGGGGGTGGACACGGTGCTCGAAGCAACCGGCTTCTTCCTCACCGACGAAACCGCCCGTGAGCATCTCCAGGCCGGGGCCCGCAAGGTGGTGATCTCGGCCCCCTCCAAGGACGACACGCCGATGTTCGTGATGGGGGTGAACCACAGCAGCTACGCCGGCCAAGAGATCGTTTCCAACGCCTCCTGCACCACCAACTGCCTGGCCCCGATGGCGAAGGTGCTGCATGACAACTTCGGCATCGCCAGCGGCCTGATGACCACCGTGCATGCCACCACCGCCACCCAGAAAACGGTGGATGGCCCCTCGGTGAAGGACTGGCGCGGCGGCCGAGGTGCCGCCCAGAACATCATCCCCTCCTCCACCGGGGCCGCCAAGGCCGTGGGCAAGGTGATCCCGGCCCTCAACGGCAAACTCACCGGCATGGCCTTCCGGGTGCCCACCCCGGATGTGTCGGTGGTGGACCTCACCGTGAACCTGGAGCGGGCCACCAGCTATGAGGCCGTGAAGGCAGCGATGAAGACCGCCTCCGAAGGCGCCATGCGGGGCATCCTCGGTTACACCGAAGCCGAGGTGGTGTCCACGGATTTCCTGGGCGAAAGCTGCACCTCGGTCTTCGATGCCGGCGCCGGCATCGCCCTCACTGACACCTTCATGAAACTGGTGGCCTGGTACGACAACGAGTGGGGCTACTCCTGCAAGTGCGTGGATCTCATCCGCCACATCAACAGCGCCGGCTGATGCCTAGCCACACAGCTGAAGCAGTAGCCACGCATCGGTGTTCTGGGGGCCTGAATCCGTTCTCGCTCAACTGCGCAGGGGGCAATGGCGGCTCACCAGAGCAGCCCCCAACCCCAGCCGGTTCTGGTTGGCGTAGGCCTCGGCCTCCAGGGCCCGCTCCGCCGAGGTGGCCTCGGCGTAGGTGGGTTGGTCGAGCTGTTCGGCCAGTTCCGGCGTGAGCTGGTTGTCGAGTCCCAGAAGCTTCGGGTAGGCCCGCAGTCCGCCGCCGAAACAACTCTGGGCCACGTGGATGGCCTCATGATTGAGCACGCGAGCGAAATCGAGGGTGCCGTGGCCCACCACGGAGGGATCGATCCTGAGGGTGCGGGCAGCGCCATCCCATTCCGCCGCCGCCGCCCGTTTGCGGGGTTTGGTGAGATCGAGCTGCACTCCCACATCCTGCAGAGCGCGAAGGAGTTCCACCACGACCTCCCGCTCCTTGTCGAAGCTGGGGGGGAGGTCGATCAGGGCCCGGATCTGAGCGAGGCTCAAGGGGGGCTCCCCCGGGCGCCGACGGTACACATATCGAGTGCCTCCACCGCTGAGGTATTCCACCCGGGGAGTCCAGCGGGCATCGCCCTCAGCCAGCTGTTGGAGCAGGCCCTGCCGCAGCAGCACTTGGGGACGGCGACGGGGATCAGGAGGAGGGTCAAACCGCTCCATCAATCCAGGGGCCAGTGGGTAGCGCGCGGCCAGGGTTGCCACACCCCGGAGCAGATCCGGTGCTGCCGCCAGCAGCAGGGTGGCGGCAGCCACGCCAAAGGCGATGGCGCTACCCGCCGGCAGCAGGCTCGCAGGCCGCAGCAACTGGCCGCAGCGGCGACAACGGGGCCGGCGCTCCAGCGGATCCGACAGTCGGATCACGGCACCGCGGCAATCGGGGCAGCGATAACGGGCCAAGAACGTGCCAGAACCTGCCCACAGCTTGGATCGGATTCGCCCCGACTGGGTTGCCCCACCACACGGACCGAAAGGTCAAGCAAAAGACACCGCACACCCCCCTTAACAGATGAAGACTCGATGGATCGGGGCCCTGCTCACTCTGCCGATCGCCGTGCTGGCCAGTGAAGCCGCCTACCGGATCGCCGAGCCGTCAGCTCAGTCCTACCCCTCCGGGAATTGCCTGGTCCTGGCCCTGGGTGCGCCTTCGCGGGCCGATGGCACCGCTTCCGCTCTCCAGCGCTTCCGGGTGGAGGCCGCCGTTGACACCCTGCGGCAGCGGCGCTGCCGTGGGCTGCTGCTCTCAGGCGGAGCGGTTCGCAACGAGCGGATCGAGGCGGTGACGATGGCCAACCTGGCGCAGACCCTTGGGGTGCCTGCCGACCAGCTGGTGATCGAGCCCACGGCCCGCAACACCTGGCAAAACGTGGGCTGTCTCCACTCCCGGCTGCTCAAGGTGGAGCGGGTGTTCGTGGTGTCCGACAGACTGCATGCCCAACGCGCGGTGCGCTATGCCTGCCGCCAGGATGGGCTTCTGTGCGGGCGGGTGGTGAACGCCGGAGTGGTGCCGCCGATCGACCAGCTCTGGTGGAGCCTTCCCGCCGCCGCCTGGCAGGGGGCCGTCTTCCTGCGGGATTGGCTGTTGTTTGAGCGCAATGCAGGCGAAAGTGGCCCCCTGTGCGGCAGCGCCCGCCGATGAGCAGCAGCCACCAGCCACGGCTTGGGTGAGCCAACAGGCCACTGCCGGCCTGCAGAGGCGGTCAATGTCACGACTGCAGATATCATAGAAATAGGCACTGTTGCGTCTCCCTTGAAGAAGCTTGTTGGACCACTACGCAGAGCATTGATCTATGGCCTGATCAGCTATGGCGGGCTTGTTCTGATCAACAACTTAGAGCTGGCCCTCCCCAACATGTGGATCGCGTATCTGCCGATGTTCATCGGTGTCTATGTGCTGACGCAGTGGCTCGACAAAAAGCTTGGGGATTGAGTACCCCAGGATTGGGCGCTGCTTCATCAATCGATGACCAGACTGCTTTGCAGATCACAACCAATCGACTGGAGTCGCCTCCCAGCCGATCCAGTAGGGCTGCTTCTTCCCGTTGGGACCATGGTCATTGCTCATCATCAGCAACCGCTCCGCCGGGCCAGCGGGGAGGCGTTCTGCGGCTAGTCGATTTGCCTCAGGGCTGAGCTCGACGCTCCAGCTCAGACCCGTGCCAGGTAGTCCCACGGTGGTTCGGGCGCCACCGGAGCGGGCTACCGGGATGTTGAAGCACGCTCCAGGGCCGCCCAGGGAGATCGAGCTGAGGCCGCTCTTGCCAAAGTTGAAGCGCAGGGGGCCTAAGCGGGCGCTGCGGCGGAAGCGGAAGGGCATCAGTGACAGTCGAATCGAGTGCTTCTGATCTCGGCATAGTCCCCTCCAGGTGCTCCCAGAGCAAATGCGAACCCATCCGTTGGCACCCGCTTCGTCTGCCGGGGTTTGCGGCAGAAGCGCTACCAACGAGGCACCATGGAGACGAATGCCCCCATGGAGGCATACCGCAACCTCTCAGGCAGCCCTGGTGAACGAACCCTCTCCATGAGCCCTCCCACCATCGATGAGCTCTGCCGGCCTCGGGCCGACGTGCTCGAGGGCCGGATCCGCGATGAGGACTTCGCGGCGGACCTCAGCCAGGTAAAGCGAGGCCAGCCCAAACCGATTGGGGAACGCACTAAGAAGCGCAGTCGCGCCCAAATCAACCTCGATGAGCTACTGGGTGAAGACGATCACTACGCAGTGAGCCCGGAAGATGCGCTCGATGCCGCCCGCCGTGAGGGGAAGGCGTGGCGTATGGAGCAGCTCACCTCCGGTTCTCGCCGGGCCCAGCTCGATCCACTCACCGAATGGTTCGTGCTCGCCTGGGATGCCTTTGAAGTTCCCCAGTTCCCCTACGACGAGGCGCTGCGCCTGGCCAGGGTGGTCGGTCTCGACCTCGTCAAAGACGTGGTGGGCGTACTGGCCGAGAAGAAGGCCAGCGACCTGATCCTCTGGGACAGCTCCACCCGCACCACCAAAGGCAAGCTCGGCGCCCCCGATGGCACCAGCGCCTGGATCGATGCCATCCACCACTGCGCCCACCGCGCCCGCAGCATTGAGCTCAATGCCGCCAAGCAGCTGCTCGATGACAACGGACTGGCCAACAGCCCCGTCTTCCTCACGGCCCTTGAAGCCGTGCTCGAAGTGCTGCCCCTCTCCGCTCGTTACACCGGCTTCGGTCCGGTGAAGGCCGCCGCGCCTGCCGCTTCGGACTTCGAAGCCCTGGAGAACCTGCGCCGCCTGGCCCTGGCCGAGCAGGTGCCGGCGCCCAAGCAGCTGGAGCTGGTGCTGGCGGAACTGGCCGAGGCATCCTGAAGATGGGAGAGCAGCCATGACCACAACCCCCAGAGCCACCGTCAACAAAGCCCTGCTGCGGCAGATGGCCGCAGAGATCCGCAAGGAGATCCCGGAGGCCGAGGTGCGGCTGTTTGGCTCCCACGCCCGCGGGGAGGCCAGGTCTGATTTCGACATCGACCTCCTGATCACGGTGACGGACGATTGGCTCAGCCATCACAACCGGTTTGAAGTGCTGGATCGCCTGCGCTGGCGCCTCAGCCAGCCCCTGCGCCCGGTGGACCTGCTCCTGTTTTCCCGTTCGCAGGTGGAGGAGCGCCAGGGGCTGCATAGCAGCGTGGTGCACCAGGCCTACACCCATGGCTTGCGGCTCGATGGCTGAAATCGAAGCGATGCTTCCACCCCCAGCCTTGCCATGACCCGCCTGCGCGATCACACCTGGCAAGAGAGCTTCACCAGCTCTCAGGACAACCTCTTGGAGGGCTTCTACCGCCCTGCCCTGTTGGTTTATTGGGCGGAGCTGCTGACGCTGGCACCTGGGGCCAGGGTTCCAGTGGGACTTCCCGATGGGTCCGGGGCACCTGAGGCGAGGCCGTTAGCGGTGCAATGGACGGCGGCGGAGCACACACACAGCGGTGTCACGCGCCAGGGAAGCCAGAGATCCGATGAGAGTGTTGGAGCAGGGGCCGGATCGTCAGCGCGCTCCTGACGCCTGACCCGGGGGAGTGTCATCCATCAAAGGGCCTCCGAATCCGATGCAGCAACGATCGGATGGCCAGAGGGGTGGGGGCAATAGGGGTTTATGCCTGAGGGGGCATAGGGAGCGGCAGATCCGCAGCCTTCAGCCAGCCTCGGGCATTCACCAACCGCGCCGCTTCCTGGGCTGCCTCGACGCAACGATGGGCCCGACGTTTGACGTCGCCCTGGCTTTGGGCCCGCATTAGGTAGCCCTCCATCGCCTCTGGTGTTTCGATCACGGCCAGCAGGCCCTGGGCTCGGTTGCCGATCGAGGGATCGGCGAGCAGGCGAGTGACCAGGTTCAGCTCCCAGAGCAACTGGCCTTGTGATCCGGGTGGGAACAGCTGCTCCTGCACCACCCTCAGGCACCCCTGCTTGAAGGAATACAGCTGGCCAGACCTAAATCGGCGGCTATTGGGAAGCCCCTCCGCCGGGCCAGCGGGAAGGTGCGCCGGGGGCGTTTGATTCGCCTCAGGGCTGTGTTCAACGCTCCAGCTCAGCCCGGTTCCCGGCAGCCCCACGGTGGTCCGGGGGGCACCAGAGCGAGTGATCGGGATGTTGAAGGACGCTCCAGGGCCGCCCAGGGAGATCGAGCTGAGGCCGCTCTTGGCGAAGTTGAAGCGCAGAGGGCCTAGGCGGGCGCTGCGGCGGAAGCGGAAACCCATGGGGAAGACTCGCGGGTGGTTTGCTTGTCGACGCAACCCAACGGTTCGATCATGCTCAGGGTTGCAAGCAACGGTCCATGACCCTCTGGCTGATCCGCTCCGGATCCCATGGCGAGCAGGAGCAGAAGTTTCTGGACGAGAGCCGGATCTATGTCTGCTGGGGGGATCTCAACGTGGATCTGCTCGGCCTTGGCGACCGGCAGGCTCTGATCGCTGCCTTGGCTCAGCGGTACCCGGATGAGAAGCAGAAAGCGTTGATCAACTGGTCATCGCAGATCTGGGCCTTCGGCCATGACATGCAGCCTGGCGACTGGGTTGTGATGCCCTCCAAGCTCCAATCAGGCCTGTATTTCGGTGAACTCACCAGCGACTACCACTTCGAAGCGGCAGGGCCAAATCCCTACTACCACTGGCGAAGCCTCAATTGGTTCAGCGGGCTCATCCCCCGCACGGTTTTCCCCCAGGACCTGCTCTATTCCTTCGGGGCGTTCATGACGATCTGCCGGATTCAGCGCAATGACGCTGAGGCCCGGGTCAAGGCGATGGCCGCGAACAAGTGGCAGGCCGAGAGTGTTGCGTCATCCGCTCCGCGCACCCCAGCAGGCTCTCACGGTGGGTCTGGCAACGATGAGGAAGCAGAAGCGGCCAACGTCAACCTGGAGGAGCTGGCTGCCGATCATATTGAACGGTTGATCGAGGCTCGCTTCAAGGGGCACGAACTTGCTTCCTTGGTTGAGGCGATCCTTCAGGCGGAGGGCTACACCACCTATCGAAGCCCAGCAGGGGCCGACGGCGGTGCTGACATCCTGGCGGGCGGGGGCGAACTGGGCTTCGGGAAGCCGCAGATTTGCGTGGAGGTGAAGTCAGGCTCCGATCCAGTGGATCGCCCCACGGTCGACAAGCTGATCGGCGCTGGACAGAAGTTCGGGGCTGAGACCTGCCTGTTCGTTAGCTGGGGTGGATTCAAGCCCAATGTCCAGAAGGAACTGGCAAGGGATTTCTTCCGAGTGCGGCTGTGGAGTCGCAAGGAGCTGCACGAGAAGCTCTTTGCCCACTACGGCCAGCTTCCTGAGGAGATGCGGCTGGCACTGCCGCTGAAGCGGGTGTGGATGGTGGCAACTGAGCAGCAGGGATAGTCAGGCCCTCGTCGATTCGAATTGAAGAACATCATCAAGGGAGCGGGCTGGCAAGAAGAAGGCTGGATTATCGTCCGAAGCTAGGGCTTTGAAGTGAGCCTGTCCACAATTGATTTTGGCGCTTTCTTTATCGCGCAAATCATCAGTAAACAAGCTGCTTTTCGTTTCTACAACTAGATAGAGTCTCTCCCCCTCAGGCTTGTCAACCAGAACGGCCCAATCTGGGTTGTAAGGTCCAAGGGGTGTGGGAACCTTGAACCAGGCCGGGAGTTTCGCGTAGACCTTGATCGCCTCGTTCTTCTCAAGGTCTTCGGCAAAGGTTCGTTCGGTGTCCGATTGGTAAATCACCTGTTCGTGGACTGACCTTTTGGCATCGATCATTGACTTGAGATACCCAGATAGCTCCTGGCTCTCGAACAACTGCTGGGCGTAGTAGGCATCATCTCCGATGCGCTGGTACTTGATGCCATCCACGAGAGCCATGTCCTTGGCTCGTTTGATGGTCGCGGCGGCCAGCTCGATGAATTGCTGCGGGTTGCGCTTGAAATCATCAAGCCGCTTGCTTTCCACGAGGATGCGGTAGATGCTGCGGCGAGTGAGCTGGGTCTTGGCCTCAAGATCGGTCAAGATGTCTGGCAGTTCGATATCGCTCTCGTCCAAGGTCACGGGAGCAGCGGCGGACTTCTCCGTCGCGTCGACACCCGAGCGGCCGATGGCGATTTCGGCCTTGCGCCATTGCAGGCGGGTTTTGGCGACGGCTGGTGCTTCTGCCAGCGCCTTAATGCAGTTGGACAGTAGGGCCTCGTTGTCGAACTGCACCCGGTAGGTGGTCTTGTGCTTGATGCGATCCCAGAGGGCTTTGAAGTCGGCACCGTGCAGAACAGCTTGTCGGCTTTTCACCTGTCTGCGTTCGTCTGCGTTCTTGATCTCAAGGCGGCCGGCGAGCTTGCGGAGGATCTCTTTCACCTGGGGGAGCTGGGACGTGAACGGCTCAGGCAGGGTCAATGTCCCATTCTTAAGCGCTACGCGCAGTTCGTCTTGCACCTTGCCTTGGGCATTGAGAAACTTTTCAGTCTTTAGGTATTCCCAAAGCTGCTTCGAGCGTTCAATCCCCAGCGGAGCGGGTTGGCCATCGGCTCCGATGATGGTGAGTCCGGCAAACTGGTGGGTTTCAACGATGCCAAAGCGGATGCCAGTATCGGATTCGATCTCTTTTTGAAGATTTTCAGCGAACTGCTCGTAGCTTTCCGTGGCGATCACGGTGAGCGTATTGGTTTCGAAGCCACGTTGCCGTTCACCCTGCTGATTCACGCAGAGGCGCAGGCCCCGGCCGATGGTCTGGCGGCGCTGCTGCTCGGAGGACATTTCCCGCAGTGCGCAGATCTGGAAGACGTTTGGATTGTCCCAGCCCTCTCTGAGTGCGGAATGCGAGAAGATGAATTTCAACGGCGTATCAAGGCTGAGGAGCTTCTCCTTATCACGCATAATCAAGTTGTAGGTGTCGTCGTCAGCCTTGGTGGTTCCTTCACCCTTGGAATCTTTGAATATCTCCACAGTCTTGCCACCCACTTTCTTCTTGTCGATGGCAAAGTATCCGTCATGCACCTCTGCAGGAGCAGTTGTAAGATCTACTTCCTGGAAGAGGGTCTGGTAGTCGGGATGATTGGCGAGCCGGCGGTATTCCTCTTCAAAGATGCGGGCATAGTCGCCATTCATTTTGTTGCCTTCGGAGTCGTATAACCGATATTTCTCCACAGAATCGATGAAGAACAGACTGAGCACCTTGATGCCTTGGGGGCGCAGACGCATCTCCTTGTCCAGATGTTCCTTGATGGTGCGTTTGATCATCTGGCGCTGGATCGCGAGGGGCTCGACATCTCCATAGGTCTCTCCAATATGTAGAAACGACTCACCACCGGGATAGCAAAGCTCAAGAAACTCGGTGCCCTTAGCGCCGCGGATTTCCCCGATTCTGAAATCGTGGTACACGGCCCTTTGGGTTGTCATTTCCAGTAGATATCCGTCTTTTACGGTGACTTCTTGTCGTCTAACACCGGTACTTGTCTGCACATCGAGTTCCACCTTGGCGGTAATGCCACCTTTGTTGCTCACGGATAGAAGCCGAACAAATGGCTTGTTAAAACCACCTTCCACAGAGGCTGCCGCCACTTCGATCTGCTTCACCAGCTTGCGCTCGTAAGCGTCTACCGCATCGAGCTTGTAGACCATGTGATGGGCCTGCTTTGGAGTTGCGGAGTAGCGCAGGTTGCACAGTGGGTTCATGCGCACCATCGCCTTCTTGCCCTTGCCATCCAGCCCGCCGCCTTCCACACTCTGGGGCTCATCAACAATCAGGATGGGGCGCGTCGCGCGGATCAGATCAATGGGCTTTTCGTCTCCCGTTTTCTCGCTGGGACGATACATCACATTCTTCGACTTCTCGCGGCGGGCGGCCTCGTCTGCTTCCTCTGTCTGCGCCTGCTGCTCATCGCCAAACTTGTTTATGGCACCCACTGTCATCACCATGATCTGGATCTGGGGGCTAGTGGCGAAGTTGCGGACCTGGCCGAGCTTGGCTGAGTCGTAGATGAAGAAGTCGAAGGGCGAACCCGCGTAGAGCCCCTTGAGGTGTTCGGCTGCAGTTTCGATGGTGTGATAGACACCTTCTTTGATGGCCACCGAGGGCACCACGATCACAAACTTGGTGAATCCGTAGCGCTTGTTCAGCTCGAATACGGTTCGCAGATAGACGTACGTCTTGCCAGTACCAGTTTCCATCTCCACAGTGAAGGTGAAGTCGTCTGATTCGAGCGAAGCAGAGGGCGCAAGGCCGTGGCGCAGCTGGATGACGTGCAGGTTGGCCAGCAATTGATCGTTGAGGAGTGTGAGCCGGTTGCCAATGCCGAGGTCGTTTTCTAGAAAAGAGAGTTGTCCACTGGAGGTATTCTTCGTGACGGTGAACTCCGTCCGGCAGGTTTCCTGCCCATGGAAGAGGTCGCAAACTGCTTCGATCGCCTGCAGCTGGTAGTCGAGGTCGGGTTCGAAGTGGAGTTTCATGCCTTAGCCCACGACCCGCTCGCTGCCACTGAACACCATTTTCGTGGCGTCACGAAAATGGTGAATCGGGTCAAGGTCGAGTGGCCTGCAGGATTCGATGCGTGCAAGAGCATCGAACTGGCTTTGCATCTTTTGTAGAAGATCTTTATTCACAGACTTCTCACGGTTTCCAAGCCGTGCTGCTGAAGGATGGCGGTGATGTTGGTCTTGGCCACGTCATCAGCGAAAGCGCTGTCGCGGAAGACGACAGTGGTGTCTCCAGCAGGCTTCAACTCCTGGTGCCATGCCACGAGGGCAAGAGCCAGAGGTTCTACGTCGACCTGCGGGATGGATTGGGATAGGCAGACCAGCAGCGAGCCGCCACCGATGGAATGGATGTCGTAGAGTTTTTTTGCACTTCCTTCCATCTTTTGGGTTTTAATCGGCACGCAGAGATCAAGGCCCAGCTTGAGCAGTAGCTCAAAGAGGATGTCCTGCTCGGTGCGGTCGGTCTTGAGGTGCTCGATTGAGGCTTCGAGGGTTTCGGCGATCTTGTCGCGGTCTGGGTCCCACTCCAAGATGTTTGTAGAGTCCAGCTTGAAAACTCGGAAGCCGAGGTCGCCTGCAAAGAGCGGATTCTCTTCTTTGATTTTCTTGCCGGCGCGGCGCAGGCGTGCTTTGGTCAACTCGGCAATATTTTTATATCCGGCTTGAGCCGCTTCCGTCTCTTCTTCACACGCTTCTGGCAGCTGGATCATGATGAACTTCCTGCTGCCTCCGTCGTCTGCATTCAATTTCATCACAGCATGCGCAGTTGTTGCTGATCCCGCAAAAAAGTCCATTACAAGTACGTCTCTTGTTCGATTCAACTTGATCAAGAACTGAATAAGCCCGACTGGCTTGGCAAAGCTAAAAGGAATGTCCAGGGTGTTAATTTCTTTCGTCCCCTGAGAATTGGGGTAGTCATAGACAACATCCTCTGGATGAAGCGCAGATTCAACGTCCTCGTCGAAGTAAACCTTAGGATATATATTCCATTTTGATTGATTTCCATTTTCATCAAGTAGTGGATTCCGATCCGATGCTTCAGTAAAAATTAAGAGATGTTTTTGTTTAAGATAAGACTCGACAGACCATCTCCACACTTTGTCGGCGTTGGACTTAGGCTTCACTTTAGCTCCATCCCTTTGTTCGCTTGGGAAAACGTCGCCAGGCGGGATGATAAGACTTCCATCGGGTGCTTCAATGTAGTAGCGTTGATTCGGACGAGTATCTAGGGCCTCCTGAAAAAGGCAAACCCACTGCAGCGCAGCTTGTTTCAGCGATAGAGACCCGATAAACTGACCTAGATCAGGGCAATCGACGATTGCTAC